>PVBE011449443.1_pt1 | contig 183560 bp, 177 predicted proteins | sample 1631181 | NCBI WGS metagenome assembly PVBE01 (sample SAMN08397723, study PRJNA350692) | Marine metagenome, whole genome shotgun sequencing project. | isolation source: water | place: Pacific Ocean | collected 2012-04 | reverse complement strand
CGAAGACCGCGACCTCGCAAAGCCAGCCCCGTTGCCGGACGGCATCCCATTCGAAAAGAACATTGAAGGTGTTCTCAAGCTCGCGGCGTACCATCTGAATGACCACGCTGGCCAGATCGGTAGCGCTTAGCCCGGGTGCCAACGTCGCCGCACACCTGTCACGGACTCAAATTGGACACAAAGAAGCCCGCCCTTCCAGGCGGGTTCTTGAATTTCGCAGGTTTATGGCGACCCCGAGCGGATTCGAACCGCCGATCTCCACCTTGACAGGGTGGCATGTTAGGCCGCTACACCACGGGGCCGCGTTGACCGAACACACCGAGAATATTCGCCAGTGACCATCAGGGCAAGACTGCACTCTCACGCCGTTAACAACGACCCCGGACGGCCCCGGCCAGTCACCGGGTCCGTTCGGAAGCTTGCCATTTCTCGATGCGACCTATCGCCTGGCGATCTCCTCGACAGCCTTCACGTTCACCGGAATGGCCGTCATCATCGGAATTCCGCTGACGGGGTCGTAATCCCGTTCGACAGTGATGAGACGGTTGGTGTTACCACCTATCTCCCGGACCCTATCATCGTGCTCCGGCGTATCGCCCCAGGCGTGGGCCATGGAAATGACCCCCGGGCCAACCTCGTCGGTTGCCTGCACGACAGTCCTGATCGACGCCCGGTTCGACGTGATCTCGATGAGTGAGCCGGATTCAACACCCATGCCCCGGAGGTCCAGCTCGTTCATGTAGGCGGCATTGATGGGGAGCTCTGCACGCAGCTCGGCGAGCTCCTGGCCGGTAGAGTTGAACACTTCCAGATGTCGCCTGCTGATCAACCGGTGGCTGTAGGCATCATCGCCGCGGTAACCACCGGCCTCACCGAAGTGTTCACTCCTGACTTCGGCGAGGTCCCTGAGGACATCTTCGTGCCCAGCCGCGAACTTGGAGCTCGTCTGCGGATCCCTCGGCAATACGCGCTCACCGGGATCTTCAAACGGCGAACCGCCGTCCTTCGAACGGATCTCGTCGAGATGGACACGGGATCCCTTTGTTATCAGGTCGAGGAGTTCGTCGCCGGACGGCTTCGTTTCCATATCAATAGGGCCCCCCGCCAAATTGAGTTGCTTGCCGAGGCGCTTGGCCAGGCCCCAGAAGAACTCCCACTCGGGCCGCACTCCGTCCGGTGGATTGACCATGGCCGACGTGTAGTGGGCGAAAGGCTCCGTGAACCACTGATCGGTCAATGTCGTCGTATCCGGTCGCTCGAGGTAGAGCGGTGAGGCGATGACGTAATCCGAAAGCCGGGCCGTTGGGGTGAGCTTGTAGTCGAGCGCGACGGAAATTTCGAGCTTCTCCATGGCATCGATCGTTTTCAGCTGATCCGGGAACGAAAGCACAGGATTCCCACCTACCGAGAAGAAGGCCTTCACCTGACCCTCGCCTTCAAGCAGGATCTCATCAGCCAGGGCGGGCGTGGGCAGCTGATTCCCAAACAACCGGGGGAGGCCGCGGACGCGACTGCCGCCCTCATCGCTCCACGGCAGCGGGCCCTTAAGAACCTGCGCTCGACGTGGAGCAGGTGGCGTCAGCACCCCCGGATTGCCCACCTGCTCGCCCTCGCGTGCGTATCGCCCGCAGACCGTGTTGAGCGTCATCACCAGCTGCTCTGTAAGGGCACCGCGCGGCGCCATGCTGGCGCCTGTCCCCGAGGTGGCCATTCCTCGCGGGCCTGCCGCGAACACGTGTGCCGCTTCCCTCACGAGGCCGGCAGGGACGCCCGCTCGCTCCTCGACGTACTCGGGAGTGAATTCCTTGACTGACTCTCTGAGCTCCTCAATACCCTCGACATGGGCGACGATGAAGTCACCGTCCTCGAGCCCCTCTGACAGCATCACATTGATGATCCCCGCGAGCAGCGTGGGATCCTCGCCGGGCCTCACCTGAAGATGAAGGTCGGAGCGCCGCGCAAGCTCGGTCTTGCGCGGGTCGATCACGATAAACTTCGTCCCGCGCTTCTTGGCGTCATTGAAGCGCTTCCACGGATTGTAGGCGGGGAACTTCAGGCCGGACCACATCGAAACCATCGGATTTGCACCGAGGAAGAGGAAAACATCAGCCGTTTCGAACGACTGGTCTCCGCCTCCCCAGACTCCGTGCTTGGCGGCCGCGATGAACTTCCCGGGCTGGTCGATGCTCGCTGGTGTGTAATACGACGGTGACTCGATCGCCGCCTGCCAGGCCATAACAACGGGCAGGATCGAACCATTCATGTGGGCGCCACTGCCGACGAATGCCGCAACTGAACGAGGCCCATCGCGTTCGATGATTTCGCCGACTCGCTCCGCGACCTCGTCCATCGCCTGCTCGATCTCGATCGGTTCGAAGCTGCCATCGGACTGGCGCTTAAGCGACGTTCGAAGGCGGTCGGGACTGTACATGTGCTCGACAAGATGCCGGCCTTTGGTGCAGGTATAACCACCTGTCATTTCGTGATCACGATCGCCCCGGACCGCGAGGACCTTGTCGTCCTCCACATCAACGAGAATACCGCAGTAGGCGTGACAGAATCGGCAGTAGGATTTCTTGGTTTCGATCACAGGACTCCCCCCAAACAACCGGGATCCTTTGAATTTGGGCGGAAGTCTATCACGACGGCCAGCCGCCTCGACCTGATCTTTCGCATGTAATCAGAGCGTCGGAACGGGTCTTTCGGTGGAACAGCCGGGGCCGATATGGCACGCTAATTTGGATCGGTCCACCGTCGGACGGACCGTAATGAATCTCCCCTGAACAACGGAAGTATGCTGCTCGCAAGACGCCTAGCCATCGTAACTGTCTTCTCGACGCTCGTATTAATCGCGCTCGGCGTCGTCGTCCGTGCAACCGGTTCCGGCCTTGGCTGTCCCGACTGGCCCACCTGCTTCGGCGGCGTCCTCCCTCCGGGCAACAAGCACCCCGTGATTGAAATGTCCCACAGATTCGTCGCGTCGGGCGTCGGCCTTCTCGCAATTGCCCTGGCAGTCGTCTGCTGGCGGCACTTTCGCCATGTGCCCCTGGTTGCATACCTAGCGGCTATCACCGTCCCTCTCGTTGGCATCCAGGGTCTGATCGGCGCGATCACGGTAACAGAGGAGCTGCCACCCGAAATCGTGGCAACCCACCTGCTGACAGCTTTTCTGATCCTTAGCTGCCTTGTGATTGTGGCGATAGGGATCCATTTTCATATGGAGGCTGAAACGGACGGCTCCTCGGGCAGCCCGGAATGGCAGATAGGGGTGGCGGCCCTGCTCTCGATCACCATCCTGGCAGTCGTGGTCTGGGTTGGGGGATACATGACCGAAAGTGGTTCAAGCACAGCCTGCAGCGGCTGGCCTCTCTGCAACGGATCGGTGATTCCCGCCGCGGACGACCAGGAGGTCGTCCACATGCTCCACCGCTACTTTGCTGCAGCTTTCGGAGTGTTCGCGTTAGGCACGGCCTGGCTCCTTTGGCGAACCAGTTCAGCACCGACGTTCGCTCGGCCAGCCGCCGCGGCGCTGGTAACCATCTTTGCACTCCAGGTTCTCGTGGGCGCATTCAACGTCTGGTACGAGTTCCCCGAATGGCTCGCAGTCTCGCACACCGTTGTTGCCTCGCTCGTCTGGACTCACCTAACGCTCGTGGCCTCGTTCGTATTCGTGCGCTCGATGGGCGCCGCCCATTCCGAGGCAGCGGCCGCCCTGGGGGCACCGGTTTGATCGCCGAAGCTGCCACGTTCGGACGCGCCAGCTTCACAATTTTGCGAAGCTATGTCGCGCTGACCAAGCCAGCCGTAATTTCGCTCCTCCTAGTCACAACCGTCCCGGCAATGGTGGTAGCCGACGATGGTTGGCCTTCGACCGCGCTGGTCATCGCGACGCTCATCGGAGGTGCCCTCTCAGCCGGCGGTGCGAATGCGATCAACTGCTGGTACGACCGCGACATAGACAGCCTCATGTGGCGCACACGCAACCGCCCCCTTGTAAGAGGCGCAGTACCGCCGTCGCACGCACTGACCCTGGGGATCGTTCTCGGGTCCACGGCCTTCGTGCTGCTGGCGCTCGCGGCCACGCTTACGGCGGCCCTCCTGTCGCTTGCGGCACTTCTCTTTTACGTCTTCATCTACACGATATGGCTGAAACGAAGAACCGCCCAGAACATCGTTGTCGGGGGCGCCGCCGGAGCTTTTCCGCCCGTGGTCGGCTGGGCGGCCGTGACCGGAGACGTGTCGGTCGACTCCGCGCTGATGTTTCTCATCATCTTCCTCTGGACTCCACCCCACTTCTGGGCACTCTCCCTTCGACTCAAAGACGAGTACAGCCTCGCTAGCGTTCCGATGTTACCGGTCACCAGCGGTGCCGTCGCAACCGCCAGACAGATCCTCGTGTACACGGTCGCACTGATAGCAGCGTCTTATCTCCTCGTCCCGTTCGGCGGACTGGGGTGGCTGTACACAACGGCCGCCACGGCCCTCGGAGCGTGCTTCGTCTTTGGCGCTGTTCGGGTCGTTTGCCATCCGGAGATTGAGGCGATCGGTCTCTACAAATACTCGATGCTCTATCTTGCTCTGCTGTTCGCCGCCATGGGGCTGGACGCTGCGCTGGCAAGCTAAGGCCTAGATCACGCGTACTTCCTTGACTCCAACTGGGGCCGAATATATGAGAGCGTTCGAGAAGCCGTTCATAATCGGTTGGCCCCGCGGTGCTTCGGAAGGGTTGTTGGAGGGCCGATAGAGACTGAACTTCTAAGCTACGCATCGTCCGGCAGTGCTGCTGACTTCCGGGCGGCTGTCCGCTCGGGCCTGCCGGTCCGTTTGACCGAGACTCATGGTCGACAGGGAGTTAATATTCGCATCACCCAGTTCGCGCCCAGAGGGGCACGAACAATCCGGAAAGGTTGAAAACATGGTTCAGAACTCAGGCGGACATAGTGGCCACGGTTCGGACTCCTCGAAAAGCCTCGCTCCAGCGAGTCCGTGGCCATGGGTCGCCGCCACCGCGGTTCTGATCCTCGGGCTTTCGCTTTTCTGGGCGGCCTCTGAAGATAGCGAAGAAGCCACCATCCCGGTTGTTGTAGCGGCCGCGGCGCTGCTGGTCGTGTCCGCGGTTGCCTGGCTCATCGAGAGCGGAGCATTCCGCCAGGCTGAAGCCGACTCGGAGCCACGGGCTGTTCGCCAGACCCAGGTGATCACATTTGCAATTGCCGAGGGGCAACTCGAATCCGCCCGCGGCCCGGAAGGGGTCCTGACAGCGCTCGAATCCAGCGAGGGAAACCTCAGAAGCCATCCTGGGTTCGAAGATTTGCGAGTGACTATTTCGTCTGCAGAGGGAGGCCCCTCGCAAGGACTTGTTGAGACGACCTGGTCTAACCGCGAGGCTCTCGCCGGATACGACGGAGCAAAAGAAACTCTCCTCGACCTGATTAACGGTGCCGGCGACCAAGTCATGGTGGGCTCGGTCCAGGCGTTCGATATGGACGTCGTTCGCGATACGAAAGAGTCGCCGATCCGCTTCTCGTTCTTCAGCTGGGTGGTCGCTCTCTGCGCTCTGGTAGTCGGGGGGTTCGCGGTCGCGATCGTGGTCGGCGTGACCGACGATAACCCCGCCGTCGCGGCCGCGACGGACGACAGAAACAGCGGGACCGACGGCAGTGACCCGTTCGCTGTAATCTCAATCGATCTCGAATTCGACAAAGCAACGCTGCGAGCGGCGCCGAACGTTGAGGTTACCTACACCCTTACGAACGACGGCGATATCGTCCATAACCTCTCGTTCTATGAAGAAGAAGGCGGAGCGGAGATTGCCATCGGAGAAATCATCCCCAGCGACGCCACGACAACCGTCACGTTCACGACGCCAGGTCCGGGCACTTACTTCTTCCGCTGCGACCTGCACCCAACCCAGATGACGGGCGTATTTGAGGTTGTCGAAGGCGGCCCCGGGGCGGGAGGTAACGGCGGTGTCGTCGCCACCGCCGAGCCAGCCGAGTCCTTCTCCATCGTTTCAATCGACAATGAGTTCGACCGTGACACACTCTTCGCGCCGCCGAACACCGAAGTAACCTTCACGCTCGTCAACGACGGCGATATCGTCCATAACCTCTCGTTCTATGAAGAAGAAGGCGGAGCGAAGATTGCCATCGGAGAAATCATCCCCGGCGACACCACGACAACCGTCACGTTCACGACGCCAGGTCCGGGCACCTACTTCTTCCGCTGCGACGTCCACCCAGTCGACATGATCGGCGTGTTCGAGGTCTCGGCCGACGCATCTTAGCCCGGCGACGGTGGCGGCTTTCATCACCGTGACCGTCGTGGACAACGCCTTCAACACAAGTGTGATTTCCGCAAACGCTGGCGCTCCGCGCTACGGTCATCTTCAGGAACGAGGGTGCACCACCTCACAACGTCGGGACCCCCTGCGACCGGCTGAGGTCAGCTCGCCCCCGCCACGGTAACTCCCATCAGGGGCGCAATTAGACAGCTTAGAAGGGGCCACAAAGACCCCTTCGTCGCCTACGCGCGCGCGAGTCATGGACGCCGGTGATTTCTGCTTCTATTCGAAAGCGCCGTCTCCCAGTAGCTCGATGAACTCCTCCTCCGACAAACCCACAACTTCTCGAAAGACATACTCGTTGTCCTCGCCGAGACAGGGGGCCGCCTTGGTGAGCTCACCGGGCGTCTTCGAAAGCCTGAAGGCGGGTCCGTCGTAGCAGCGCTCGCCCATCACTGCGTGCTGCAGTATCCAGTAGTGGTCTCTGTGGGCGAGCTGGGCATCCGACCGAAGGTCCTCGGAACTCTGAACTACGCCCGCCGGGACGCCGAATCCCTGTAGGTGGCGCACCAGCTCCAGGCTGGTATACCTCCGCTCCGGTGCCGCCTCCGGGTTCTCACCCTTGAACCACTCAGGTTCCAAACTGTCCCGGGTGATGGCCTCGATCCAGTGCTCGAGGTGCCAGTCGATCTCTTTTTGTTCCTCGAGTCTCTGATGCCTCCGCCGCATCCGCTCAAGGTCCGCCCACTCGGGACGCCCCATCGCTGCTTTCAACGAGTTCCAGTGTTCCTCGGTTTCGCAACCGATCACTATCCACTTCCCGTCTCGGCACTCGTAGCAGCCGTGGGGAGCAGCATTCAGGTCGCGATTGCCGTCCCGGAGTTGTTCATGGCCGTTCACGGTCCAGTCGAGGATCGTCGTCCCCAGCCCGTGGACTGCCGCTTCCAGCTGGCTGAAGTCGATGTACTGTCCCTTGCCTGTGCGTCGCCGATAGTCGAGCGCCGAGATCAGGGCGATTGCTCCGATGTGCGGAACGAGGAAGTCCGTGTATGCGATTCCGGTTCCGATCGGTGGACCGTCCGGCCAACCAGTGACGTGATTGTATCCCGCCGCACCCTGGAGCACGTGCCCGAAGCCCGCGTAACCGGACCAAGGACCGGTCTGGCCGAAAAGAGGCATCGAGATCATCACAAGATCCGGGCGAACCTCCCGGAGTTCCTCGTATGAGATACCCAATCTAGCCATCGTTCCGGGCGTAAAGGACTCCGTCACAACGTCGCACTCGGCCACGAGCCGCCTGGCTAGCTCAATACCTCGCGGATGCTTCAAATTCAGAGAGGCACCCAGCTTTGAGCTGTTGAAGTTGGCGTAATACCCAGATCGATCCACACCGGGTTCATCGTCGACGAATGGCGGTGCTCGCCGGAGAGCCTCGGGGTACGTGTTCGACTCGACCCGTATCACTTCTGCGCCGTGATCGGCCAAGTACTTGGAGGTAAGAGGTCCAACGCCCACCCAGGCGAAATCAGCGACTCTCAGCCCCGAGAACACCTTGCTGCTGTCGGCCATCAGACCACCATCCTAGTCTTCAATCTCCGGAGCTCTGCCTCTGTCAGGCCTAGCTCGCCATACACCGCTGTGTTGTCCTCGCCGATATGCGGAGCCCGGCCACGCTGCTTCCAGGGAGTTTCCGAATAAAGGAACGGAGCCCCGGGATAGATGAAAGACTCACCAAGATCGTCATGAACAACACGTACCCAGTATTCGCGGTCAGACAGGTGGGCCGATTCCACGATTTCATGAGGGGAGAAGATTGGGGCCCAACCAGCGCCCCGACGCTGCGCCTCAGCGACCAGCTCGAGCTTTTTCCGGGAACGACAGAACGCAGCCAGTGTCTCCTCAAGGTATGCCCGTTCCTCGTCGGTCGGAGGCTGCATCACCGAGAGTCGCTCACGCCACTCGGGTGCGACGAGATCACCGGCCTCACCGGACTCGGCCAGCCAATCGATGATCGTATTGGCTGTCGGACCGAACAGGCCTCCAACAGCCAGGCATGCCACCCATCCGTCCTCCGCTTCGAAGATGTACCGGAGCCCTGGAACTCCTCCAGCGTTTCGGCGTACCCCAGGGCCTGAGAGATTGATGCCACGGATGTCCCACGTCGCCTGGGCGTTGTCCATGGCTTGAGTCACGGCCTCCTGCATGGAGATGTCCACATGTTGGCCCTGGCCGCCGTTCACTCCCCGAGCATAGAGCGCGACCAGCCCGCCGACTGCGGCCTGCGTGTTTACCTGCGCATAAGCCTGCGGCGCAAGGCTGCGCACGGGACCCCGATCTGGCTCGCCGTTCAGGTGCATGTGTCCGCCCATGGCGGATCCGACGATGTCCGTCGCCAGCCAGTCCTTGAATGGCCCGGTGAGCCCGAACGAAGTGATCGACACGACGACGATTCCTGGGTTAATCGAGGACAGTGACGCGTAGTCGAGCCCAAACTCCTTGGCTTGGCCCGGCGAGAACGTCTCCACGACGATGTCGGTTCGTTCGGCGAGTCGCCGTGCGAGGTCACGCCCGGCCTCGAGCCGCAGCTCGCAGGTCACCGACTTCTTGCCGGCGTTCATCGCCCACCACCAGAGGCTCTTCTCAGGGTCCGAGGAACCACGGAAGAACGGGCCCAGCTCTCGTGTCCTGTCGCCACCACGCGGCTCGACTTTGATCACGTCGGCGCCGAGCTCCCCAAGTAGACGCGCGCAGAGCTGACCCTTCTCATCTGCGAAGTCGAGTACGTGGTACCCGGAAAGCGGACCTTCTGAGTGCTCGGCTGGTCGTGAGTTCGGCTGCATTAGGCGAGTTCTACCGCGTAGCTGGGGCTCGTTCAACGGCCCCCGTCGAAAGGCGGAGAGCTAACCTGCCCTTTTGAAAATAGACTGGCTTACCTCCCCGGGCACCAATTCTCCAGCCAGGCCCGCCTCGATCCCCGCCCTCAGGTCGGCCACACCCCATCGTTTCACCGCAGATACCGACACGACATCTGGCGGGGCTGAACCGGCACCAGCGATTTGAGCTCGTGCAGCCTTGAGGTCCTTGACCTTCTTCCCTTCGGAGTTACGAATGAGGTCCAACTTGTTCAGCACAGTAAGCCTGATGGTGGAACCGGCACCGAGCTCCCGCAATATTCCCTCAACCGCTTGTACATGCTCAAACACGTTGGGATGGGCAATGTCCACCACATGGAGCAGCAGATCGGCTTCGACCAACTCCTCGAGGGTGGCCCTGAAGGACGCAACAAGTTGCGTGGGCAGCTTCTGGATAAACCCCACGGTGTCCGTCAGCAGGATAACTCGCCCCGACGGCATCGCGATGCGACGGGTAACGGGATCGAGCGTCGCGAACAGCCTGTCTTCAGCCGTAACATCAGCGCCGGAGAGGACCCGCATGAGTGTCGACTTACCGGCATTCGTGTAGCCACAGAGGGCGACGACCGGCATATTGTTGCGCCGTCTCCGTCGTCGATAAAGCGAGCGTTGAGTCCGGACCTCCTCGATGTCGCGACGGATCTTCGAAATGCGAGAGCGAATCAGACGGCGGTCGGTCTCGATCTGCGTTTCGCCCGGGCCGCGTGTCCCGATAGCTCCCTCCATGCGCTCGAGATGGGACCACTGACCCGCCAGCCTCGGGAGCAGGTATTCCATTTGCGCCAACGAGACCTGCAGCCGTCCCTCGCGGGTCCGAGCCCGAGCTGCAAAGATGTCGAGTATCAGGGCTGTGCGGTCTATCACCTTGAGGCCGAGCTCGCTCTCGAGGTTCCGCTGCTGGGAGGGTGAAAGTTCGTCGTCAAGCACCACAACGTTGGCGTCGAGGTCGCGCTGTGCTTCCGCGATCTCTCTCACCTTTCCTCGCCCCACGTAGGTGGCGACGTTCGGGTGCTCGAGCTTCTGGGTGATACGGCCAACGACCTCGGCACCCGCGCTCCGCGAAAGTTCAGCTAACTCATCGAGCGACTCAGGTGCCGACAGCGGCGCGCCCGCAACGTCGACCGCGACCAAGAGCGCCCGGTCCGGTGTCGGAGCAGTCGGGTGGGATCTGCGGGCCATCCGCGTCCAGCCTACACCCCGACGCCGTCGGTGTCGGGGAAGAGCGAGCCGCCGGTATGCCTGGCGATTCTCAGAGGCCAGGCCAAGCCGCGAGCCGCTTCAGCCCCTCCTCGAGGCGATCCTCAGGGGTGGTCACGCTCAGGCGAATGTAGCCCTCTCCCTGCTCGCCATAGCCGCGACCAGGCGTGACTACCACCGAGCAATCTTCGATGAGCCGCGCGGCGTAGTCAGCGCTCGTGACTCCCTCGGGGAGCGCGGCCCACACATAGAGCGAGCCCTTGGGCACGTCGACATCCAGCCCGATCCTTCGCAACACCTCGACCATCCGGTCTCGACGCCGCTGGTAGATAGCGTTGTGCTCAGATACACACTCCTGCGGGCCATACACGGCCTCGATGGCCATCCTCTGAATCGCCTGAGGGATTCCACTGTCGATATTCGATTTCACCCTCATCAGAGCGTCCACCATCGTAGGGTTGCCGACGACCATGCCGATACGCCAACCGGTCATGTTGTAGATCTTCGACCACGAATTGAACTCGATCGCCACGTCGCGTGCGCCGGAGGCGTCGAAGATCGTCGGCGCCTGGTAACCGTCGTAACAAACGTCCGAGTATGGGTTGTCGTGGAGGATGGCAACACCGTGCTGCTTAGCCCAGGCGACCGCCCGCTCAAAGAAGCCGACATCGGCAACGCCTCCCGTCGGATTGTTGGGGTAGTTGAGCCAGATGATCTTGGCCCGGTCGGCAAGGTTAGCCGGGATGGACTCGAAATCCACCAGCCAACCGCCCTCTCGAGTGCACGGCACCTTCACGGTCTCTCCGCCCGCAAACATCGTTCCAATCTCGTAGACCGGATACCCCGGGTCGGGAACGAGCGCCAAGTCACCAGGGTCAATGAAGCAGAGCGCCACATGCCCGATCCCTTCCTTGGACCCGATCAGCGGTAGACATTCCTTCTCTGGGTCGAAACGCGTCTCGAAACGGCGGAAATACCAGTCGGAAATTGCCTGACGAAGCTCAGGAAGGCCCTCAGACTCTGGGTAGCGGTGATTGATAGGTTCGTTCGATTCACGGTGAAGCACGTCCATGATGTGCTTAGGGGTGGGTAGGTCGGGGTCGCCAATTCCGAATGTGACCACGTCATGGCCTTCTGCGCGCTTGGCCGCGATCTTCTTAGAGATTTCAGCAAACAGGTACGGCGGCAGCGATTCCACACGCTTCGCGAGATTCATGAGTTGTCCTCGGTTCCGAAGGTAAACGCGAGCGTAACAACCCGAGCACCTTTCGCGCCACGCTTGGCGACGAAGTTGAAGAGGCGGCTCGGGGGAGTGACTTCTACTCGATGTCGAGGGCGGCCCGAACGGCTTCGCTTCAGGGGGACTGCGTCGCCCTATCGTCTCACCGGTTCACCTTCCATGCTGAATATCTTTCTGAGTGCAACGCAACACGGGGCAGCGCAAAACGGCCCTACTCTTAATGGAACGGCAAGTAGCGCCACTCTAAAGGTGATCGCTCGAGGCCGGGAGTCGACCAATCGCGGCTGCTAGAATCCCGGCGGAGGTCAAGTATGGCGGCGCTGGATGGAATGCGAGTGCTCGATGTCACCCAGTACGAGTCCGGCACTTCCTGCACTCAGCAGCTGGCCTGGATGGGCGCCGACGTCGTTAAGGTCGAGCCGCCCTCTGGTGATCCGGGGCGGCTTATCGCCCCGGACGAGCAGGGACATTCACAGTACTTCTTCAATTTCAACAGCAACAAACGAAGCGTCTCAATCGACCTCAGCTCTGCCGACGGGCGAAGACTGCTCCTAGACATGGCTCCGCACTACCACGTCTTCGTCGAGAACTACGGTCCTGGCGTAATCGAGCGCTTCGACCTGGGGTATGAGGTGTTCAGGGCTGTGAACCCCGGGATCATCTACGCACGAATCAAAGGGTTCGGGACCTGGGGACCGTACTCGGACTACAACGTCTACGACTGGGTCGCTCAGGCGGCCGGAGGGACGTTCTCCGTGACTGGTGAACGGGACGGACCGCCCGTGATGATCCAACCCACCTTCGCGGACTCTGGCACCGGCCTCCAAGCCGCCCTTGCAATTGTGGGGGCTTATGTTAAACAACTTCGGACCGGGGAAGGGGAGCAGATCGACCTTTCCATGCAGGAGGCCGTCACGTTCTTCATGAAGACCGTGGGCATAGCAACATGGGGACAGCGCGCACCAAGACGACTGGGAAACCGCCGCGGCGCCCCCAGCGGAATATACCCGTGCCGCGGCGATGGTCCGAACGACTACGTGTTCATCTTCATGAACACGTCCGATCAATGGGACACATTATGTTCGAAGATCGGACACCCGGAGTTCACAACAGATCCGCGGTTCGCGGACCCTGGCGAACGCCAACGAAACCAGGAAGAGCTGTACAGGGTCGTCGGGGACTGGATGGCAAGCCGCACCAAATACGAGGTCATGCACGAGCTTGCGGAAGCCGGCGTTCCCTGCAGCGCCATCCTAGACCCGGTCGAACTCCATACCGACCCCCACCTCGTAGAGCGCGGATTGGTTCACTCGGTGGAACATCCGACTGCTGGGGAAGTTCGTTTGTTCCGCAATCCTCCTTTAACGCACGGCTCGCAGGTGCCTCTCGGTCCGGCTCCGCTTCTGGGACAGCACACAGACGAAGTTCTCATATCCGACCTCTCCCTTGACCGGACGGCGCTTGCCGGTCTGAGACAGGACCGTACTATCGTCTAGCGGAGCTGCTCGCGGCCTCGGAGCGGTGACCTATTGTCGGTAAAGGTGGGCCCTGCGCGCTGACATTCTCCGGAGACAGGCAGGAGCCGCTGTGACAAGGCACACAGCTTTAGTTAGGGTTAGATCACTCCGGCAGGAGTAAGGAGAGGCACGAGTGTCTCAGCGCTACCGGTACTCGATGTGGGACGGAACCCAGGAAGTTCCTGAGTTCACCGCCGACGATATCCTCGACAACCTCACAGACGACCTCATGAACTTCGGCGATCTCGAGCACGCGCTCCGCAACATGCTTCAGCGGGGCATGCGCAACCCGATGGGCGACCGCACCCAGGGCCTGCGAGATCTCTTACAGAAGCTTCGCCAGCAGCGCCGCGACCAGCTGGACAAATTCAACCTCAGCTCCGTCTTCGACGATCTCAAGCAGCAACTCGACGAGATCATCGAGATGGAGCGTTCAACCCTCGACAGGAGGCTTGACGAAGTTGGCGGTCTGAACCCGGAAGAAGGCGAACCGCCCCAAGACGGGACCGCACAACCTCAGATTGAAGGACTGTCTGGCGAATCGGGCCAACCGGAAGGCCAGCCTGCAGGACAGCAGGGCGGAGACCAGTCGGAGAATCAGGAGGCTGGGGACCAAGAACCCTCAGGCCAGCAGTCCGGCGGGCAAGTGCACCCGAGCGAGTTCGCCGACATGCTGCGAAACATCGCGGGTCGCAAACAGCAGTTCCTGAACGAACTCCCCGACGATCCGGCCGGGCAGATGAAGGAGCTCCAAAGCTACGAATTCTTGGACCCCGAGGCTCAGCAGAAGTTCAACGAGCTTCTCGAGAGCCTCCGCAAGGCCATGACGGACACCTTCTTCAAGGACCTCTCAAACTCCATCCAGAACATGACGCCCGAAGAAGTGGAGCGCATGAAGGATATGGTCCGGGACCTCAACCAGATGCTGAAGGACCGGATGGACGGGCGAGATCCCAACTTCGATGAGTTCATGCAGAAGTACGGCGACATGTTTGGCGACAACCCGCCGCAATCGCTCGACGAGCTCATCGAACAGATGCAGCACCAGATGGGGCAGATGCAGAGCCTGCTGGACAGCCTTCCCGGCGAAATGCGGCAGCAGCTCCAGGACATGCTCATGGACCGGATGGGCGATCCGGAACTCAACCAGATGATGAACGAGGTCGCCCAGAACCTCGAATCGCTCTACCCAATGCGTGATCTCAGCAACCAGTACCCATTCCGCGGGGACGAGGAACTCGACCTCCAGTCCGCCATGGCACTGATGGACCAGATGCAGTCAATCGACGAAGTCGAACGCCAGATAGAGCGGACTCAGTACGGTGGGGACATCGAGGATATCGACATCGACAAACTCGAAGAACTCCTTGGGCCGGAAGCGCGAGAGGCTATCGACCAGCTGAAGAAGTTCCTGGAAATCCTTGAAGAAGCAGGAATGATCCGAAAGAAGGGGGACGGCTATGAGTTGACCCCCCGGGGTACACGGAAGATCGCCCAGAGAGCCCTCGCTGAAATCTATGCGCAGCTCAAGAAGGACACTCTAGGCAAGCACGACATTCGGGAGTCCGGCCTCGGCGGCGAACGCACCGATAACACGAAGAAGTACGAATTCGGCGATCAGTTCTCACTGGATATTCAAAAGACGATCATGAACTCGATGCAGCGCGAAGGGCCGGGCACGCCCGCACATCTCCAGCCGGACGACTTCGAGGTCTACCGGACTGAGCTTCTCACCCAGACCGCAACGGTGATCATGCTCGACCTAAGTTGGTCGATGGCGCTAAGCGGAAGCTTTCAGGCCGCCAAGAAGGTAGCGATGGCCCTCAACAACCTGATTTCGTCGCAGTTCCAGAAGGATTCGCTTTACGTCATCGGTTTCAGCGCTTACGCGCGGGAATTGAAAGCAGAGCAGCTTCCCTTTGTCCGGTGGGACGAGTCCGTCATGGGAACCAACATGCACCACGCCCTTATGATCGCTCAGAACCTGCTGGCGAAACACACGCTCGGCACCCGCCAGATAATCATGATCTCGGACGGCGAGCCGACAGCTCACCTTGAGAACGGTCGGAGCTACTTCGCATATCCGCCGAGCCCCATCACCATCCGGGAGACGCTAAAAGAGGTGAAGAGGTGCACCCGCAAGGGAATCACCATCAACACCTTCATGCTCGACCGGAACTACTACTTGAAGGAATTCGTGAACCAGGTTGCCCGGATCAACAAGGGCCGCGTCTTCTACACGACGCCGGAGAAACTGGGCGAGTACATCTTGGTCGACTACGTCACAACCAAACGGAAAAAGCTTGCCGGAACCGCCTAGATGAGACATGGCGGGCGCGTGGCTGCCTAGGGAAAATCACTCCCCAGAACGGCCTTCGGGTCTGCGACGAGTTCGTTCCAGTTTTGGGCCAGCGTCTCGAGAGGCCCATTGGTGTCTGGCGGTTCAGGAGAGCGAACCACGACCCCCTTGTTCGCCTCGTGTACGACGAGCCCCTCCGATTCAAGACGCCTGAACGCCTCCCGCACGGGAGTGGGCGAAACTCCCCAGTGCCGGGCAACTTTCTCCTGTCGAAGGCGCTCTCCCTCAAGGATTGAACGGGAAAGGATTGCGGCTCGAAGCACCTCGTGCACTTCATCTGCCTTCGTGCGACGTTGCTCTACGCTGAAGGCCATGTAGTAAGCATACCGGCCGACAGCCCATCACTCCCACCCTCGGGGACGCGAAAGCCCGGAATTGTAGTCGCGACGAACCCCACATGGTGTTGATGCTGTCGACGAATTTCTGTTTGACTCCACCTTTCGTGGGGATACCATCGAATTCCAGATGCCGTAGGAGGAACAATGAAGCAACGAACGTGGCTCATGATGGCCCTTTCAATCCCTGTCACCCTGGTACTCATATTCGCCGCCTGTGGGGGCGACGACGATGACGGCGCCAACGGCAGGGGCGGAAGTGACGAATCGTACGTCAGTGCTGTCTGCGGCGCAGCGGTTCATTTCCTCGCTACATTCGATGACATCGATAACGCAGATCCCGATGAACTGCTCGAACTCTTGATTGAGTCGACTGAACACTATCTGGAGACGCTAGAGGGCATCAATCCGCCATCCGACATTGAGGACTTCCATGGGGAGGTTGTGAAGGCTTTCGAGGACCTGCTGAAGGCCTTCGAAGAAGGGGATGATAGCGTCCTCTTGAGTGAAGGGGATCCGTTTCCTGAACCGCCCGCTGAAGTGGCTGCTCGGCTAAATGCTCTCGCGGAGCAGAATGAGGATTGTATCGAAGCGGACTTAAGTTTCGGCGAATAACCTATAGCTGTCCAACTGGAAAAAGCAAGCGGGGGCCGTGAATGGCCCCCGCTTGCTTTTTTCTTCGAAACCCGGCCGGCCTTCGGCTCTCGGGCCGCGCACCAATGATGATTTCTCCCCGCGACTGGCTCGGGCCATACTGTGGTGGCCGTTTTCGATCGTCTTTCCGGCGACGCCATATCTGGTTACCTGGAACAGCGCAGGGAGCGGGCGATTCTATCGATAACGCCAGGAGCCGGTCCCATGACCTATCTCACCGAAGAGCGCCTGATGATCCAGAACCTCGCGCGAGAATTCACCGCCAAGGAGGTTCTACCCCTAGCCAACGAGCTCGATCCCGTCAAGGGCGACATGCCAGAGTCGCTCCGGGATCAGATGGGAGAACTAGGATTCTTCGGCATTCGCATCCCTGAAGAGTACGGGGGGCTGGGGCTTGGTGCCTTCGAGTACTGTCTCGTCGCTGAGGAGCTGGCCCGCGGTTGGATGAGTGTGGCGAGCATCATAGCCCGCGGAAACGGCCTTGGGCCCGGGTGGAGCGAAGAGCAGATGCGGTCTTATCTCCCGCGGATGGCAAGGGGGGAATTCCTCGGCGCCATCGCCCTCTCGGAGCCGGACGCCGGGTCTGACCTCGCGAACGTCCAGTGCCGCGCGACCCGCGATGGGGACAGCTGGCTCCTCAATGGCAACAAGATGTGGTGCACCTTCGCCGATGGGGCCGACTATATCTCTGTCCTCACCCGCACCGGTAAAATGGATCCGAAGCGCCGTCACGCGGGACTCACAATGTTCGTTTTCGAGAAGGAACGAGGGGCCCTGCCGCCGGGAGTCAGCGGCTCGCCTGTAAACAAGATCGGATACCACGGATGGAAGACCTGGGAGCTTCGTTTCGAGGACTTGAGAGTAGGCAACGAGGCTGTGCTCGGTGGGGAAGAAGGCATCGGCCGAGGTTTCTACAACGCAATGGGCTTCCTCGAAGTGGCACGGGCGCACACGGCAGCCCGGGCAATTGGGCTGGCCCGAGGCGCTCTCGAGGACTCCATCGACTATGCCAAGCAACGGCGACAATTCGGGCAGTCGATCGGCGACTTCCAGGCGATCCGGTTCAAGATCGCCGAGATGGGCGCGACGGTCGAGGCCGCGCGCCAGCTTATGTACTCAGTTTGCGATGCTATCGACACCGGGCGGCGGTGTGACAAAGAATCCTCGATGGCGAAATGGTTCGCGTCAGAGATGGCAGAGAAAGTCACGAGCGAGGCGCTCCAGATCCATGGTGGGTACGGCTACACTACCGATCTGCCCATCGAACGCTATTGGCGTGACGCTCGACTCACCAAGATCTTCGAGGGCACGTCGGAAATCCAGCTGCGGATCATCTCGGACCGGCTCCTGGAGAACTGACTCCGGCCCCGGCATCATCCCGGTGATCGTGTTTGGCTAGGCGCACGGCCAAGGCTCTGCCGGGTGCTCGAAGATATCCGCGGTGTGCTCGCCCAGCTGCGGTGCCGGCCTCCGGAGCTCCCAGGGCGTCTCGGAAAACTGGTAGGGGGCACCCGGCATTTCGGCCCCTTCGACTCGTCCCTCGCCGGTGGTCTTCACGAAAAACCCCCGGGCCTGGAGGTGGACATCATCCAACGTTTCCTCGGGCGATCTCACAGCCCCCCAGGCTTGTCTGCGGGACTGACCTCCCCTGTAGATCTCATCTGCCGTGCTTGCGGCGACAAAGCTGAGAAGCTCCTGCGTGATCTCGGCTGCTTCCGCAGAGCCCGCGCCCGGCTGCCTCGCTCGTGGAGAGTCGAAGCGCTCCTCGTCGAATTGCCGGCCGTACCCGTGCTCCTGCATCCACTTCTTCAGCTGCGCCCAGGTCCGGTTGTCCCTCCCACGCCCGTAGAGAATCAAGTCCCGACCATCGCCTGCGGTAGCGAGCCACGGCTCCGTCGGCCGGACGGCCGCGTGCCGGCCGGTCTGGCGGACGACATCACGCCGCTGGTAGAGGTAATAGGGCATACCGACTTCAGTCGTGCAAGAAAGTGCTTCGTGCATGGAGCAGTCGACGAGCTGCCCCTCGCCGGTGCTATCCCGATGAAGCAGAGCAGCCATGATCCCAATGACCGCGTGGTGGCAACCCGTGTTGTAACCCTGGTCCCCGTGCCCACGAATCGGCGGTACGCCCTCGCGGTCCTCCGGGCTGTACCCGTTCATCGCCATCGGACCGCCGAGCGCCAGCGACACTAGATCGGTCGTGCTCCACTCCGCCCAGGGCCCGTCCTGGCCAAACGGAGTTATAGAACACACCACTAAGCGGGGACTCTCGGCTTGGACGACATCAAGTGGTCCGAGTGCCGCTGCAAGCCAGCCAGGTTGATGGTCCTCGACCACGATATCCGCAGCGGCGGTCAGTGCCCGAACGGCCTCCACCACCTCGGGCTCATCCAGCTCGGCGACCGCCGAGCGCTTGTTGGTGTTGTGGTACCAGAAGTGGAGGGAGCGGTTCGGACCCGCCTGATCATCTACGAACGGGCCTATCGTTCGCGATTTGGATCCATCGGGAGGTTCGACCTTGATCACGTCCGCACCCATGTCTGCGAGAATTTTTCCGGCCAGCTCACCCGGACCGTCACAGAACTCGACGACCCGAGTTCCTTCGAGAGGCCCGCTCACATGAACACTCCCATTGCTTCACATTCGTCCACTTCAGCCGGCGTCATCCCGAGCACGCCCTCCAGCACGTCCCGCGTGTCGGCCCCGAGAACAGGCGACGCTTTTTCGACCCGGCCTGGCGTACGCGAAAGACGCGGCGTTACTCCGTCGTAGTCGGAGGGACCTATTTCCGGGTGGTCCAGACGGCTCCACCAGCCACGGGCTCGAAGCTGTGCATCTCTCTCAAACCGGTCCGACGCCTTTTGAACCGCCCCTGCTTTCACACCGGCCGCCTGTAGCGTGTACATGACCGCATAGTCTTCGCGCTTTATCGCCCACTTCCCTATCTCACGGTCGATCGTGTTCTGGTTCTCGAGCCTCCCTTCGGTGGTCGAGAACTCCTCGACGGTCAGTGCCCCCGGATCGCCCATCGCCCTCACCAGTGCCTGCCACTCAGCATCGCTTGTGACCGCGATCGCCACCCATCGGTCGTCGCCGGCACAACGGTAGGCATTGTGCGGAGCGACGGAAGGTTGCCAGGCGCGATTCCCGGGCGGCATCCCTTCCCGCCGCCATGGTCGGCCGTTCACTGTGAAATCGAGTATGGCAGGTCCGGTCAGAACTATCCCCGCCTCGACCTGAGAAAGATCAATGTGCTGGCCCCGACCGGTCCTGTTCCGATGATGGAGTGCCATCATGACTGCGATTGCAGCATAGTAGCCGGCAGTGTGGTCCATGAAGCTGTAACCCCATCCGGCAGGTGGTGCCTCGGGGAGTCCCGACATGAACGTTAGACCGCTCAGCGCCTGTGCCGTCGGGCCCCACGTCGTGAAGTGGCGGTCCGGGCCTGTGTGGCCAAAGCCGGAAATAGAGCAATAAACCAGTCGCGGATTTAGCTCTTCCAACTGCGGCCAGTCCAGACTCCAGGACGACAGCACGTCCGCCGAGAAGTTCTCGACAAGCACGTCGCTTGTCGCGATCAACCTCTTCAAAATGTCGGTCCCCCGTGGATGCCTAACGTTTATGAGCGCGCTCCGTTTGTTCCTGTTGAGGTAGTTCCAGAAACCTGAATTGTTCATGTTGGGAGGGCCGCCGACGATAGGGCGGCCGAAGCGTACCGAGTCGAGAGACTGTTCGTGCTCCACCTTGATCACGTCGGCACCGAAGTCGGCAAGGATCCGCGTGCACGTTGGACCAGCCACGATCCAAGTCAGGTCACAAACTCGTATGCCTTCTAGGGGGCGCACAGCCATGGCGCGGGATTCTACGCCAAGAGAGGAACTCGTCAGAGCGATCCCCGGAGCCAAGCCCCCTCGATCCTCACCGTGATGGGTGTCGACAGGCGTACACTCCAATCGCCAGGTGATCCGCCGGCCTCGGAGTGGAATGACCGCTGAACGACTCCAGAAGATCCTTTCCAATGCCGGCAAGGCATCGCGCCGGACAGCTGAACGGTGGATCCTGGCCGGACGGATCGCAGTCAACGGAACAACGATTACCACTCTTGGTTCGCGAGCTGATCCGGCAGTCGACGAGATAACCGTAGACGGCGTGCCTGTGATCAAGGAGCGCTACCGCTATTTCGTCCTCAACAAACCGACCGGGTTTCTGACGACTGCCCGCGACGACCGAGGTCGAGACACTGTTCTCGACCTGGTCCCGATCGGAGACGTTAAGCTTCATCCTGTTGGGCGCCTAGACCTTGACAGCGAAGGCCTGGTGGTGTTGACGAACGACGGCCACATGACGGACTTCCTCACTCACCCTCGCCACCAGGTCGAGAAGGAATACCTCGTGGTCCTGGACCGGGAGCTCTCCCAGCAGTCTTTGAAGCGCATGGTCCGTGGGGTGGATGTTGACGGAGACAGGCTCGCGGTTTCAACGGCCAGGGTTGCCTCGCCACCGCCGGGCGACCCGATGGCGGCGAATATCGAGAGCGACGGCAGCTGGCTCTTGGTGACGCTGAGGCGGGGAAGAAACAGAGAAATTCGCCGCCTCCTCGCAGCTCTTGGTTACCGGACAGTGCTTCTCCGCAGAATCAGGGTGGGCGCGCTCTTGCTCGGAGAGCTTGGTAGCGGGTCTTTCCGCGAGCTGACGACCGAAGAGGTGGAAGCGTTGTACGGCTCCGGGGCCATTGGCGTGTAGAACCTGATTGCCTAGCATCGGCCGCGGACATGACAAGAAAAGCACTCCGAACTGTCGCAATCGACGGGCCTGCAGCCTCGGGCAAGACCACCGTCGGGAGGATGCTGGCCGACACTTTCGGCTACGCGCTTCTCGACACGGGTTTGATGTACCGCGCTGTCTGTTACGCGGCCCTGGTGGCAGGAGTCTCGGCAAGCGACGCTCGTGGCTGCCACCGAGTCGCGCGCGGTCTCCGCATCGAGGCGAGGCGAGGTGAAGAACCGGGGATATTTGTGAACGGCGAAGACGTCCGCCATCACCTCCGCGATCCCGATGTTGAGGCAATGGTCAGTGACTACAGCGCCATCCCGGAAGTGCGAGCCGTGATGGTCAAGAAGCAGCGAGCCTTCGCAAACGGGCGCAGGACGGTTCTCGTTGGCCGTGACATCGGCACGGTGGTGCTGCCCGACGCGGGACTGAAGATCTACCTAGATGCCGGCGAAGACGTGAGAGCACAGAGGCGCAGCGCCCAGACCGAGAACTGGAAGGTTCAACGTACGGCTGCCACCTCGAAGCAGGAAATCACGAACCGCGACCGCACTGACGCAGGTCGCTCTGTCAGCCCCCTGCGACCGGCCGAGAACGCAGTTCTCATAGACACGACCGAGATGACGCTCGAGGAAGTACTTGAGCGCGTAGAGAAGGAGGTCCGGTGCGCTCAAGACTCGGACGCTGGCTAGGCTGGGAACGATTTTCACCAGCCTTCTTCTGGTCAAGCACGTACCTGCTCCGGGCTCTCCTTACCGTACTTACCCGTTGGAAGGTTACGGGCCGGGAGCACGTCCCTGGCGAGGGCGGGTTCATCGTCGTTTCGAATCACCTGAACAACGCCGACCCATCATTTGTTAGCGCCGGCCTCGCCCGAAGGCGAATACGGTTCATGGCTAAGCAGGAGTTGTTTAGCTATCCGTTGGGAGCCCTCGTGCGCCTGTATGGCGCCTTTCCGGTGCGCCGCTTCAATTCGGACGCAAGAGCGCTGCTGCGAGCCGAGCGCTTCCTCCGGGACGGGCAGGTAGTCGGGATGTTCCCGGAGGGAACCAGGAGTCGCACCGGCCGCCTCGGACCACCTCACCCCGGCGCGGCAGTTATCGCTCTGCGGACCGGTGCGACGGTCCTCCCCTGTGCCATTGCCGGTTCGGAAATCTTGAAGAACCCGCTTCGCCTTGCTCTTCGACCCAGGTTGACGGTGACGGTTGGTAAGCCCATCTACTTCGAGGCCGTGCGGAAGCCGACCCAGGAGCAGATCGCAGACGCAACGACGACGATCTTTGAAGCGATCCGTGAGCTTCTCCCGCCCAACTACGTGGCTCCTTATACTGAGACTAGCGATGACGAATCCGAGTCCCAACAAGAAGAGTCAACTGGCGATTCGTCGGGCAACTGAAATGGGATTCTGCATGGGCGTTAGGCGCGCCGTGCAGATTATGGAGGAGGAGGCTTCTCCCGACGTCCCGGTCTATTCGATCGGGGAGATAGTCCACAATCCGCACGTCGTCGCGCACCTGCGCGAGGCTGGAGTGGTTCAGCTTCCCGGGCCAGACGACATCGACGGTGATGTTGGAGCAGCAACCGCAGCAACGGTAAAGAACGGCCGCGTCGCCATCACGGCGCACGGCGTGGGAGAAAAAGTGGTCCAGGAGCTCACGGCGGCTGAGCTCGATCTCGTGGACACAACCTGTCCGATCGTCACCCGCGCTCAACGATACGCACAGAAATTCGTCCGCGACGGCTGCCATGTCCTGATCCTTGGGGACCCAGGACACAAAGAGGTCAGGGGGATCATGGGCTGGACGACAGACGCCAGCGGTGAATCTAGAGGGACCGTCATAGAAAGCGCCGAACTCGATGACCTCGCAGCGCTCATTAGCGATTTTCCCAGGGGCTTTCCGAACAAGGTTGGCCTAATGGCCCAAACAACGAACAAGGTGGAGGATTTCGCCAAGTTCGTCTCGAACCTGATGCTTCTCCAGCGAAACGAAAACTTCGATCTTCACGCGGTCAACACGCTTTGCCATGCAACCACCGGCCAGCAGAATGCTGCGGCCACACTGGCCCGCGAATCTGACCTGATGATCGTCGTCGGCGGAAAAAACAGCGCCAATACACGCCACCTCCGGGAAGTGTGCGAAGCGGAAGGCACACGCGCCTTCCATGTCGAGGGGCCGACGGAACTTCAGTCGGACTGGTTCTACGGTATCAACGTGGTCGGCCTTGCAGCTGGTGCGTCGACACCCGATTCTTCCGTCGACGATGTCGAGGCCCGCATCCGCTCCCTCACCGGATCGTGAAGAAAAGTTCGAACGGCGGGGTAATTTCGGCAATCAGGCCCGGATCACCGGCCGAAACCGCCGGAATTGAGCCCGGAAGCAGGCTGCTGAGCGCCGGCGGCCAGGCGGTGCGGGACGTCGTTGATCTGCAGTACCTGCAGGCAGAGTCCGAAGTCGAGGTCGTCCTTGAGTGCCCCGACGGCTCAGAGGACCGGATCTTATTCGAGAAGGAAATAGACGAAGATCTCGGTTTTGAATTCGACAACGCGACCTGGGACGGCATTACTCTCTGCAACAACAACTGCTTCTTCTGTTTCCTGAAGGGCCTTCCGCCGAGGATGAGAAAGACTCTGTACGCGAAGGACGACGACTACCGCCTTTCGTTCCTCCACGGAAACTTCGTCACGCTCACGAATCTCACCGACGCGGATTGGGAGCGCATAGACCAGCAGAAACTGAGTCCCCTAAACGTCTCAGTTCACGCGACGGATTTAGCTCTTAGACGCAAGATGCTGACCAACGCTGAGGCGCCGGACGTCCTCGAACAGCTACGCAGGCTTGGAAGCATGGGGATCTCAGCCCACACGCAGGTTGTGCTATGCCCCGGCGTGAACGACGGCACCGCACTCGACAAGACGCTCGCTGACTTGACGTCCCTTCATCCGGTCGTCCGCACCGTCTCCATCGTTCCGGTGGGAGCAAGCCCCAAGTTAGAGACCAGGGCGATAACGAGCGACGGAATCGAACTTCAGCGGCCCAACCGCGAATATGCTCATGCCCTCATTCGCCGTGTACTCCCACTCCAACGCGAGTGCAGAAAGCTCCGAGGCGCGACCGTCGTTCATTGTGGCGACGAGTACTACCTGACCGCCGGGGTTTCTGTGCCGGGAAGTGGGGCGTATGACGGCTTCCCTCAATACGAGAACGGCGTCGGAATGGTCCGTCGGCTGCTGGATGACTGGAATCGATCTCGAAGGCGTCTCAGCTCTGCTGCGGAGCTGGGTTCTGGCCGAAGGTTGGTGATCGGCACCGGCACGCTTGCAGCCCCACTGCTTGCCGCGATGGCCGACGAAGTCTCGCAGCTGACTGGGGCCTCCATCGAGGTACAAGCGGTTGAAAACACAGTCTTCGGCGACCGTGTGAACGTGAGCGGGCTCCTTGGCGCCCAGGATTTCATCAAGGAACTTCGCAATTGCGGCACGCCTGACCTGTTTATTCTCCCTCGCACGAGCCTGGACTATTTCGGCACGCGATTCCTCGACGATGCTTCGATCGATGAGGTGGAAGCCGCTCTCGGGGCACCCGTGGGGTTCGCGACCAACTGGAGCGAGGTGGTCCGGGCGATGGCAGACGAGCTCTGGCGGCCTGGAATCGGGCATTCGCCAAACGGGGTTTTCTGGAGCGAAATCAGTGCCTCGAGTCCAGTGCCGGTGGACTAGAATGGGCTAGTGGCGCGAATAAGAGTCGAACCCAGCGGAGTGGAGATTGAGGCGGTCGCCGACCAGACGGTCGTCGAAGCCTTCGAGGCCGCCGGTTTCTTCTGGCCGGTCGCCTGCAGCCGCAACGGGGAATGTACAAATTGCGCGATGCGGGTAATCTCCGGCCTCGGCCGGATCAGCCGGATGGGGAGATACGAGCGCCAGAACCTACTTCGCCAGCGGGGGCCACGTGGAGCTGATGACCCGAGGCTTAGGCTCGCTTGCCAGACGCGAGCTGCTGGCGATGTCGTGGTATACAAGGCGGGAGTCGCACCCTTTTGAAGTACGGCACTGCGGGGGACAACATGCTGTTAACAAGTGAACGCATGGGCGGCAGCGCGAGGAACGCTCAGAAGTCGGCCGCGCAACGGCGGTATTGACAGTGGAACTGGCCCAATTAGAAGCATTCCTTCAGGTCGCCCACCACCGTTCGTTCAGCCGAGCCGCCGAGGCACTTTTTCTCACTCAGTTGTTCGGTAACCGCTCGCATTCAGCCTCTTGAAAGGGAGATCAGTGAGCGTCTCTTCGATCGTTCGGGGAGGTCCGTGACGCTCACAGACTCAGGCGAGGCGTTCTTTCAACACGCCCAGCGCGCCCTTACCGCCGTGCAGGAAGGGACAGATGCAATCGATGCTGTTCGTCTGGGAGAAATCGGCAGCATCCGTATCGGTTCCAGCTCCAGCATAGGGGCCTACGTACTGCCCAAGCACCTCAAGGAGTTCCGCTCCTCTCGGCCCGGCGTTCACATCTATCTGACGACCGGTACGAGTGAAGAGGTAATAGAGCGCCTCCTGGCCGGCGAGCTGAATGTAGCTATTTGCCGATTGACCCAACATCCCGAGCTCGAATCGACGGCGATCTTCAACGATGACCTAACGCTCGCCGTTCCGCCTGGGCATCCGTTCGCTGAACGAGATTCGGTGAAGATGTCCGAAGCCGGACAGGAGCCGTTTCTCTTCTTCGAACGCAGTTCGAGCTATCACACGCTCATCTACAACGTCTTTCTCCGCCTGGGAATAGTGCCCGAATCAGTGATGGAACTCGACTCGATTGAGACAACTAAGCACATGATTGAGGCCGGCCTTGGCGTGGCGATTCTGCCTATTTCGAACATGGAGCGAGACGTTGCTACCGGGCATCTGGCAACAGTTGAAATAACCGACCTGGAGCAGCCTCCCCAGCGAGAAGTAGGGCTTCGCCTATCGAGGAGACGGAGCAGGATAAAACCGCTTTTCGAGTTCGTGCGCATTGTTCTCGACGCCCATGGCGTCGAGCTGGCAGCTGAAGATGAGGAGACCGGGGAAGGGAGCGAGTCCTGAGCTCCCTCGTTCTGACGGGGGGCAACGTTTGGGATGGACACTCCGAGGGAATTGTCCGGTCAGACGTGATCATCGACGAGGGCCGAATAGCTGCCGACCTTCCTCGAGACTCCAAACCCAGGCAGATCGCAGTCGACGGCCAAACTGTTATCCCCGGATTGATAGAAGGTCACGGCCACCTTTGTCTTGCTGCGACAAAAGAGTGGCGATCCACGTTCGATTCCGACTCATCTGCAAAACTGCTACTTCGTATGAGTGTCGCAGCGCGAAGCATGCTCGAAGCCGGAATCACTACTGTCAGAGACCTAGGCGCACCGACCGAAGCGATTCTCCAACTCCGTGACGCGGCGGCCGGCGGGGTCGTCATGGCTCCCGACATCCAAGCCGCCGGAGCCCCCATCACAACCACACGTGGGCACTGCTACTTCATGGGAGGCGAGGCCGACGGCGAAGCCGGGGTCAGGAACCTTGTCCGGCAACACAATCGCTCCGGTGTCGATTGGATAAAAGTGATGGCAACCGGGGGAAACATGACCCGAGGAACCAACGTGCTTGCCCCCCAATACTCGGTCGAGGAACTGAAGGCGCTGGTGGATGAGGCCCATCTTTTGGGTCACCCAGTAGCCGCTCACTGTCACGGGACCTCAGGGATCAGAGTGGCCGTTGAGGCCAGTGTAGACACACTCGAGCACTGCTCGTTTCTTGGTGAAGCCGGCCATGATTACGATCCGGCACTCGTAACCTTGATCTCCGAAAAAGGGATCATCGTCTCTCCGACCATCTCCGTCGCCTGGTTCAAATGGGGCGAGGAGCGCAGGAAGGCTCGCGCCCGAATCCTCCGGGACATGCTCGACCGCGGTTGCCAATTAATCATGAGCACCGACTGTGGCATCCCGGGCGTGCCACACACCGCCCTTGCCGGTGGTCTCCAAGCGATGTCCGCTGCAACTGAGCTGAGCCCGCTGAACATCCTCCGCCTGGCGACCTCAGATTCGGCGACCCGTCTCGGACTCTCCGACAGGGGCACGGTCGAACCCGGAAAGAGGGCGGACCTGGTGGTGATTGACGGCAACCCAACGAGCGACCTGGCAGCGATCGCTCGCGTGTACCTCGTTGTTAAAGACGGCCAGGTCGTGTACCGACAACCTGACTAACGGTCGCCCTCACGACAAACCGTGCCTAGACTGTGGCCTGGAGCGGAAAGTGATATCAGGACTGATTCTCGCAGCAGGTCAATCCACGCGAATGGGCTCTCCGAAAGCCTTGCTCGAGTGGGGCAACGACACACTCATCGGATACCAGGTTCGTCAGCTCGCCGAGGCCGGGTGCGACGAAATCGTCGTGGTGCTCGGGCACCAGGCGGACTCGGTGCACCGGCGCATCGGCCAGCTCCCTTGCCGTGTGATGCTTAACCCGAGGTTCCATTCCGGTCGTTCGAGCTCACTGCGCCTGGGTGCCAAGGCTATCAGCCGCGACTCCTCCGTGATCGTAGTGCTGAATGTGGACCAGCCACGGCCGGCGAGCTTCATCCGCGAACTGCTTGACGCTCACAACAGCAAAGCCGCCGCCACGCGTCCCACCTTCGAAGGAAAGCACGGACACCCGATCGTCGTGTCCGGACGCCTGCGGGCCGATCTCATGGAAGCTGATGACGAGCGGAAGGGTCTGCGTGAGATTCTGAGAAACCACAAGGATCAGGTCACAGACGTCTCTGCTGACGAAGTATGCCTCCTCGACCTCAATACGCCGGACGACTATGAGTCAGCCCGAAACCAAGCAGGCGACTAGCGTTGGTAGGCGTCCCGCCGGTCGGCCAAGCCGGCGTTAAAGCCGTCATCTTCAACCTGGACCGGACGATAATCAATTCCCGTATTGCCGTGGACGTTCTCTCGGGAGCAGGCCATTGCCGGCGCCCCTCGAGGAACGCGATTAGGTGCAGAAGATTCCTTACTTGCTGGGACCACGAAGATTCAACTTTCGAAGGCCTCGATCTGAAGTTTCAACCCTGGGGGCTTGCTGAAGCAATCGAATCGCTGAGGACGAACTAGGACCCAGTGTCCACCTCGCGGTGACATCCAGGACACACGGTGCGCCGGCGGCTGGTCAGGAATTAGAGCTCGCAATGGGGGCCTCGATAATTCGACGAATCAATCCACTCACCTCCACCCTCGGTTACTCAGCGATCTTCTCGAATTCGTCCCCGCGAAGGTAGAGGGCTAGCCGAATACATATGCTCATACTGATAGCCCTCGGGTATGGAAATGATACATCCGCATATTTCGATGCAAAGTCTATTCCGCCGAACCGCCGCAGAGAGTCGAAGCAGCGAACTGCGCGGGTCTTCTTCTCACTTGTCACCCGTGGGCTTACGCTTGGGCTCCAATGCCTGATGTGAGGGACATTCGAGCGTTCATCGAATCGATGGTGCAGAATGCGGTTCGTGCTGCAATCGCAGCCGGCGAGCTTCCTGACGTGGCCATCCCGGGCTCCGCCGTAGAACGCCCAAAGGACGTTTCGAACGGCGACTACGCGAGCACCCTGGCACTCCGACTCGCTCGGGCAGCCATGAAGCCTCCGATTGAGATAGCCGAAGCGATAGCAGCGCACATCGAAGGCGGAGACGTTCTCGAAACTCCAGTGGTCGTGAAGCCAGGCTTCATCAATCTGAGGCTTTCGCGCTCGTTCCTGCAGTCCCAGGTCGAACACGTCATTGCGCACGGTCCGGGCTACGCTGACAGCGAACTCGGGAACGGAAAGAAGGTCCAGGTCGAATTCGTCTCCGCCAACCCAACCGGGCCGCTCCACGTCGGCAACGGCCGGGGCGCGGCGATAGGGGACACCCTGGCTTCGGCCCTTGGAGCAGCCGGCTACGATGTCGAACGCGAGTACTACGTCAATGACGCCGGTACTCAGACCGACACCTTCGGCCAAACTCTCTACGCTCGGTACCAGCAACTCTTTGGCCGCGATGTTGAGATCCCCGCCGACGGCTACCCCGGTGCCTACATGGTTTCCATTGCCGAGAGTCTCCGCGACGCACACGGTGACAAATTCCTCAGATCGGAAGGGCAGGCGGGTCCGAACGAACTCACCGAAGCCGGCCTCCAGAAGATGGTCGAGGCCGTGCGGGAGTCGCTCGGCCGTTTTGGCGTGAGTTACGACGTGTGGTTCAGCGAGCGCTCACTTTACGAACCCGATGGCTCCTATCACGCGGCCCTGGAGCAACTTCGGGAGGGCAATCACATAGCCGAACGAGACGGTGCCCTCTGGTTCACATCGAGCGAGCTTGGAGAGGACAAGGACAACGTCGTTGTCCGCTCTGACGGCCGCCCCACCTACTTCGCCAGCGATATCGCTTACCACTTCGACAAGTTCGACCGCCGAAAGTTCTCCACCGTCATCGACATCTGGGGTGCCGACCACCACGGGCACGTTTCTCGAGTGAAGACGGCTACGCGCGCCGTCTGTGGCCAAGACGACGGTCTGAACATACTTCTCTACCAGCTTGTGACCCTGAGGAGAGATGGAGAGACGGTGAAGCTCTCCAAGCGTGGCGGGGAGATCATCACTCTGGATGAGCTCGTTCAGGAGGTCGGCAAGGACGCTGCCCGATTCTTCTTCCTTCTTCGCTCAGCCGGGTCGCAAATGGAGTTCGACATCGACCTCGCGGTCAAACAGTCCAGCGAGAATCCCGTCTTCTACGTGCAGTACGCCCATGCCCGGCTCTCGAGCATCCTCGAGCGTGCGGAGTCATCGGGGCTCACGCCGGAAGGTGGCGATGTGACCCGACTCGACCGCGACCACGAACTTGGTCTGATCCGCGAGATGCTGCGTCTCGTCGACGTGATCGAAGCGACCGCCACGAGTCTTGAGCCCCAGCATCTCCCACACTACGCGATGGAGCTGGCGAACGCGTTCCATGCGTTCAACGATGCCTTCAAGCAGCAGGGAGACTCTTCGCTAAAGGTGATTACCGACGACGACGCGCTGTCACGAGCCCGCCTCCGCCTGGTCCTCGCCGCCAGGATCTCGCTCGGCCGAGTGCTCCAGCTGATGGGAATGACGGCACCGAACCGGATGTAAACCGTTCCAGGAAATCTGGGTTGCCCTTGATCCCTGGCACAGTGATCGTTCCCGCGGTACATTGCCGAACACTTCATCGGAATCCAACCCATCCCGCCACGCCAGGTACGCAGCAAGCGCGCAAGTCACCCCGTCAAGCACATCTTCCACTGCCTTGAGCTCTCCTTCACGCATACCCCCCTTACGGAGGGGGAGTGAGACTTCATCCAGACCGACTCTTTGTTCTGCCGCGAAACTTACTATGTGCTCCCTAAGGAGTCCGAGCCCCCACAAGCGCTACTGCTGCGTCATGCCTCTTTTCCGCTCGTAGCGGAGTCGTTCGCCGAGCCGGAACCATGTCACGTGCAGCGCGTGCGGATAGACCTCGAGTGCACGACTTTCATAGGATCGGGGATCGAGGCTCAATCCGTGCCCGGTGAGCACCCGGCCAAGTTGTGGACCGGCCCGCATTCGCGGGCCCAGAAACTTGGACGTTACCTGGAACGCTGGCGCTCGGTATGGTCCGAACCAGCGGGCAGCTCCCTCTCGGCCATCCGCCGGGGATCGAGAGTGAAGGGCGTGTCCACCGCCACGCCTATAGGACTCAGGATCGCGACCAGGTGCGCAATCTCGCCAGGCTCTCCCTCAAGTCTCGCGAGACTGTCAGTCCCAAGAGGCCGCGGGCGTCGGAACGGTCACCCGATACTTCGGCAACGGAAGAAAGCTCAGAGTATGATTAGCCCTCGCTATGACTCAAGACAGGGAGCAGAACCGGAGGGGGATCGCGCCCGTATTGATCGTCGTCCCGTCGCTCGTTTCGGGTGCGGGAGTCGCGTTCGTCCTCGTTGGGATCCTGGCCAATAACCAGATACTTCAGGACACATTCGTTGTGATGGGTATCCTCCTACTCTGGGCCGATTTCTTCGTAACCATGGCGCTTTTTCGGTACACGGTTCGGAACATCGACCGTCGACTGGGACACATCGAAACTCAAAGCCAACGAGACCGCAGCTAGGAGCGAGCGGCGCTGGGCTATCGAGTACACTCGCGGACGTGAAAGCCGAGATCGTCGCGATCGGGACCGAGATTCTGCTTGGTGAGATCGTGGACACCAACGGTGCCTGGATCGCAGCACAGCTACCCGAACTGGGCGTCGACCTCTATTACAAGACGGTGGTCGGCGACAATCTCGAAAGAATCACGGATACATTTCGACGCGGTTGGGAGCGTTCCGACATGCTCATCGTCACCGGTGGCCTGGGACCCACTGAGGATGATATGACCCGGGAAGCTATCGCGGCCCTTCTCGGGGAAGAGCCAACCGTCGATCGAGAGCTGGAGTCTCACCTGCGCCATCTGTTCGAGAGCCGCGGCGGGAAGATGCCGGAGTCCAACATCAAGCAGGCCTGGCTCATTCCGAGCGCCCGCGCCATCGAGAACCCCCGCGGAACCGCTCCTGGTTGGTGGGTCGAAAAGAACGGGAAGGTGATCGCCTGCATGCCAGGCGTACCGGTCGAAATGGAGCATATGTGGAGGACAAAGGTCCGGCCCGAGCTCGAGGCGCGCTCCGCCAACGACGTCCTCGTCACTCGCACGTTGAAGACCATTGGGCTTGGCGAGAGCGCAGTGGACGAAATGGTCCGCCACCTTTACAACTCCCCCGGCATCGGCGTGGGCACGTATGCAAGAGCAGACGGAGTGCAGATCCGGATTGGTGCGAAAGCGCCCTCCAAGGACGCAGCACTCGACCTAATCCAGCCTGTCGAAGCCCAGATGCGATCAATTCTCGGCAACTCTCTCTGGGGAAGCGACGATGATACGCTCGAAGGCTACATTGCGACCGAGTACTCTCGGCGGGGCCTCACCCTCGCCACCATGGAGTCGTGCACCGGCGGTCTGTTGACCAGCGTTCTGACAGATGCCCCAGGGTCATCGCACTATCTGCGTGGCGGCCTCGTGACGTATCAGCCGGAACAGAAGGTTCGCGCCGGGGTTCCGGCCACGGTCATCGAAAGCCATGGGATCTTCTCCAAAGAAACTGCGCGAGCGATGGCACTGGCAGCGCGCGAGGCCCTTGGCACCGACGTCGGTGCCGGAATCACCGGGGTGCTTGGGCCCGATCCGGAAGGTGAGGTGCCCCCCGGAACCGTACACGTCGCAGTCGAAGGACCGACTATGCGAACGAACGAGCTGACAATCACGATGAGCCAGGGTCGGCCAGCCGTTAAGCGCAGGGCTGTGATGATGACCTTGATGCTTTTGCGTCGTGCGTTGATCGAAGAAACGAACTAGCGCGCCTGTGGCCATTGGACGGTGTCGAGCGCCTGCTCCACTCACGTCTCGAAAGTCATGATCAGTTCCGACCTGGAGGACCTGATGTGATTTTCGTTTGCCGTGCTGTCTACGGCGATGAAATCGTTGCCGCATCCGCGGGACTTTAGCACCAAGCTGGATCTGCGCCCGTCGTGCCTCAGGCAAGGCATTACATTATCTTCAAGACTCGGGCACCCTCACCCTGCTTTAGACAAACTATTGAAATTGGGACGTACGCCATTTCGTGTCCTTTTAGTTGGAAGTTGAGCGCTTCCTTCCTACCGCTCCGTTCGCTGCCAGTGCCCGGTGGGGGGGGGGCTCGCAAAATGGACTGTTTCATGCGAAGCTACCCTGACAAATTCAGCCGATTTTGGGCTGGGAGGTATGAATGTTCGACGGAAAATGGGACGTCACGATGAGCACGCCAATGGGACCGCAGCAGATGTCAATGGACCTCTCCACGAGCGGCTCGGTGCTCTCCGGGTCGGTCAGTGGTGCTCAGGGTTCGAACGAGTTTTCGGACGGCAAGGTGGACGGCAACAGCGGCGAGTGGGCAATGGACATTACTTCCCCGATGGGGCCTATGAACCTCCAGTTTTCCGGCACAGTCGACGGCGACAAGATTTCGGGCACCGTTAAGCTGGGATCCTTTGGGGACGCAACTTTCGAGGGTTCCCGCTCCGGCTAACCTATGGCAGAAGACAGGCGCTGCACTCGATGCGGCTCGGCGCTGGACAATTCGCCTCACCTGATGGCAGGCCGGAGGTACTGCTGTTCCAGTTGCTCGGTGGGTTCCACCTGTTCCCACCAAGGCGTACGTCGGTCGGCCATCGTAAGGCGATTTGACTCCAACTTCAGCCCGTTCCGGGACACCGCCAGGAAGACGACACCTTACGAGCGACACCTACCCGTTTAATGGTGGGGTCCAAAGGATCCCGGGCTCGAGACCCGCTGGTCCAAGAGACGATAGCCCACCTTAGGCCTCCGTCAAGAAACCGGATCCATGAAGACGAGACAGCCCGCCGTTACAGCTTCGGCGGTGCCCTCGTCCCTAGCGTTTCGATCTACGCACACATTTCGCGCCTGCTGCTGGAGCATTTTCGCGACCCGTTTCTCGAGAGGGGACAGGCCGATGTTCGTTTCTTGAGCCCTTTATAACGGCGACCGGTTGTTAGTCGAAGCTTCCCGAGATGCCGAGCACGAGTTGGCCTTTCGGGCCTCTAATGGCGATGGCGTGGTCTACGCTGCAGGTTCAGCAGAACTTCTGGAACCAGATGACCCCACCCTCTCCCCTGAGTCAATCTTGAGCGCGCCACTTCCGGGACCCACGCCCCGCAATTTCCAATGAGCAGCTGAGGAGCCAGCGAGTCCTCGGTACTTTTGTCGAAACATTCGACCGAGAGCATAACGAGGGCGAGTTTCTCGATAAAATCCCCGACCCGTTCTTTGCATACCATGGCTCCGAGGCGATAGCTCCGACAGGCTTTCTGATTCGCCGGGCGACCTCTGGCCTCACTCAGAACTTCCTGATGCCGCCTTGGATTCACGTGTCCAGCACGGTCACGTACCTCGGCGTCCTCAAGACTGGCTCCGAGTTATCCACACCGACACGGGTTCGGCGCCTGTTCGAGCGCAAAGGCCCTGAATTCGTCGAGCTCAAGGTACTGATTTCGGGCGATTCCAACCTCGTCATGCACATCGCCCACACTGCCATCTATCGATTGCGCGGAAATGCAAACGCGTAAAGGTGTTGTCGGATGTTCCGTTTCGCGACCGCGTCGCCGTAAAATCATCCCGATGGTCGGACCAATCCCGTCGCTCCGGTTCGAGCGCGAAGCCTGGAGAGCAGGTGCCGTGTTTGTGGCTGGCGTCGATGAAGTGGGAGTTGGGCCGCTCGCAGGCCCTGTCACGGGTGAGGTCGTTCTCCTGGAGAGCGGGCGACGGTTGTCATGGTATAAGGCTGTCCGCGATTCGAAGGTCCTATCTGCAAAGCGGAGGGAAGGGCTCGCGGAGAAGATCAGGGGGACGGTTCACTGGGCTGTCGCTTCGGCCACTCACGACGAGATCGACAGGATCGGCATACTGCCAGCTCGGCGCCTCTGCATACTCCGGGCGATCGACGGTCTTCCGGTAAAGCCTGACGCGATCATCTCCGACGCCCTCGATCTGCCCCTCGACGGCGTAAGACCGGTCATCGATGGAGACGCGCTTAGCGTCGCTGTGGCCGCGGCCTCGATCGTGGCCAAAGTGGACCGCGATGAGCGAATGCGAGAGTACTGCCGGGAGTTCCCCGGCTATGGCTTTTGTCAGCACAAAGGCTATCCGACTCCCCAGCACAAACAGATTCTTCGGGCTCGGGGCCCGAGCCCGATTCACCGCCAGTCGTTTGCTCCGGTGGCCCAGGCGTCATTCGGATGGTGACCGCTCGCCGACGTCTTGGCGATGTCGGTGAGAGCATTGCGGCACACCTTCTATCCGAAAGAGGCTTTGTGATTTGTGAACGGAACGTCCGCACGATCTCGGGCGAGATCGACATACTCGCAAGAGACGGGAAGGAGATCGCTTTTGTCGAGGTTAGGACAAGGCGATCCACTCTCGGAATCGCCGCTGAATCCGTGGGATCCGTCAAGAGGCGGCGCATGCGGCGCTGCGCCCTCGAATACTGCATTGAGAAGGAAATAGATCCCGATAGTGCGCGCCTCGACGTTGTTGCAATCGATCTGCCGGGCGGGCACCGACCTGCCGCCGCGCAATACTAATGCGGGATTGAGGTTCCCGACTGAAGCCCGGATTCTGCTTGCGCTACAATTGCGACATGCCGATATATGAGTTTCGCTGCGAGAGCTGCGGACAGGTCACGAATCTCTTCACGAGAAAGATCGACGTCGAGACGAACCCTCCCTGCGAGCACTGCGGTGAGGAAAAGACCTCCAGAATGATGTCCAAATTCGGGCGTAGCTTTTCTCAATCGGACATTGTCGAAAAGTACGGAGACCCGTCTGACGGGGGAGCCGATTCCTATCGCGACCCGAGGCAAATCGGAACCTGGGTTGAGAAGAAGTTCGACGACTATGGAATGGATCTCCCCGATGGGGCTCGCGAGATGATCGACGCCGCTAGGGACGGGGAGTTCCCAGACCCCATAAAGGACCTCTAGGCTCCAGCCCTAGGAGGATCGTCTGGACACCGGACCGCTCGAGACGCTGATGCCCCGAGTACTTGAAGAGCTCGCCGCGAAGAACGCAGCGCGCGAACAGGCCTTGCCTGACTGCCGACTGGCTATCAGGTTCAGCGCGAATGCCATTCGCGCGGCTCACCGTGGCGATCTCGCCGCAGCCCGCAGTCTGCTGGACAAGGCCCGGCGAGCACTCGATACGGTCACGGCCGCACTGCGAGAGCACGCAGACGTCTTCCACGCCGGATTTGTTCACGACGCTCGCAAAGAGTACGTAGAGGCGGAATGCGTGTGGCACCTGGCGTCGGGCCGACCGCTGCCGGGTCCAGCAGAGCTCAGAGCAGAGAATGCAGCCTACCTCAACGGGCTCGGAGAGGCTGTTGGCGAACTCCGCCGGATGCTCCTCGATCGACTCCGCCTCGGCTTGTTTGATGGTTGCGAGGAAATGCTTGGGGCGATGGACGACATCTACTCCGCGCTTGTGACCGTGGACTACCCGGACACTCTGACAGGCGGTCTCCGACGCACGACCGATTCGGTCCGCGGAATCCTGGAGCGAACGCGCGGAGACCTGACGATGGCAGCCCTGCAGCTCGGCGGTTCCCCGGCACGACACGATAAGAGCCAAGACTAAGGACCGCTCCCCGTCCGTTCTAATTCCTTTTTGACGGCGCGCCTGCTACGCTCCGCCCCGCCTCACCACGGGGGCTCTCGCTGATCTCGTCAACAGCGGATGGTGGTCGAGTGGCGCAGCTTGAAAAGGGGCCGCCGTATGCTACTTGCCCAGATAATCATCCCCGCTGCAGGCATCACGGCTGTCTTGTTTGCGGTTTGGCTCGTATACGACGTCCTCCTTCGTGATAAGGGAACCGCGTCGATGCAAGAAGTTGCCGACACGATTCTCGAGGGTACGAACGCCTTCCTGAGCCGGCAGTACCTCACGACCCTCGTTCTCGCCTTGGTCACAGCCATCATCGTCGCCACTGTCGTCGGCGTCTTCAAAGAGTCGACGGAACTCGGAGCGCTCACGGGTGTGGCCTTCGTCATCGGTGCACTGGCCTCCACTGTGTCCGGGTTCATTGGCATGTCTATTGCGACCCGGGCCAACAGCAGGACGGCAGCCGCAGCGCAAAACAGTCTCGCGGACGCAATCAACACGTCTCTGCGCGGCGGAGCAGTCTCGGGATTCCTGGTGGTCGCGCTCTCACTCATAGGCGTGGCGAGCATGTTCGGGATATACAGCCGGGTGCTTGGTCACAGCGTCTCAGAGACCCCGTTTCTGATCGTTGGCTTCGGATTCGGCGCGAGCTTTGTGGCACTGTTCGCCCAGCTCGGTGGTGGCATTTACGCCAAGGCCGCTGCCATGGCGGCGGACCTCGTTGGCAAGATCGAAGCCGGGATTCCTGAGGACGATCCCCGGAACGCCGCTGTTGTCGCCGACCTCGTCGGCGACAACGTCGGAGACTGTGCCGGTCGTGGCGCTGATCTGTTCGAGTCGATGTCCGCGGAAAACATCGGTGCGATGATCCTTGGCGTAGCTATCTACACAGCAACCAGAGACATCGAATGGATTCTCTTCCCACTCGTCCTTCGATCTTTCGGCGTCTTCGCGGCGGTGGTAGGGATGATCACGGTGCCTTTCTGGGCCTCGCGAATCAAGGAGCCGATGGGCGCTCTCAACGGTGGTTACTGGACCATCACAGTCCTTAGCATCGGCGGTCTTGCACTGGCGACGTGGGCCATGCTTGGAGATGTTTGGTACTGGTTCTTCCTCTGTGGACTTGTTGGCATCACAACAGGCATTGCATTCGTCTACACCACTCAGTACTACACGGCCGGTTCATGGCGGCCGGTCCAGGAGATCGTCCGTTCCAGCCACACGGGCTCGGCGATCAACGTAATCACGGGCACAGCCGTCGGCTTTGAGACGACTGCGGTGACTGCGGTCACGGTCGGCCTTGCGCTCGTGTCGTCATTCGTGCTGGGGCAGCAGGCGGACTTGGACAATGTCAGCAACATCTCGACCGGAGTGTTCGGTATAGCGGTGGCAACCATGGGGATGCTTATGTCCGGCGCCTATGTGCTCGCCATGAACACCTTCGGTCCAATCACCGCCAACGCCAGCGGTATCGCCGAGATGGCGACTGACTCCACACCCGAGGCGCGCAAAACCACAGACGCACTCGACGTCGTTGGTAACACCACCAAGGCGCTGACCAAGGCCTACGCGGTCGGGTCCGCTGCGCTTGCGGCTTTTCTGCTCTTCACAGCCTACCTGGACGGGGTACGGCTGGAATTTGGGAAGATAGCCAGCGAAGACCCCGACCGGTACGTCGCACTGGCCCAGGATCTCGACTTGCTTCCACGGGGCGATGACGTCCGAACGGCGGCTGCCGTGGACGTGGATCGCTACGTGGGCAAACTCGTGGCATGCGGGTTCGAAGACTCAAATATTGAGTTCCTCGCCACGGCCGATTGGGCCGAGTCTCACGCCCTTCTTGAGTCGTCGGCGGTCAAAGGCGAGCCCGGGAACGACTGCCCGGAGGCTGCTAATGGAAGCCCAATCCCTCTTCCTCGCATAATGCCCATCAACCTCGGGAAGATAGAGGTATTTGTTGGCGCGCTCCTCGGCGTCACGCTCGCTTTCCTCTTTAGCTCCCTTGCCATCCGGTCGGTCGGAAGGGCGGCAAGCGGAATTACCGAAGAGGTCCTGCGTCAATTCCGCGACGATCCCGGGATCATGACTGGTGAAGTCCGACCTGACTACGCCGGGGCCGTCGACATCACAACCAGGTCGGCACTGCGGGGAATGGTCGCGCCTGGTCTACTGGCGGTTGGTCTGCCTGTAGCCGTTGGGGTCATCTTTCGGTACTCATTCGGAGGTGATGGTAACGAGGGGTGGCTGGCCGCGGCCGGAGTTCTGATAGTCGGCGCTATCAGCGGCGTGCTCTTGGCGACTTACCTGAACAACGCCGGTGCAGCCTGGAACAGCGCAAAGAAGTTCATTGAGAGCGGGCAGCTGTCCGGGGACGACGGAGCCGAACTCCGAAAGGGAACGGATGCCCACGCAGCAGTCGTGACCGGTAACACGGTTGGAGATCCGTTTAAGGACACAGCCGGCCCTGCTCTCAATGTCCTCGTGAAGATATTGGCGACAGTGACACTTGTGCTGACTCCATTGTTCATCAGCTGAGCAGTTCGTTGCAGGAAAAACCTCGAAACGCTTTGGCTTTAAGAACGGCCGATTTTGGGCCAAGCACACGCCGTATATGCATGATCTCGAAGGGATAAATCGAATTTACACAACTTTGTGAGAAATGTCGCAATATCTCTTGACCCCTCATTCCGAGATTGTTACGGTGCGAGCGCGGTCCATTGGGACCGCAGGCGCGCTCCCAATAGGAGCAAAGCCTGGCTGAATGCGCATTTGCGCAACGGGGGACCCAACCTAGTGGGGTGAATTCGGCGGGCCTCTCCCACCTGCTGATAGGGTGATCTTCCGCCCGAACCCGACAGCTAACCTCGTAAGCACACGGAAGGCTTTTGGCGGTTTCGTACCGCTTGGGTTCGTTTGTGGCCCAATATTCTGGCAGAACCCGTGTTAGAGGAGGAGAGAATCGTTATGGCAGCACTACAGGAGGCACCCCCCAAGTCTTGTCCCAAGTGTCGGGGCTCGATGATCGTAGAGCGCGACTGGCATGGCACTTATGGCAGCTGCATCATGTGCGGCTACGTCCACGAAGTACTCACCAGCCCGCCGGTGGATCTCGCAGCTGAAGAGGCCGCGTTACCCCAGAGGCAGAGGCGAAGGCAGCCTTCGCACGGCAAGCTTCGCCTCTGAGATTCCAGCTTCAAACAGTGCAGGAAGGGCCTTCGTCATCGGCGGAGGCCCTTCCTGTAGGCTTGCGATCGACCGCGACAGTGTCTCGCCCTAGAATCAGAGAATCCCTCACGAAGCTCGGAGGCCCGCACTTTGGAGAAGTACCTCCGCGACCAAAGACGCTCTGGCGCAATAGCTGAAATTGCCCGAGTCAAATTCCCATTCCCCAATGCCGAGCATCCCGAACTCGAAACCATCGCCAACGAACCAAAACAGCAAGTCTCAGTTGGCGAGCACGAGGGGAAAGCCCTCTATCCTGACATCGTTGTAATTCGGCGACCTGGACTCTGGCTAACCCTGATGGCGGAGGTTGAGATGGCCGATTCCGTCACGGGCGAACGAGCTCTTGAACGGTGGCTTCCAATCTCGAGGTTTGGGGACTTGCTGCTCTATGTGCCTTCCGGCATGGCTTCAGAGGCCAAGAAGATATGCCGTCGACACGGCATTAAGACCAAAGGCATCCGAACCTGGCGATTTCGCCCCGTTTGGGGTCTTTCCGTCGCCGAGGCTTAACCCGCTCCTTGCTGAACGTATTCTTCGACGTTGACCACACCTTGGTCTTCGTAGACCAGGATTCGAACTCGCTTCGACCCGGTGCCCGCCGGGCGATGAAACGACTGAAAGACGCTGGCCACGATGTATACATATGGTCGGCGGGTGGGAAGGACTACGTCGAGCGAATCGTGAAGATTCATGCCCTCGGCGAGTGGGTCGACGGTTGCTTCGACAAGAGCCCTAGGGTCCAGCCCTTTCCGGACTTCATCATTGATGACGACTGGTACCTGGTGGAAAAGTACGGTGGCTATCTCGTCTCACAGTACAAATCCGTCGACGAGAATGACCGGGAGTTGCTTGCGGCCGTTGACCACCTGGACGAGACCGGCCGCCTCTAACGCCCCGAAGCTACACTGCCCGGGACAGACGCCCCTTGGCACGCGAGCGACCTAGGTTCGCGGCAAACCCAGACCGCGAGTCGCGATGATGTTGCGCTGGATCTCGCTGGTGCCCCCCGCGATTGTTGCAGACGGGCTGCCGAGGTATCCCATCGCAGCATTGCCCTCAAAAGGTGCATGCACGCGGTCGGTGATCCCCCCCCACATTCCAATCATCTTTTCGGCACTGCGAGCTATCCGCTGGCTCAGTTCGGTGTTAAACAGCTTGGCGATGGACGATTCCGCATTTGGAATCAGGCCTGCTGCCTGCATCGAAATGGTTCTGTATGCGAGCTGCGTCGCAGTAGCCACCTCGATCCAACGATCAGCCCAATGCACCCGCGCGGCCTCATAGTCGGTATGAGGAATTTCTTCTTTCCTCTTCTTGATCCAATTCACGTTTCTCTCGACAGCCTGGCGCTGGCCAGTTGCCTGACCGATGGATGAACGCTCGAAGTCGAGCGTAGTGGCCCCTACGTACCAGCCCCGATTGATTTCGCCAATCGCGTTCGTGACCGGCACCCTGGCGTCCTCGAAAAACACTTCATTGAAGTGATGCTGGCTCGCCAGGTTCACGAGGGGACGAACTGTGATTCCCGGCGTCTTCATGTCCATCAGGAGGTAAGTGATCCCGCGGTGCTTCGGTGCATCCGGATCGGTGCGAGTAAGGAGGAACATCCAGTCTGAGGTGTGGGCTCCAGAGGTCCAAATCTTTTGGCCGTTGATTACAAAGTCGTCGCCGTCCCGGACAGCGCGGGTCTGCAGCGAGGCAAGGTCGGAGCCAGACCCCGGCTCACTGTAGCCCTGGCACCATTGCACGGTTCCATCCAAGATCCGGGGCAGGTGCTCTTTCTTTTGTGCTTCGTTGCCATGAGCAATCAGAGTCGGTCCCAGCATCATCACGCCGCTTCCGCCGAGCTGCGGCGCACGCACCTCCGCGAACTCCTGGTTCATGATGAACTGTTCGATCGTCGAGAGGCCTGCTCCTCCGTACTCCCCGGGCCAGTGGGGCGCTATCCAGCCTCGCTCGGCGAGCGACTGGCGCCAGCTGTCATAGACCTCGGCCAAAGGGCTGCCGTCGTTCCGGCGCTGGAAATAACTGTCTTCGCCCATGGGGTCGACCGCTCGGAGCTCGGAAGGCAACTCCTCCTCGAGAAACGTCCTTACGCTGATCCGCCACTCTGCCTGTTGAGCCGTGTCTTTCCAGTCCATCGATAACCTCACCGGCGAATTGGCTGTCATCCTACGGGACCCCGCGCTTAGCCTGCCACCTAAATATCAACTTCCGCGACCGGCACTACACTGACCATGTGGCCAGAGTCCTGTTCGTCGAACCATTCTTCAGCGGCTCACACCGCACACTCGTCGAAGGCCTGGTTCGCCATTCAAAGCACTCGATTCATCCCCTGACCAGGCCGGGAGACCAGTGGCGTCAACGCATGCGCCGTGGTGCCCAGGAACTCGCCCCTGAAGCACTGGAGGCACCCGGCCGTTTCGAGTTGATCGTGGCTACCGACATGCTCGACCTGCCTGCTTTTCTCGCCCTGACTCGCTCACGCTTTGCCGCGACTCCTGCCCTGCTTTTTATGCACGAGAACCAGTTCACCTATCCCCGGGTCAAGGGCACCAAGTTCAACTCCTGGTTTGGCCAGATCAACTATCTGTCGACCCTCGTTGCGGACCGTGTGTCATTCAACTCCAACTACCACAAGGCCGACTTTCTCGGAGCCCTCAGGCAGCTCACCACAGAGCCCAACAACTGGCTCGTCAATGAACGAATCCAAGCCATCGAGAACAAGAGCACGGTACTCCCTCTCGGCGTCGAGCTATCGGGACTCGACACTTTCCGAGACAGAGTCGGGAAGGATGCAGGAGAGCCACCCCTGGTCCTTTGGAATCACCGCTGGGAGTTCGACAAGGCACCAGATATGTTCGTCCGTACTCTCGTCCGACTAGCCAGTGAGGAAATCCCCTTCCGGATAGCGGTGGCTGGAGAGCCTGGCCCGAACCCGCACCCAGCTCTCAGGGACTTGCCCGAGCACTTCGGGAGCAGGGTGATCCACCACGGCTTCGCACGAGACCGAGAAGAGTACGGAAAGCTCCTCTGGAAGAGCAAAGTCGTTGTCAGCACCACTCGCCACGAGTTCTTTGGAGTCGGCATGATCGAGGCCCTCTATTGCGAGGCGTGGCCGGTGGCGCCGAATTCGTTTACCTACCCAGAGTTAGTGCCGCCCGAACTTCAATCGCACTGCCTCTTCGAGTCTGAATCGGACTTCTATCGGCTGTTGAAAAAGGTCCTCACTGATGGCGCACCAACTGGCGACCATCTCCTCAGGCTTGCGGTCGAGCGATTCGACTGGAAGCACGCCGTGGGCGCATGGGATGACGCGATCGACAGCGTCCTAAGGGGGGGAGCTCACACGCGTCCGTGAAGAGTTCTCGGGTTCCCGAACGCCCATCACAGTCGGCCTGAAACCAGCCACGGTGCCCACGAGAGCACCCTAAGGTACGGTAAGAGCATGCCGCCGATTCGGAGCATGGCTGCTTATTTAGCGGGGCCGGCTCGACTCACGGTCGTGCTTGCTATCGATAGCGTCGGTCGGTACGCCACTCACCATTGCGGCACCTACGCGGCAGCGATCGCTTACTACACTCTCTTCTCTCTGGTGCCACTGACTCTGGTGGTCGTTTCAGTCGTAGGCCTCGTTGTTGACCAGAACCGGGTGGTCGACTTCGTCTTTGACCTCGTCCCTCTCGAAGAAAGCGAAGACGTCCGTCGAGACGTGGCGGATGCTGTGGACGACGCGCGCGCAGCCAGCCCGGGAGTGCTGCTCGTCAGCGCCGCGGTGCTGCTCTGGTCCGCCAGTGGCGTATTCGGTGCGGTTCGGCGGGGACTGAATGCGACTACCGAACGGCCGGGCCACTCCTATATTCATGGAAAGGCTCTTGATCTGACCCTTGTCCCGATTTCGGGGCTTGCGATTCTGACCGGACTTGGACTGCTCACAGCCGTCCAGGTCGCGCTCCAGCAGACGGCCGATCTGGGGCTCATCGATCTACGTATGCCATTTTTCAGGCTGCTGGGTCAGGCGATTGTGGCCGCCGTCACCTTCGCCGCGTTCATGTTTCTCTACCGATTCGTCCCATACCACAGGCCAGACTGGCCCCAGGCCATCCGCTCCGCCATCTGTGCGGCAGCGCTGTTTGAGACTGCAAAAGTTGCCACCGCTTACGCGTTGGCATCTACCCCTTTCCTCTCCAGCAGCGAACTGTACACGGGTATTGGAACTGCGCTGACGTTGCTCTTTTGGGTCTTCGTCGCTTCGTCGATATTGCTCTACGGCGCTGAATTCGGACAGGCGGTCACCCGTCGAACGAGACCGGAGCCAGAGAGTGCCCTAGGAGACGGAAGCTTCGAAGCGACCTCCCCCGCAGCCGGCTAAAGAGTCACCAGCCGGATCGCGGATTGCCTTTAGAAAGATTTTTGTCTAAAAACCCTTGAAAGTAACTGTTTCTCTCTACATACTCGCGTCATGCAAGGAACGCGAGAGCGCATACTCGAGTTCGTCGTTAAGAACCGAGACGTCAGGGTGGAGGATCTGGCAAGCGAGCTTTCCATCACCGCTCCTGCCGTTAGAAGGCATCTGGATCACCTCCGAGCGGACAGTCTGATTGACGCGCGGCCAGTAAAACAGGCCACCGGTCGGCCTTATTACGTCTACTTCCCGACGGAGCGGGCACTTGGCGTTCTTCCCCAGCCGTATGTCCGGCTACTGGAGGGAGTGCTCCAGGGCCTCGGCAAGCGGCCTGAAATGGTCGATGCAGTGCTTACCGGGATCGCAGAAGGCGTCGCGGAGCGCCACCGCGGCGAGGTGGGAACGACGGCGGATCCTGAAACCAGGGCAAGCCGTGTGACCGGCTCGCTGCGCGAAGAGGGCATCCTCGAGACGTGGCAGGCCGGCGACGACGGAATTCACCTCGTCAATCATCAATGCCCTTACCCGAAGGCAGCGGAAATGTCGGAGCTTCCTTGCGAGTGCGACCGCCGGACTATTGAGTTGCTGCTCGGAAAGGACGTCGAGCAGCGCCGGCGAATAGTAGATGGCTCGCCAGTCTGCGAGTACGTCATACGGTCCGATAAAGAAGACCTGTCCCAGTCAGAACTCAGGACTGAGAGGATTAATGAATGAGCGACACACTGCTCGAAATCAACGGCCTGCGTGCCGGTATCCAGGGAAAAGAGATTCTCAAAGGTCTCTCCCTCTCGATCCGTCGCGGCGAAGTGCATACGATCATGGGACCCAACGGTTCCGGAAAGAGCACCCTTGCCAACGTCCTGATGGGCAATCCCGCCTTCAAAGTCACGGAAGGATCCGTGCTCCTGGACGGGAAGTCGATCCTCGGGACGCCGACCGATCAGCGGGCGCGCGCTGGGCTCTTCCTCGCATTCCAATATCCGGTCGTAATTCCGGGCGTCACCATGGTCAATTTCCTGCGGCAGGCGATGAACGCTCGCTTTGGCCGCGACCTCCCGGTTCGTGAGTTCCGAGAACAGCTCATGGAGAAGATGGCGCTCCTCAAGATGGACCAGGACTTCGCACGCCGATACGTCAATGACGGCTTCAGCGGGGGAGAGAAGAAGCGTGCTGAAATGCTCCAGCTGGCCATGCTCCAGCCCTCAATGGCGGTTCTGGACGAAACCGACTCTGGCCTTGACATCGACGCCCTTCGCACAGTTGCAGAAGGTGTGAATACGCTGATGAATCCCGAGATGGGACTGCTCCTCATAACCCACTATCAGCGACTGCTGAACTACATCCGCCCTCAGTTTGTCCACGTGCTCATCGACGGCCGGATCGTCAGGTCCGGCGGACCTGAACTTGCTGAGGAACTAGAAGAGACCGGTTACGACCAGGTGGAGGCGTCAGTAGCCTCGGCGATGGCCTGAAAGGGGGACTTTCATGACCAGCACCGATACCGCGCTTAGCAAGGACGACTATCTCGCCAAATACGGCTTCTTCGATGAAGAGGACGCCCTATTCAAGGCGAACAAGGGTCTTACCCCTGAAATCGTGAACTTGATCAGCGATATGAAGAAAGAGCCCGATTGGATGCGGAAGTTCCGACTCCGCTCGCTCGACCTCTTTCAGAAGAGCCGCGACCCACGATGGGCACCGGATAACGGGCTCGACCGAATCGACTTCGCCAACATCCACTACTTCGTCCGTGCAACCGACAGGGATGAACGATCCTGGGAGGACGTCCCGGAATACATCCGGCGGACATTCGACAAGCTTGGCATCCCGGAGGCCGAGCAAAAGTACCTGGCGGGAGTCGGCGCTCAGTACGACTCTGAGGTCGTCTATCACAACATCCGCGAAGACCTCGAAAAGCTTGGCGTGGTGTTCCTTGGCACCGACCAGGCACTCCAGGAGTTCCCAGAGATTTTCGAGGAGCACTTCGGCACCATCGTGCCGCCGGGCGATAACCGTTATGCAGCGCTCAACAGCGCCGTTTGGTCTGGCGGGTCATTCATTTATATCCCCAAGGGCGTGAAGGTTGAAATCCCTCTCCAAGCCTACTTCCGGATCAACACCGAAAACATGGGGCAGTTCGAGAGAACGCTGATCATCGCCGATGAAGGCAGCCAGGTCCATTACGTCGAAGGCTGTACCGCTCCGATCTACAGCACAGACTCGCTTCATAGTGCGGTCGTCGAGATTATCGTGAAGCGCGGCGCCCGGGTGCGATACACGACGATTCAGAACTGGTCCGACAACGTCTACAACCTCGTAACCAAGAGGGCCGCTGCGTATGAGGACGCGGTGATGGAGTGGGTTGATGGGAACCTTGGTTCCAAGCTCACCATGAAGTACCCGAGCGTCTTCTTGATGGAGCCTGGTGCACATGGCGAGATACTCTCTCTCGCTTTCGCCGGAAAAGGGCAGCACCAAGATGCCGGCGGAAAGATGGTACACGCCGCGCCGAACACGACCTCGACGATTGTTTCGAAGTCACTGAGCAAAGACGGCGGACGTGCTAGCTACCGGGGCCTTCTCAAGGTCTACGACGACTGCGACAACGTGAAGGCAAACGTCCGTTGTGATGCGCTGCTGCTGGATGAGCAATCGCGATCGGACACATATCCCACCATGGAAATCGACGCCTCCGATGTACACATCGAGCACGAGGCGTACGTGTCCAAACTCAGCGAAGACCAGCTCTTTTACCTCACCAGCCGGGGACTCACCGAGGAGGCGGCCGCAAAGATGATCGTGAACGGCTTCGTTGAGCCCATCGTCAAAGAGCTGCCGATGGAGTATGCGGTCGAACTTAACCGTCTGATCGAACTTCAGATGGACGGGTCCATCGGTTGACGGACCTGTCGCGGAACGGGACAAGGGCACCGGCAGCAGGCGGCCAACGGAGGTGAAATGACGACAATTGCGCCAGCAAATCAGCTTCCACCGAAGCTGAGCGCCGAGGTCAGCAAAGCCGTGGGCAAGTCTGTCGGCGACTCTCGGCACCTCGCCGAGTTACGGAATTCAGCATTTCAAATAGCGGAAGAGCTGGACCCCCCCACGAGTATGGAACGCCCCTGGAAGTACACCGACCTTTCGGAGTTTTCCCTCGAAGGTTATGAGCCCGCCATTCGCGCCCCCGGGGTCGCAACGACAACGATGAGCGACGCGCGGGCAAAGGAGTCGGGGCTTTCGGCGCTCGTTGAGGTCACCGACTCAACACCGACTCACGTCGAGAGGTTGGACGGCTTTTCTGCTGGCTGCGCTCAGGATGAAGGCCTGTCCGACATCTGCGACGAGCATCTCGGGATGCTGGTCACACCTGGGTCAAGCCTGTTCTCTGCACTCCACTACGCCTTCCTTTCGTGCACGACGGCGATAAACGTTCCGGCCAACGTGGAACTTGACGCACCTGTCAAGATCGTGCGCCGTGAATCCGGTTCAGGAGTGCTCGCGGCGCCTCACACAATGATCGTCACGGGCGCCAACTCGCGGCTCAACGTCATCGAGGAGTGGCACTCCGGCGATGGGCCTCTGCTGGTATTGCCCGCTGTTGAGATCCTCCCGGGGGAGGGGTCTCAGGTTCGATACACGTCGATCTACCGTTGGGGTGAAAACACACGCGTTTTCAGCGAACAGAGAACCATCACGGCGAAAGATTCAACCGTGACCAATCTCTCGGTGGCTCTCGGCGGCAGCAAGGTCAAGAGCCACATCATTTCGTCGCTCGAAGGTCGCGGCTCCCACAGTGAAATCCAGGGACTCTATGTCGGCGGCAGCGAGCAGCAATTCGACCTCTACACAATTCAGGACCACATCGCCGCCGACACGACCAGCGACCTGCTCTACAAATCAGCTCTCCGGGAGCGCGCCCACTCAGTCTACTACGGCCTTACGAAAGTCGGTCTCGAGGCAAAGAACGCCGACGCCAACCAGGAGAACCGCAACCTCCTGCTCAGCAAGACGGCCAAAGCGGACAGCGATCCCGTGCTCGAGATCCTCACCCATGACGTGATCCGGGCCGCCCACGGCGCCACCGCCGGCCCGGTGGATGAAGAACAGCTCTACTACATGGGCACCCGCGGTCTGGACCCTGAGCAGTCTGAACAGCTTCTCGTTTCCGGCTTCCTGGCCGAGGTTCTCGACCGCATCCCGGATCGTGCGCTCAGAAGCCAGCTCGGCGCCGCCATCGGCGAGCCGGAGGAGGTCCTCATTTGACCTGGTTCCAGGTCCCGGACCAGATCTCCCCTGGAACGGTCGGGGTCATCGAAGTCGGTGGACAGCGGGTCGCCATATGCAACGCCGACGGCGACTACTTTGCCATTGACGACGCTTGTTCCCACGATGGCGCCCCTTTGGACCAGGGAGTGTTGGACGGTCTCAGCGTGGAGTGCCCACGACACGGGGCACGGTTCGACATCCGCACCGGCAAGGCCTTGTCCCTTCCGGCCATCCAGCCCACTGCCACTTACGCGACCCGCGTGGTCGAAGGCCAGCTGGAAGTCGAGGTACCCTGACTCGTGAACCACGTACTTGACACGGACCGAGTCCGAACGGACTTCCCGATTCTCTCGGAGACTGTCAACGGTCGGCCCCTGGTCTACCTGGACAACGCGGCAACCACGCAGAAGCCAAGAGCAGTCATCGACGCACTTGTTCACTACTACGAACATGACAATGCCAACATTCACCGCGGCCTCCATGCGCTGGCCGTTCGGGCAACCGAACAGTACGAGGCAGTGCGAGCGAAAGTGGCGCGGTTCGTCGGGGCAGCATCGCCGGAATCAATCATCTTCACCAGGAACACCACCGAGGCCCTGAACCTGATCGCCTACACCTGGGGAGCTGCTCTCGACGAAGGGGACGAAATCGTACTCTCGGTAATGGAGCACCACTCAAACATAGTCCCCTGGCAGCTTCTCGCGGAGCGGACCGGGGCGATCGTGCGGGCCGTCGACATCCGCGAAGACGGGCAACTGGATCTGGATGCAATGCGAGACTCGATTGGGCCGAGGACGAAGCTCGTGACTATCGCTCATGTTTCCAATGTCCTAGGGACCATTAATCCGGTCGCAGAAATCTCGGCGATGGCCCACGAGGCTGGCGCGTTGGTCTGTCTCGACGGCGCACAGTCAGTCCCCCACATGCCCGTGAACATCGGCCAGACCGGATGCGATTTCTACGCGTTCTCGGCGCACAAGATGCTCGGGCCGACGGGTGTGGGCGTGCTCTGGGCGCGACCGGAAATCCTTGAAACCATCGAGCCATTCCTTGGCGGCGGAGACATGATCTCGACAGTCAAGCTGGAAGGCTCCTCCTGGGCCGAATTTCCGCACAAGTTCGAAGCGGGGACCCCGAACATCGCTGATGTCATTGCATTCGGCGCAGCGATCGATTACCTCGACGAGCTGGGAATGACCGCTGTGCGGGAGCACGAGTGCCGTCTAACCGAATACTTGCTGGAGGTAATGAACAAGATTTCCTGGTTGAGGCCATTCGGCCCCAAAGACGCGGAACACCGAGGGGGTGTGATCAGCTTCGAAGTAGAGGGGGTCCACCCGCACGATGTGGCAACAATAGTCGATGGCCACGGCGTCGCGATTCGGGCCGGCCATCATTGCGCCCAGCCGCTTATGCGCCGGCTCCAGGTTCCCGCGACGAATCGGGTGAGTTTCGCTGTCTACAACAACGAGCGCGAGGTGGACATCTTCCTCGAGGCGCTCGACCATGTGCGTTCGGTGTTTGCTGATGACCGTCCCAGAACCACAATTTGACGAACTCTACCGCGAGGTCATTCTGGACCACTACCGGCGGCCTAGAAATCGCGGGAAGTTGACAGACGCGACCGCTCATGCGGATGGAGCAAACCCCGTCTGCGGCGACGAGATCAGCCTCGACGTGCGTTTGGACGATGGACGGATTGAATCTCTCGCCTTTGAGGGCGTTGGTTGCTCCATCAGCCAAGCGAGTGCCTCGCTCATGACCGACCGAGTCAGCAGCACGCCAATTGAAGAGGCCCAGGCCGTCAGAGCAGCCTTCCGCAAGATGCTGTTGGAGAATGGCACGCCTGACCCCTCGATTGGGGACCTGGAGGTACTTGAGGGCGTGAAGAAATTCCCCGTTCGCGTCAAATGTGCCCTGCTTGCCTGGAATGTCCTGGACCGGGCCTTGGAAGCCCAACCCGATCATAAGAGTGGAGATGATCAATGACCGAGACCGCACCGATGCCGACGACCGACGAACTTCTCGAAAAACTCGCAGAAGTTCAAGATCCCGAGATCGACATGAGCATCGTTGAGTTGGGGCTCGTGTACGACATCCAAATCGATGATGGGACCGTATACGTGACCATGACTCTGACGAGCCCCGGCTGCCCTCTCGGACCATTGATTCGAGGAGAGGCCTACGCGAAATTAAAGGAGCTCCCAGGGGTCAAGGACGTCGACGTGGAAATTGTCTGGAACCCGCCCTGGGACCCCAGGACCATGGCCAGCGATGACGTCAAGTTTATGCTCGGAATCTGGTGAACGGCACCTGCCAGGGAAAGCGGCACGCCCGGTCCCGGCCAGACCCAAGTATTCTGCCGTAGCTTCACGCAATCTCCTTGTGCGCTCGTAGTTCAGCTAATAAGCTCACCTAAGACCCTTTAAACCCAGTCCCGAGAGGCTGGCAAGGGAGGAGGCGCCGGATGCCCGGCCCGCAACATGTAGCTTCGTGTCGAACGCAACGCCTGCCTATCTGGGGGAGGCGTTTTTTATGAGCCTTCCCCTGCTTGATGCCGACGAGATGGGGCGAACGATGAAGCGCCTTGCTCATGAAATCGTCGAGAACAACGGTGGCACTGAGCACCTGGTGCTCGTCGGACTGCTCAGTCGCGGATACCCTCTCGCCGTCAGACTCGCGGAGGCAATCGAACAGTTCGAAGGCGTTCGGATCCCGGTTGGTAGCCTCGATATCGGACTGTATCGGGACGACATTTCCCGGCGCGCCGACCCACCGTCTCTCCGGCCAAGTTCGATTCCAGCTTCGGTGGACGAGGCCACCATCGTTCTTGTTGACGACGTCCTCTTCACAGGTCGGAGCGTCCGAGCTGCTATGGACGCCCTGCTCGACTTCGGCAGGCCGGCGCGGGTTCGACTGGCCGTGCTCGTCGACCGGGGCCATCGAGAGCTGCCAATACGACCGGACTTCGTTGGAAAGAACCTGCCGACATCAATAGCCCAGGACGTCCAGGTCCGACTTCGCGAAATGGACGGAGAGGACCGAGTGTACCTGGAGACCTTGGGGGGCGACGATGAGTAGTCTTCAGGAGCAGGACCGCATCACGCTCGCGGCAGAATCAACCGCGGGTTGGTCGCGGAAGGACCTGCTGGATACTGACACACTGACCGCCGGCGAAATCGAGCTGATCATGCAGACGGCCGATGCCATGGCTGAGGTCCGGTCCCGGCCCGTAGCGAAGGTGCCCACGCTCCGCGGATCCGTGATCGTAACGCTCTTCTATGAGCAGAGCACACGAACACGTGCGAGCTTCGAAGTGGCCGGAAAGTCTCTCGGGGCAGACGTGATCAATGTTTCAGCAAGCGGGAGCAGCGTCGAGAAAGGTGAGTCCCTAGTCGACACGATTAGAACCCTGGAGGCCATTGGTGCCGACCTTCTCGTGATGCGTCATAGGAGTTCCGGCGCGCCCTACCTGGCAGCGAAACAGACGAAGGCGTGTGTCATCAACGGAGGAGATGGCACGCACGCCCACCCCACGCAGGCACTGCTTGATTTGTATACGATGCGCCGCCACCTTGGCGAAGTCGCAGGGCGAAAAGTGGCGATCATCGGTGATGTCCTTCACAGCCGGGTGGCCCGGTCGAACGCCTGGCTTCTCCTTGCAGCGGGTGCTTCGGTCACTCTATGTGGCCCAGCCACTCTCCTGCCGCGCAGTCTCGAGCCACATGCCACCGCTCTCGACAGGCTTGAAGTCACGACCGACATTCGCCAGGCGATGAGTGACGCTGACGTGGTGATGGCACTGAGGATCCAGAAGGAGCGTCAAACAGCCGGACTGATCCCCTCGCTCCGCGATTACGTGAACGGTTACCAGATTACCCAGGATCGGCTCGACGCAGCTCGACCGGGCGCGATGGTGATGCACCCGGGACCAATAAACGAAGGCATCGAACTCGCCCCGGACGTTGCACACGGATCGGTGTCGGTAATTGAGGAGCAGGTTGCAAATGGCGTGACTGTGCGCATGGCCCTCCTTTATCTGATGGTCGCGGGGGCCGGTCAGTGACAGACCAACAGCTGCTTCTCAAAGGTGGCCGTGTGATCGACCCGCAGCATAGCGTGGACGGGGTCCTCGACCTGCTGGTTGCCAGCGGGCGAATCGCCTCCATCGGACCTGCGCTCAAGGCGGATAAAGCCCGCGAGGTGGACGTTTCAGGCTGCGTGGTTGCCCCTGGTTTCGTTGACTTGCATAGCCACCTTAGAGAGCCGGGCTTCGAACAAAAGGGGACCATCGCAACCGAGTCGGAAGCGGCCATGGGAGGCGGCTTCACAACAATCTGCGCGATGCCCAACACAGATCCCCCTCCGGACAGCGCAGTCGAGGTTGCTGCGCTCACGGACCGGTTTGCCAACAATTCCGCCATTCGAATATTCCCGATAGGGTGCGTCACGCGAGGGCGGGAAGGAAAGGAGGTCGCTGAGCTCACCGAGTTGGCGGAGGCTGGCTGCGTAGCGTTCAGCGACGATGGCAACCCGGTAGCCGACGCTCGAGTCATGCGCAACGCGCTCCTTCTCGCCGGTGCACTCGGGATTCCGCTGTCTGAACATTCCGATGAGCCATCGCTGAGCGCGGGCGGAGCCATGAATGAAGGACGTGTCAGCGAGAGACTCGGGCTGGCCGGTCAACCTGCTGCGTCTGAGATCGCCGCCATCGCCAGGAACATCACGCTGAGCGAGCTGACTGGCGCCCGCATTCACATCGCTCACCTGACCACAGCGCGGGGTGTTGAGCTCGTGGCGGAGGCCAAGGCAAGGGGTGTCCCGGTCACCTGTGAGGTGACGCCCAGCCACTTATTGCTAACTGAATCGGCCGTAGCAGGAACGGGGGCAGAGCCAGACTACAACACGAACGCCAAGATCAACCCACCTCTACGTACTGAAGAGGACCGGCAGGGGCTCATCCGAGGTGTTAACAACGGGGCGATCGATGCCATTGCCACCGACCACGCTCCACACGCCCCTGAGGACAAAGTTTGCGAGTTCGACAGGGCGGCGTTTGGAATCAGCTGCTTCGACACAGCAGCCGCAACTGTGCTCACCCTCGTCAGCCGGGGAGAACTCACGCTCACAAGTGCGCTGACAGCGCTAACCTCCGGTCCATCCTCCGCGTTCGGACTAGACAACCGGGTCCCTGGTCTGGGAACCGTCGGCCCGGGCGCACCGGCCGACCTAGTGGTCCTTCGACCGGATGAAGAGTGGACTGTCCGGACCGAGAGCTTTGCGTCAAGAGGCAAGAACAGTCCACTCGATGGGGCCGTCCTCACAGGACGGGTCGAAGCGGTCGTAGTGGGCGGAATGCTGTCGAAGGCAACCGGGGGTGACTGTTGAAAGTGGCTCGCCTGGTCCTCGCTGATGGTTCGGAGTTCCGGGGACGCTCTATCGGGGCGGATGGTCATGCCGACGGTGAAGTGGTCTTCAACACGTCGATGACCGGCTACCAGGAGATGCTGACGGACCCTTCATACGCAGGCCAAGTTCTCGTTCTCACCTACCCGATGATCGGGAACTACGGTATGGACGCGCTGGTCGAGGAATCAGCTCGTATCCAGCCAACTGCGCTAGTCGTTAGAGAGGCGGCATCGTTCGCCAGCCACCCGCGTTCGTCCGTGCTGTTGGCCGACTACCTGCGGAAGCGGGGGATCATAGGCATTGATGGCGTGGACACCCGTGCCATCACGCGGCGGATACGGAGACAAGGAGTGATGCCCGGAACCGTCACGACAGACGACAGCCTTGACGAAGCGCGCGAAAGACTATCCCTCCTACCCGACTACGATGAAATCAACTGGGTATCGTTGGTCACCGCCAACTCTCGGTCCGACTGGCCAATGACCGCTCAGACGAGATTCCGCGTGGCGCTCCTCGACGGCGGGGTCAAACGAAACATCATGAGATCCCTTTCCCGACGCGGATGTGCGATCACTATTTTCCCTGCCGACACCGAAGCTTCTCAAATATTGAAGACGGAGCCAGATGGGATCGTTCTGTCTCCAGGTCCCGGCGATCCGAGGCTCCTGGGCTCAATGGTCGATGAAGCCCAAAAGCTGATCGGGCGCAAGCCCATTCTCGGCATCTGCCTGGGCCATCAAATAGCTGCGCGCGCCCTCGGCGCCGGGACCTTCAAACTGCCTTTCGGGCATCGCGGGGGTAATCATCCGGTGAGGGACGTCGAGTCCGGCAAGGTCACGATCACAGCCCAGAACCACGGTTACGCGGTCGATCCCGACGGCCTCTCAAGCAACGTCTCTGTCTCTCATGTCAACCTCAACGACGGCACGGTTGAAGGTCTCCGACTTGCTGACAAACTGCTATTGACGATTCAGTATCATTCCGAAGCGTGTCCTGGTCCTCTCGACAGTGACGGGATCTTCGATCGGTTCGTCAGCATGATGGATACAAGTACTGGAGGAACGGCATGACCAGGGCAACTAGCAGTCGGTTTGCATTAGCTTCCGACAGTGAAGCCATCGCGTCGATCCTACGAGCCCTGCGGGAAGAGGGGCCGGATGTCGGCCTTCCAGACAATCTCGACGCGGAACGCGTTCGGGAATGGATAAGCAGGCTCGGTGACCAAGGATGCATGATCGTCGAGTTCGATGGAAGTATCCTGGTGGCCTTTGCAGCCCTGGATTTTTCAACAACGGAGCCCGACACCGGCCTGCTTGGGGTCTGGGTACTTCCTCAATACCAGCGGCGGGGAATCGCGACGGACCTGGCAGAGCAGTTACTCGACTTTGCCCGCGAGCACGGCTACCGGAGTATTCGCGGCCGTCTTCCTGATGGAAACAAGCCTGCGCTGAGCTTCCTGTCATCGATAGGCGCAATGGTGCCGCTTCGCAACCCGAACATGCGGTTCGAGCTCCCGCTTTGATCGGACGCTACGAGAGTTGAGGGACACAGTCATGACCCGGCGTCCCAGTATGGCGACACGGCGACGTAACAACGCGCCGGTCCGTCCCCCGCATCGCGTTCAGACCCCGGCCGGTGCCGCGGTCGTCATGGCCGCCGCCGTGGCATTTCTAACACTTGGAGCGGCACTGGGCCTAGCTTCGTTTTCCAATACCGAACTCACTGCCGGCGAGGCGGGGCCCGGACTTGCAAGGCTGCTTGCGGTCACAGCTCTGGTCGCAGGCCTCCCCGGAGTTCTCGTTTCCGTGCTTCTTCTCGGTGGCAAGGCTCCCATCGATGTGCTCGTACCGGCTATCGTCGTTGGCGTTGTCATAGGCGGACTGGAGTCGATCTTCCTGTTTATCCCAATCACAGGGCCACCGGTCGCGGCGCCTTTCTTGCTGCTCGTGCTGGCTTTTCCCGCGGTGACAAACATCGTCGTCGGGGCCAGTCGGAGACGGCAGCATTGAAACCGCAAAACGTTCTGATTATCGGCTCTGGCCCAATCGTGATTGGACAGGCGGCCGAATTCGACTACGCAGGAACCCAGGCCTGCAAGGCCCTTCGCGAGGAGGGAGTCCGCAGCATCCTCGTCAACTCGAACCCGGCCACCATCATGACCGACCTCGATGTGGCCGATGCCGTCTATGTTGAACCCTTGGCGCCCCCTGTGCTCGAGCGCATCATCGAGCGTGAAAAGCCGGACGGGCTCATCCCAACCCTTGGCGGTCAAACCGGGCTGAATCTCGCCGTTGAACTTGCAACCCAAGGTATCCTCGAGCGTTACGGAGTCCAGCTCCTCGGGACTCAACTCGAGTCGATCCAGAGAGCCGAGGATCGTGATCTCTTTCGAGCGATGCTGGCAAAGATCGGTGAGCCATTCCTCGAGAGCAACATCTGTCACACTCTCGAAGAATGCGTTTCCGCTGCAGAAGAGATTGGCCTCCCGGCGGTGGTACGGCCGGCCTACACTCTCGGCGGCACGGGCGGGGGCATGGCCTTTTCGATGGACCAATTGACGTCCATTGCCGAGCGAGGCCTCACTGCGAGCCCGATCACCCAGGTCCTGGTGGAGCGGAACCTGATCGGGTGGAAAGAAGTCGAATACGAAGTGATGCGGGACTCGGCCGGAAACGTCATCACGATTTGCAACATGGAGAACATCGACCCCATGGGTGTCCATACTGGCGATTCGATTGTTGTGGCCCCATCTCAAACGCTGAGCGACAAGGACTATCAGATGCTCCGCTCGGCAGCGCTCAGAATCATCACTGAGCTGAGAATCGAAGGCGGCTGCAACGTGCAGTTCGCGCTCGCTCCACGCCCGGATGTGACCGAATGGAGCGGAGATCTCGATGCCCCGCTCCCTTACTACGTAATCGAAGTCAATCCCCGCGTTTCCCGCTCCTCGGCGCTGGCTTCCAAGGCGACGGGTTATCCGATCGCCAGGGTGGCGGCCAAGATCGCCTGTGGGAAGACACTTGACCAGATTCCGAATGCCGTGACTGAGAAGACAACAGCAGCGTTTGAACCTGCGCTCGACTACTGTGTTGTCAAGATCCCGAGATGGCCATTCGACAAGTTTCATCTCGGCGACCGGACGCTGGGTACCCAGATGAAAGCCACCGGGGAGGTCATGGCAATCGACCGGACCTTCGAGGCAGCACTCAATAAAGCGGTGCGGTCACTTGAAATTAGCGGTCGCAATCTGCTCTGGGAACGGTCTGAGTGGAGGAACGGCGAAGAACTTCCCCTGGGCGCCACGGACGAGAGGTTGTGGGCACTCATGGCCATGCTCCGGAGGGGAACCGATCCTGCCGCGGTCGCCCGGGAGACGGGCGTCGACCCATGGTTCCTCAACCGCTTCTTGAACATCATCGAAATGGAGAAACGACTTCTGGCCGAGCCTCTTACCCCAGACCTCCTTCGCGATGCGAAGCGACTCGGCTTCAGCGATGAGATGGTGGCCCAGCTTGGAGATCGCCTTCCAGAGCGGGTACGGGAAGCCCGTCGGGAATGGAATCTCCAGCCTGTCTACAAGATGGTGGACACCTGCGCAGCCGAGTTCGACGCCGCAACGCCGTACTTCTACTCAACCTACGAGCAGGAGAACGAGGCCACTCCCCAGCCTGGCAACGCGGCACTGGTCGTTGGCAGCGGGCCAATCCGGATAGGCCAAGGGATCGAGTTCGACTACGCAAGTGTCCACGCTGCATGGGCCCTCCAAAACGCCGGCTATCGGGCGATCATGGCGAATTCGAACCCGGAAACTGTCTCGACCGACTTCGACACCAGCGACCGCCTCTATTTCGAGCCTCTCGATGAAGAGTCCGTCCGTGACATGCTCGAAAACGAGAGTAACTCGGGAGCGACGCCGCCGTGCATTGTCCAGTTCGGCGGGCAGACCGCGGTAAACATTGCCAATCCACTAAGGCGAGCAGGGCTCCCAATCATCGGCTCGAGCGCTGACACCATCGACACGGCCGAAGATCGCAGGCTCTTCGAGAGGTTCCTCCAGGAGCTCGGCGTGCCCCAACCACCGGGGGCCGCTGTTCACACCCTTGAAGAGGCCATGAAGACGGCCGATACCATCGGCTACCCGGTTCTCGTGAGACCCTCTTACGTGCTGGGTGGACGCGCTATGGAAATCGTCCAGAACGCAACGGAAATGGTCACGTTTCTTGCCCAGGCCGCGGAGGCGGCCCAGGGGAAGGCTGTACTGATTGACAAGTTCCTGCAGGGCTCCGAGGTGGAGGTGGACGCGATCTGCGACGGGGAATCCGTTCTTATCCCGGGGATCATGGAGCATATCGAGGCTGCTGGTGTTCACTCAGGCGACTCGATGGCCGTCTATCCTCCCCGACACCTGGATGCTGAGGAAAAGGAGACGATCCGGGACTATACCGAAAGGATCGTACTGAGCCTGGGTGCCATCGGGATGACCAATATCCAGTACATCGTGCTGCCGCGAGAAGCCGGGGACCCGCCGCACGTATTCGTGCTCGAGGTCAATCCACGGGCGAGCCGGACCGTGCCGTTCCTTTCGAAGGTCACCGGCGTCCCGATGGTTCAGCTTGCCGTTGGCGCGATGCTTGGCAAGAAGCTTACCGACCTTGGATACCGCGGCGGCCTATGGCCTGAAAAGGACCTCGTGGCGATCAAAGCCCCCGTCTTCAGCATGTCGAAACTCGTACACGTCGACACCCATCTCGGACCCGAAATGAAGAGCACCGGCGAAGTAATGGGCATCGACCGCACCTTCGAAGCCGCGATCGCCAAGGCCTTGATGGCGAGCGACCAGTGGCTCCAGCCTGGGTCATCGGTCCTGTTGAGCATCAGCGACCAGACCAAGGCCGCAGCCCTGCCTCTCATCCATCAACTGGCGTCAGCAAGATTCAAGTTTTTCGCCACCGAGGGCACATCAGCCATGCTTCGAGGGCTCGACATCGACGTCACAGAGGTGACCAAGGTCCTCAGCGGATCACACCCGAATGTCGTTGACGTCATCCAGGACGGTAGCGTTCAGTGCGTCATCAACACACCTGAAGGTAGATTCACGGGGTCCTTGCGGGACGGGTTTCATATCCGGCGAGCAGCAGCCGAAACGCGAATTCCCTGCTTCACTTCAATGGACACGGCCCGGGCCGCAATCGATGCCCTAGCCCACCCACTCGACTACGACGTGGCCACACTTGCGGAGTACATCAGCGAGTGAAGGTTGCGACAGCCACCGTCATCGCCAACGAGCCTGTATACGACAGTGCGTGGATCGCTTGGTTTCGCTCCCCTGAATTGTCCTCGCGCCGCGCACCCGGACAATTCGTGATGATTCGCTGCTCTCCGGAAGGCGGGCAGCCTATGTTCGCCAGGGCATTCAGCTACTACAGCGTCGGGGACGACCGGTTCGCTATCCTCTACTCGGTGGTCGGCACGGGTACCGCCTGGCTCTCTTCGCTCAGACCGGGAGACCACGTGTTCGGCTATGGGCCGCTCGGAAAGGGGTTGCGCCTGCCCCGCGATCCCGGAAACCTATTGCTCATCGGCGGAGGAATAGGGGTCGCCCCGCTGGCGGACGCTGCAGAGATGGCAATCGAAGCCGGCCACCAAGTCGTCGTCATGATGGGTGCTCGTTCGGCCTCTGCCCTGCTTCCAGCCAACCATCTTCCACCTGAGGTGGAGTACCTCGTGTCCACGGAGGACGGATCCACGGGGTCTCACGGATTCGTCACAGAGCACCTAGGCGAGTGTCAACCCTGGGCCAGCCGAATCTATGCCTGCGGTCCGAATGCGATGTTCGCCAGCCTAGCCGACACGCTCCGAGAGAACGGACGCCGACAACGTCCCGAAATACTCATGGAAGAAGACATGCCGTGCGGATGGGGTATCTGCTACGGATGTACTGTGTTCACCAAGCACGGTGTCAGACTGTGCTGCAAGGATGGGCCGAGATTCAACCTCTTCGATGTCTTCTGAAACGTGCAATTAGGCGTTCAGCAACCCTACACTTTCTCTCTGGCACTGTATCGGTCGGGGTCTCGCCTCTTCAGCCCGCGAGTCACCAAATCCGTTAGTTGAGGCCTGGGAGTATCTCTTGCTGGCTGTCGAGTCCGCGAAATTGCAGCACGCAAACGCGATTCACGACCTCGTGACATTCTGGGCCGACAAAGGAGACATGCTCCACCGCCCAGTGAGCGAGGTGTACGAATCAATTCGTGATTTCAAGGTCGCCCGGGATGGCGATGACCTTGTTGGCTGCAGTGCACTTCACATCATTGATGACGACCTTGCCGAAATTCGATCCCTTGCGGTCGCCGAGAACTCCCAACTTCATGGAGTGGGGGCAGCCCTGGTTGAAGCATGTCTTTCAGATGCACGCGACTACGGGATTGAGAGAGTTTTCGCGCTCACATACCGCCCCGGCTTCTTCGAGCGCCAGGGATTCCGAGTAGCCGACGTTGTAGAATTTCCCCAGAAAGTCTGGAACGAATGCGTGCGATGCCCGTTCTTCACCGATTGCAAGGAAGTTGCCGTGGTACTTGAAGTGGATCGCCGGGACTGACGGGAGCAATCAGTCCGCGTCCGCGACGGACCGCGAAGAACGGCGCCGCCACCAGAGAAAGTAGCTGCCGCTGAGTACGATGCTGCCGATCCAGACCGCGCCAATCGCGAGCGTCACACGGATGTCTCTCCCAATGGCATCCCCAGCGACCACCCCTACAGCCGTAGGGAGGAACATTCCCAGGAAGCTCCAAAAAAAGAATGATGCGAATCGGATGCTCGTCACACCGGCCAAGAAACTGATCCAATCGAAGTTCACTATCGGAAGCATTCGAGCCCAGAAGACGACCTGGCCGCCGAAGGAGTCAACCAGCCCGTCTATTCGCGCCGCAGCACGGCGGCCGATGAATCGGTGGATGTGCTTCCTTCCGAGAAGTCGCGCCGCGTAGAACGCCATGACAGAACCGAGCATCATCCCAATTATTGAATAGACCGTGCCCAAGACCGGGCCCCACGCAAGGCCAGCAGCGGCAAAGATGGGGACATTTGGAATCGGTGCAAAGAGCACCGAGAGCGCCATCACCAGGACGAAAACGATAGGCGCTATCGCCCCCCGGTCTTCGACCCAGTCTTTGAATGGCTCTGCCTCGAAGCTCGTGGGTGCGTCTAAGAACTCGATTGCAACCATGTACGCGAGGATGGCGAAGAAGACTATTGCGGCGACCAAGCCGAGAACACGGCCGCGAAGCAGCCAGGGAGTCTCCTCCCCCTCGTAAACGAGCTCTCGAATTGCCCTGTCCACAAACCGGTTAGGAGGCATTGGCGCTCCGGGGCAAGACGCGGGCCGCGGGGCCTGCAAACCGCACACTAAAGTCGACACAGTTCTGATGACCTGCAAGGCCGCTGAGCATCAGGTTCCTGCTTGAGATCAGCTGGTCCCCGCTTCCGCGATAAGGAATACGCACGGCATCACAAAGAGTACAGAGTCAAGGCGATCGAGGAACCCGCCATGGCCTGGTAATAGACCGGACGCATCCTTTATCCCCATCCTCCGTTTCATCCAACTCTCGAAAAAGTCGCCTAGTTGGGCCGCGACGGGGATCGTGAACACAAGAGCCAAGAGCCGAACTGAGGATAGATCGAGCTCGAAGACCACATTTAAAGCAAGGACCACAATTACGCCTGCGGCTAAACCACCGACGGCGCCTTCCCACGTCTTGTTCGGTGAGACTCGCGGCCACAACCGACGTCGGCCGACCAGACGGCCCGTGGCGTAAGCGCTTGTGTCGGTCGCGAACGTCGCCAGCAGTGCCAAGAAGAACCACTCGCGACCATTGCCGAGCCCGCGCACGAGGACGAGACCCGAACCAAGCACCCCAAGATAAACAAGAGACCACGCAAACACGCGATAGGGCCGACGAGGACCGAATCTCCGGGTCGGCCCGTACCCTACGCCCGCGCAGAAGACCGCCAGCAAAGCAGCGACGAGTGGGGCGCGCTCGTCGGCTTGGACCAGCCCCGCCGTGGCCGCTACAGCGCCAGACACGGCCCAGAATTGAAAACCCTCTATGACGGGATGGGACGGAATCAGCCAGCCCCGAACAAACTCTGTCGACGCAAGAAACAGGACGGCGGCGGCCACTGCTGCGAACGTCCAACCTCCGAACCAACCGGCTACGAAGATGAGAGGGAAGCCAATGGTCGCCGTGATCAATCGCCGGACCAGATCAGAGCCTGGAGGAGGAGAGTTGGTCGGCCGAGGGCCAGCCATCGAGTCAGCGAGACCCTAAAGCCTCTCCCCCCTCTTCGGGTAGCCCACCGAATCGCCTCTTTCGGCGAGCGTAGTCAGCCAGGGCCATGTCGATATCTTCACGGCCGAAGTCGGGCCAATACGCATCGGTGAAGTAAAGCTCGGCGTAGGCCGCCTGCCAGAGGAGGAAATTGGAAATGCGTACGTCGCCAGCCGTGCGCACTATTAGGTCCGGATCGGGCATTCCTGCGGTCGTGAGGAAATCTGAAACTGTCTCCTCGGTGATCTCCTCAGCGTCGATTCCCGATTCAACGATTCCCTTCAGAGCCCCCACGATGTCATCTCTTCCGCCGTAGCTGAAGCAGATGTTCAACGACATCCGATCGTTCATGCGAGTTCGGTCGATCGCGTCTTCCACCCGCTTCCTGAGCCAGTCAGGCAAGGTCTCGATATGGCCCAGCAGTCGGAGCCGAATTCCATTATTAGCAAGGCTGTCCAGCTCTCTGCGGATGAATCTGCTGAGCAGCCTGAGAAGCGCTTGCACCTCCGGCTGAGGCCGGGTCCAGTTCTCCGTGCTAAACGCGTAAAGGGTCAGGTGCAGAACTCCGTGATCTGCAAACCGCTCGATAACGCGACGGATGTTCTCTGTTCCAGCCCGGTGGCCTGCCACACGAGGTAGACCTCGCTGCTGGGCCCACCTGCCATTGCCATCCATGATAATGGCGGCGTGCTGCGGTACCCGGGCACCTGTGATTGGCGACGTTATCGGGCTGGTGCCAGGCAGCACCAGCCCCTCGGGGAGGCGGGGGCTGTCAAGCTCAGATCTCAAGCAGTTCCCCCTCTTTCTTTTTGCCTTCTTCGTCGACCACTTCGATGTGCTGATCAGTGATCTTCTGGAGCTCTTCTTCGTGGCGGCGAAGCTCGTCCTTGGAGACCGTCCCGCCCTTTTCAAGCCTTCGAAGGCCATCGTGGGCGTGCCGCCTTACGTTCCGCACTGCTACCCTCGCATCTTCGCCCTTGCCATGCACGACACGAACAAGCTCCTTGCGGCGTTGCTCTGTGAGGGGCGGAATTGGGAGCCTGACGAGCAGCCCATCAACCGCCGGATTGAGTCCGAGATCGCTGCTCTGAATAGCCTTCTCGACAGCCTTCACCGCACCTCTGTCCCAAACCTGGATGGTCAGCATCCTTGCTTCCGGAGCGTTAATGGTGCCGAGTTGATTGAGGGGGGTCATGGCACCGTAATAGTCGATGGGGAGAGACTCGATCAAGCTCGGATGTGCCCGCCCTGATCGGATCCCAGCCAGGTCTCGACGCAGGGCCTCGACAGCACCATCCATCCGTTCGTCAGCATCGATCAGAATCCCATCCGGGTCGTCCATCACCGAACCTCCACAGCCTATCAGTCTGTCGTTGATTGAAGCGGCTCCGGTGGAGCCGAGACAACCGTGCCAATGTCGTCTCCTGCGAGAGCTCGATAAATGCTATCAGGGCCTGCTGCATCGAAGACGACGATCGGGAGTCGATTCTCCATACACAAGCTCAGCGCCGTGCTGTCCATGACCTGCAGCTGACGCTGAAGTGCCTCCAGATGAGTCAGGGTGTCGAGCCGCCTCGCGTTGGGAACTACACGCGGGTCCGCCTCGTAGACTCCGTCGACCCCGTTCTTGGCCATGAGAAGTACTTCCCCGTGAATTTCGATGGCCCGAAGAGCGGCCGCTGTATCCGTCGTCATGTACGGGTTTCCGGTCCCAGCGGCAAAGATCACCACTCGACCGCGCTCTAGGTGGCGGATCGCGCGCCGTTGGATGTACGGCTCAGCGACCTGCTGGATAGGCAATGCGGTCATAGTGCGCACCACCGCTCCGGTCTTCTCAAGGCTGTCCTGGAGTGCAAGGGCGTTCATGACAGTGCCGAGCATGCCAGCGTAGTCAGCTGTCGCCCGGTCCATTCCAGCAGAGGCCTCCTCGGAGCCTCGCCAGAAGTTGCCGCCACCGACCACGATCGCAACCTGTATGCCGTCAGCCGACGCTCGAGTTGCCTGTTCGGCGATGTTTCGAACAGTCACCGGATCAAACCCGAACGACTTAGCCCCCTGCAGAGCCTCGCCACTGAGCTTGACCAGCGCGCGCTTATAACGGCTCCCCACATCGACCCCCAACGAGTGTTACTGCCCCAGTTCGAACCTCGCAAACCGGGAGACACGGATGTTCTCGCCGGTACGTGCAATAGCATCGTTAATGAGGTCCTGGACGCTCTTACCCGTATCCTTGATAAACGGCTGGGCAAGTAGCACAACTTCTTCGTCCGATCCCCCATCGGTGTTTCCGGGCCTGTCTTTGGCAGCCACGACCTTCGGATTCATCGCCGCGACCTGCATTGCCAGACCCTTCGCAAGTTCTCTGAACTCATCTGTTTTCGCGACAAAGTCAGTCTCACAGTTCAATTCGACTATCACGCCTATGCGACCTCCGCCATGAATATAGCTTTCGACCACACCCTGACTGGCTTCCCGCTCGGCACGCTTGGCGGCTGCCGCAAGCCCCCGCTCACGGAGCACCTCTCTCGCCTTTTCCTGGTCCCCGTCAGAGTCTTCGAGAGCCCGCTTAGCATCCATTACTCCGGCGCCGGTCTCGTCCCTCAAAGTCTTGACCATCGCAGTAGTGACTTGTGCCGCCATCAGTTCTCCACCTCGGACAGGGCGGATTCTGCTGCGGCCTTTCCTTCGAGCGCTGCGTCCGCAACTTTGCCAAGAATCAACTTGATAGCCCTGATCGCATCGTCATTGCTGGGAATTGGGTAAGCTACCGGGTCCGGATCGCAATTTGTGTCGACGAGAGAGACGATCGGCACGCCGATCCGCTTACACTCAGCCACGGCGATGCTCTCTTTGACAGTGTCAACAATAAATACGGCCGCGGGCAACCGGTCCAGGGTCTTGATTCCTCCGAAGAATCGGTTCAGCCTTTCGATTTCGTTCGCGATGTCGAGCTGTTCCTTCTTGGTGAGGTAGGCGTACTCGCCCCGCTCTGTGGACGCCTCGAGGTCGGCGAGGTGGTGGAGCCGCGACTGGATTGTGCGGAAGTTCGTGAGCGTACCGCCGAGCCAGCGGTTGTTCACAAACGGCAACTCAGCGCGAGTCGCCTCTATCTCGACTGTCTCACGAGCCTGTTTCTTTGTGCCGATTATCAGCAGCTCTCCGCCACCGGCCACGACGTCACGAATGAAGTTGAGTGCCTCATCAAGGCGGGAAACCGTCTGTTGCAGATCAATGATGTGGATGCCGTTGCGCTCGGTGAATATGAACTGGCGCATCTTCGGATTCCATCTCCGAGTCTGATGCCCGAAATGGACCCCGGCTTCGAGGAGTTGCTTCATGCTGACTGGGGTAACCAGAGCGAGCCTCCGCTGAACGACGCATAGATTTGACAGGGTCCTGCCAGGCGCCGCCGAAACACACTAACCCGCCGAGAGTACCTTCCAGCCGGTATAGACGGAAGGAATTGGGCAGCACTGCGCGGAGACCTGAGCCCCCGAAGCGGCCCCACTCGGCCTCGGCCTGCCTATACCAACTCGACGATTTCGGGCAGCGCTTCTCCGATACGGCGGCGGATGACGGCAGCTGCCGCTCCATCGAAGGGTGTTTCCTGGGCATTCACAATCACCAGTTTGGCCTTCGCCTGCAGGGCAATCTGAGGGAGAAGCGCGACTGGGTAGACCGTCAGGGATGTTCCGATGGCAAGGAACATATCGCACCGAGCGGCCTCGACTTCAGCCCTCCCAAGATCATCGGCTACGAGATTCTGCCCGAACGATATCGTTGCAGTCTTGAGCACTCCGCCACACTGCAGGCAGGGCGGGTCGGGTTCGTCGGCCTTCACTCGCTCCAGCACCATTTCAAGAGGCCCCCGGTCCCCGCATTCGAGACAAGCGAACTCGCGAGTGGTGCCGTGGATCTCGATGAGCTTGTCGGCAGAAGTACCAGCATCGGAGTGCAGACCGTCAATATTCTGAGTAACAAGCAGACGTAAGTGGCCCTTGCGCTCCAGGGAAACGATCGCCTCGTGACCCCGATTCGGAGCTGGACTCGGGAGGTCGGACGTGACGAGCCGCCGCCGCCAGGCCTCCTCTCTCGCCTCGGAGTTTGCCAGGTAGTGTTGGAGTGTGGCCGTCTTTTCGGCCTCGGGATTCTTGGTCCAGACTCCTTCGGGCCCTCGGAAATCCGGTATGCCCGACTCAGTCGAGACCCCTGCACCAGTGAGAACAACGGTACGTCTCGAATCGCGAATCCAGGACGCTACCTGATGAGATTCTGCGAACTGATCACCCATGACTGGAACCCTAGCGGTGAGTTCGCATATCGGAAAGTCAAAGGGCGCGGGGGTCGATGGATGTATACTTTTCGCTCACTCACTTCCGGGGTCTTATAGGGCCCTTTTTCTGCGGGGGCTTGATGAGCAAAAACAAAGAAGAATGGCTCCAAGGGACTTTCGCCAAGGCGATAACGCGCTTCAAGGAGCGTCGGCCTTCGTTTGAGACCACAGGCAGGATGAGTCTCGAACCCCTGTACGCGCCTGAGGACCTAGATGGGTTCGACGCTGCCGACGACCTCGGGTTTCCGGGTGAGTACCCGTTTACCCGCGGGGTGCAGCCCACAATGTACAGGGGCCGCTTTTGGACGATGCGCCAGTACGCGGGATTCGGGGACGCGGAGGAGTCAAATCGTCGATACCGATACCTTCTCGGTGCGGGTCAGACCGGGCTGTCGGTAGCATTCGACCTCCCCACCCAAATTGGCTACGACTCAGATGACCCGATGGCCGCCGGCGAAGTGGGCAAGGTCGGCGTCGCAATCTCATCGATCGAGGACATGGAGATTCTCTTCAACGAGATCCCTCTGGAGAAGGTCACGACCTCGATGACTATCAACGCCACCGCCCCAATTCTCCTCGCTCTGTACATCGCGGTGGCCCGAAGGCAAGGCGCGGATATTGGCAAGCTCGGTGGCACCGTCCAGAACGACATTCTTAAGGAGTACATCACCAGAGGAACCTACATATTCCCGCCCCAGCCCTCGATGCGACTCATCACGGACCTCTTCGCGTTCTGCAAGGACTCCGTGCCGGACTGGAACACTATCTCGATTTCTGGGTACCACATGAGGGAGGCGGGCAGCACCGCCGCCCAGGAAGTGGGATTCACACTGGCCAACGGCATGGCCTACGTGCGGGCCGCCATGGATGCCGGACTCGGCGTCGACGATTTCGCCGGGCGTTTGAGCTTCTTCTTCGCCTGCCACAACAACTTCCTCGAAGAGGTCGCCAAGTTCCGTGCGGCCCGGCGGCTCTGGGCCGGGATCATGAAGAATCACTTTAGTGCCCAATCGGCGCGCTCCCAGATGCTTCGCTTCCATACCCAAACCGGCGGAGCAACGCTCACCGCTCAGCAGCCCGAGAACAACATCGTTCGCACTACCATTCAGGCCCTCGCATCGGTGCTCGGAGGTACCCAATCCCTCCATACCAACTCGATGGACGAGGCACTCAGCCTCCCAACAGAGCGCGCCGTGCAGATCGCACTGCGCACACAACAGGTCATCGCCTATGAAAGTGGTGTGGCTGACGTCGTCGACCCGCTCGGGGGATCCTGGCTAATTGAGGACCTGACCAATCGGATTGAGGCAGAAGCTCGAAAGTACATCGAGTCGATCGAGGCCAGCGGCGGGGCGTTGCCAGCCGTTGAAAACGGATTCCAGCAGAAGGAGATCCAAGAGGCTGCATACCGATTCCAACGCGAGATCGAAACCGGCGAGCGAGTCATCGTTGGGGTCAATGAGTTCGCCAACGCATCCGAAGAAGAACCTGATGTGCTCCGGGTTGATCCATCAATCGGCCAACGCCAGGCGGAACGACTCAAACGGCTCCGCGCAAGCAGGCCTTCCGAAGGGGTCGTGGCGCTTCGCTCCAAGCTGCTAAACGCCGCAAACGGAACGGATAATCTGATGCCTGTCATCATTGAATGCGTGGAGAGCAAAGTCACACTCGGCGAAATCAGTCACACCCTTCGCGAAGCTTGGGGGGAGTACCGGCCTCAAGTGGTCATCTAGTCATGGACGGCGACGAAGGCTGGTCGCCGAAATCCATCGCAAGAGGAACTAGCTGTTTTGCAAGATCGAGACATATCAAATTCGTATCCTCGGGCGTCCACTCGCTGATCAGTGGACGTTCGAGAACATCGTTGGTCACGTTACAACCTGGGAGCCTGACGAGAATTCAACCGCTGGAACGAGGACCATGTGGAGCGAAAGCGGAACCTCAATTTCTGGGACCTAGCTAAGTAGCTTCGAGAGTGTCAATCAGGGCTGATTGACACTCTCGAAGCTACTTCTGACGCCGTCCTGGTGAACGGACCGTTTCCGGAACGACAGCTGATTCAAGGAGTCACCGACCACGACAGCAACCATTGGCAAGAGATTGCCGCGCACCTCAGGAGTGTGGAAGGAGTCGTCCCCACCGCCCCTCGCTGACTGGCGGGGCGACAGCCAGCACCGCCCCGATTCAGCCGCGGAGCAGGCAGACTGGGTGCGATGCATTTGTCGGGACAGGCCAGCTGGGTACACCAATCAAGCGGTCGCCCGCAAAGCTGTCCCCGAGTAGGATTTGCTATCGTTATGGGGGTGGACCCGTGAGCGAACGTCCGTTCAACGTCTTGGGCGTCCAGCAGATAGCCGTTGGGGCGCTGGACAAGTCCGAACTAAGGCGGTTCTGGGTTGACACTCTCGGCCTCACAGTTACCGGCAACTTCAGGAGCGAGTCAGAAAACGTCAATGAAGACATCGCCGTCGCAGGTGCAGGGCCCTTGAAGGTTGAAGTGGACCTTATGGAGCCGATCGACCCCGAGAGCAAGCCGGCTGTCCACGTTCCCCAACTCAATCATATCGGCCTCTGGATCGACGACCTGCCGGCGGCAGTGATGTGGATGGAGAAGAACGGCGTCCGATTCACCCCTGGCGGGATACGCCAGGGAGCGTCTGGCTTCGATGTCTGCTTCATTCATCCGAAGGGCAACGAAGACGCGCCGATCGGTGGCGCCGGGGTTCTTGTTGAGCTTGTGCAGGCGCCAGACGAAATCATTTCCACTTTCCAGCAGTACTCCAACTCCTGATGTCCGAATACGAGGAGACCAATGAGCGAAAGTGAAAAGATCCGAGTTCTCATCGCCAAGCCAGGGCTGGATGGGCACGATCGCGGGGCGAAAGTGGTCGCTCGAGCGCTTCGAGATGGCGGCTGCGAGGTCATCTACACAGGCATTCGGCAAACGCCGGAAATGATAGCCGAGGCGGCACTCCAAGAAGATGTCGACGTTGTTGGTTTGAGCATTCTTTCTGGTGCCCATCTTGAGCTTTTCCCGCGCATCGTAGACGAGCTAAACGAGCGCGGCGCCGACGACGTGCTTCTGTTCTGCGGCGGAATCATCCCAGAGGAAGACACAGATGCGCTGACCAAGCTGGGTTTCCAGGCAATATTTAGGCCGGGCACGAACACGCAGGATATCGTCAAGTTCGTCCAAGACCATGTGAAGGCGTAGTGGAAGATCTCGTCCAGCGATTCCTTGCAGGCGAACGACGCGCTCTTGCACGCGTGCTAACGAGGGTGGAGAACCGAACCAATGAGGGGCGCGAGTACCTCAGGGCCCTTTACCCCCACTCGGGCAAAGCTCAGACAGTGGGAATTACCGGAGGAGCCGGGTCCGGCAAGAGCACCTTGACCGCGGCGCTAGCGTCAGAATACCGACGGCGAGACCAGACGGTTGGAATAGTGGCGGTGGACCCTTCGAGTCCGTTCACGCATGGGGCAATCCTCGGCGACCGGATTCGAATGCAGGACCTCGTTCTCGATCCCGGGGTGTTTGTCCGCAGTATGGCCAGCCGCGGGGCTCTGGGAGGTCTTGCCCCGGCGATAAACGACTTCGTCGCAGTGCTGGACGCGTTCGGCTTCGAGGTCATCCTTATCGAAACGGTCGGAGCAGGTCAGGATGAGGTTGAAATAGCGGGAACGGCACTGACGACAGTACTCGTTAACAATCCGGGAACGGGCGACGACATCCAGGCTCTGAAAGCCGGAATCCTCGAAATTGCCGACGTCCTCGTCGTAAACAAAGCTGACCACCCGGGAGCCGATGTGCTTGTAAGCCAGCTGAACGCACTCCTCACGCTCGCTCCCCCGGCATCGCGCCGCCCACAAGTGCTCAAGACAACGGCCACTAAAGGTGAAGGCCTAGGGAGACTTGCTGATGCCGTGGCCGAACATCGCTCCTGGCTCAAGGAATCTGGAGAAATCGTACGGCAGCGTACGCTGGACGCGCGTCACCAGATACTCTCCGTGGCCCGCTCAATTCTCTTCGACCGAGCGATGGAGTCGACGTCTCAAGGTGAACTGGACGCCTTGGTCGAAGCTGTCGCCCAGCGTTCGCTCGACCCGCATACGGCGGCCGAGCGGCTCGCCGATTCGACGATTGTCGGCGAGATACCGTCGTAGCCGCTGTTACGATCAAACTGTGAGTGTCCAAAAAATTAGAGGCTGGTACCGCAAAGGCGAGCGGGTACGCTTCACGTCGCATCTCGATGTCCTTCGAGCGTGGGAGAGAGCAATCAGGCGAGCAGGGCTTCCTCTTTCCTACTCGGAGGGATTCACACCTCACCCCCGGATCGCATTCGCCGCCCCGTTGCCGCTAGGTTTCACAGCAGAGGCCGAAGTCATGGACGTATCGCTGGACGAGCGGATGCCCACGAAGTCGTTTGTCGATCTGCTGCGGACGGAATCGACAGAGGATCTTCGCGTCTTTCGTGCGGCTGAGGTTCCTGTTACCGCACCCTCACCTCAGGCCAGTATGCGCTGGGCCCTTTACCGTGCCGAGCTGCAGAATGCTGACTCGGAACTGACCTGCACCAGAGTCTCTAACTTCCTGGGGGTACCCCGCCTTGTCTGGGAGGAGAATAGAAATGGTAAGACGAGGAGCTATGACCTCCGAGCCGTTGTCACTTCGATGTCCGTACGGTCGCAGGTCGAACCGGTGGAGATCTTGATGAAGTTGAGATCAGACCCCGAAGTCACGGGACGACCGGGTGAGGTAATTGCAGCACTGTTTCCAGAGTCGCCGCCTGAGGTCCAGTACGTGCGGACCGGAATCGTGCTCGACGAGCCTTCGCCCGCACGGGATGCCTGGCGGCGCACGGGACGCTACCTTTGAGGCTAGCCCAAAGATGCCTCATTGTTTGTCATTCCGAAGCTACTGAGGGCGCATCATGAATCTATTTCTCGTCCGGCATGGCGAAACCGCTCACAACCGCGACGGCGTCGGATTCGGGAGGACGGACGTCCCGCTAACTGAACTGGGGGAGCGCCAAGCGGATGCAACTGGCCGAAGGCTGGCGAAAAGTGGTATCGAGCTTGCGATAACAAGCCCCCTGAGCCGCGCAAAGGAGACGGCAAGAGCGATCGCTTCGTGCTCTGGAATCGAGCTCCAAGAGTACGAAGGCCTAATTGAGCTCGACGTTGGCGAGACTGAGGGGCTACCACTAACCCTTGTCCGGGAAAAGTACCCGGACTTCATATCAAGTTGGATCGGTGCAGACGGATTTAAGCTGAATTTCCCGGGCGGCGAGTCACTTCTGGACGTAAGAGAACGAGCCGCGGCCATCCTGGCTGAAGCGGAAGGGATGGAAGTGCAGAATCTTGCCATCGTCTCTCACAATTTTGTGCTTCGAATGATCCTTTGTGACCTCATCGGAATTCCGCCATCCCAGTTCCGTCGATTTTCGGTGGATTTGGCATCCGTATCAGTTCTCGCGAGGGACCAAGGCAGAACGTTTGTTCGTACGTTCAACGATTGTTGTCACCTAGCCAACCTTGATTCTTGATCTTCGTACGGGTAGCTTCGAAGTTGGTGGGAGTCTTGACGGCACCTGAATGAACACTGCACGGCTATTCTTTGTGGCCTGCGCTGTGCTTTCCTGCTATTTCATCTACACCGCCGGGTCAGGAGTGCTTCGGTCTCATCGATTCTCACAGCAAGAAACAACCGCGCTGCACCAGGCTGAGGAGTTAGGAAACGACAAGTTGTATCTCGAAGCAGTGCTGGACTATATCTCTTCGGATAGCTACGTCGAACAAGAAGCCAGGCGTCGTCTTGGATACATTCGTCTCGGAGAAATTCCGGTGATTGTTACGAGTCCGACACTGGGGCCGAAGGAAACCGTTGGCGGCGAATGGTGGGAGAGACTCTTCCCGAGGTAGCTCTGCTACCCAGATCAATCGTTAATCGAGTGCTCAGGTATTCTGAAAGCGAGGAGCTTCTGCCTCTCCGCGGTGAGAGTCTGCTCGTCGCCACATCTGGTGGGGCGGATTCGCTGGCCCTGCTCTTGATCCTGCGCGACCTGTCGGGGCGCATCGGGTTCGAGCTTGTTGCCGGACACTTCGATCACAAGCTGCGACCAACGAGCGGGAGGGATTGCTCTACGGTCAGAAGTATCTGCGAGCGGCTGGGCGTTCGCTGCGTCACCGGCGAAGGTAACGTTCGGCAGCATGCAGTCGAGAGGAATCTTGGATTGGAGGAGGCCGCTCGAAGCATGCGATACGGGTTTCTTTCATTCTCAGCCAGTCGCGAAAAAGCAGCAGCCGTGGCTACCGGCCACACGCTCGATGACCAAGCGGAAACTGTGATCCTCAGGTTGTTACGAGGGACTGGAGTCCGCGGACTCCGGGGAATCCGGCCCAAAGGATATGTGCCGGGCTCACGGACTATGCGCCTCGTGAGGCCCATGCTTACGGTCCGTCACCGTGAAGCTCTCAAGGTCTGCCAGGCTGTGGGACTCGAACCTCTAGAAGACGACTCGAACCTTGACAGGGCTTTCACGCGCAATCGGGTTAGGCAGGATGTGATGCCGCTTCTGAGGAAACTTAATCCTTCGGTTGATCGGTCTCTTGCAGCGATGGCCGATAGCGCGCGCGAGATTGCGAGTCGAATAGAGCAGGAAGCGGAGGGTGTTCGGCCAGTGGCGCGCGACGACTTCGGCAACGTGTTTGAGCTTCCGGTGTTCGCAGCACTGAGCGTGGAAGCAAGGGTCGAGATCATTGAGCGAGAAGCCTCCACGCGGGGAATTGGAGTCGATGTCAACCGGACTCGCCTGTCGAATCTGGCGAGCGTTCTAACCTCCGGGGGCGGACTGGTCAGGTTCGGCGGGATCGAGGTTGAGGCTTCAGTGGGGCTGGTCCGAATCGGCGGGCAGGTAACCCCACCCGACTTTCCCGCTCGAGCGCTGGAGGTTCCAGGTTCAATTCGCCTCGGCGACAAGCTCATCACCGTAGCAACGGATTCGGACTTGTTGAGCCGGGGAGGAATCGAGATACCCGGAGAGTTCCAAGGGGTACTAACGGTCCGTCGTTTACGGGCCGGAGATCGCATGTTCAGGAAAGGCAGATTTCGAAAACTGAATCAGGTGTTAGCCGAAGAGCGCATCCCTGTCTGGGAAAGAAGAGACCTCGTGGTCGTGAGTGATGCGGCCGGTTCGCTCGCAGCTTTCGCAGGATCAGTCGTGATCGGAGCGGATAGCCCGTCAAGGAGCCGGCTGTTCGTCGCCTGCGTCAAAGGCAAGTAGTTCCCCCTCGCCAGGGCAAACGCGGCATCCTGACGCCTGCGCGCGAAGAAGGGCCACCGCGAGGATTCCGGACGAAGATGATGGTCACTTCAATTGCGACCAACAGGTAGCCGGAATAGAGTACGAAATCTCCGAGACTGTAGACGTTGTCACCCTGCACCGGAGTCCAAGTGTGGAAGCGATCCGCGAGCCAAGGCAGCCGAATATCCTGCTGCCGGAGCAGCACGTCTTTTGAATTGGGGATCAGCTCGCCGATTTGATCTTCGGTGACCTCAAAAGAGAGGACTCTCGACGAGATCGTCGTATCAAATGAAACTGGCATCGCTGCGCCATTGGCGGCCATGACCAGGAAGTTCAATAGAGCACCTGCAGCCACCACTGAGGCTGTTCGAATAACGGACGTTAAAGCGAGAGCAAAGAGTGCCACGGCCAGCACAATAGTCGTCAGAAAAACTCGCTTGATTGGAGATGGCCAGGAGAACTGAACTAATACAAAATCGCCGACTGCGAGGATCGCAGCCAGCGACAATACGAGGACCCAGAAATGGTATCCCTTCTTCAATTAGCGGCTGGTTCTATCCCCAGCCAAAGCCCCTAAGAGGCGCAGCTGCTGCAAAAACCAGAGCTGCGAAAGACCCCAACGCCATCAGAACAAGACCTGTACGTACAAGCACCTACACGTACCTCCATTTCAAACATTCCCAGAGAAGGTAACATTATGGTAGATGCAAGGTGAATAAAACCGGAACAAATCGTATGAGCGTTAACCCCTAGCGATCGGAAAGGGGTGTCCGTAAGGGAGAGCGCGCATCGGTCACGAAGACCGACTAGGCTTCAAAACCCAGCTTCGACAACTCGTCCCTGGCTACCTGCCTGTCGTCCCACGGCCTCTGCTCTTCGCCGTAGATCATCGATTGCTCATGACCTTTGCCCGCGACAACCACGATATCGTCAGGTCCAGCCTGTTTTAGAGCCTCGCGAATCGCCATCCGCCGGTCCTCTAATTCGAGGAAGTCCTCTCCTCGGCGCCTCCCGGCGCCCTCCGCGAAAGCGCCGATCTCGCGAACAATTTCCATGGGATCCTCACTCCTAGGATCCTCGTTGGTGAACACTGCGTAGTCGGCTCCCTCTGCTGCTGCCCGTGCAACACCGAAACGTCGGCCAGGGTCCCGCTCGCCGGCGGCCCCAACAACGATGATGAGCCTCCCCCTGCAAACCACCCGCAGCACCTCGAGGACCTTCCGAACGGCCTCGCCGGTGTGCGCGTAGTCGACAACTACGCCAAACGGCTGTCCCGAATCGATCCGCTCCATCCTCCCGGGAATTCCGCTGCAGGCCTCCAACCCACGCGCGAGACTCGCAGTGTCTATCCCGAGAGCATGTCCTGCTGAACTGGCTGCCAGGGCGTTGTAAACGTTAAAAAGCGCCGGCATCCGCAACGATACTTCCGCAACTCCACTTGGCGTCACAAGACTGAACTGGGTGCCTTCTGCCCGAAGCACCACCTGCCTTGCAGTGACGTCCACATCCTCCGAGTCCAAGCCGTACCGAAACTTCGAAACGCCGGAGGCCTTGCCCAATAGGTAGTTTGCAGATGGATCGTCAGCATTAACCACCGCGGCCCCGAGCCCGTCTTCCGACCTGACTGAAACCATCTCGAACAGCCTGCCCTTGGCATCGCGATACGCCTCGAACGTTTCGTGAAAGTCGAGATGATCTCCCGTGATGTTTGTCAGAACGGCGACGTCATACTCGACGTGGTCGAGCCTGTTCAGGGCAAGACCATGGCTGGTCGACTCAACAATTGCAAAGTCGGTGCCCGCATCGACCATCAGCCGCAAGACTCTGTGAACCTCTGTGGCCTCAGGCGTCGTCATTCGCCCACCCACGGCACCGCCTTCCTGCCCTGGAATCAGGATGTCCACGGTGCTCAGTCGGCCGACGCGCGCGCCCGAAGCCTGGAGCGCAGTTGTCATTAGGTGAGCTGTTGTCGACTTGCCGTCGGTGCCGGTGATCCCGATCACCTTCATCGACGCGCTGGGGCGGCCCCAGAACCACGAAGCAGTAGCCGAAAGAGCACGGCGCGTATCGTCGACTGCCACAATCGCCGGCCCCGTCGGCAAAGAAGACCACTGGTCCGCTCTGTCTCGCTGGACGAGCAGGGAAGTCGCCCCGCCCGCTGCTGCCTCGGCTAAGAAAACATGGCCGTCCACTCGAGCTCCGGGAACAGCAACGAAGAGAAATCCGCCGTCGACCTGTCGCGAATCATGCTCGATCCCTAGAACGCCGGCGGAGGGGTCCCCACGAACAAGCTCTGCACCTCCGAGTGCACTGAGGAGACCACCAAGAGTGAGGTCTTCAGCCATGGTTTCCTCCGCGCACGGTCCTAGCTCGAAACATCGTACTCCCAAGGTGCCAGACGACCACTTAGGTACTCCGAGCAACCTCGACAACGTCGAGGAAGTTTTGGACCATCCGGGCGGTGGCGCCCCAAATCAGGTCGCCTTCAAATCGGAACGAAGGAAATTCCGAAATGGCTCCCCGGTGCAACCTGCGGTCGACCATGTAATTCGCCGGATCGGACAGGTGGTCAAGCGGCACCTCGAGCAGATAGGCCACCTCGTGGTCGCTGCACACCCACTCGTAGGGGTAAACCTGCAGCCAGCCGACGAAAGGAATAACCGAGAACCCGCTGATCGTGTTGAGCCCATCCAGCTGCCCGAGGACCTCAACGTCTTCAGGACGAACGCCAATTTCCTCGTGTGTCTCGCGAAGGGCCGTGAAGACAAGGTCAGGATCCGCCTTCTCGCGACCACCACCTGGAAAGCTAATTTGTCCTTTGTGAGCCTCAACTGTCTCAGTTCGTTTTTGGAGGACGAGGTGAATCCTCGACTGGTGTTCATAGAGCAGGATCAGCACAGCAGCCGGCCAAGATGAAGCTTGCACCTCCGGCTCCGCCGGTTGGTAGAGGCAGAGGGCACGTTGAATTCGGTCCTTAGTGTGTTCAATCTTTTCGGACAACATCCTCTTATCTCCGGAGACGGCTGGCCCGGTGCCTCGAGCGGCCATCCTCTTCGAAGCCAAGCCAAGTACATATGACAGGAACAATCACAACCCTAGAGCGTCCCTTTTGTGCTTGGTATGTCGCCCTCTCTCCGTGGGTCGATTGCGCAAGCCATGTCTAGCGCCCTCGCCAACGCCTTGAATGCGGCCTCGGCCTTGTGGTGGTCGTTTACTCCCGCAACTGTTCGGACGTGAAGGTTCGCCTTTAGCGCCGACGAAAACGCCTCGAGAAAGTGACTCAGAAGGTCAGGCGGCATTTCGCCGAGCTCCTTTCCCAGCAAATCGAGTTTGGCAACACAGTAAGGACGGCCTCCAATGTCGACAGCGGCAAATGCCAGGGATTCGTCAAGCGGCATGTGCGCATATCCGGCCCTCCTTATTCCGGCCTTGTCGCCGAGCGCCTGTGCAAATGCTTCCCCGAGCGCCAGGCCAGCATCCTCAACGGTATGGTGGGCATCCACGTTCAGGTCTCCAACGACGCGAAGAACAAGATCGAAAACGCCATGCTTTGCGATTTGGCCGAGCATGTGATCGAAGAATCCCAACCCAGTGTCAACCTGGAACTGACCGGTTCCATCCAGGGTAATCTCCACCTCGACCGACGTTTCGGCCGTTTTCCTGATCGCCTTTCCTGCTCTGGGTGAACTCACGGACCCACCTCCTCGAGGGCATCCAGCAATCGGCGCGTGTCCTTAGGCCGCCCGGCACTGATTCGCACAAACTCGCTGAGCAATGGTGTCGAGTAGTGACGCACCAGGACCCCACGATCTCGGAGCTGCTGCTGCAGCCGCTCGGCCACGCCGCCGACCTGAAAGAGAACGAAATTCGCGACAGAAGGGTAAGGCCTCAACCAACCTAGCGCTCCAACCTCCGAAGATATGCGATTTCTTTCGGAAACAATGCATCGTACCTGCTCGAATATTTCGTCTCTGTGAGCCAGTGCAGCACGAGCGGCGACGTCGGCAGCGGCATTTACATTATAAGGCTGCTTGATCGACATCATGGCTGCGGCGAGCTCCTCCCGGCAGATCGCGTAGCCAACTCTTAACCCAGCCAATGCGGCCCATTTGCTGAACGTCCGGAGAACCACAAGATTGGGGAAGTCATCCAAGAGCCCGACCGACGATTCACCCCCGAACTCGATATACGCCTCATCGACCACGACCAGTGCGTCCAGCGTGCAGAGCTCCTGGACCTCGGTTCTCTTGAGGGCACCGCCGGTCGGATTGTTGGGCGAGGCGACGAACAACATCCTAGCGCCCTCCGTAACAGCGCGTCGAATCCCCTCAATGTCGATGCCAAAGTGCTCGGCGGACCGAGGTGCCTCGAATACGCTTGCGCCCGCGATGCGGGCCAGGAAGGCGTACATGCCAAACGATGGCGGTGCAACCGCGATCGCCGGTGGTGCCACGAGCCTTATCAGGATGTCGATCAAGTCGTCTGCTCCGGAGCCAGCAACCACCTTGGACGCCGAAACCCCGACATATTCGCCAAGCGCTTGTCGGAGGCGATCTTGACCCGGATCCGGGTAGATGTGGAGGTCCGCATTCGCGATGGCATCGCGAACGGCAGGATGCGGTCCGTAGAGATTCTCGTTGGCGTCGAGCTTTGCAATCTGCTCCATGCCAACGCCGATCTCCTTGGCGAGGACATCGAGGGGCTTGACTGCTATATACGGCTCCAAGTCCTCAAAATCGGCTCGAACAAATCGAAGTTGGTCCACGGTCAAACTCTACACGAGACGTCTTTTAGAGAAGCTTCGGAGCAGGCCAAAACTACTCATGCATGCTCCTACCGACCGCGAATCCGTAACTCAGCAGCGCTAGCATGTCCTCCCAGCCCCTCGGCCTCGGCAATCACCTTCGCGACGTGCCCGAGCTCTTCAACGAGCTCCTCCGGGACGTTTACTACGGCCATCGGTTTCAGGAAGTCGGCAACTCCCAGCGGGCCACTCCAACGGGCGCTCCCCCCGGTGGGCATGGTGTGGCTCGGCCCGGCAACATAGTCGCCGAAGGCCTCGGGGGAACCCTCACCAAGAAATAGGCCGCCGGCGTTCCTCACCTTCATGGCGTAAGCAGTAGGGTTTTCGACGAGCAGGCATAGGTGTTCCGGAGCGTAATCATTGGCCAGGGTAATTGCCTGGTCGAGATCACCCACTAGGATGCACCCGCCTCGTGTGTCCATGGCCGCCCTGGCAATCTTCTCGCGTTCCATCGTTGCCAATCGTCGCTCAACCGCCGCAGCCACCTGGTCAGCGAGATGATGGGAAGAGGTCAGCAGAATCGGACTGGCCAGTGGGTCGTGTTCTGCCTGAGCAAGTAGATCTGCCGCCACCATATCCGCGTCGGCGCTCTCATCTGCCACCACCATTGTCTCGGTAGGACCGTAGATTGCGTCGATGCCCACGTCCCCGAACACATACTTCTTCGCGAGGGTGACGAACAGACCCCCCGGGCCACATATCTTGTCGACCTTTGGGATGGATTCCGTACCGTAGGCAAAGGCCGCAATACCCTGGGCACCGCCGGCCTTGAAGATGCCGTCCACTCCGGCGATATCGGCTGCTATTAGTTTCGATGGTGGGACGGACCCATTCGGAAGAACTGGGCTCGCGAGATAGAGCCTCTCGACGCCAGCAGCGCGGGCGGGAATCGCGCACATCAGGGCCGTACTTGGCAACGGAGCGTGAGTGCCGGGAACGTAGACACCTACGGTTTCAATGGCCCGAATCATTTGCCCCATCCCATTGGACTGGAAATCAAACTGTGCACCTCGAAGCTGCTGCTCGTGATAGACGCGAATACGCTCAGCCGCAAAGTTGAGAGCGTCCACCACCTTGGAATCCACCTCGTCATAGGCAGCCCGGACCTCGTCGTGGGTGACTTCGAGTGGCTCTCCTCCGGGAGCACCATCAAAACGCGTGTTGTAATAACGCAGAGCGTTGTCGCCGTCTTCCCGGAGGTCTCGGATTATTCTGCGTACGACCTCATCGGGTGAAAGCTCCTGGCCGAACGTCCGGAAGATAGTCTCCCGGATGTCCATAGGAAGATCCTCAATCTCCAACGGCCGCCGCGACAAGAGTTGCTTCCGGCCCTCTTCAACGTTCCTGATTATTCGCATCCGAGGTACTCCACCACTGCTTGCCGCGCTATATCTGTCGCTCGCTGTACGAACCCATCGATTTCGTCACTCGTTACGTGAGCCACCGTCTCATCTAGCAGCTCAGGGAGCGAGTCCAGAAATCTCCTGAGGGCCGCTTCCTCGTCGACACCAACCATCCGTAGGTGATTCGAGATCATTGCTCGCATCCGATCCCAGTCCATGTCGCGCTGAGATACATCGAGAGCCAATCGCCGCCATCGGTCCAAAGTTTCTGCATCGATAAAGCCGCACTCCACTCCTTCAACTGCGCCGCCGAGCGCCGCCGCCAAGTCCTGCCGAACACTCGGGTCGCTCCCGTGGGCGCGATCGAGATCGAACTGCAGAAGACGGTCCATCACGTTGGCCCGTATCGTTCCGCCAAGTTGTTCGTGAGTTGCGAAGAACGGCCTGTATACGGCAGTGATGTAGTGCTGATCCATTGCGAGATGTCCTAGGTAGCCAGCCACCCAAGACCTCGTGGAAGGCGTGAGCTTGCCGGGGTCGGATAGCGCCTTGTGCGAACCAAGGAAAGCGCTAACGGAGTTTTGGTGGTCATCGCCTTCGAGATCAAAAAAATGCGTGGAAAATCGCGACTGCCTTGTAAGCACGCGGATATCGGGCGATGTCGCACCCAAGAGGTATGGTCCCGCATTTCCGACCAGCTCCTCGAATGCCAATTCGCTCGCCACTTTACGCGCGAGAACCATGTGCAAAGTGATCGGTGGCATCAGTCAATCCGCCTGCTCGGCCGCCCGCTGAAAGCGGGCTAGGAGCTTCTCAATCACATCGGTCCTTTCGGTGATTGGATCTCGCCTGACAATCGCACAGTTCGTCGACACCATGAAAGGATCAAGCATCTTAAGCCCGTTGGCACGGAGCGATGCGCCGGTCTCAGTCCCCTCAATAAGGATATCCGCATCCTCGGGCACGAAGCCTTCGCTGGCACCAGCGATTGGCATGATGTGCGTATGCACCAACTGGTAGTCCCGCGCAAATGTCTCTGCAAGCGCGGGGAACTCGCTCGCGATTCTCACCGGCCGTCCGAGCGAATGCCAGATTTCCAGAGCCTCAGCCGTCCTGTCTGCGGGAAATGAGCTTTCGACAACCGGTCCAATCTTATAGCGACTTCGCCCGAGATCGACAGCCATTTCGACCGGCGAGCCCGGGAACCTGCTCTGGTGCTCTCGAAGGAGATCGAGCCCGGTGATCGCGATGTCGAAAAACCCGAGCGCCACCAAGCTCGGCATGTCTTGTGGCCGAACCACCTTCACTTCAAGACCAGCAGTGTTGGCTCGAGGCCTTCTTACATAGGAGCGCTCGTCGTAGCCGTCGAAAGCCAGTCCGGCTGCGGCCAAGGATGCAAACGTGTGGGGCTGAGCATGACCGTCCGGTAGAGCGATTCGGGCCATGTCCTTAGAACGTTCGCTCGCTGCCCTAAAACCACCCGTCCCAGCCCTAGGTAGCGAGATCCCTTGTTTTCTGCTCTGAAGAACGGGTGCAAGGGCGTCGATGACAGTTGCCAGATTAACACCGCCCAACCCGTCGACGTTCGCGATAAGCGAAAGCCCTCCCACGTAGAGACGGTGCAGCGGCACAAGCCCTCGCGATATCACTTCCGCGCGAGATCCAGGGATCACGACAAGCTCGGCGTCTTCGGGGGGGTAGGCCTCCGCTGAACCATGAATGGGAATAAGCCGATACCCCGGGATTCGCGCGCGCACTGCGAAAAGGTCAGCCAGGTTGGGAAGCTCGGAGGCGATCCTCGCTTCGCGCAGCGCTGGAGCAGCGGGAAGCTCACCGGAAGAGCATCCCGAGGATTCCGCGGCCGCAACCCAAACTTCCGTCTCAGGTCCGGGCAACGTGCCGACACGGACGATATGCTGGAGTGGAAATCTGACCTGCTGCTCCGCAAGCCAGAGATCAGAGCAAATACCAACGTGGTAATTGCCCAGCGCTACCTGGATCGGGATATCCCTTTCCCGGAAGACACGCACAGTCAGACCGGATTTCGAATCTGTGGCCCGGAGAACTCGTGATGCTGATTCGTACTCTGGGGCTGGAATGCCCACCTGATGGAGTAGTTCCCCAACGACAGCGCGCAATTCGCCGGTCGGGAGAGCCAGTTTCACGGTCATTTTGCGTCAATCAGCAGTTCGACGAGCTGATCCAGCGAGGACAGCTCTTGTTGGCCCTCCGGCCGAACCGCGAACAGCTGCTCCCCGCGCACACGGACAGCAAACGGCCCTCCGGGGGACGAGTCGAGCGAGGCGTTGATTCCACTGCGATGCAGGGCCGAGGCCAATTTCACCGCGCGCCCGTAGTCCTCTGGAGTATCTGCGACAACACTAACTACCGGCTCGGCTGGCACCCGGACACCCAGAGCCATCGTGATCGGCGAAACGCCCAGGGCCACCCCGCAGGCGGTCGAAGTCAGACCAGACCAGCCGGGCGCGTAACGACCACCTGAGCCAACCCGAATGTCTCCAATCTCGAATTCCAACACCACTCCGGTGTAGTACTCGAAGTCATGAGGCATCGACAGGTCGATCACGACGCGCCGCCCGGATTCGACAAGCGCGGAGGCGACTCGATCAAGATCATCAAGTGCGGGGAGTACCTCTGGAATGGAGTTCTCCGCCAATGACCTGAGGTTGCGGGCGAGCCGACCACCTTGCGTCGGATTGAGCGCAGCATCAATGAACGCGAGCGCGGGAGAATCTGGTGAGAGTGCTGACCTCACTTCTCGTAGATCTGCGGGCGCCTCCCCACCGCCAACGAGCGCGGCTGCTGCATGTGTCACTCCGACATGAGAAAGCCTCAACACCGGTTCGAGCCCCAGAGCGCTCAGGAAATCGCAACCAACGGTTGCCACCTCGACATCACCGGTAATTTCCGGCGCCCCTAAGAATTCTAGGCCGCACTGCCACTGTTCAGCGTCTTCATTCTCGGCAAAGAGGAACCTGCTTTGGACATAGGAAAGTCGAGCGGGGATAGGCATCCCGGCTTCGACCGCTGCCCTCGCGACCGGGATAGTCGAGTCGGGTCGGACAACGATTCGCTCACCGCTCCAGCCATCCCAATCCAAGAACGTGTATACGCGCGACAGCGCCTCCGGGGTTAGTCCCCCGGCGACAGTAAACAGACTGTAGGTTTCGAGAGTTGGGGTTCTGATTTCCTCATACCCCCAGTGCCCCGCGGCGTCGCGAAACGCATCCTCGACTCTGCGAAAGGTTCGCATCGCGCTGGGAAGCTGATCACGCATGCCGCGGCTGCGACGAAAGGGGATCGGTTCACTAGTGGTCATCGGTATCTCGATAATAGTGGCTGGGTACGAAAGGTCGAGCCGAACCTAGGTCGGGCGGAGCGAGACATCGCCCGTGTGCAGTGATTGGAGGGTGCCGTTATTGAGGCGGACGCTCAGTGCGCCGTCCTCCTCGATGTCTTCGGCCATCGCCACGAACGGCTCCGCTGACCTGCGCGCCACGACGACCTCGAACCCCAACACGACCGACCTCTCCCGATACGAGGAGATGACCTGACTTCTCGGCGCTGAAAGGAGCTCCTCAAAGGAGTTACAGAGCTCCGCAAGCATCTCTTCGCGGATCAACTCGTGACCCAGCTCGGACCTGAGACTGGTCGCCGTGTCTTTCAGCTCCGGTACTTCGGAGAAGTCGGTGTTCACATTGATTCCGATCCCTGGAAGCGCAACAAAGTCGCCTCCCGAATCTTCGCTATCGATCAGAATCCCGCTGACCTTACGCCCCCCAATCCAGATGTCATTCGGCCATTTGATTCCGCACCTGAGCCCAGTCGACTCAATCGCCAGAGCCACAGCTAGCGGCACAGCAATTGGCAGCACCCGAAACTCAGCCGGCCTGCCCCTCAATACAAGCGTGAAATAGAGATTCTCCCCTGGGGGACTGAAAAAAGAGCGCCCTTGCCGACCTCTGCCCGCTGTCTGTTCCTCGGCTACGATGATGCTTCCGTGTGGGGCACCCTGGCTCGCCGACCGGCGAGCCAGGACCATCGTCGTGTCGACAATTGACCGATATTCGAGGAATCGTCCAACCGCATTCGTTGTTAGCGCTGCTTGGAACACTTTCGGATCGAACGGGCTGAAAGCCATCGTCACTCTTCTGCGCGAATAAAAGAGGGCCGGGAGTTTCAATCCCGGCCCTCCTATGTAGCTAGGTCACTAGCTTCTACGAGGAGATGACCTCCTTTGCCAAAGTTAGGACGTAACTACGTTTGTGACTAGCCATTTGGCATCACCTCCTTTCCTGCCACCGACGGTACCAAAAGCGCGCGGGAAGGGTCAACGGGAAATGGCGCATTGGCCCCGTCCGGGAAACAAAGCTGTGCGCTGGGAGTCGGTGCTGCCTCAAAGGTCGGGCAGTACGTTGGCCGAACCGCTCGACTGCTCGAACGCATGCGCGACCGTGAGGATTCGACCCTCCTGCCAGAAGTCTCCGATGATCTGGAGGCCGACAGGCAATCCGTCGGTCATGCCGCAGGGGACGCTAATCGACGGGAGCCCCGCCACTGAGGCCGGCAAAGTCAGTACATCTGAAAGGTACATTGCGTAGGGATCATCAAGCTTCGCCCCGGCCAGAAATGCGGTGGTTGGTGTCGTGGCCGTCACTAGAACATCAAAGCTCTCAAACGCTCGGCGGAATTCCTCGTCTATCAGAGTGCGAACTTTCTGTGCCTTGAGATAGAACGCGTCGTAATAGCCTGCGCTCAGTGCATAAGTACCGAGCATGATCCGGCGCTTGACTTCGGGTCCGAACCCATTCGCCCTGGTGGTCTCGATGTTGTCCCAAAGTGATGAGGCAGAACGATCCGAAGTCCCGTACTTTACGCCGTCGTAGCGGGCGAGATTGGCACTCGCCTCGCTCGGCGCGAGGAGGTAATAGACGGGGAGCGCATGCTCGGTCATCGGCAGGCTTAGCTCTCGGTCGATTACCGCACCTTCGGATTCAAGAACTCCCAGAGCTGCCTCAAGTCGACTGAGAACGCCGGCCTCCATCCCCTCGACGAAGTATTCCTTTGGAACGCCGACCCGGAGGCCTTCTACTGGCTTGCCGAGGTAGTGACGGAAGTCCGGCGCCGGTTCGGGATTTGATGTGCTGTCGCGAGGGTCATGGCCGGAAATGCAGTCGAGCATCGTGGCAACATCTTCAACGTCGCGCCCGATGGGGCCCACCTGGTCGAGAGAGCTGCCAAAAGCCACAACGCCATAGCGGCTGACGCGACCGTAAGTCGGGTCCATGCCGACGACGCCACAGAGTGCCGCAGGTTGCCGAATGCTGCCGCCTGTGTCGCTCCCCAAGGCAACCAAGCACTCTCCGGCGGCGACAGCGGCCGCGGAGCCGCCGGAGCTTCCCCCAGGTACTCGAGAGAGATCCCAGGGGTTATGGGATGGCCCGAATCCGGAATGCTCGGTGCTAGAGCCCATAGCGAACTCATCCATGTTCGTTTTGCCCACGAACACGGCGCCTGCTCTTCGAAGATTCTCCGAGACGTGCGCGTCGTATGGAGGGACGAATCCCTCGAGAATTCGTGATCCGGCAGTAGTCTGGGCGCCCTTGGTTACGATCACGTCCTTGATTCCGACGGGAATGCCTGTGAGCGGTGTCGCAGTCCCCGATTCGAACATCTGGTCGGCAGCGGCGGCTTGTTGGAGCGCCAGATCGCTGGTTACCGTGATATAAGCGTTCACGGCCGGTTCGATCGAGGCAATACGCTCAAGGACCGACTCCGTCAGCTGGGCCGAAGTCAGGTCTCGCTCCTTTAGCTTCTGTTGCGCCTCGTGAGCAGTGAGACGCCAGGCATCCTTCATTCCAATACCGCCCGTACTTTGAACATCCCCTCCTCGTCGAGGGGCGCATTAGCGAGCACTTCTGTGCGCGGCAGAGACGAGTCGACCTCGTCTGGGCGCATCACGTTGGAAAGAGGAAGCGGATTCGAAGTTGGCTCCACGCCAGTCGTATCCACGGCCGCCAGAGCTGTGAAATGATCAAGGATCCCGGATAACTGGGTGGAGAGCTGCTCTACCTCCGCCTCCGTCAGCGAGAGTCGGGCAAGCCGTGCCAGATGCTGGACATCAACGTGGGAAAGCGCCATCGAGCCAGACTACAGGAAGGGTGTCTTTGCCGCGCGTTTGTTCATCGCTGACAGACTTTGTTACGCTCGCCGCAGTGGGCTATCGTCCAGTAGGGCCGTCTCGACTGGGTGCGGAGAACGCCTTTTGAGCAGCTTGGTTATTCGTCGCCGGCTTCGGGCGCGCCGACAGCAACGGCAGAGCAACATCCTTCGGATTCTCCTGCTGGTCGGCCTAGGCATCGTTGCTCTCGGAGCCGCGACCGTCGCCGCTAGCCTCGCAACGGTCTTTGCCATCTACCAGCATTACGCCAAGGAGTACGTGCCGATTACCGAACAGCTCCGGCTGGCGAACTTCGGCCTCACGGAAATATACGACCGTGGCGGTCCCGAAGACGGCGAATTCCTCGGCGCTCTCACTAATCCGGAGGCTCAGCTCCTAAACCCAATCCCGCTCGAAGAGATTTCCGAAACAATGGCCCTCGCCACAATATCAACCGAGGACAACTCCTTTTATGACAACCCAGGCATCAACCTCAGGGGACTTATTCGTGCCGCTTATGAAAACTACGTGAAGGGCGATTCCGAGGGATCAGGCGGCTCGTCTATTACCCAACAGTTGATCAAGAACGTCTACATCTGCCCGAACGTGCGCTCGGCCGACGACCAGTTCCTCTGCGTCTCGGCAGAGAGAACACTCGACCGGAAGTTGCGCGAGATCGCCTACGCGATCGAGCTAACTGAGGACTACTCCAAGGACCAGATCCTCGAGTGGTACCTGAACCAAATCTCCTACGCCGGCCAGTACGTAGGCATCCAGGCGGCTGCGCAGGGCTACTTCCACAAAGATGCTATCGATTTGACGCTTGCCGAGTCAGCCCTCCTGGCTGGGATTCCCCAGGCGCCGACGCTTTACCACCCAAGGCTCAACTGTGCCCGTAACGAGGATACGGAATGCCTCGTGGACGAGGAGGGTAGGACCACAGTCGTGGGGGAAGCGAAAGCGCGGCAGGAGTTCGTCCTCGACCTGATGGTTGACCATGGACGAATCACTCAGGCCGAGGCGGAAGAAGCGAAACTCGAGCCGCTACGGGTGTATCAGGCCACCAACCCCCTGAAGGCCTCGGCATTCATCGACAACCAGATCGAGCCACGGCTCGTCCGGATGTGTGAGGCCGGATGGCTGCGGCAGATCCCGGGCTCGAACGACTGCACCGATAGCGTCCACGCCGCCGGTTACAAAGTGACGACCACGCTCGACTGGGAACTCACAGCGCAAGCCACCCAACTAATTCAACAGTTTGTGGAAGACGGACTTGAGAGAGGCTGCGAATGCCACAACGGCTCGATCGTAACCATCGATCCAGGCAGTGGCCAGATCATGGTTTACGCGCCCAACCGCGATCCTTCTGAGCTCCTTAACAGGAAACTCGCCGGTGACATCGACCAGCTAACAGAGATAAACCAGCCTGGCTCCGCGTTTAAGCCAGTGGTCTACCTGACATGGTTCGACGAAGGACCAAGAGCTCCGATGACCGTCCTGTGGGACACCAGTCCTCTCGAGATTACCGGCGTTGTCGAGATCGTCAATCCGCGCCCCCCCGATCCGGGGTCGGAAGGCCTCATTAGTGCGCGGGCAGGCCTCGGAGGCTCTCAGAACGTGCCGGCCTTTCGGGCTGCAGCTGAAGCGGGGGTCAACAATGTAATCCGGATGGCGAAGGCCCTTGGTATCACCACTCTCGACCAGCACTTCGACCCAACTTTCCTGTCCCATGATGCTGTGGAATACGGCGCGACGATCGCAACCGGAGGCGCGAACATCCGTGCTATCGACATGGCGTACATGAACGCAACCATCGCGAATATGGGACTGATGGTGGGCACCCCTCATCTCGCGAAAACCATCGATCCATCAGAGCTTCAGAGTTTCTTTGATGAAGATGTCGACCGCGACGAAACCCTGCGGCAATCTTACGATTTCTCGAGGGGTCACACCCGGCTCTCGGGAACACGGGAGCTCGATCCGGTCGTGATCCTTGAGGTCCGCGACATTGATGGCAACATCATCTTCCAGCACACCCACCCAGAGGTCCGCCAAGCAGTGGACGCCAGCTCGGTCTGGCTGCTCCATTCGATCATGTCAGACTGCACCGCTCGATTCATCATCTGGGGCTGCGGGAGCACAAACGGCGACTTGGGGCTCGACTTTTTCATGGCGGACGGCCAACGCGTGACCAGCGGCGTTAAGACAGGCACGCAGCAGGGTCCCCTTGATGCCAAGGACACATTGGAAACCTGGATGACCGGCTATTCCCGACATGCCGCAACAGTCGTGTGGATAGGCAACTCGGACAACTCCCTCGTATACGATGGCCCCAGATTTGCCTCGGCGCGAACCTCAACCACACTCTGGAAAACCTGGATGGGAATGTTCCACGACACGCTCCAAGACCGACAGATATTCGTCACCCCCAAAGGTTTCGACGACCTGCAACCGGGCAACGTGCAGCGTGGCGACTTTGAGACCCCCTCGACGGATCGTGCGATTCACGGCGAAGAGCCATGGGACCCGGCGGAGCTGTGTGAGCAGTCGGTAACGGCCTGGTATCGCACTGACGTCGAGTACCAAAGCCAATGTGAACCACACGAGGTCGACACCCGAAACGGTCAGTTGGCCTCTAATCAGACACCTGCTCAGTTCCGAGAAGAACGCTTTTTTGTGATTCTCCCTGGGCTGAAACCAGACCTAGCAGAGGAGCTAGCCGAGGAACTCGGCCTTCCCATCGCACCAACCGAAGCAAGCACAGGCAACGTCGCCGTGAGCCTCATAACTCCGACGGACGGAAAGATTCTCACTGCCGACACGCCGATCGTCGGCATTATCACGATCGAGAATTTCCGTAAGTGGCGCGTAGAGTACGGCGATGGGAGCAACCCCTCCGAGTGGGTGATCATCGTTGAGAGCGAGGAACCACCGTTCGAGGACGTGCTGGGAGTATTCGAGGTTCAAGATCTCGAGGATGGTGTTTATACCATTCGCTTTGTGGTTGAAACGAACTCCGGCGCCCTGACGTCGTCGGTGACCTTCAACGTTCTTCTCGCACCTGCGACCGAGATGCCTGAGGCCACGCCCGGACCCGGAACACCAACGCCGACCCCCGGACTCGGCCATCCAACTCCAACTCCAACTCCAACAGTAGGCAGTGTGGCAAATCCGAGCGAAAACGAGTAATCCGCCCGAGGTGCATTCCTACCTGAACCGGTTCCCGGGCTTGAGGCCCACTCGGGATGCCCACTCGCCCGCTGATGTCTTGCGCTCCGATTCCGGTTGGACACGCTTTACCCGAAGAACTCCGCCGTTCAGCCTCAGGTCGAAGGAGTCTTCGTCCATGCGGAGGACCCTGCCCGGCATTCCCGGTTCGGTGCTTCCCGTCAGCTGACAATCGAAGAATCTAACCCTCTCCCCCTTGAGGAGGCCCCAGGCTCCCGGTTGGGGATTGCAGCCTCGAATCTGCGCATAAACCCTGGCTGCCGATTCATGCCACCGGATTTCTCCATGCGTATCTAAACAGGGGGGCTCGTAGGTTGCGGCTGCGTGGTCCTGATCCAAACGTGGTGCCGCCCCTTCCTCAATCATTCGGACCGCGTCGGAAAGCGCCCGCACACCCATCGGGAACAGCTGATTAAAATAGAGGCTTCCCACGGTATCGTCCGGTCCGATTGCCACGGTTCGCTGAAGGAGTACCGGTCCCGTGTCGATCCCGTGGTCAGGCCAGAAGATGGTTAAACCCGTCTCAGGCTCTCCGTTGATGATGGCCCAGTTGATGGCCGACGACCCGCGGTGCTGCGGCAATAAGCTGGGATGGTATTGGATAGTGCCTTTCGCCGGATGCCGAAACAGCTCGTCGGGAAGTATCTCTGTCACGAACGCCATTACGCCAACGTCAGCGGGAATCCTCAGCCACGCATTGGCGCCAACCTCATCGCGCAACTCTACGGTCGGGACCGTGACTGCTGCTGCGCCCACCGCCGCGGCCCAGAGCGGATCTTCTCGTCCTTCCGCTGGCGCCGGTGCACTAACAGCAACGACGTCGTGCCCGTCTTCGACAAGACGGTTGAAAGCCGACTCCCCGAACGCCGCCTGCCCGATGATCGAAACGCGCATCTTCGCTACTGACCTCCTGTGCGCGGCTACGGTACACCAGCAAAGAGGCCGACCGACTACGGCTCAAGGCCAAGGCGGAGCGTTGACCGGCGTTGCGAACCCCCGTTACGGTAACGAACGGTCGTGCTAGACGGGGAGCTAGCGGTGCCCTGATCCCGCAATCCGCTATAGCGGGGTTGAAATCCTGCCCTAGGCCTGTCTGAGCGGGGACTGCCGCCGTCGAGCGGGTGATGACGATCTGGTCCTGCGCGGCGGAGCGCCACGAACCTGGTCAGGTCCGGAAGGAAGCAGCCATAAGTGGTAAGCCCCGGGTGCCGCAGGGAAGCCGGGTTCGAGCAAGCTCGGCAGAGGCAAGCCTGCGAAGCAATTCGAAGGCGGGTGCACGGCTTCTCGGACCGTAACCATGTCCGGTACTAGGGGCGGCCGATCGAGGTCGAGCGCGAGTGGCTCTCGCGGGCGAAAGGCTGCGGCATCCCGCGGACCGCGGGCCCGTAAGTCGCTCGGCCAGCACTTCCTCCGCGACAGCGGCATTCTCCGAGATATCGCGGCCGCAGTCGGCCCGCCCCTGCACCCGGTCATCGAGATCGGGGCCGGTACCGGCCAGCTCACTGAAGCACTCCTTGACGATGGGCACCAGATCGTTGCGATAGAGATCGAATCGAGGCTGGTGAGGCATCTGAAACAAAGGTTCGTAAAAAATCCGAGGTTGGAAGTCGTTGAAGGAGACGTCCGGGACATCGAGCTGAGCTCTCTGGTGGAGGCCGACGCTAATTACATCATGGCAGGTAATCTGCCCTATTTCGCGGCGAGCTATATCACGAGGAAGGCCATCGAAAGCGCCCACCCACCCGAGGAAGCTATCGTCATGGTGCAGCGTGAAGTGGCCCGGGAAATGGCCGCCCGACCGGGCAAGCTCTCCCTCCTGGCACTTGGAATCCAGGTCTACGCAGAGCCCACGATGCTCTTCGACGTTTCCCCGGAAGCGTTCGAGCCCCCGCCAGCAGTCTGGTCCTCTGTGGTCCGTCTGAGAATCCGCACCGAGCCCAAGGTGTGCCCGTTGGAGGCCGCCGGATTTTTCGAATTCGTCTCTCGCGTATTCCGCAATCCCAGAAAACAAATTCACAACGCGCTTAGGATGACAGGTCAGTCTGCAAAACAGGCTCTCCAGCTTGCTGACATCGATCCGACACGACGGCCTGAGACCCTCGAAATCGACGAGTGGCTCCGTCTCAAGTCAGCCTGCTCCGACATCGTTACCGATGAGTAAACTGGGTTCAATGGCGGCGCCGGCGAAGATCAATCTGGTCCTAGAAGTCCTTCGCAAGCGCGAGGACGGGTTCCATGAAGTCGACACGATTCTCCAGGAACTCCGCCTCTCAGATCGGGTTAGCATTCGGACCAACGACCATCCAGGAATGGACGTCGCGGGTCGTTGGTCCGAGGGGTGCCCTGCTGACGCGACGAACCTGGCCTGGCAAGCGGCGATGACTCTCCTTGATCTCATTGGTGACCCTGTTCAGGGACTACGAATCGGGCTCGATAAGAACATTCCGCCAGCCCGCGGCCTCGGCGGCGGTTCCTCTGATGCCGCTGCGACTCTACGGCTCCTGGGGTCAGCCCTCGGCGTACCGCGGAACAAGATCGAGGCCGCTGCAGCCAGGACCGGCAGCGATGTGCCGTTCTTCCTCGAAGGAGGAACGGCAAGGGCCCAGGGTCGTGGTGAAATTATCTCCGGGGTTCCGCGGCTTCGTGAACACGGCGTCGTCTTGTTCGTCCCTACCGAAACGCTGGAACAGAAGACAGCGACGCTCTTCAAGAAGCTTGGAAGGCTTCCGTTCACCGAACGTGGAACCGTGTCCAGCTTCCTCCAAGCTGGGAGTGGATTCCTGGATCCGGCCGACCTGAGTAACAGTTTTGAGCGTGTGGCATTCGAAGCATTCCCGGGACTGCGGGACTTACGAGCGGTCATTGAAGATGCCATCGACAGTCGCGTTTCACTGACTGGCGCTGGCCCGACACTGTTCTGGATCGGACCTCTCCAAGCCGCAGTAGACATCTCCCGCCGAGCGTCGGGCCTCCCCTGTGAGGTAATCGAAACGAGCACCGCTAGATGAGGGAGGTCCTGGCCGGCTGGATCGCCGGGAATGTGCTTGGAATCCACGCAACGATCGCCCTCGCCTACATGGCTCGACCCGGCGGCACACTCCAGGCGATTCGGGAGCGTCTCCTGCCGGGAATCAACCCGGTTCTGTTTGCTGTTCCGCTCTTCGTCGGCGCGTCGGTAGGCGGAACGATGCTCGGCCTAATCCTCGGTTCCGTCTACAGAGTTGGTGGGTTCGCCGAACGCGGAGATGGCCTCGCGAGCCCCTCGATAACGTTTACGCTGATGGTTTGCCTGCTGGCTATCGCACCCTTGCCGGCACTCCTGATTCTCGCTCACCGCGAATGGATAGTGTGGACGGTTTCGGCGGCTGCATTCGCCGCGCTGTTCGGCTGGCTGATGCCCAATCTCGCGGGCGGCTGAGGAACCCGGATGCTATGATCGCGCGGCTTGTGAAACACCGAACAAGCAGGGGGGATTGTGCACGGCACCACCGTAGACATGCACGTGCACACCACCAAGGGCGCCTCCGACAGCATGCTCGACCCCGATGACCTCATTGAGGAAGCCCGTCGGATCAATCTCACCGGAGTAAACATCACCGAACACGACCGCATGTGGGAGGTCTGGGATCTCGAACCTTTCCAAGACCGCCATCAAGAGGTCCTTGTCAGCAACGGCATGGAGGTCTCCACAGACATGGGGCATATCCTTGCTGTGGGGCTAAGCGGGTATTCCCCCGGAATAAGACGGCTCGAACACCTACGTTCGGTCGCGGACGAGCAGGGCGCGTTCCTAATCGTCGCTCACCCGTTCCGACATTTCTTTGACCCGGTTCACTTCCGTCGTGAGGGGAAAGAACCGTTCAATCTCACACCCGAGGAAGCGTCGCGTCTCCCGGTCTTTCAGCTCGTGGACGGCATCGAAGTGCTGAACGGCTGCAACACGCCTCGGGAGAACTATTTCGCGCTCCAGGTCGCCAAGATCCTGGGCAAGCCCGGCACCGGCGGCTCCGATGCACATTCAACTCAGGGAGTCGGCTACTTTGTGGCTGTCTTCGAACAGGTGCTCGAGAGTCCGGCTCACATGCTGGAGCAATTACACAAAGGCAGACTTTCCCCAGGGCAAGGGTTGCCTGAAGACAATCTGACCAACTACTGGGAAACTGCGGAGCCTATCCCGTTCTATGAGTGAGGCTTCGAACACAGAAGAGACCACTGGCCTTCCCCCCCGCCGCCTGTGGTGGCCGCTCCTCATCATGGCCGTTGTTAGCGTTCCCGGTATCGTCCTGGGAGTTGCGGGCGTCCACACCGAACCATGGGTCGGGGCATTGATCTTCGGACTGGCGATCTTGGCGGCGGCGTTTCTCCTCAGCTGGGGCGCCGAGACGGCCGAGATGGACATTTCTCAGGGATTGGCACTGGCGATCATTGCGATCATCGCTGTGCTACCCGAATACGCGGTTGACGCAGTTCTAGCATGGAAGGCCGGTTCGTCGCCGGAGGAGGCCGAAAAAGGCCTCGCCATCGCAAACATGACCGGTGGGAACCGGCTTCTGATCGGAATCGGCTGGCCGGTTGTCTTCGCAGTGTTCTTCTTTCGCTCGCAGCTGAAGGACCTTCTCGTTGGGCGGGAGAGGAGTCTCGAGCTGGGCTTCCTGGCGGTGGCGACCGCTTACGTGATACTCATCCCGCTTCGTAACACGGTGTCGCTAATTGACACCATTGTGCTGGTCTCGCTGTTCGTCATCTACATGATCTACACGTCGAAAGTTAAGAGCGATGAGATCGAATTGGTTGGACCGGCCAGGGTGCTCGGCGCGCTATCGACGGTCCGCCGCCGGTTCACGGTCCTAGCGGTGCTCGGATTCAGCGCTGTCGCAATCATCGCCTCGGCGGAGCCGTTCGCAGATTCACTCGTGGAATTAGGTAGCGAGATCGGCATTTCGGAGTTTGTCCTGATCCAGTGGCTGGCGCCGCTGGCCTCGGAATCCCCAGAGGTCATTGTGGCGGCCCTCCTAGCTTGGCGCGGCCGCGCGGCCGCAGGCATGGGCGTGCTCATCTCCTCCAAAGTGAACCAGTGGACGCTCCTAATCGGGACCCTTCCGATCGCGTTCCTGCTTTCTGCCGGGGACTTCTCGCTCACCGGCGGTCTGCCGTTAGACGACCGACAGCGGGAAGAGGTGTTCCTGACTGCGGCCCAGTCCGCTTTCGCGATCGCAGTGTTCGTGAACCTGAAAATGTCACGCATGGAGGCGACCGCGCTCTTCCTCCTATTCGCCACCCAACTGCTGATCACCGACGAGCGGTTCCGCGTGATTTACGCCTTCGCCTACGTCCTGCTATGTATTGGGCTGCTCGTGGTCAATCGGGCAGGCGTCCGCCAAACGTCGCGATCGTTTCTTACGATACTGCACGGTGGGCGCGTCAAGCCCGGACCGAACCCGGGGCACTCGGACTAGCGGCCAATCCAGTTCGGAGAACGCTTCTCGGCGAATGCTCTGGGCCCTTCAACGGCGTCCTCGCTCTCCCGACGCCGACTCTCCCACTCGAAATGAGTTGAGCCAGCCTTCGGCAGGGACATATCAAGTCCGAGCATTGAGGCCTCCTTTGAAGCGCGGACCGACAGCGGGGCACAGCGGAGGACGTCACCCACCCAGCTGTCCACCGCGTCATCCAGGTCCGAGAGAGACACTACTTCGTTCACAATCCCCAACTCATAGGCCCTTGCGGCTGACATATGTCGGCCCGTCAGCATGTAGCCCATCGCATTCTTGAGAGGCATTTGCCTGGGCAACCGGTGCACTCCCATCGCGCCTGCCATCAGCCCTCGCAAGGGCTCGGGAAGACCAAGTTCGGCGTGGTCGGCTGCGACAATGACGTCGCAGGCCATCGCCATCTCGAAGCCTCCGCCGAGCGCGAACCCGTTTACCCGGGCGACGAGTGGCTTGAAGAGATCAAAACGATTGGTGATGCCACCAAAGCCACCATTCCAACGCGAAACCGGCCGGTCCTCCGGCGCGAGGCGGGACATCTCGGCGGTGTACTTGAGGTCGTTGCCGGCGCTGAACGCCCTCTCCCCTTCGCCGGTCAGTACACCGATCCAGAGGTCATCGTCTTCTGCGAACTCGTCCCAGATTGCCGCGAGTTCGGCGTTGGCTGGCGCATGCAGCGCGTTCATTACCTCAGGCCTATTGATTGTCACGGTGAGCACGTGGCCCTGTTTCTCAGACTTGCAAAACTCTCCGGTCGCCATGTCAGTTGCTCCTCGGCAGTGGGGTGCTGCAAATCTTACTCAGCGGTCGGCTCTTCTTGCCACAGGAGGCTTCTTTGCCGCGAGATCTACAGACGTCAGGTCAGGACCAGCGTCCCATCGGCGTCCCCGGCTTTGAGCTGCGCCAAGGCTTCGTTTGCCGAGGTTCTCGGCACCTCCGACACAGCTGTCCGGATTGGTATCGACGCGGCCAGGTCGAGGAACTCGTTTGCGTCCTCACGAGTGAAGTTCGCCACGCTCCTGATGCTTCGCTCCCACCACATATCCTCGTAGGAGAATTCCGGAACCCGGTCCAGATGAATGGCATTGACGGCGACGGTTCTTCCCCTCCCGAGAGCCTTCAGAGCTCTCACGACAGCATCGCCCACCGGGGCGAAGGTCACGGCGGCATCGAGCGGCGCGGGGATTTCGTCTTCGTACCCACCCGACCACACAGCTCCCAGAGCTAGCGCTCTCTCCTGCTCCTTTTTCGATCGCGTACAGACGAAAACCTCGCAGTCCCAGTGCCTAGCCACCTGGACGGCGAGGGACGCCGAGGCCCCAAAGCCAAAGAGTCCCAGTCGCTCACCGGGAGCGATTCCTGAAACCCGAAGCGAGCGGTATCCGATGACGCCACCACAGAGAAGCGGTGCTGCTGAGAGGTCGTCGAAGTCCGCTGGAATCGGAAGAGCAAAGTCTGCCAGGACCGTCGTTAGCTCGGCGTAGCCACCATCCCGGTCCCAGCCGGTGAACACGGCCTCTGCACAGAGGTTCTCCAATCCGCGTTGGCACTCCGAACATCGGCCGCAAGTCCCGGCGAGCCACGCCACTCCCGCCCGCTGACCGACCGACCAACTAGTGATGCCGTCCCCAACAGCAGCTACCTTGCCCACGACCTGGTGGCCAGGGATAACTGGCAGCCGGTGTGGCTCTATATCGCCTTCCACCAACTGCAGATCTGTACGGCAGACTGCGCACGCCGAGACCTCGAGTAGAAGTTCCCCGCGCCCGGGCTCGGGGTTTGTAAGCGAAGACCGGATAAGCGGGCTCGACTCGATGACGGCAGGGCGGCGAAGAACAAGTCCTTCCAACGGCCACCTCTCGTAGACAGCGTCTCCAAGCGACCCCGAGGCGCTCGGCGAAAGCTATGCGCGTTCCTTGCTATCGAATTCGACCTTCTTGTGGGAGCCGTCACAGAAGGGCTTGTTATCTGAGGCTCCGCAACGGCAGAGCACGAAATTACTGCCTTCGACCTTGAACTGATTCCCATCGACATCGGCAAGTTCAACCTCGCCGGTAATCAGATATGGGCCATCGTCACGCACTTTAACCGTCACTTCCGCCATGAAGCACCCCAGACGTTGATGTTTACCAGACTAGCAGCAGTCTTAGTCAACGTTGAGAGATGCGGCCCGATAGTTTGGCCTATCCTTTAACCATTATGAGGCAGACCGGTCTCGCTTCGATTGCAGCAGGGTTCTTACTGCTCCTGGCTGCCGCGTGCTCGGACGACTCGCCGAGCGGAGCAGTTCACGTGATCGAGGCAGATGGGACGATTGGCCCGATCATGGACAGGTTCCTCGACCGTGCCATCAGCCGGGCAGAAAACAGCAACGCCAAGTTGGCCGTGATCCGACTCGACACGCCTGGGGGGCTGAACTCATCGATGCGAGAAATCGTTCAGCGCATAGAGCGTGCGGACGTACCGGTAGCCGTCTATGTCTGGCCGCCGGGAGGACGGGCAGCAAGCGCCGGAACGTTTATCACAATGGCCGGGCACATTGCGGCGATGGCACCGAGCACCTCGATCGGAGCCGCCTCGGCGATCAACCTGGATGGCAGCGACATCGAGGGGGCCCTTGGGCGCAAGGTTGAGAACGATGCTGTGGCCTTTATCCGGGGAATTGCCGAGTTGAGGGGGCGCAACGCTGACTGGGCCGAGGAAGCGGTGAGGGACGCAGTCGCAGTCAACCAGTCGGAGGCCGTCGAGTTAAACGTCGTAGACTTCGTTGCAAACGACATCAAGGATCTTCTGGCCCAAGCAGAAGGGCGGAGCTTTGAATTGCGGCCGGGGGTGAGCGCCACGCTCACAGGCCTTGACGACGCGCCCCGAGTGTCGACCGGGATGACTATCTGGGAGAAGTTCCTCGGCTACGTAGCGGACCCCACACTGGCTTCTCTCCTGATCTCGATCGGCGTACTGGCGATCATCATCGAAATAGGGAGTCCCGGCCTAGGAATCCCGGGCGCCATAGGCGTGATGTTCATATCGCTCGGATTCCTCGGCTTTGGTGTACTGCCAGTCGATGCAGTGGGACTCGTGCTCCTTCTTCTTGGGATCGTATTGATAATCAGCGAGATGTTCGTCTCGGGGGGAGTCCTCGGGGGGATAGGCACCGTGGCCGTGATTCTCGGCACTGTGATTGCGTTTCGAGATACCCCGTCCGACTTACGCCCGCCCATCTGGGTGTTCGTGGTGGGCGCCATCGCTCTCGCTTCGGCGCTCGCACTTGTCAGCCTCGCGGGAGCCTGGATCAGACGCAGCACCGATGGAGGTGCCCCCACCCTCGTCGGGAGACTCGCGGTCGCGCGAACCAACCTCGGACCCGACGGATGGGTATTCATCGACGGCGAACGGTGGCAGGCTGTTCTGGAAGGTAAAGAAGCGGCCACTACCGGAGATCGAGTGAGAGTGACCAAAGCCGACGGCCTTCGGCTCCACGTCACAAGAGAGGACGAAGAATGACTTCAAATCCCAGTTCCAACGATCCACCAATCGACATACCAAGCGGGTTCGGTGCGAAGCTAATCCGCTGGTTTCTGCTCGGTCTTGGCGCCATCCTCTTGGTCCCGCTGTTTCCGTTCTACATCCGAATCGTCAAAGAGTATGAACGCGGGGTCATCTTTAGACTCGGTCGGCTGATAGGGGCCAAGGGTCCGGGCCTGTTCTTACTCCTGCCGATCGTCGACAAGATGGTGACCGTGGACCTACGTACGATCGTGCTCGATGTCCCCTCACAGGAGGCAATCACACGGGACAACGTGACCATGAAGGTGAACGCGGTGATTTACTACCGGGTGACCTCTCCGTCCATGGCCGTAACCCGAGTCACCGAGTTCGGGCGGGCTACGTCTCAGATTGCCCAGACCACGCTCCGTTCAGTTCTCGGACAGTCAGAACTGGACGAGATCCTCGGCGAGCGTGAAAAGATCAACCAGGAGCTCCAGAGGATCATCGACGAGCAGACCGAGCCCTGGGGCATCAAAGTCAGCGGCGTCGAAGTCAAGGACGTAGAGCTGCCAGAAGCGATGCAGCGCGCCATGGCCCGCCAGGCAGAAGCCGAGCGAGAGCGGCGCGCGAAGGTTATTGCCGCAAATGGCGAATTCGAAGCGAGTGCGCGCTTGAGCGAGGCAGCGAACGTCATGGGTCGCGAGCCGATGACCCTTCAGCTTCGCCTCCTCCAGACGATGTCCGAAATTGCAACGGAGAAGAACAGCACCATCGTGATGCCCGTGCCGATTGAACTCCTCCGCTTCTTTGCCAGTGAAAGCGGCAATGCCGACGAGTAGTAGCTGCCCGGATCTCTCTACGGCACATGAGCGCTGAGTCGGGGCTCCCGTTAGCCAGACGGGCAGGCTACCCTTGCCGTACTTCGCCGGAGGTGCCGCAGATCCATGTTGTCCAGACCACTCAGGTTCGCTCTTCAGTCCTTCGTAGCCTCATCCGCTGATGACTGGCGTCAAAAGGCGAAAAAAGCAGAAGACCTCGGATACTCCACGTTCCACCTTGCCGACCATTACATAGGCCCGGGCCCCGCGCTCGAATCCACGGGCCACCCGGCCCAGGAGGTGGCGGCCGTGCCGGCCATCGCCGTGGCGGCCGAGGCAACCAGCACAATTCGGGTGGGATGTCGCGTTTTCTGCGTTGACTACCACCACCCGGTGGTACTCGCGAAGGAGGCAGCGACCCTGGACTTCTTTTCCGGAGGGCGGCTGGAGCTGGGACTCGGCGCCGGCTGGCTTCGGGGCGAGTACGAAGCGATGGACGTGCCATACGACCCGCCGCTGGAACGAATTGACAGGCTCGCCGAGCTCATTGAGATCGTAAAGGGTCACTCGAGCGGTTCTCTCCTGTCGGTGGAGGGTCAGCGTTGGACCGTCAAGGGATTCTCGGGGCTGCCCAGTCCAATACAGAAGCCACACCCCCCGATCATGGTTGGGGGCGGAAGCAAGAAGGTGCTCCAGCTCGGAGCCCGCGAAGCGGATATCGTAAGCCTGAACTTCAACAACCGAGCCGGAATGATCGGGCCGGATGGCATCAAGACTTCCACAGCAGAGAAAACGGCGCACAAGATCTCGTGGATTCGCGAAGCAGCAGGCGACCGCCTGGCGAACATGGACATTGAAATCGGTGCTTACTTCACCGTCGTAACTGACCAGGCAGACGCCGCAGCATCAGCTATGGCTGGAAACTTCGGGATCAGCCCCGAGGAGATGAAGCGTCATCCGCACGCTCTGATGGGATCTGTGGATGAAATCTGCGACGAGATTCTACGAAGGCGTGAGGAATACGGGATCAATTACGTGACGGTGAGCGACGGAAATCTCGAGCCTTTTGCGCCTGTTGTTGCGCGACTCAGCGGCAGCTAGGCTCATGCCGCGACCTGCATGACTGCCCAGTCGGGGAGGGGTCGGGGGCCGAACGAGGCGGAACCGGTTATGGGCGGGTTGAGCACTCGTGGCTGAAGCAAAAGTCGACGAGGGAGCGGGAGTAACGCCCGGCCGTCCCCGGGGTGGCGGCCTGACGCTGGCGACTTTCGTAGCCTTCCGCGAACCGAGCTTCAGCCTTCTTTGGGTAAACACCTTTAGCTTCGCCTTGGTCCAAGGGATTCAGCGGTTTGCCTTCGTTTGGCTCGCGCTGGAGCTAAGCGAAGGCAACAGGGCACTCGGACTTGTGAGCTTCGCACTGGGAATCCCGGTACTTTTCATCTCGATCCCCGCGGGTGTTTTGTCGGACAGGGTGGACCGCAGGCAGCTTCTTTTTGGAAGCCAGCTGCTGATTCTCCTCGTCACTGCCGTGGCGGCCGTGTTCATCTTCGTAGATCTCATGTCGGTGGCGGCCGCAACCGGACTTGCGCTGGTAGTGGGCGTTGGGATCGCTCTCGGAATGCCCGTCCGTCAGGCAATCGTGCCTTCGATCGTGCCGCCGGAACGATTGATGAACGCCATCACCCTCAACAGCCTCGGGATGAATGTCTCCCAGATGATTGGCCCGGCAATAGGGGGGGCGAGCATCGCCATCTGGGGAATCGGAGGGTGCTTCGTTGTCCAAACGGTCCTCCTGCTTGCGAGCATGTTCACGCTCCTACCGCTTCGAGTGCCTCCGCCGGCAGGAGCGGCACAGGAGGCCCGAAGCCTGCGGGGAAACATCGCTGAAGGCTTCGGCTTCGTGGTCAAGACCGGCGGCATCAGGGTGCTCTTCTTGCTCCTGCTGGTGATGGCACTCTTCATCACCGGGCCCTGGCAGGCGTTGTTGCCCAAGATTGCCAACGACAAACTTGGGGCCGAAGCGTTTGGCGCAGCGATGCTCTTCGCTGCCTTCGGAACTGGAATGATCGCCGGATCACTTGCGTTAGCGTCGATTCCGGAGCTCCGGAACGCCGGCGGCTGGTTCGTGTTCACGATGGTATGCGGTGGCGTGTTTGTGGCCGCGGTCGGATTGTCTGAGTTCTATTCCGTAACGATAGTGCTGATGCTGCTGGGCGGAATCGTCGCCGGGTTCTTCATGAATCTGAACCTGACACTGATCCAATCGCACACCCCGGCACCGGTCATGGGCCGCGTCATGGCCATATACACCCTGTCATTCATGGGTGGTGCGCCTTTTGGCGCCCTTCTTGCCGGCGGCGCAGCAGATCTGATCGGACCCGGAGAGTGGTTCGCGGTCTGCGGCGCGATAACTGCGGTGACCGCGCTCACGGTGCTTCTCACTCAACCTGGCATTCGCAGGCTTTCCTCCAACCCGGGGGACAGCTAGCGGAAGGCCGGGATCACACGCTCGGCAAACGTCTCCATCGACTCCACGAACTCGGGTATTCCTTCCCGGGGAAAGTCGGAGACGAGATAGTCGAGTCCGGCATCGCTGTACTCCCCAAGCGAGGCCATCACGCGGTCGACCGAGCCGAAGAGCCCAGAGCTCGCACCTTCGTCTTTGATTTTGAAATCGACGCTGGTGTTCATTGCCAGCAGCGGGCGCTGCTCACGGCCAAGACTCTGGCAGGCCTCGTCGAAGGAGTCCACGCGACGGCGCAGCCTGTCGGTGCCGATATGGAGCGGAAACCAGGCGTCCCCCATTTTGACCGCTCTTTCCATCGCCGCCCGGCTGTTCCCGCCGATCCACAAAGGTATCTTCGGCCTCTGAACCGGGGCCGGCTCATACTTTATGTCTCTGAAGTCGACGAAGCGACCACTGAAGGAGTGAGGTCGTGGAGTTTCCCAGAGGTACTGGACCACTCGAAGGTACTCGTCGGTGCGAGGTCCGCGATTCCGAAATGGCACACCGAGGGCCCTGAATTCCTCCTCCATCCAACCGCTAGAGGCACCGAAAATCAACCGTCCCCCAGACAGGCAGTCCGCCGTTGCGAGTGAGCCCGCCAGGTACACGGGGTGCCGATAGGGAATGATGATCACTCCAGTTCCAAGTTTCACAGAAGTAGTCACGCCAGCAAGAAATCCGAGCACCGACAGCGCTTCATAGAACTTGTCTCTGGCACTGCTCGTGTCCGACGTCGGTACCGCGAGATGGTCTCCCAGCCAAAGGCTCTCGAACCCGAGCTGTTCGGCCCGTCGAGCCACCGCAAGAATTGCCTCAGGAGACGCCGAGTCCCCCCAATGCGGAATGCGGGCGCCAAATTTCAATAGCTTCCCCGAATCGAATGCCGATCACGAAGGCTCGGCCAAAGGTAACGTTCGCTGGCGGGCAGCGAACGCCTCCGTCGGCGACCACTGGCCACCGAGGCCGGCAAACGCTAGTGTCGCAAGCCCAGACACTACAATGGAGGTTCGACAAATGACCAGGGAGTTCTGGACAAGCGGCCTCGGAATGCCATCTGAGGTCGCAAAGCAGGCGGCCGCGGCCGAAGCAGCAGGATGGGACGGGTTCGCGATCCCTTACGCGTCCGTAATGGCGGCGGATCCGTTCGTGTGCCTGACGGTCGCTGCAGCTGCGACGTCGACGATTCAGCTCGGCACTTGGGTAGCCACGCCAGCCTCTCACACGCCAGCATCGCAGGCGGGCTCCATAAAGACGGTACAAGTTGAGTCAGGGGGAAGAGCGGTGCTCGGCCTCGGAAGGGGCGACTCGGCGCACGCCTACATCGGCATGTCACCCGCGCCGCCCGCCTTTTTTGAGCGCTACGTGAGTCGCCTCCGCAATTACCTCCAGGACACACCTCAGCCGTTTGACCTCGACCTCGACGGAGGAAACCACTTTCGTCCCATCGACCGGCTCAAGCTAAAACAGGTGCCCGAGGACGCTCGGTTCGGTCGGGGGATGAGAGGGATTACGCCAGTACCGCTAGATATCGTGGGCACCGGGCCAAAGGTCCTCGGAATCGCGGCCCGACACGCGGACACGGCATCCCTAGCCGTTGGAGCGGAACCGGCACGGGTTGAATGGGCGCTCGGTGTCGTACGCGGTGCGCGCGAGGAGGCAAGCGTGACACGTCCGACCAGCATTGGCTGCTGGGTCCCGTTGGCTGTGACAGAGGACCGGGAAGAAGGGCACCGACTGTTGAGCGGGGTGGTGGCGTCGATGGCGCGATTTACGGCTATGCATGGCCGAGCGAACGACTCGGTGTCAGACCGTGACCGGACAGTCTATGAGCAAATCCACGACGCATATGAAATGCACGCACATTTCCAGGAGGGCTCTCCTCAATCTCGCAAACTAACTACGGAGTTCACCGAGCGATTCGCAGTCATTGGCCCGCCCGACGAATGTGTCCGTCGCGTAAGGGCGTTGATGGAACTCGGTATCGATCGTTTCCGGATCACGAGCCCCACGCCGGACCGCTTCGCATCTGAGGTTCTACCGACCCTCAAGTGAACCGCCTCAGGTAGCAGGTCTATGTACAGGCAGTTACTAACGGGTTGGCCCTAATCGACCCCGAACTTCGTGGCAAAGACTTCACTGCTGCCGGGTACGAGCGTGACAAAGAAACATGCACGACACAGCGAGGCGGGACAGTTCATGGAAGACTCGGACAGACTCATCGAGAGCGCATCGTTTCAAAGTTCGCTGGCGGTGAGCGGCCCGTTCCCGAATTCCGAGAGCACCAGTGGAAGGGCAGAGGCTTTGCCTTCGCAGCTCCTTTCAGCACGTTCGCATATCTTGGCTGGCGACTGACCGACACGATCGACCTCGCTGACCGGTAGATTTCGCTTCCGCTCTTCATTTCCGAGGTTCACAACGCCCACGGGCTCTCCCTGTACACGCTGGTCCTCTGAAATGTTGACGTTGCCACCGAGTTCAGTGGCTAATCCCCGTCGAGAATCGTTGCCACTGTGTCCAACGTGACTCCGTACTGTGCCAGCAAATCGAAAAGTGCTTTGAACGACTCGGGATTCCGCACGTAATCGAAAGGATGTGTCACGAACCCTATGACCTCGTCCGACTTCGCGTTCGCCAAGGCGGATTCGATATCATCCAGACTCGCCTCGATTGAGCGATCGAGAGAGTAACCCTGGTAGAAGACCTGCGTCACCGTGGTCCCCCGGTATTCCTGCAGCATTGGTACGGACATCAGGCCCCCACCATCCTGACCGCTACCGCCGGTGGCGTATGCCAGGTCCGGGTGCCAGTCCGTGTCCTCATCCGTCATACCTGCAGTGACAGGTCCGCCACGCCGAGAAACCGCCTGCAGCAAGGCGACAGCGTCGTCGACAGTCCCCCTGTAGTCCTCGCGGTGCTGGTAGCCGACTGCATTCGTGTACCCATCCCAGGCGACATGACTCACTCCGTGATGATGTAGCGCTATCTCATGACCCGTAGCCTCCCACCCGCGCATTTCCGTCAGGCTCTCCGCGTTGGCGAGAGCGTATTTCGGCCATTGAGGTTGGAATTCCAACGTGAGTCTGTGGCCGTGTAGGTCAGCCAGTTGAATGAGAGCCCTCAGCATGGGCCATTCTTCCTCCACGCTTTCACTGTCGGTCGAGTGGCCGGACGTTTCGGCATGAACTACAAAGAATACGCCACGCACCTGCGTTCCTTTCACTAGGCTCCCGGTCTGGGGCGTAGATGAAGGTGCGGGAGTGGTCGCCGGTGCTGTTTCTGTACTTCCCTGTCCACCTCCGCCCTCAGAGCTCCCGGTCTGGGGCGTAGATGAAGGTGTGGGAGTAGCCACCGGTGCTGTTTCTGTGCTTCCCTGTCCGCCTCCGCCACAGGCCGAAGCGAGGACCAGTGTCACGACCGCAAGGGCAACGTTCCGGAGCATCACTGAATACTAGCAAGGAACCCGGGATGCCAACGTAAACGCCCAACGTGGGCGGAGTTGCACGTCCCGCCCTGGAGCTAGGATGCGGCTAAGGTCTCTCCCTCAACCCAAGTCGAACCGCCGGTGGCCGACCTCAACGCGCCGTCAGAGGTGGCAGACGTGCACGACGCATTCGTAAGCACAGGCCAAGCTACCGTGACTGGAGGGAGTGTTCCGTGCCATTAAGAGTTGTCACCCTAGTCTCGGTGTGCACGCTCTTGCTCACCTCCTGCGGCGGTGGTAGGGACGATGGCTACGAACCATGGAGAGAGGTCACCCGAGACGAGTCCGGACAAGTTACCGGTGAAGGCAGTATCGACGTTCTGGCATTGCTCGTAGGAGACTGTTTTAACCACTCCGTTCTTGAATCAGCGGTGGACGATGAAAACGTGTTCGCATCACTCGATGTAGTGCCCTGCTCGAGTCCCCATGACAAAGAGGTCTTTGCTAATTATGACTATCCGACGGGGTCTGACACCGCTTTCCCGGGCAAAGATGTTCTCTTTGAGTTCGGCAAGAACGAGTGTCTGACCGCCTTTAACGCTTTCGTGGGTATTGAGTGGGAATCATCAGACCTCAACTATGCTTGGTTCTCCCCAACTCAGAGCAGCTGGAGTGTTGGAGGAGACAGGGAGATCTTGTGCGTTCTGTGGCAGATTGGCGGCGAGAAACTTCAAGGCTCCATGCACGGTAGCGGACGCTAAAGATAACCACCCTGACAGCGGTGGCCGTAGGTCGGCGAGCAATAGGGCGAATGATTGGCTGATCCTCGCGCCACGCGAGGGTTCGTCTTGTCGTCAGAAGCCAATACCGCGGGCGGAGAGCAACGGATGACGCTGGTTTCTTTCAAGGTTACTTTCAGGCTGACCATCAACGTCGTCGTTGGCCGCTAATCAGCAGCCCTTTAGTCGTCAACTCTAGGTTCAAAAAGCTGGTGGAGCTGGAGGGATTCGAACCCTCTACCTCAACACTGCCAGTGTTGCGCTCTCCCAATTGAGCTACAGCCCCACACAAGCGAACAATCGGGCCCGCAGGGGCGCTCCAACGTTCCGCGGTCCGTAGCGTACCAACCCACCTCACGAGGGCCAATTCTCGCTTTTCTTGGTGGTCGCCGCGCTCAGCGCGTAGAGCGCGGGTCGAGGGCATCACGGAGCCCATCGCCGATGAAGGTGAACGTGAGCATCAACAACGCGATAGCTGCAGCCGGAGCGAGCAGCTCCCAGACGTTGATCCGGTAGTTGCTGTATCCATCGTTCACAAGTGTTCCGAGACTGGCGGAGGGGATGGGAAGCGAGAACCCGATAAACCCAAGTGCGGCCTCGGCGAAGATTGCGACCGGTATTCCCAAGGTCACAACGACGATCACGGGGCCAAATGTGTTCGGGAGCATGTGGGCCACGACCTGTCGAAGCCTGGATGCGCCAATGGCCTCTGCGGCCAGGACATACTCTGTCTCACGCAGAGCCAGCATCTGGCCCCTGACAAGACGGGCCGTCAGCACCCAGCTCACCACCGAAATGGCGAGGACGACCTGCAGGAGAGGGCCTGGAAAGCCAGGGACCTGGGCGCCCTCAGAGCCGATAATCGGCCAGTCCCGGCCCGTCAGAATCGCTTTGAAGAGGATCACAGCCAACAGGGCGGGGAAAGCGTACATGAGGTCTGTGAAGCGCATCAAAACGCCATCTGTGTACCGGCCCCCGAGAGCGGCTCCACAACCAACGAGCAGACCTATTGCCAGCACGATCAGCTGACTGGCGACGCCGATCTTGAGAGAGATTCTCGTGCCTTCCCAGGTCCGCGCCCAAAGGTCGCGGCCCGCCTGGTCGGTCCCGAAGAAGTGGTCTGTTGAGGGGCCAGCGTGAGTGTCTTCCCAGTTCGTCTGTCCGTGGGGATGGTGCTCGATTGCGGGTACCGTCGCTGTCGCCACCGCCATAACCACAAGAAACACCAGAACCACTCCAGCGGCGACCGCCAGTCTGTTTTTCGTCAGCCGACGGACGGCATGACTCCACAGTCCCTGTTGATCGTGGGTGAGGCTGTGCTCCGGTGCGGTAACGACGACCACGGCCATCAGCTGTACCTGACTCGCGGGTCAACCAGCCCGTAGCTGAGGTCCACGAGCAGGTTCATCACGGCGACTGCAAATGCATAGAGCAGCGTCGTGCCCATGATCACACCGTAGTCGCGACCGCCCACGGCATCTACGAACAGCGTGCCGATGCCCGGAATCGAGAACGTCTTCTCGATGATGAACGAGCCCGTTATGAATGTTGCGAGAACGGGCCCCAACAGCGTGAGCACCGGGATCATCGAATTCCGGACCGCATGGCGAATTACGAGTTGACGCTCCTTCAGTCCTTTTGCCCGGGCGGTCCGAATGTAGTCATCGTGAAGTGTCTCCAGCATGGCGGCCCTGGTGATCCGAGCGATGAACGCAAGGGAAAAGAGCCCCAGCGAGACGGTCGGGAGAACCATCTTTCGCGGGTTCCACATCTCCCAGCCGATCACATCAAACCAGTCCAATTTCAACGAAAAGACCACTACCAAGAAAACGGCCAGCACGAAGCTGGGCACGGCCACGCCCACAGTGGCAACCGACACGCTCAGGTGATCGATGATCGTGTTCTGATAGATAGCCGCAAGAATGCCAAGGCTGACGCCAGCAACGAGGGCGAAAGCAAATGCCGACATTCCGAGCTGGAGGGTCGTCAAGTACCTGGCTTCGATGAGCTCGGTGACAGGAACATTTCTCTGAAAGGAAAGACCGAAGTCTCCCTGGAGAAGACCCCCCATGAAGGAGAGGTACTGCTTGCCGAGCGACCCGTCGAGGTCGTACTTCTGTTCGAGCGCTTCGATTGTACTAGCGCGAAGCGGTCGGGGGCCTGCGTCAAACGGCCCGCCCGGCACCGCGTGCATCAAGAGGAAGGTTACTGTGGCAACCGCCCAGAGGAGCGGAATGAACGAGAGTAGGCGGCGAAAGGTATACCCCAACATTGCTGAGCCCCGTCGCTAATAGACGAACAGCGAGAGCGGATTGACTGGTCCCCGCCCCCGCAATTCGTTTTCGGACCGGTTAGTCCCTCAAGTACCACTCCTCGGCGATCCAGTCGCCAGGCATGAGGAGGTCACTAGACGTGGAAAACTCCCTGGCTCCACCGACATTCGCCGCCACGAGATAGCTGTTCGCGGGATGGAACATTGGTGCGACACCACAGACGTTCTCGATAACAAGCTCGTTGACATGCCTGTACTGCTCACGGCGCTTTTCGTCATTCGTGTTGAACTGAGCGGCGGCGATCGTGGCATCGATCTCTGGAAGCGAGCAGCCAGCGAAGTTTAAGCCCCCGTCAGTGTTGAAGAGACCAACTACCCAGCTCTCAGGGTCCGGGTAATCGTGCGCCCACGTGATGGGGAACAGGTCGTAATCCCCAGCACCAAAACGAGCCCCAAAGGTGGGCCCATCCACAACATCGATCCGTATGCTGATGTTGAGGATCTGAGAGAACTGGTCTTGGAGGAACTCGGCGGTCAGCTGGTGATTCTCCATGATTAGAAGCGTGATTTCGGGGAATCCCTCGCCCCCTTCGAAGCCGGCTTTGGCAAGGTGAATCCGCGCAGCTTCGGCGTCGAAACCGATTACATCTTCGAACCCGCCATCGATTCCTACGATGTCGGCGGGTATCCAAGTGGTAGTTGCCGTGTTTGCGTCCTGGAATACGTGCTTGTTGAGCTGCTCCCGGTCAATCGCCCGGGCGAGCGCCAGGCGCACGTCGAGGTTATCCAACGGAGGGCTGGCCATTTGCATCAGGAGCCCTGAAGTGACCGCCGCATCGACCACGAGAAGCTCATCCGGAAACTCGTCCTGGAGCCCCGCGAAGTTCGATATGTCAGCCTTGGCGATCGCTAGTTCTCCGCTTCGGAAAGCGTTGTTGGCGACGGCACTGTCTTCGATGTAGCGGAACGTGAGCCGGTCGAGATATGCCAGGTGATCGCCCCCGTAGTTATCGTTTCTCACGAAGACCATGCTTTCGCCCGGCGAGTAGCTCTCGACTTCGAACGGGCCATTGAACACGAGGTCCGTCGGTCGCGGCCATTCGGCGCTCGGGTCGGTCACGATGTGAGAGGGCACCGGCCAGCTTGTCCAGAGTGTCAGGATCGTCGTAAAGGTTGGCTGCGGCTGCTCAAGCGTAATCTCGAGAGTCCGGTCGTCGAGAGCAGTCACGAGAACGCCCTCCAGCAGGGCCGCGACTTCGCTCTCGCTCTTCTCAGCGTTACTCGGATCGTAGAACTCGTCGCAACCGACGATATTCGATAGGAGGTAGGAATAGGCGCCCGCCACGGCATAGCTGCACGTCCGCTGGATGCCCAGCTCGAAATCGTGCGCGGTGAGCGGTTCACCGTCAGACCAGACCAGGCCTTCTTTGAGCTTGATCGTATAGGTCAGCAAATCATCGGAAATAACTGGAAAATCCACTGCCATCTCGGGCACCGGCATGCTGTCAACGTCAAGCTGGTAGAGGCCTCTGAAGACTTGCTTCTCATGCATCAGGTCCTGGGAAAACGCAGAGAAATGGGGGTCGAATGACGAGAACTCCAGCGCGTGCACGACGATCTCACCGCCGAAACGGCCGCTGGAGCCATCATCACCGTCATCATCGCCGCAGGCGACGGCGACCACGAGGATGGAAAAAACTGTCAGAAGACTGCTAAACAGCCTCCTTTTCTTGTTACTCATGGGAGCGGGTTCTCCTCCTGCCTGCCACCGAGCACCGCCCATCTTGCGAATCCCCTTATGCGCTCGTAACAAATAGCTGCGCTCGGCCGGGGACTATAGACGCCAGTAAAGGCACCTGATGGTTATCACAGTCGGCAGAAAGGTGGGTGAACTGTAGGCCCGGTTGACCTAGGTATCGGAGCGCCGTTCCGCGCAGCAAGAGCAACGGCCGAAGAGCTCCACACTGTGGCTCTCAAGCTCGAAACCGGCGCGGGTCGCACTTGCAGAGATCCCTTCATCAAGTTCGTGGTCGGAAAATTCGGTCACTCTTCCGCAATTCCGACATGTCAGGTGATGATGGTGACCGCCGTTGGACAGCTGATAGAGCACACGGCCGTCTTCGAGCGGGAGACGGCAGATAGCACCGCTCTCCTGGAGCAGCTTCACAGTCCGGAAAACGGTCGCACGCCCCACCGAGGGAAGTTCAGCGCAAATATCTTCGACCGTGAAGGAGCTGGAAACAGATGCGACTGTTTCAATCACAGCCCGCCTCGGGGCCGTGAGCCGGAAGCTGGTGTCTGAAAGTACGGTGCCGGCAAGGTCGGTCGAGTCCACAAGGAAATGCTATTACATGTGAATTGTCTGGTCCGGTTCGTCGGCTACCACTCCCTGGGCGTAAAGGTTCACGATTTCACGTTCGCTCAGTTGAAGAAGCTCCTCGAGCACATAGCGATTATGCTGGCCGAAACCAGGTGCTGGGAAGCGAACGTGGCCCGGTGTCCTAGGCAGGCTCCAAGGAGGTGCCTCAACCTCCCACGTCCCGGCGTCCGGATGAGTGTGCTCGACCCATGCCCGCCGGTAGCGGAGCTGGGGATCCGCCATCAACTCGGGGATGGTCAGAACAGCGCCGGCCGGGACCCCGGCCCTTTGCAGGTGGTACATCGCCTCGTAATGGCCGCGCTCCAGAGTCCACGCTTCTATATAGGGGGAGAGCGCGTCCTCGTTAGTTTTCCGGGCCGTGGGAGTCGCGAATCGCGCATCGTCAATGAGCTCAGGCGCCTCAATAACCTTGCACAGGGCAGCAAATTGCCCGTCTGTCTCGCAGACAATCGTGATCCAGGCATCAGCCCCCGCGCTTCGGTAACAGCCATGGGGAGCGTGGGAAGGATGGGCGTTCCCGGCCAGCTCCCTCAGTTCTTCGTTGAGCGAGTAGTCGACCAGGTACTCGCCGACGAAGGACATCAGCACTTCGCGTTGGGCGAGCTCTACATACGAACCCTCTCCTGTCCGCGTGCGCTTCCTGAGGGCAAGGGCCACAGCGGCGACAAGCGCAATCCCGGCCACGGGGTCCCCGTAACTAATACCGGTCTTGGTCGGCTCCCCTCCCGGGTAGCCGGAAACCGAGACAAGCCCGGATAGCTGCTCTACGTTCGACCCGAACGACACGAAGTCCTTCTCAGGCCCGGTCTTTCCGTGGCCGGGCATTGACACGTAAATGATCTCGGGGTTCGCCTTTCGGAGGTCCTCAAACATTAGCCGAAGGTTGCCCATGACTTCGGACCGGAAGTTCTCGATGATCACGTCGCTTTTCCCTGCCAGCTTAAGAAGCAAATCCCGCCCAACGTCGCCGGACAGGTCGAGAGCGAACCCGTACTTACTCCTGTTGTTGTGGTTGAAGTAGGCAGCCTGGTTGAACCAGCGAGTCTCCGAGCGCGGAATGCGGCCCAGCGACCGCAGCAGGTCCCACTGCCTCGGAGACTCGACCTTGATCACCTCGGCGCCGTAGTCACCCAGGAGACGAGTCCCGAAAGGACCTGCCCAGACGGCGGTGAGGTCGATAACGCGCACACCATCCAACGGCATCTTCACGGCGCGACCCCCAGGCTGCGAACGAGGCTGGGGGGTCCCTCCCAGACACCACCTCCCTCAAGCACCACACGCATGGACGCCCTCGCGCTTTCAACGGTTCCCGGAGCCGTATCACCGGACCGCGGGAATCCAACGCGCATCGGTACCGAGACCCGGGTCCCCGGTGAAAACTCAGCGGCTGCAGCGATCTCGACCTCCTCGATTCGCCGCCCAACAGCCACGGCGATCGCCTGGAGAACTGCCAGGTCCACGACTGCGCGCATCGCAGCAAGTGCCTGCTGCGACGAGGCCGGTGCTGCCGGCTCAAGCTCGGCGGGGCCCGGAAGCTCACGGTCGACGTCGCGACGAAGTTCCTTCGCGATCATCGCTCGGGCCCGCAGGGCGATCTCACCGATCACTTGGTGCAGAATGGCTGGGTCATTACAGGCCTCGAAGAACGCAATTGCAGCCGCAGCGTCTTGACTTGAGGTCATGGGCTCGGCTCCTCTGTGATCGCTTCCAATAGCGAAGGCTCCAACCCGGACCCTTCGAGCACAGGTATGGTGTGCTCGCCAAGTAATGGGGCCCGACCGGCTTCCCACCCGGAAGGGCCGATCCACCATGGTGGTCCGGCGTAGATGGCCGGCCCCGCCTGCGGATGGTCAACCCGCTGGAGCGAGCCGCGAGCGGCCAACTGAGGGCTTTCCACGAGATCCCTCATGTCGTGCACAAATGCGATGGGAGCCCGTTCGCGGCCGGCTTGCTCATAGATCTCCCGCTTCTTCACACCCTCAGCCCAGCCGTATAGCTCGGCCATGAGTTCATCGTTGTTGGCCATTCGATCAGCGGCCGTCTCAAATCGTGAGTCCTCAAGAAGGTCGGTCCTGCCAATGGCGCGGCAGAACGGCGGCCAGTTACGTGCCATGACATGAACACCCACCTGACCGTCGATACACGGATAGATGGCTATCGCCGCCGACATTTGATTGCCACGACGCCCCGGCATCCAGAGGCCCATATACGCAAAAAACGGAATACCTCCTTCGAGGATCGGGGCCATGCATTGCATTTGCGAAATATCCACGTGATCACCTTCGCCATCGCGCTCTGCGGCAAGCAACGCGAGCATTCCCGCTGAAAAAGCGTTGAGACCTCCCTGGTAGTCCGCCTGGTACCCGCCGTTTTTTAAGGGTCCGCCATCATCGGTGCCCGTGATATACATGTGCCCGCCCATCGCGAACGCGGTGAGGTTATTGAACCGGAAGTCCGAATAAGGACCATCCTGTCCGTAGGCCGTGATCGAAATAAGAACTACTCGCGGGTTGACCGCCCTCAAGACGTCGTAGCTAAGTCCCATTGCGCGAAGGTCGGCAGGTCGGAAGTTTTCGATGACGATATCACTCTCCCGAACGAGGTGAAGGACCGCCTCGCGGCCATCCGAGGTTCCCAGGTCTAACACGACGGACTTCTTGCCTGTGTTTAGATAGAGGTACAGTGCGCTCGTTTCAGGGTTCGGTTCGTTGCCGGCAAAGGGGCCGTGCGCCCGGGAAATATCGCCGTCGGGCGGCTCAACTTTGACCACGTTAGCGCCATAGCCGGCAAACAGCTTTCCGCAGTAGGGCGCCGACACAAACGTGCCGACCTCAAGGACACGGACGCCGTCGAGCGCGAAGACCATCTAATTATCGAAGCCCGAGCAAGGCATGAGCGACAGCGGCCCAGACCGGGCCGATGCCGCTCATGCCTTGCTCGGCAGCTCCACGGCGGCCGTCGCTCTCACGCTCGGCTCCCCGCTGTCGTTGATCATCGCAAGCTCCAGCTCGACCACGTTCTTCCCGTCTTCCTGCCGCTTGTCGACGATCTTGCCGGTCAGAATCAACGGCTTCTGCTGAATATCGGGCCTGCGGAAAGCGAGCCGAAGGCTCTTGACGCTACCCTCAAGCCCCGCCCAATCGCTCAGGTACTGAGTGAACCATGAAAGCTTGAGGAGCCCCGGGACGAGAGCACCGCCCACTCCCATCCGCTTTCCGGCTTCAGCGTCAGAGAATGCAGAATTTCGCAGGTTATCGTGCCCGAAGAAATCCATTGCCAGGTCTTCGGTCGGGTGCCGCTCCTCAGTGGGAAGCTCGTCTTCAAGTTCGAAGTCTTCAAAATAGATCTGACTCACTGTCCCCTCCCCTCTGCACCTTTTGGATCGAACTGCGTGCCAGTGACCAACATTGCTGCAACGTGGTTGCCATCGGTGTCGTAATAGTCGGTCGAGCTGGTGACAAGAACGCTATGCCCGTACCGGCCTCCCAGACGCTCGCGAATATCCACGACCTGGTTGATTGCGGTGAGGGTCTCACCGATACGGAACGGTCTTGTGAACCTCCACTCCTGGTTTGTCATGATTCCGGAAGGGAGGACCCTCACACCAAAGCCGGCCCTCGGGCCGCCTCCCAGCATGGCGATGATGTAGGGGGGTGCAATGCCGGTTCCCTCGGCCCACCTGGGGTCCTCATCCCCGAGCACTCTGCGCAGTCGCTGGGCGTGCTCTTCGTCGACGGTAACGGTGGTGGGTTCGCCCTCCTTCCCTATCTGGGCTCGGTGTTCGTCAGTGATGAGACTTTGAATTTCGCTCAATGGGCCCCTCCGGTTCCAAGAAGAATAGCACGCAATCCTCGTCGTCTTTGCGTCCGGGCCACGAGGGTTCGACGCCGCCACAATCACGCCCTGTTCACGATTTTGCTCGGGCTCCTGCGGCCAGGATGGCTGACCCACATGGGAACCTCGCTTAGACCATGACATTGACTTCAACTCGGAAGCGTTGATACGTTCCAGCCGAGGGGAGCCCCTTTGGACGGGGGCACCGCTAGCGTGCACGCACGCTGGCCCTGGGTATCACTGGCGGGAAGACAGGGCGTCCAGGTTCGCCTGAGCAGGGCGGTTTCTGGGTACCATTAACCGGACGGGTCACGGCATGAGGTGCCACGTGATTGCTCGGGGAGCCAACTCGGGAATGAAACTGCCGCGGAGCTGGCTACCCCCGGCTCTTGGCTTCATTGGAATATCCGCCGCGCTCTTAGTCTGGGCGAGTCTCGATGTGCAGCTGGTGTCCGACGGAGCCACGCCCATCAGTTCCCCGGTGCCGAAGCTCTCCTCTGTCGCTTACATCCTGCATGAGCCACTGGTCGACCGGGTTCAGGTCCAGAAAGCGGAACCGGGAGCCGTTCCACAAACCCTGGCGATGTTCAAGGTTCCGCTCGGCCTCCACGCGCACGGGTCGGTGTCACCGGATGGCCAAACGATTCTCGTACTCCACGGCGTCGCCGAGCCTGGTCGGGCAGCGCTGTCAGTCGTCAATGTATCCACTGGCCGTATCGACGCTCTTTTCTCACCGGTCGACTTTCAGACGAATATTGTCTGGGATCGTGACGGGAAAACGGTGGCGGTCGGCAGGTCACTTCCACCCGACGATGTGGGCCGCGTTCAAACCGAGATCTTTTCCATTGACACTGAGACCAAGATTGAGTCTCACATTGCCACGTTCGATTCCGTCTTTGAGGCCGCGCCGGTCGGTTTTCTCGAGGACTCCATGCTCGTGGTGACAATCGACCAGTCAGGCTCGGCCCTTACACGAGTGACCGACGGTAAGGCGGCGAAAGTAGCTCAGCTCAGCGTCGGCCGGACTCGAGGCTGGACGCTCCATCCAGATGGAGTTCGTCTGGCCTTCCTTGACGTCATCGGCGCGGGTGCCGGGCGGGCGGTGGTAGCCAAGGTGATCCTGCTTTCCACGGGCCAGATCACGTCATTGCCGGGCGAAGACGACCATTTCGGGATCGTGTGGCGGCCCGGCCTAGATATCCCTGACATCGGTGGCCCGGGTGGCTCGGTGCAGCTTAGCGACTCCGAGGGCTCGACCACGCCCGTTCATCCAATTTCCTGGGCGCCGGACGGGAGTCGACTCCTGGTTCAGGTTCCCTCTGGTTCGCAAGGTCAGGCCGGACATCTCGAGATTCTGTCGAACGACACCCGACTCTGGCTCGTAGAGGGTGAAATCGTTCCGCTTGGCTGGGTAGCCGATGTCCAATAGAAGCGTCGGGCGAGGCCCCTTTGGCCTCGCCCGGACCGCCGCCGCCCTGCCGCTTTTAGCCACACTTGCCCTGGCAGGCGCGGCTCTCGTAGGTGCGACTCAAGGCTCATCGCAGGGCGCGTTCGCGGCCGCTGCTCGAGGAAACTATGCGATTGTCATACTCGCGTCTCAAACGTCCGACAGCATCCTCGCGATTTCCCTCGAAGAACCAGGAGATCGCTACGAGATCGCGTCTGTATCCCACCTCCCCGGCCACGCCTCGACCGGTTCGGTCTCTCCCGACGGATCGCACGTGGCCCTTGTGGTCGCCGACAGCGGGCTCGTTTCGAGCCCACGAGCGTCGCTGGTCTTAGTCGAGTTGGCCACCGGCGACGCAACACTCGTGGCGGGGGGGCTTGATCCACTTCAGCGACCACCCTGGACCTCCGACGGGAGCACCGTCGCCGTAACCAGCACACAGCCTGCGCAGCACGGCAGCAACGCCACAGTCTACATCGCCGGAATTGATGGAACCCTTGAGGAGACCGCGGTCTTTTCCGGTGTCCTCGGGATCTACCCTTTCTCTTTTAGTCCTGACGGGGTGCCCTGGTTGAGTGTGATCGACCGAACTGGCTCGACACTCTACTTGGGACAGGAATCGCGGGTGAGCTTAGGTCCGTACATCACCCGCGACTGGGTGCTGAGCCCGGACGCGCTATCAGTAGCCTACGTCGAGGCCAACACGGACTCCGGCGTCCAGTACCTGCCCAGGGTGGTCACCACCAATCCGAACTTCGGGCATTTAGAGACTTCCATCTCGACCGGTCAGGCGCTGGGAACCGCCTGGCACCCGTCGGCAATCAGTCCAACGTTCGGCGTTGACCCGAGCACAGCCCTGACGAGCGGCGGCGGATTCGATGTCCCGCTTGCATTCGCGGCGGATGGAAGTGCTTTAGCGGTCCAGCACTGGACAGGAGGCAGCTACAAGCAGCCCGGGGAAGTCCAGCTTCAAGCGATCACGGCTTCAGGGAGGATCGCGCTCGAACCCGCGACCCGGTTCCTAGGATGGTCGGCAAGATGAAGCTGACACATGCGGCGGCGCTGCTTTTTGTCGCCATCGCGGTGGCCACGCTGGGCGGGAGAACCAGCAAGGACGCACGCGCATCTCACCTCTGCGAGGGGCGGCCGTTCGACTTCGACACTCACGAACAAGCGGTCTACGAGGTCGACTACGCGGCGGAAATCGAACTAGTGGTCGCCGGGGCGGCAGTGGCTAGCCCCATCGACTACGGGAACGGCGAGGTAGTGGACCTTACCTACCAGGGCGTGGAAGCCGGGCCAAGGACCGGTCGTGTTCCTGCCGATCCGGCCCACCGGATCCCGCCCACGATCTACAAGTCCATTGTCTGGATCGAGTCGAACTGGGCCAACGCCGGGGGCGCGGTGCCATATGGGGGGGTTGGGCCGACCCTGCGCTCGGCGCATGACTGCGGTTACGGTCTGGGACAGATCACAACGGGGATGCACGACAACGCGGGCAAGCCGTCCGCGAAGCAATCCCTCATCGGCACCCACCCGCTCTTTAACCTCGCCGAAGGGGTACGAATCCTCGCAGACAAGTGGAACGCCGCACCGGAGACCCGGCCGATTGCAGGTGAAGGGAACCCCGCCTACCTCGAAGACTGGTATTACGCAATCTGGTCATACAACGGGTTCGCCTTCCTGAACCACCCGCTGAACCCGAACCTCGACCCGCTGCGTGGCGGCAACGAGGTAAGCCCGCTCTACCACTGCTTCGAGCCGCTGGCGCACAGCTACCAGGAAGATGCGGACGGATTCGTAAGATATGGCTACGGGGACTACACCTATCCGGAGCGCGTCTACGGCTGCATGAAATACCCACCCCAGCTGTTCGACGAAAGCGAACAGACTAACGGGGACGAACCCCAGCTGAGGACCCAGTCCCAAACTCCCAAGTTCACTCCTGGCGAGCAGGCACAGGTTTCTGCAGATGGCGACGGCCTCCGGTTGAGATCTGCGCCAGGCCTAGATACTGAAATCTTCAGCGTGCTGCCCGACACTACGATCGTCACCATCATCTCGGGTCCGGTGACCACAGACGAACTGAACTGGTGGGAAATTGACACGCCCGCCGGAGTTGGCTGGTCGGCCGAGGACTTCCTTGAGCTTCTCCTCCCAACTCCCACCCCGCCGGTGCCAGACCCAACGCCGACAGTACCACCCGACCCGCTCCCATCGCCGGTGCTTGAAGGCAAGCGTTTGTGGCCTCCGGTGGACTTCAGAATGCCGGAGTTCAGACACCCGGCCATCGCCCAAGCTTTCGACCCGCAGAACTTCTTCGACTGCACGGACAACGGTCTCGTCGGGGGATGCCCGAGCATGGACTATCCGACGAGCATTCCGGACTGGTCGATCGAGCCGCACGAGGACCCGACACTGCCGGTGGACCCGGCGCTATCCGCGCGATATCTCAGCGCACCGAGGATCAGCTCGATCGGTCGCACCGAAATGTTCCTGTGGGGATCGGAGGGCAGCGATGAAAGCGGTGACACCATTCAGATTCTGAACATCGGTACCGGGATTGCACCATTTCGGGTGCATCCTTCAGCGGACTGGATCAAGGTCAGGCATCCTGACGACGTTGAATCGCGCATTCTCGATGCCGGTGTGGCAATCGGGTCAGATGTGGAGGTGGTGATCCAAAAGGAGCCGCGCCTCACTCAGCAGGGATTCAATAGCTTGCTCAGAATCTCACTGAACCACGAATTTCTGCCGGAAGGGGTCTCCACGGGCACTGTGATCATCGAACCTCTCCTAGGTGACGGGAACCCAATCGTTATCAACATCACTGCCCGCAACGGCGACGAACCCCCACCCCGCACCTACCGCCTCGGGGCTCCGGCGCTGGACCGAAACTAGCTCGACGACCTCGACTTTGCGGCCACCTTGGCATCGGTGGTGACCTTCTGGGCAAGCTGCGACGGGAGCTCGGCGTAGTGCTCGAACTCCATCGTGAATCCACCGCGTCCCTGGGTCACCGATCGGAGGTCAGACGCATACCGTTGCACTTCTGCGAGAGGGACTTCTGCTTCGATCACGCTGACGTTGCCGTCGGGGGTGATGCCCTGGATCTTGGCGCGCTTCGTGTTCAGGTCGCTGACGACGTCGCCAGAATGCTCCTCAGGGGCGATAACCTGGATCTTCATGACCGGCTCAAGAATGACGGGGCCGGCGTCCTGAACAGCCTCCCGCAGCGCCTGGGAGGCTGCGAGCTTGAACGACATTTCGCTCGAGTCGACGGGGTGGTGCTTCCCGTCAAAGAGGATTACCTCGCAGTCGGTGAGGTTGTAGCCTGCCACAACCCCTTCCTTGGACGTCTCCATTACGCCTTTCTCCACCGCCGGAATGAACTCTCTTGGCACCGAGCCACCAACGACCCGTTCGGAGAACTGCACCCCGGTCCCCCGGGGCAGCGGACCTATCTCGATAGACACCCGTCCGTACTGGCCATGGCCTCCGGTCTGTTTCTTGTGCGTGTAATCTGCCGACGACTTCCGCGAAACGGTTTCCAGGTACGCAACCCGTGGGAGACTCAACTCAACATCTACGTTGAACTTGCGCTTCAAGCGCTCGATGGTGACGTCGATATGGGCGTCACCAAGCCCAGAGAGGATCGTCTCACCTGAGGACTGGTCCCGGGTGAGACGGAGGCCAGGGTCCTCCTCCACCAGGCGCTGGAGGGACGGGACAAGCTTATCGACAGTCGCCTTACTCGCCGGCTGGAGCGCCATTGAGAAGACAGGCTGTGGAAACTCGATCGGGGGAACAACGACGGGGTTACCTTTGGTGGCAAGCGTGTTGCCCGTCGATGTCTGGGCCAACTTGGTCACTACGCCAATATCGCCGGCCGACATCTCTACTATCGGCTCCTGCTCCTTACCGCGGGCAAGGTAGAGGGTGCCAAGGCGTTCGTCTGCCGATTCGTTCGAATTCCAAAGATGACTGTCACTCGTCACCTTGCCTGAAATCAGTCGTAGGTACGTCAACTTCCCAACGTAGGGGTCAGCCGAGGTCTTGAAGACGCGGACAACGGTGGGTCCGGAAGGGTCCGCGGCAAGTTCACTGCCGTCGACCTCAAGCGGCGCAACCTGAGCGGGGGAGGGGCAGCGAGACAGGAGAGTGTCCAACACCGGGCGAACGCCAATTTGCTTCGCCGCGGCGCTGCAGACCACCGGCACGATAGATCCGGAAATCAGTCCGGCTTTCAAAGCAGCCGAAAGTTCTTCTTCGGACAGCTCTTCGTCCGCGAAGTACTTGTTCATCAAGCCCTCGTCGGTCTCGACTATCGTCTCGACAAGCTTCCCCCTGTAGTCCTCCGCCTCCGAGAGCATTGAGTCTGGGACGGCCTCTTCGGTTCCCTCAGGACCCATATATGCCCGCATGCTCAGAAGATCGACTATGCCGACGAAGTCTTGCTGGCTGCCGATCGGCAGGAACAGAGCAGTAACACCAGACCCCCACTTCGCCTGAAGCGCGGCCAGTGTCTGTTCAAAGCTCGCATTCTCTCGGTCCATTCGGTTGATGAGCAGCATCTTCGGGAGACTCAGCTCTGAGGCCACATTCCACGCCCTGTCAGTGCCGACTTCAGGCCCGGAGACCGCATCCACAACAACCATCGCAAGATCGGCGGCGTGCGCACCGCAAATAACTTCGGAGATGAAGTCGGCGTAGCCCGGAGTGTCGATCAGATTGACCTTGCTTTCACGCCACTCAACGGGAAGTATCGAAACATTGAGGCTGAACTTTCGCTTGTGCTCATCATCGTCGTAATCGCCGACGGTGTTCTGCTCTTCGACAGTGCCCATGCGCGTGATCGCCCCGCTTGCAAACAGCGCAGCCTCGGCAAACGTAGTCTTCCCAACGCTCCCGTGACCCACAAGAACTACGTTGCGGATGTCATCGGTGGTATAGACATTCATGCTGCGAAAACCTCCTCAAGAGTAGCCAAACCCAGCTGGTGTGACGGTCGATTCTACCGACCTGAACCGGGCCAAGCGACTGGAGTACCATCACGGTCTGGCTGACCAACGGTGAAGCCATTTAGACTCGGAGGTCAACGGCCGTTCGAATGAACCAGACCTTCGTGGCGCTTGACGTCGAAACAACCGGACTTGACCCATCGGAGGACGCCATCACCGAGGTGGCGGCTATTCGGTTTCATGCCGATGGAACGGAGCTAGCCACCTTCGAATCGCTGGTCGACCCGGGTCGCCCAATCCCAGCATTTGTCGAGTCGCTCACCGGGATTTCCAGCGGCGACGTGAAGGGTGCCCCGCGGATCGAAGATATAGGGCAGAAGCTTCTGGGGTTCGCCGGCGACGATCCGGTAGTGGGACACAACATCGAGTTCGACCTCCAGCACCTTCGGGAGGCTGGTTTCTCGCTGCCGGGGCCGCCAGTGGACACGGCCACGCTATCGCGGGTACTCCTCCCGACGGCCGAATCGCATAGTCTTGGCGCCGTGGCAGACGAGCTTGGCGTGGAACCGACGACCAGCCACCGTGCGTTAGCCGATGCCCGGACGGCTGCCGCCGTACTCGTGGGGCTCCTGACCAAGGCGGCTGCTCTCCCAACTCAAACAAGGAATCGATTGGCGAGCCTCGCCGACAGCGAGAGTCCCATACTGGCCGAACTCCTCGCCGGCGAGGAGTGGAAGCACGTCGACTCCGTCTCGGCCCTCCCCGTACCAACAGCGTGGAGTACACCTCCTCCGCTCGAACGGATCGAGAACGCCTCGCCGACAGATCCAGACCTCTCGGTCGCGGCCCTGCGATCGGCCGGAAGAGTTCTGCCTGACTTCGAGGACCGGCCTGAGCAGCTAACGATGGCTGAAGCGGCTGCCGCCGCGTTTGCGAGCGGCGGCCACTGGTTGATGGAGGCGGGCACCGGAGTCGGCAAAACGCTTGCCTACCTGGTGCCCGCTGCAATCAACGCCATCAAGAGGGGAGAGCGGATCGTAGTTTCCACCAACACGATTGCGCTCCAAGAACAGCTCTTTGCTAAAGACATCCCTGCTCTCCGGGCGATCCTCCAGCAAGCAGGGATCATCGCGAATCTCGAGGATCTGCGCGTCTCGGTTCTCAAAGGCCGAGACAACTACCTCTGCTATCGTCGCTGGATTGCCGCCCAGGCGAGCGTGGCAGAGCCCGACCTGGCCGAGCTGATGGCTAGGATTCTCCTCTGGTTGCCGGACACCGCAACCGGGGACAGGACTGAGCTCAACTTATCGAAGAACGTCCGGGGCGCCTGGTCACAACTCTCAGCGCAGGATGCTGATTGCCTGGCGCGGCCCAATCGCCACGTTCTCGGGGGTAGCTGCTTTCTCGCCAGGGCTCGCAGGGAAGCAGAGGCGGCACACATCCTGGTAATAAATCATGCGCTTCTGCTGGCGGACATCGCGTCGAACGGTAGTGCCATTCCCAGCTTCGAACACCTGGTCATAGACGAGGCCCACAACCTAGAGGCTCAAGCCACGAGGGAATTCGGCCGTAACGTGAGCCGACAGACTGTAAGCGATGTGGTCGCTGGATTCTGGCGTGGCCCAGGCACGGGGAATCGCACCGGGGGAATCGCCACCCTGCTCGAGGCGTTTCCCGACGGGCTGGCTCGCAACGCCGGAAACGCCATCGCCCAGGCCGCCCGCAACATCGACCGGCCATCTGAAGAATTCTTTTCGTCTCTGCAATCGCTGCTCAAACAGGACGGCCAACGGGATCTCCTCGTGACGCGGGGAATCAGAGCGGGCGACGCTTGGGCAGGTGTCGAGCTCGCCTGGGGTAGGTTGGAAGAGAGACTGAGGCAGCTTGTCGAGAACAGTGAACTGGCCAGCGAGATTCTCCAATCGACGGGCGAAGACGGTGATGAGGAAGACGACCTCTTGGCCAGCGAGGTTGAAGGCTCCTCCCGACGCCTCGCAGATGTCCGAACGGCGATAGACGAAATCGTTTCGCTAGTCGACGACTCGCAAATCGTATGGATGGCAACGGATCGAAGAGGAGGCGTTTCACTCAACGCAGCCCCGCTTGATGTGGGTCCCATCCTGTCGGATCAAGTGATGCGAAAGCGCCGCACGGTGATCGCTACAAGCGCAACTCTCGACGCCGGGGGCTCGATGGGATTCAAGGCAACCAGAATAGGATTGCCGGAGGCTGAGAACCTTCAGGTTGGTTCTCCTTTCGATTACGAGTCGGCCGCGCTTGTGACAGAGGTAACGGACGTGCCGGAACCCCGCGATGCTGCTTATCCAGAAGCGGTCGCAACCACGACGGCCACCCTCGTCCGCGCTTCCCAGGGTCGCGCGTTAGTGCTTTTCACATCCCACGCGGCACTCCGGGCGGCCGCCAACCGGGTCAGGGACCAGTTGGCCGAAGAGGACGTTGCCGTGCTCGCCCAGGACATTGACGGACCCCCTCAGGAACTGATCCGCATCCTGCGGAACCGCCCGCGAACCGCCCTTTTTGGCACCGCAAGTTTCTGGGAGGGCGTAGATATCCGTGGTGAGGCTCTGTCGCTCCTAGTCATAGCGAGGCTGCCGTTCGCTGTTCCGACGGACCCGATCCACCAGGCTCGTGCTGCGCAGTATGAGCGGGCCTTCGGCGATTACACCCTCCCGGGCGCAATTCTGCGCTTTCGACAGGGCTTCGGGCGCCTCATCCGCCACCGTGAAGACACTGGCGCGTTGGCCATACTCGACAGTCGTGTTTTCAGCCGCTCCTACGGCCCCGAGTTCATCCGTTCACTCCCCAACTGCAGCCGTTACCGCGGCCCCACTGGGGCGGTAGCAACCAAGATTGAGGAGTGGCTCTCCCGATGAATCTTGATGGCCTATCACTGCCGCGAAATGACGATGGAATCAGACTTAAACCTGATGAGGACGTCATCGCAATTATCCGCAGGTCGGACGGGGCTTTGCTGGGGAGGATCGTGCTATCGGGATCGGTGGGGGGAGACGTCGAAATAGACTCGCTCTGCATCGCTGAAGGTAACCGCGGCAGAGGTGCGGGCGCAGCAGCGATCGAGCTGCTCACCGCATCAGCAGCCGAATCCGGTAAGCGACGGTTGATCGCCTGGGCCCCTCCCAGCAACGGACTGGCTGTCTACTTCTGGCAGAGGAGCGGCTTTCACCCCGAGTTTGGGGCAAGGGACGGAGGCGGTTTAGTTTTCGTACTGGATCTGGCCTGAGGCGCAGGATCGAGGTCGCGACTCCAGCGCCGGTGCCGGATACTCATCCGCAACGTCGGCGAGGAGGTCTAATTTGGCCGAGGTGCCCGCATTCAACCCACCCCAACGGATCTTAATGGGACCAGGCCCCTCCGGGGCGAACCCGCGCGTCCTTCGAGCGATGAGTGCTGGTCTCCTTGGCCATCTCGATCCGGAGTTCCTCAAGATCATGGATGGCTGCCGTTCCATGCTGCGTATGGTCATGCGCACCGACAACGCCGTGACCCTGGCCACACCCGGCACCGGTACGAGTGGAATGGAAGCCGCAGTTATGAACGTGGTCGAGCCGGGAGACCGGGTCATCGTAGGGGTCGCCGGCTATTTCGCGGATCGCATCTGCCAGATGGCGGAACGTGCCGGTGGAGAGGTGACTCGGGTCACAGCCCCCTGGGGATCAGCCGTCGACCCAACCGACCTCGAACGTGCGGTCAAACAGGCGGGCCGCGTCAAAATGATCGCCGTCGTACACGCCGAGACGTCCACAGGTGTCGAGACGCCAATCGAACCTATCTCGAGGATCGCGCATGAAAATGGGGCACTCGCTCTCGTCGACTGCGTGACATCACTGGGAGGGATACCCGTCGAGATAGACGCCTGGAACGTCGATGTTGCTTACTCAGGAACGCAGAAGTGCCTCTCCGCTCCGCCAGGAGCGGCCCCGGTCACCATGTCGGATGAAGCTGTCGCGGCAGTACGGAGTCGCGAGACCCCATGCAATAGCTGGTATCTAGATATGGAGCTGCTGGAGGCTTACTGGGACTCGCGCCGCACCTATCACCACACGGCTCCGATCTCCATGATTTACGCATTGCATGAAGCGCTTGCGCTGGTTCTGGAGGAGGGGCTGGAGAATCGTTGGAACCGGCATCAGCGCAACGGCAGCGCGCTCCAGTCTGGACTTGAGGCAATGGGTCTTTCCCTCCACGCCGATCCAAGAGCGAGGCTACCTGTGCTGACGACCGTTGGGATCCCGGGTGGCGTCGACGACGCAGAGGTTCGAAGCACGCTTCTCAACCGGGACGGGATTGAAATCGGAGGCGGCCTGGGAGAGCTGAAAGGGAAAGTCTGGCGTGTTGGGCTAATGGGGGAGTCGTCGGCTCCCGGCAACGTCCTCCTGTTCCTTTCCGCACTGGGAAGGATCCTCCGGTCACAGGGATTCCTTGCGGACATCCGCGCATCGACCGATGTTGCGCGCCAGATTCTCGAAGGGCCCGGGACAGCCTAGGCAGACGACGCGGGTCGGCCGATACCGATATATATGCTCCCACTATCTTCGACTTCCCTGCGATCGAGAGCGTTCCTCGCATCAAGCAGAACGGGTGCAATCGAGCCCCATCCCAACCCCCGGTATCCCTCGTGGAGCGCGTGAACGATCACGGCGTCGTATCCCGCTGGCGCCGCTGGAGCAGGGTCGAACCCCAGCGACCGAACGTCTTCCGGAGTCAACAGAGGGTCGTGGCCGTGGACGATCGCCCCTGCGAGCAATAATTCTCTGAGGAGACCCACTGCATTGGTGTGAGCGGTAACTGCCACATCAGGGCGAAACGTCAGGCCCATCACAACGACTCTCTTGCCTTCCAGGGAACCAAGAGCTTCCTCCAGTCGTTTCACCCCGTAGCCTGGCATCGAATCATTTACCTCCCGGCCGGCCGCGGCCAGAGTCGAGGGTCCCTCACTCTTGATGAGGAATTGTGGGTAAACGGGTATGCAGTGACCGCCGACGCCGGTCCCAGGGGTGTGGAGATGGGAGAACGGCTGGCTATTGGCTGCTCGAAACACTTCGCTAACGTCCACTCCCCAAATATCTGCCACCTGGGCCAGCTCATTTGCCAGGGCGATATTGAGATCCCGGTAGGCCCCTTCGGCGAGCTTGGTGAGCTCGGCGGCCTCGGCTGACTCGAGCTCGATGACATTCACGCCCAGGGCCGTCTTGAAAAATGACGACGCACGACGGCCACTTTCAGCGTCGACGCCCCCAACTACTTTGGGATATTTCGTTATGTCTTCAATAACTCGCCCCATCATCAACCGCTCTGGGCTGAAGGCCACGAAGAGGTCTTCGCCCAGACGGTAGCCACTCCGCTCGAGTCGCGGAAGCAGTGCAGTCCGCGTGGTAGAGACCGGGAGGGTAGTGTCCAGGATGCAGAGGGCACCTTTCTTGATTCCCCGGGCCGCTGCATCCGTCGCTGCCTCAAGCGGCCTCAGATCGACAACGCCCCGGTCATCTACGTCCACGGCTACGGCAAACAGGACCACGTCAGCATTAGCCACCCCGGCAACGGTATCCGTGGTGGCCTTCAGATGCCCCGCGCCCACCACCGTCTGGAGGATTGACGAGAGCCCATGCTCGTCCGGCCACGGATTCCGAGCTTGCCGCACAGAATCGACTCGATCCGGATCGATATCGCAGCCAATGACCTGGTGTCCGCGAAGCGCGACGGCTGCTGCGATGGGGAGACCGACCCGCCCTATCCCGATCACGGCCACGTTCATGAGCGATCCTGCGCAGGTACGACGGTCGTGGTCGCACGAGTGGAACCAGAGGTTGCCAGAGCTTCAGCGATCGAGATCGCGGCTAATCCGTCAGCGGCTGTCACTGCCACTTCACCGCCGGACGCCACAGCGTCCCGAAACGACTCAAGTTCCGCCCTCAAAGGCTCACGACTGGCGATCGGATACCGGGTCATCGGGCCTTCGGTAACGCTGGCGATGACCCCCTCGCGGGGCTCGGCCGCGAAGCTCGCGTGGAACTCGAGCGTTTGGGAAGTGTAGTCGGCGATGAACATTCCCCCTTCGCAGAGCACCCGGATAGTGCGTTCTTTCCTCGGAGTTAACCAGTTGATATCGAGGACCCCGACAACCCCGGTTTCAAAGTGGAGGAGTCCAAGGAGCGTGTCTTCATGTTCGGTATTGATGCGGTACTGGGATTCCGCGTAGACGCCCTCCACCTCACTTCCCAGCAGGTAGCGCATTACATCGATGTCATGCGGCGCGAGATCATGAATCACGCCGACGTCCCTGATGCGGCTGGGCAGCGGTCCAACCCTCCGGGCGTGAACTTGGAGAATGCGCCCGCCCTGGCCGTCGTTCAGCCTCGCTTTCAGCTCTTTGATCGCCGGGTTGAACCTTTCGATGTGCCCGACCGCAAGTTTGACTCCATTTGCCCTGGCGGCGGCATCAATCCTACGACCGCCAGCAGACGTCGCCGCAATAGGTTTCTCCACCAGCACAGAAACCCCTGCCGAAATCACTTTCAGCGCTACCTCTTCATGGAGGCCGGTCGGCACAACAACCGAGGCGATATCCAGCCTTTCTCGTGCGAGGAGATCCTCCACCTCCCGATACCCGGCGATTGTTCGTCCCCGCGTAGCGCGGGCGACTCGCCCCTCATCGGTGTCCACCGCTCCAACCAGTTCGACTCCCGCGAGGTCGGACAGCACGCGGACGTGGTTGGCGCCCATCGACCCGAGCCCAATGACCGCAGCGCTCAACACCTGACTCATCCCTCTGACCCTATCCAACCGATCAACAAGGCGGAAGGCGGTGGGCGCTATTCGACCCCTTGCAGAGCCTCGGGAAGTTCTTTCGCGCTGGGTCTATCAGCAGGTTCTCCGCTTCTGTGCTCAAAGCGCAGGACACTGTATCGATCGATCACAAAATCGCTGCCCATTTGGAGTGAGTCACCTTGCCGGAGATGCGGACGACGGCCCTTCAAAGCCGTGCGCGCATAGAACCAGAGGGTCTGCGGAGGCAGCCAGGTCCGAAGGGCGCCCACCGTACAACAAACCGTAAGCGGCGTAGCTCACTCGCCGGGTACGCCCGACGGGGCAGCCGGTAACGGAAGAAGCTTAGCAGCACACTCTGCCCTCGGTAATCATTGAAGACCGGGACCGTCCGTCCAGGTCCCGACGAGCTCCAACGCCGCCTCACCGATCACTTGATCGCCCCCCAATGGAGACTCCGGCGAGGTGGCCTTGCGTTTTCATTTGAGCCTTCCCAGCCCCCGCACCTCCCGCATCCCACTGGCAGTCCTGAGCAGCTGCGGGTCAGCACTGAGCAGCCTGGAGAGGGCACCTGAACTGATGCCCAGGACGCCCGCGGTGTCTGCGATCCCACAATTGCAGGCCGCGAAGAGATCGAGAAGCTCCCGAGCCCCCGTCCAAAACCTGTCATTCCCGGGTCTGATTCTGCCCCGGGTGCCGGGAAGGATCGCACGAAGCGAGTCCGATGGCACGAATGTTGGAGGGTCCACGTCTCGTCTCGCCTGCACGGCGATGGCTCGGCGAAGGCGATGGAGGGCAACCTCCCTGTTCCTGGCCTGCGAACGGCGCTCAAAGGCCTGCGCGGTGACACCCGTGGGGCGGTGCTTCAGTCTGACACCGCTTTCTGTCTTGTTCCGATGCTGTCCCCCTGGACCCGATGAACGCAGGGTATCGACATCGCACTCCCAGAGGAGCTCACTATCGCTCAGCAGCAAAGAGTCGCTCGCGATTTCATTCACCGGCACACCCTCGCGCAGGCGGACCGCCGGCGCCCGGCTGACACTTTGGCCACTCCGGGCCCGCTAATCGCCGATCAGCTGCGGCGTGTCTTCGTCGTCTGCGAGTTCAATAGCATCGAGGGCGAATCCCAGCCTGCGAGGCCGCGTGTCTGAGCACGGATCGATCTCGACGCGGAAGATCGTCTGGTATGAGATGAAAATCTGACCGGGCGTGTCATCGTCCTTGTGCACCACGTGAAGCGCCACCCATGTGTCGGCGATGCCTGAAATCCCATGGACGTAGTGAACGACTCCATCGACCGTCGTAATCTCGACAATTGGCGTACCGCAAGAGACTTGGCCAGCAAATGCTGACACGGCCTGAGGGAGAACGCGCTCGAAGAACGTGCGGTCAAACGGGATGCCCGGCGTGGGAGGCGGCGGTGGCGAGGCGCCCGGTGGCAGATAAAGGACATTTTGTGGAGTCGGTGTCTGGGGCATGGAGCTATTCTAGCGGCCGAATTCGAGGTTTGCCGCACCGCCAGATCGGAGAAGAAGCGCCCCCCAACCTTGGCACTCGCTAAACTGGGTGCTCGTTGGAGGAATTGATGACGGACTCTGACGCGACCCAGCTTCCGCTCTTCTCACCGGAGGCGCTGGATCAGATCTCCGGTGCGACAGAGGCCTGGGAGGACGGTGCGCTCACTCGTTCAGTCAAGCGGGCACCCGAACGGCGCACCGAGTTCAGGACGAGCTCATCGAGTGTGAAGCGACTGTACACGCCCACCGATATTGCTGAGATGGATTACGACCGGGACGTGGGCTTCCCCGGCGAGTACCCATTCACGAGGGGAGTCCAGCCAACCATGTACCGGGGCCGCTTGTGGACGATGCGCCAGTATGCCGGCTTTGGAACGGCCGAGGAGTCGAACGAGAAATTCAGATACCTGCTCTCCCAGGGGCAAACCGGACTCTCGGTTGCTTTCGACCTCCCTTCCCAGCTGGGATACGACTCCGACGACCCGATCGCAATGGCGGAAGTAGGGCAGGTCGGAGTTGCGATCGACTCGCTCTATGACATGGAGACTCTTCTCGAGGGGATCCCCCTGGACGGTGTCTCAACGTCGATGACCATCAACGCCCCGGCGGCGGTCATGCTTGCGATGTACATCGCCACAGCCGAAAAGCAGGGGGTCGCGCTAGACAAACTCAGCGGCACCGTCCAGAACGACGTTCTGAAGGAATACGTAGCCCGGGGGACTTACATCTTCCCGCCGAAACAGAGCATCCGGCTGGCCGCTGACATCATTCAGTTCTGCGCCACAAACGTGCCCAAGTGGAACACGATATCGGTGTCCGGTTACCACATGCGAGACGCAGGCAGCACTGCAGCACAGGAAATCGGATTCACTTTTTCGAACGCGATGGCGTACATGGATGCGGCCATCGCCAGAGGTATGGAGATCGATTCCTTCGCGCCACGAATTTCGTGGATCTTTAACACTCACAATAACTTCCTCGAGGAGATAGCGAAATATCGAGCGCTCCGACGGCTTTGGGCTCGTTTGCTGCACGAACGGTACGGTGCAGAAGATGCCCGCTCGATGACGTTGCGAACGCACACTCAGACCGGCGGCTCAACCCTCGTGGCCCAGCAGCCCGAAAACAACATCGTCAGGGCTGCTATCCAGTCGCTGGCAGCGGTCGTCGGCGGGGTCCAAAGTGTCGCCCTTTCCTGTTTCGACGAAGCACTGGCGTTGCCAACTGACGAAGCTCAGCAGATTGCACTACGCACCCAGCAAATCATCGCCCACGAAACAGGCGTCGCAGATACAGTAGACCCCCTCGCCGGCAGCTACGCCATCGAGCATCTCACCAACGAGCTGGAGGCGGAAGCGCGCGAGTACATGAGCCAGATCGAAGATATGGGTGGTGCCGTCGCGGCCATCGAGTCCGGTTGGATGCAATCGAAGATCTCTGAGGCAGCCTGGGAGCACCAGCAGATGATTGACAACAAGAAAGCTGTTGTTGTCGGTGTGAACGAGTTCACCGAGACCAGCAAACAGCCACCCTCAATCTTTAGAGTCGACCGCCGCCTCGTGGACCATCAGCTCGATCGCCTCGCCCACCATCGGCAACGACGCGATGCGAAAAAGGTTGCAGCGTCGCTTGCAGCTCTCGGCGAGGCCTGCAGGGGAGACGCGAATCTCATGGAGCCTGTCCTGGACGCGGTCAGAACCTACGCTACGATCGGGGAAATCTGCGGAACCATGCGCAGGATCTTCGGAGAGTACACACCCCCAACCGTGATTTGATGGAACAGGCCGGGGAGTTCGATGAGATACATCGTATACGGGGCGGGCGCCGTCGGCGGAACCATCGGCGCCCGCCTCCATGAGTCCGGGCACGAGGTCGTGTTCGCAGCACGCGGACGACACCTCGAAGCTTTGAAGACGGACGGGCTGACCTTCAGGACACCCGATGGAACAGCAAAACTGTCGGTCGATGCGATCGGGCACGCCTCAGAGATCGACTTCCGCCCAGACGACGTCGTGGTCCTTACCGTCAAAAGTCAGGACACAGTTGGCGCGCTCGAAGCAATTAGGGAGAGCGGCGGGAGCCAAGTGCCGATCTTCTGCGCCCAAAACGGTGTGGCGAACGAACGCATTGCCGCCCGCCGCTTCGCAAATGTTTACTGCACTGTGGTGATGCTTCCGGCCAGCCATCTCGAACCCGGCGTAATCCAATCAGAGTCGGCCCCTATCAGCGGGATTCTCGACACGGGTCTCTACCCCCTGGACAGCGACGACCTGTGCACACAGGTCTGCCGGGATTTCGAAGAGTCGCGCTTCAGCGCCCGGCCCGACAAGCGAATCATGCGGCAAAAGTACCGAAAGCTCCTGATGAATCTGAACAACGCCGTGGGGGCAATCTGTGTGCCAGGCGAGGGTGCCAAGAGACTCTCAGAAATCATCACGAAGGAAGCCGAGACAGTCTACGAGGCGGCTTCGATCGACTGCATGAGCGCGGAAGACTTCAAGGCGAGGCGAGGTGACCTCATTCGGGCTCACCGGCTTCCCGGCAGCTCGCGGCTCGGCTCATCCTCCTGGCAAAGCCTTGCTCGCGGGACTGGATCGATCGAAACGGACTACCTGAACGGTGAAATCACGCTCCTCGGACGGCTGCACAGCGTGCCCACGCCAGCGAACTCCCTGGTCCAGGACGAAGCCAACCGAAGCGCTCGCGAAGGCCTCCCGCCGGAATCAATCGAGGCCGACGAGCTTCTCGCGAAGATCTGAGGCCGCTCAAGCCAGAACGGTTTCGCCCGGGTCCTCGCTGAACTGCTGGCGGTAGAGATTCGCATAGACGCCATCGCTGGCGATCAGGTCAGGGTGGGTTCCTCTTTCAACAATGCAACCGTCCTCGAAGACAAGTATTTGGTCGGCCGCGAGAACGGTAGAGAGTCGATGTGCAATCGCGATAACCGTCCTGCCCCTCGTCAGTCGGTCGAGCGCTACCTGAATCAGCCGCTCGGTTTGCGTGTCCACGCTCGACGTTGCCTCGTCAAGAATCAGTATTGCGGGGTCCTTGAGGAGTGCGCGAGCAATGGCCACACGTTGCTTCTCACCCCCCGACAGCCTGTAGCCTCGCTCGCCCACGACGGTGTCGTATCCGTAGGGCAATCCCTCGATGAAATCATGAATGTTCGCAGCCCGGGCCGCCCGTTCGATCTCAGCGTCCGTGGCCCCGGTAGATCCGTACTGGAGGTTGGCGCGGAGACTCTCGTGGAAGAGGTAGGACTCCTGGCTGACCGTGCCAATTGACGCCACCAAGGACTCAAGAGTTACCTCACGAACATCTTCGCCGTCGACACGAATGCTGCCGGAGCCGACGTCGTAGAGCCTCGGGAGCAAGTAAGCAGCGGTTGTCTTGCCTGCGCCCGAATGGCCTACCAGCGCGACAAGTTGTCCGGGTTCGGCCCTGAACGAGATTCCCTTGATGACCTCCTGGTCAGGGCGATACCCAAATCGAACGTCTTCGAAAACGACCTCGCCGCGAACCTGCTCGAGAGGCCTGGCGCCCGGGTGATTCTTGATCTCGTGTTCCAAGTCGAGGTAGTCGAAGAGGCGCTCGAACAGGGCCAACGAACTGAGCACGGTGATGTTCACGCTGAGAAGTTGGTTGACCGGACCAAACATCCTCGCGAGAAGGGTTGCCGTCGCAACGACCGTTCCGAGAGAAGCCTCCCCGCCAATCACGCGGTGCCCGCCGTACCAATAGACGATGGCGGGAGCCAATCCCGCGAACAGCCCCATAACCGCCATGAAGAACCGCCCCACCATGGCCCGGCGCACATTCAGCCGGCGAATCTCTCCAGCTGTTCGGTCGAACCGGTCGATTTCTTCGCCACGCCGCCCGAAGGTCTTCATCAACAGGGCTCCACTCACCGAGAGGGTCTCCTGCATCTGGCTGTTGAGCCTGGCCAATTCCTCCTGAGACTCGGTCATCAGCGCCCGTTGAGCATTTCCCACGCGCCGCGCCGGAATGATGAACACAGGCAGAAAGGCAATGGAAAAGAGTGCCAATCGCCAATCGAAGAACAACATCAGCGCGAATGTGCTGCCAGCGACCATGGCGTTTCCGACGATCCCGGTGAACGAGTCGCTGATGACCCCCTGGACAGCGCCCACGTCGTTGGAGACGCGGGACAGCACTTCCCCGGTCCTGTTTGCTGTGAACCAGCGGAGCGACATCCCGGTGATGTGTCGGAAGAGCTTCCTCCGCAGGTCGTACATGATCGTTTGGCCGATCACGTTGCTGAAGTACGACTGGATGACTCCGAACACAGCGGCCGCTGCCACCATGCCGACCATCACAAGGATGAGAACGTCCAGCCTCGGTCCGTCGCCGTCACTTCCGACTGCAGGCAGCGCGTCATCAATAATTTGCTGGATCAGCCAGGGTGGCCCGAGGCCCGCCACCGCCGCCGCGATGATGACCAAGAGGAGCGCGAACACGAGCCTCTTGTGAGAACGGTGCAGGCCCACGACGCGCCTCAGCGTGGGCCACGCTGGCCTTTGAGGGCGCTGCTCGCGCCTCGCGGCGCGGGTGATGGGTGGATGCCCGGGAGCGTTAAACACCTGCATCGAAACTAAGGCACCGCGACTTCGCTCACAATCCGCCGAGTCTGGAGCCCCCCCCCCCGATTGAACGCGAGCCGCGAGACCATCGGTACTTTGCCCCGCCCTCATCTCTGTCCTACCATTCCCGGGGGAGACAGGGCTCCCCTGGCGGAGTTCAATGTCCGATGATTTCGGGGTCGACCTCGACGAGGTCTTCAAGGTGATCGGTGCGGCAGAAGTGCTCGTCGTTCGATTTCAGCTAATCCAGCTACGACTGCTCATCGACTTCCGGGCAAAGGAGGAGGCCGGCCCGTTCCTTGCGCTGGTGCCGAGGGCGGAATCGGTCGAGGACCGGTTTCGTTCGATCCGAAAACTACGACCTCAATTTCCATTTCCCGAAAAGGTTATGTCGTTTCACTGGCCACGTTCGGCTCCCGTGTTGCTTTCCAGCGGCGTATGGCAGCGGATCGTCGACCGGGTGGGAGCGCTCGGTGGAGATGGGTCGGTCGAGGCCTGCGGCCAGGCCATGGAGCAGCTCCTCGCTGAGGAACGGGCAGAAATTGCCCGAGCTATCAGAGGAGCTGAGAACTATCAGACACTCTGGGAGCGGACTACCGCGTGAACCCAATCGATCTCCGTTCGGACACTGTCAGTGTGCCGGACGAGGAGATGCGACGGGCGATGGCCGAAGCTGAGGTCGGGGACGACGTCTACGGAGACGACCCCACTGTTAATCTTCTCGAAGCGTTGGCCGCTGAAAGGCTCGACTTCGAAGCAACATTGTTTGTCCCCAGCGGTACCATGGCGAACCTTGTTTCGGTGATGACTCACACCCATCCTGGACAGGAAATACTGCTCGGGAGCGAATCACACATCTTCAACTACGAGGTGGCGGGCGCGGCCCGGCTCGCCGGCGTCCAAACTCACCCTCTCGAAAATAGCTTTGAGGACGGGAGCATCAGTGTTTCCGACGTCGTAGCCGCAGTGAGATCGCCAGCGATTCACATCCCTAGCACCTCGCTGCTTTGCCTTGAGAACACCCACAACCGATGCGGCGGCCGGGCACTTTCGCCCGGCAAGATGGGTGAGCTCGTCAGTACCGCGCATGATCACAACCTAAAGGTCCATGTTGACGGCGCGAGAATTTTCAACGCCGAAGCATTCTTCGATGTGCCTGCGGCTGACATCTTAAGTGGTGCCGATTCCGCCACCTTCTGCCTGTCAAAGGGCCTCGGCTGTCCCGTGGGGTCGCTGGTTTGCGGCTCGCGGGACTTTATTGCCGAAGCTCGCGTGAACAGACGGATTCTCGGCGGCGGCATGCGCCAGGCCGGCATCATTGCAGCGGCGGGAGTCTACGCGCTTCGCAACAACATCGATCGTCTCAAACACGACCATGAGAATGCTTCGAGGCTCGCTGAAGGACTGGCCGAGCATGAAGTTTTCGTACCGGAATCTCCCCAGACCAACATTGTTGCCGCGGGCCTGCGGGGTGGGAACAGCGAGGCCTGGGGGCGAGCCCTTTCAGCTGCGGGCGTCCTGTGCACCGCATTTGGGCCGCACCGCATTCGATTTGTGACACATATCAACATCTCCGCCGACGACATTAAAGAGACGCTCAACCGCGTTCAGCGAGCCGTTGAGGCCGGCCCCTCTTGATTGGCTTCCGGCGACCTCTTGCCCCTGCGGTCGTCCTTGTCTACCTGCTAGCCGTCTCCTGCGGAGACGACGGGCCTGAGCCCAGTCGAGTCTTTGAATCGGCTCCGTGGCCCGCCGAGGAGCAACTCGAGTACCAGGTCCGGGAGCGAGACGAGATCCTGGGCGCCTGCCTTCTCAGCGTGCGGACCGGGTCTTCCGATGGTCGGTCCGTCCTCGAGTTCCGTTGCAGCAACCCTGACGAAACGAGGCGTGACGATGCTCTCGTCGAGGTGGATTCCGAAATCCTCCAGCCGTTCGAAAGCACGGTCACAGTCTCGGACCTCGAGGACGGCTCACAGACCCTCGTCTCAACCAATTACGATGGCCTTCGAATCTCACGACTTGCCGAGTCGGACAACGACCACAGCGAGATCACCCTGACCATTCCCGAGCCACCGGAGGATGGCCCCGATCCGGGGTACTACGACGACACTTCGATCTTCTGGCTGATCCGGGGAGCTTCGCTCGGAGAAGATGTCGAGGAAGCCTTCCTCGACATCAACACGAGAACTGGGCGGATCATAATCGCTACTCTTCGCGTCACCGGCGAGGAAACAATAAAGGTGCCCGCGGGCAGCTTCGAGACCTGGCGCGTGGAGCTGAAGACCGCCAGCAACACCAACACCTACTGGGTAGAAAAGTCAGGAGCGCGCAGGGTCATTCGGGCCAGGGCAGAAAGAGACCTACTGGAGCTCGTCCGTTGATGGCTGTCGGTGAACTTGCGGACGGCGAGTGAAAAACTTGGACTGCCGGAAGCGTACGAGTTTCCGATTTGTAGGGTATAAACTTGCCGGCTTCCGCAAAGACCTGCCAAAACTCCTTGACACTGCTTTTGCCTCACGGCCAAGATGCTCAAAGCCCCGACGCTGCCGCCTCGAAAGAACGCTTGATGGCTTCCGTTTTTGTCGTTAGTCGTGAACCACGTACCTGCAACAAGATATGCGATTACCTCCGTGATCGTGGGCACCGGGCAACCCTCGCGACGGACTACGACACCGCCATGGAAGCACTCCGGACCGAGGCCTTTGACCTGTTGATCATCGACGTTCAAGGCCTGCGCCGCGGCGAGCAGGGGGCAACCTTCATCCAGTTCAACCAATGGCTCGGATCCGAGTTTAAGAGCCGCCATGTCGAGTGCATCTACCTGCTGCACAAGGGAGCCCGCAGACCAGTCTTCCGCATAGAGGGGCAGGTAATAAAGAAGCCGTTCCCGATCGAAGCTCTCGGCGAAGCGCTCAGGAGTCACCTCGACCCGGCTCGCAAGAGCGAGGCACGACCTCAACTTAGCCTCGACTCAGGCACTAATGTCCTACACAGCATCGTCGGCCAAGAGCATCTGACCAATATCGAAGCGACGCTGCTTGCCTACTTGATGGAGCACGAGGGGGAGGTTCTTCATCCCAAGGAACTGCTCGTGGACGTCTGGCAGTACCATGACTCGGCCGGCGCCAGCACCCTCGTTCGGGCGCACATCAGTAACCTGCGCCGAAAGCTGAGAAGTGTCGCCGGCACCGACAGGCTGATTCAAACAATCCGCGGCAAGGGCTACAGGTACGTCGCCTGATTTGGCAGGCGACTAGACGTTTGCGCTGGCACCACCGTCAATGTTGATCGCGACCCCAGTGACATAGGACGCTCGCTGGCTGCAGAGAAAGGCGATGACGTCTCCGGCTTCCTCCGCCCGACCGATTCGCCCAAGCGGAACTCCCGACCCCATCTTGGTCAGCGCATCAGACAGTTCGGAGTCCGGGAACCGCACCTGCGCACCCCGCTCAATCTGCTCGCTCTGGATCAGGCCAATGCAAACGGTGTTGACGAGGATCCCGTCCGGCGCGAGCTCCTTGCTGAGTACCTTCGTGAGAGCTATGCCGGCCGCGCGGGAGACCGAACTTGGAGCGGAGCCCGAACCGGGGTGCTTCCCCGCAATCGCCGTCACATTGACGACTCTTCCAGATCCAGATTTTCGCAGCTCCGCGACAGCGAGCCTTGTCATACGCAGCGCCCCGTAGAGCTTGAGGTCCAGGTCTCGCTGCCAGTCCCTGTCAGACTGTTCGAGCGCACTGCCGCCGGCACTTCGGCCCGCGTTGTTGACGAGGATGTCGAGTCCACCCAGACGGTCGATCGCCCGCGACACCGCGTCCTGGGCTCCCTTGGCGGTGGAAACATCGGCCTTCACCGGGAAGAGTGGAAAAGCGCCCGGTGTGCGTCCGGACATCTCGGACACAGCCACATCCAAAACTCCGGCCCGGCGGGCCACAATGGCAACCTCGGCCCCTTCCTGGGCTAGCCGACAGGCCGTTGCGAATCCGATTCCTCGGCTCCCGCCTGTCACCAGCGCCCGCTTACCATTCAATTCTAGATCCACGGCACGCCCTCCTTTGAACACCATCCAGCGTAGCGCCCGCTAGCGCGCCACGCCCCCACCCCAAGGCTGCGCCCCGGTACCATCCCAGTTGGAACTCTGGCGCCCATCGCGTACCAGAGAATCAATGTTCTTCGCCGCTCGCGGTGGGGCGTGGATCGTCGGGTTCGTCACGGTCGGAACATTCTCCGCTCCGTGGTGGTGGTCGGCCGTCCCCGCCTGTTCGACCGGGGCAGCCGCCCGCTCCGCTGGTTCGTCCCCCTCCCCCCCGGGCCGCAGGACTCCAAGGCGACGCTCTTTGTCCTCGCGGCCATGGTTGACAGCCTCAGGACACCAGCGATCGAAATCCCGGTTAATACGCTTCTCCCTAGCACCTTCGAGCAGGAGCTACTTGAGGACCTATCACGGACCTGGGTAGCCGGTGAGCCAACTTGGTTGATGCTTCAAAACTGTTAGCTTAGCCAGTAAGGCTGCCCTATAGGAGGCCCTCGCGAGTGAGGATTTGCGTCGATCTCGACGGCGTCATATGCGAACTAAAGGGCCCGGCGAAGAGTTACGCAGAGCTTAAGGCAGTTCCGGGTGCTGTGGAAAAACTCCGGAGCCTAAAGGACGCAGGGCACTACATCATCCTGTTTACCGCTCGCCACATGAAGACGACCGGCGGTAACGTCGGCCTCGTCTTGGCTCGTCAAGGAAAAACTACGCTCGAGTGGCTTGACCAAAACGAAATCCCGTATGACGAATTACATTTTGGCAAACCGCATGCCGATATATATATCGACGACAATGCTTTACGGTTTGAGTCTTGGAGCGAGATAGCGGCCGACGGGTCGAACCTCCCTCAAAGCCGAGAAATCCAGGGCAACGAAGACACAAGACCTTGATAGCGCCCAGACGTCCGGTTTTGTAAGGGAACACGCCGCTCGGATGGGCTTGCGCCTACCTTTGGGCGTCTGGCGACCGCGCCCATGCCAGGTCTAGCAGCGGGCCCGAGTTCCCGGTTGAACAACACATCGGTGAGATCAAGCGCGTCGGCGAGGCCGATGGCGATGACAACATCACGGGCGACAGGCTACGTTTTCAAACTCCTCGGCCATGCCGCCGGCTCGGCGATATACTACCAATACCTCGTCAAGACCGGTCCGTTATTTGGATGACTCCGCTCTCTAATGCGCCGGAGACGGTTCTCGCGGAAGAGCCTAGAGCATGGGCGCGAGCGCAAGTGTGCGGCGATAATGCCTCACATGGCAACCGCCGACGCCTCACTCCAACACCAGAGTGCGGTGGCTCGAGGTGCCTCTGCTGCAGTCGTCTACACGATGGTACTCGCGGGTGGCGCCATGGTTCAGGCTCCACTGGTCCTGCAATATCTGGATGCAGATTTGGCAGGGCTCTGGTTCCTCATGCTCGCCGTCGGCGGTTGGGTTGTCTTCCTCGACCTAGGCGTCGGGCCCACGCTCGCGCGTGAGATTGCGCTGTCGATAGGCCGGGAAACTGACGCAGGGGCACGAGCCCAAGAGGTCGGGGCTTTGGTCGCCTCGGCGCGGGCGCTGTCGGTCGCGGTCAGCGTTGCGCTACTCCTTATTGCCATGAGCGCAGGGTCCTTAATCATCCTCGGCGCGGCGCCGAGGACTGAACTTCAATCGGTGGTCGTAGCTTGGGGCATCTTCTCGGTCGGCGTTGGGATCAGCCCGCTGGCCAATGCCAGGCTTGCAGCCCTGACAGGGCTCGGCAAAGTTGCCACGGAGCGTAGCGTGCGCATCGTCGCCGTCGGGATAACCGTGGTCCCGCTGAGTGTATTGGCGTTGCATTTGGGGTTAGGGCTTCCCGGGCTGGCGGCGGCGTGGAGTGCCCAATGGGCGATCGCTTGGGTGATCGGTTCGTTCAGATTGCAGCGTCTAAGGGACCAGGTCCCGTCGTCACAGCCGGATCGTCGGCACATCCGTCAGTCGATCATGCCGAGCCTCAAGTGGTGGCTAACTGGGGTCGGCGGAATGCTCATCTACCAGGCGGACGCCGTCATCATAGCAATCGCGCTTGGCACTGCATCCGTGACCGGATATGTGGCAGTATCGATGGCGTTCCGCGCCCTCGCCTCCCTCTCAGGAACGGTCGTCCTTGCCTCGCTCCCATTCCTGTCTCGTTCGCACGGAGCGGGCGACCGTCGGGCTCTTGGCCGTCGAGTTCTCACAAATAGTCAGATCTCGGCCGGATTGATGCTCACGTTTGCGATTCCTTTCGCCGTCGTCGGGCCTGAGATCGTCTCAATCTGGCTGGGCGCCGCGCATTCACCCGGCGGGGCGGTAATCGCGCTCCTGGCACTAAGCTGGGCTTTAGAGGCACACCAAACTCCTCATAGCCAAGCTGTTATGGCAACCGGCCACATGGCGTTTTGGGCACTCGCGCTGATGGCGGCAGGGTTCAAGATAGCTCTTGCGACCGTGTTGATCGGTCCGTTCGGACTGGAAGGAGTTGCGCTGGCAACTTTTGCGGCCCAGCTTGGGACATCGTATTGGTATCCACTAATGATCTCGGCCCGCACCTTTGGCTGGGGCGTAAGGCACTACGCGGGCCGCATTCTTGGTCCTGTACTTTTGATTGGAGTGATGGAATGTCTCGCGGCACTAGGAGCCAAGGCAGTCCTTTCGGACCGCGGTGACATTACGACAACGGTCGGCGTCGGAACTGTGACATTGATGGTTGCAGTGTTCGGGGGCCTAATAATATTCACAAGCAACGGCGGCAACCGGATCGAACGGGTAGAGTAAAACGTGATAGCGACCCCCTTCAGGTACGACTCTCGAGCGCGACCGTCAACTGCTATCGGGTTAGTCGTTCTCCTTCTCCTTCTCCTGGCACCGCTCATCGGCACCCTCGCGGTACTGGGCCCATGGGTCTTTGTTCTACCAGTAGGAGCGCTGGCAGCGGCCGCCGCCATTGCCAAACCCCAGTATGTGGTGGCCCTCGGAATCTTCGTTTTTGCGGGGATATACGAAGGTTTGGCTCTTAGCCTTCGCGTAACAATCGACGATTACCCGCTCTCGATCCTTGATGCGATCGCTCTGACCATGCTGCTTGCGGCCGCGGCCGCCGCCGTGAGGGCGAAACAGGCTCGGCTGTTTCGCCTAGCGATACCGATGATGATTGCGTCCATCACGGCACTCATGATCGGGTTGAGCCACGGAAACAGCGTCTATCTGGGCGCGAAGGACCTTTCGGTGGTGAGTTATTCAATCATCTTCTTTGTCGCGGCTGGCAGCGTGGCCTCCCAGCACGAGCATCGGAAGCTTCTTATTGGAGCGTTTGTGGCCGGATCCGTTGTGACAGCGACTTCGCAGATCGCATCTTCGATCGGAGCGTTTACGTTCCACATATCATTGGGGGCACTGACAGGGCTTGGCCAAAAGTCCGTCGAGATCTCCCTGGCCGATCTTTCTTTGACACATGCATTCCGCGACAACTTTCTGCGTCCTAGCCGCGTCCTTTTCGGCCTGGCAATCGGTATCGCGGCCATGGGCGCGAAGCCGTCTCCGAAGTGGGCGCTGCCTACCATCACCATCTGCTTCGCCGCAGCCGTGATGTCGCTTCAACGGTCGGTGTGGGGGGGTCTCCTCATCATCTTGGTGCTGACGTGGCTCAAGCCCGGCCTTCTTGCCGGCCGGACCCGCACCATGACTGCATCCGCCCTGGTAGCCGTGACAGCCATCGGCTGGATGGTCCTCCCTTCCGCCGGCGCTGTATTGGCCGCGCGGATCAGTGAGAGCTGGGACATCGGTGGTGACCCCGGGATTACGGCTCGGGTGTCCGAGACCAGATCCGCACTTAGTCAGCTTGGAGGTACGGACTTCGTCAGTGGCGTCGGACTTGGCGCATATGCCAATTGGTACGACCCAGAGAACCGACTGACCGTAGAGGAGTCCGTGTTGCACAACCAATACATTGGGGTGTTGTTGAAGTACGGGGTGGCGGGGTTTGTGGGACTAGCTTTCATTTATGGGCCTGCAGTTCGCCGATTGGCGTCACAGCACTGGGAGGAAGCCGCGTTAGCAGCCTCGCTGGTGGCATTTCTGATAATCGGGATCGTGGGGGGGGCATTCGGCGAACGTATCATCGGGCCACTCATGGCTGCCGCCGCCGGATTTGCTATAGCGGAGAAGCACACAGAAAAGCCAACAGCGCCTGCCAAGCAAAGTCCACTACTTCGAGACCGGAAACAGATTCGCAACAGGACAGGCGCGCGCTGAGCAGGCTCCATTTCATCGCCGGATGAGAGGCAATCTATTAAACCTCAGTGATTTGGCTATCAGGTGCGTCGCGACCGCTAAAGAGCCGACTGGGTTACGAAACGGACCGCCAAGTTGTTGCGGTCATTGAGGCCGCGGCGCGTGATAATAGAATTGCTCATGGTAGCTAAGGTAGATCTCGGACATCAGCAAGAGCTCGGCCTTGAATGACGCGCCTGGTCAAGAGGGTCAGTAGGCGCAAACCACCGGGGCGCATGCCGCGTTGCCGGGCCACCCGAATCATCTTCGTCAGCACACGCAAATCGCGGGCCCAAACGCGCACATAGCGCGCGAATGCCGCCGCCACCAGATCGCCATGTCGCAGACAAATACTGAACTCAGCGGAGAGTTCAAAAGCCATATCCAATGTGCGCTCAAACTCCTCGACTGGGTCCATCTGAGAATGGAAGCGCGTTGGTGACTGTCTCCATGCGAAGAAGGGCTGCCCAACGACCAGAACCGACCCCCCTCGCGCAGTGAGATAACGCAGCACACCGGCGTTATCTGTGTTGCTAGGATTGGATGAGTCGAAGGAAAGCCGGGGACCTTCGCCGGTCTGGAACACGGACGATTGAAGCGGGACCAGAGGAAAGCTCCCGCGTGAGACCGACTCCTCGATTAACGATCGTGAAGATACGACTGCCTGGGCAGTGCCGAGGGTTAACGATCGGGATATGCGCAAGTGCTTTCCGTCCTCGCGCATCAGCATCAGCGGCGTATGCGCGAGGACTGCGCCAAGACGGTGCATCTCGTTCAGGATCCGGGGCAGAATCGTCCCTCGGAGCCAGAGGTCTCCGACGAATAGGAAGCATGCATGCGGAAACCCCTGTTCGGTTGCGATTTCTACGGCGCGATTCCAATTTCCGATCCGTCCGAGATTCTCCGCATTGCGGACTACTTCAATTGGAGCACCGGCTCGGTCACTTCCGGGTAAACGCTGGGGCGCCCCGTCGCTACTGCCGTTATCCAGAACGAAGATCGCGTAATCCCGACCGGATAGGCCGGCGTTCGCACAGGACTCCACCGTCTCCTTCAAACGATCGCCGCCGTTGAAAACGGGCACTAGTACGGCAAGCTTACGAGTCACGGTTGCCTCGCGCCTTCGAATCGGGCCACTTCCTCCGGCGTTCCCAGTGGGTGGACACGATCGGGCGGAATGGTGTGTAAGAATACGGGTCGGCCCTGAGACACGAGCTCGTTGTATAAAGGTGCAATATAGCGCTCTCCCGCCTCGCCTTTATCACCGCTGCCGTAGCACCGGTCATATGCTTCACGGTAGACGGTGAAAGAAGCGAAGTAATAGAGGCCGACGGAAGCGTGGGCTGATATGCGACGCTTCTCGCGCACCTCAAACACCCGCCCATCCTCGCCGGCCCTTACAAAGCTCCAGTGTTCGCCAGGCGCGTCGAAGCAGGGAATCCAGCCATCGCCGCGGACGTCCAGCGGCCGAAGGTATCGCGGCTCGACGAACGTGTCGGTGTTGTATATCAGGAGTGGAGCATCGAGATCACCAATCTCGGCAGCCGCGTGCAAGGCGGTGGTAGCCTGCCCGTCTGTGATCGAATCCAGCTCAACGAGCCGGAAGGCAGAGGCAACGGCGCCTGATTCGCTGACGGCATGGGCCACTGCCTCCCTCGCGTCGTCAAGTCGTTGTGCAAGAAACACCAACTCCGCACCATCTGCGATAAAACCATGAAGGCTAGTGAGCGACCATTCAAGAAGTGATCGCCCGCGGACCCTAATCGCAAACTTCGGTGTGTTGAAGCCTGCTTCCCGGAACCGAAGACCCCGGCCTGCCATTGTGATCACGACCGTCAACTTCAAATGTTAGTCCCCGGCGCTTCGCGCCCTTCCAGCAATGCAAGCGCTTGGTCGAACAGCTGGATACCGCGGGCAAGGAACACTCGCTGTACCGCCACGCGGTCCGCGTGAAGAGGGACCATCGAGATGAATAGGAGGCTCTCGAGGAGTCGGATACGTGCCAGGCCCGTTTCAGTCCGTGCGGCAAGCCATGCGGCGAAGAGACGCTTCACCGCCCGCTGACGCGGGCTAAGTTCAATGGCGAGTGTTATGTTGCCAGCGTCTGTCTTGAGAGCCGCAGCACCTGCGAGAATTGGGTCGTAGTCACCGTGCAAAGAGTGAGCAAGCTTTGCGAGATCATAATCCGGATCCCCGAAGGTAGTAAATCCCCCGAAGTCGCCCCTTGGGTCGACTAGCCGGATCACATTCGAGCGGCGATCAAACAAAATGTTGTTCAACGTGAGATCGCCGTGGATGACGCTGAAGGGTCGGGGCTGAACGATCTCGTGACGCTCGAGAACACCTGGCAACAAGTCAAGAACCGTTGCGAGGCCCGAAATCTGATGACCGTTGAGATTCACCCGGCGACCAGTCAAATCCATGAACGTCGAATCCGACAACAGTGGCACCGCGCGGCGAAGCGTCTTTTCCAGATACATCTCCCGCATCGCCAGCTCGGTCGCAGTCGTGGAGACGGGGGCAGAATGCGCCGCCATATCCGTTAGCAGCAAATCTAGCACCCTCAAGACACGCGCCCACGTGCCCAGTTCCCATGCTCCGAAGAGATAGGCATCATTCAACACTGGGTAGCCGTAATACTCGATCTCCAGATATGGCTCGGGACCGGTCGAGCTTGCTCCAAACACCCGTGGGCCGAGGTAACGGAGATCGGCCGGAAGGTTGCGATACCATGAGACCTCGGCAGCCAACGTTTCCCGGTCACTGCTTGTCTTGCGCAGGATCCCCCGGTGCGGATCAACACTAACCTGGTTGAAGAATCGACTGGCAATAAAGTAATTGCGCCTTGTTTCGTAATACGTATCGAGGTGCCCTAGGTCGTGCCAGCCTTCGGCTTTCAGTAACTGTCGCGACTCACGAGAGCGTCCGTTGAAGTAAGCCCGAAGTGCACGATAGAAAGGATCTACCGACTGGTCTTTGATCCCTACCTCGCGTTGGAGCTCCTTCTTAAACGCGCCAGCGGAGGCTATCCAGAACACGCCAACGAAGACTTGCGCAACATCGGTCGGCTTTTCGGAGCGTCGGTCAATGATTTGCTCAATATTATCTTCGGGACCGATTGTGAAAGTTGTCCAACGTTCCGAATCAGCCTCCTCGCCGTACCAAACGACATCTCCTCCAGCCGCGAGAGTGCCGAAGTCATCAGCCAAGAGCGTGTCAGCAAAGTTCACCGCAAGGGTTTCTACGCTCTCCCCAATGTCCTGGAGAGCCAGCAGAATTGTTTCGCCTAATGATTCGGTCGTTCCAACATCACAGATCCGACCTTCGGTCCCATCCATACCACGCGCGTACGCGTACACAGCGTCAATTCCCTCGTGGGACGCGATAAGAGTATCGAACGCGAACGGGGCATATCTCTCAATGATGTGAGATAGAGCCGGGCGACCGTCGAGTGGAAGCATCCCAGATGGGACTGGTCCGAATTCAACTTGTAGCTCCGGCGGGACCAGACGGGCGTTGGGAATTAGCAGTAAGTGTTTTGTTTCCGCTCTCACGAATGACCTCTCAGGAATGACAGAGCCCCCGAGCGTTTATAACTCATCACCACCCAGGGGCGCCGGATAAGACTCCCCCCTGAACAGGAACTCCACCTACATGTAGTTCAAGCGCTTGGGCCTCAACGGTCGGGAATCGCCCGAGCGTGAACTGCAGGACTCAGTCGCAGTTTGCACCGGCGTCGACAATCAATGATTGCCATCGCCGCGGTAAATGGTACGCCAGCGCGCTCCATGAGGGTCACCGATGGTCGAACGGCAGCCGCTCTTTTGCCCGCGTGAATGGCGCCGGTTACGGTGGTGACCCTCATGGAGGTCACCGATGGTCGAACGGATCGACGGGCGCACGCCGGAACAGTTAAGGCCGGTGAAACTCACGCCGGGATTTCTCGAGTTCGCAGAAGGAAGCTGCCTCGTTGAATTCGGCAAAACCCACGTCCTCTGCGCCGCGAGTGTTGAAGAGAGACAGCCGGGCTGGCTGAGGAACACCCAGAGCGGATGGGTGACAGCCGAGTACAGCATGCTTCCTCGGTCGACCCACACTCGAACTCAGCGGGAAGTGGAACGCGGCCGCCCGGGGGGGCGAACCCAGGAGATTCAGCGGCTGATCGGGCGGTCGCTGCGTGGTGTCATCGACCTCGAACTCTTGGGGCCACGAACGATCACGATAGACTGCGACGCTTTGCAGGCCGACGGCGGCACCAGAACCGCATCAATCACGGGCGCCTACGTGGCTCTTGCGATCGCGGTGAAGGGCCTCTCGGATGCAGGGAAGATTTCCGATTCGGTAATCCGGTCGCAAGTTGGGGCCGTCTCTGCGGGCATCGTCCAGAGCGCTCCGATGCTTGACCTCTGTTACGAAGAAGATTCCACAGCCGAAGTGGACTTCAACGTGGTGATGACAGGCGAGGACGAACTCGTCGAGGTGCAAGGCACCGCGGAAGGGAAACCGTTTTCGCGATCGGCAATGGACGAACTCATCGACCTGGCCAGAGCGGGCATCCTGGAACTGTTCGAAAGGCAACGTGAAGCACTGAAGTAACCGCCCCGGGGGGTGGCTGCGTTATCCGACATAGTGCCCCAGAAACTGCCCGCCGATGATGTGCAGATGCCCATGGTCCTGGCTCTGCATGGCGTCGTAGCCGAAGTTCGAAAGCAAGCGGAAGCCGCCCGGGCATCTCTTCCTCCCAATTTCCGCCGAGACCTTACCGATCTTCGCAATGTGATTGTCCCAGAGCTCAGTTTGGCTTGTGTGCTCTTTAGTCATCGCGAGCAGCATTACGGGTGCCCATCGCAACCTGTTCTCGATCACCACTATCTCATCGTCCTCGTAAACGATGTTGCCGGGCTCCGTGCCGGCGACGATGTTGCAGAAGACACAATGTGAGCGCATAAAGCCCGCTGATCTTAGGGTTTAGTCCGGTGCTCAAACAAACCCTACGGTACTTCGATGGCTCAGTTCACTCCGATCCGCGGCATCCGCTACACCCAGGCCGCAGGCACGCTGAGCCAGATCCTGGCGCCTCCATACGATGTCATAACACCGGAAGAGCAACGGGCTCTCCTGGAGGGCCATCCTTATAACTCGATCCACCTCGAGTTTGCAGCCGGCGATGTTGATCGCTACGAAGCAACGGCGGAAACCCTGGCGAGCTGGCTCCGCGAAGGAATCGTCGAGAGAGACGCCGAGCCTATGCTCTACGCCTATGAGCAGGAGTTCGAGGCGCTCGGCAAAGTTCATAGACGAAGGGCACTAATCGCCGGAGTGGAGGCCCAGCCGTGGGAAGAGGGCGCCGTCCTCCCACACGAATACACGATGTCGGGACCCAAGGAAGACAGGATGAGGCTGCTCGAAGCAACGGGCGTCCAGTTCAGCCCGGTCTTCATGATCGCCCGCGACCGGGCCGGGCAGCTCCGCGACTTCCTTGCAGGAGCCACAGCCAGCAAACCTACACAGGAAGGTCGCACATCGGAGGGACGCCACCGGCTCTGGGCCGTTCCGGCCGGCCGATTCGAAATGCGACAACTTGCTCCTCTGCTCGCGGAGTCCTTCTACATTGCAGATGGGCATCACCGATACGAGACTGCGGTCGCTTTCAAGCTCGCCGAGCTCCGCAAGAGGGGCCATCTGGAGCAGGACCACCCGACGCGTTTCACACTCGCGGCAGTTGTTGCCGCGGACGATCCCGGACTCGTCGTACGGCCGATCCATCGCGTCGTATCGATGGCAGCACCAGCCGACTGGCACAGGACTCTCGGGGAAAACTTCGCGATCTCGACGATACCCGAAGGTGAGGATCCCCCCGGTACAGCCGCAACTCTTCTGGTCGATAACCCGGACGCTCTCGTCGTCGCTGGCCTCGAGCGCGCAGCCTTTACCGTTCTCGTTCCACTCGACCCTTCGACGATTGCCCGGCTCACACCACCAGAGCACAGCGAGCTCTGGGCGAATATCCTCCCGAACGTCGTCAGGTATGCCCTCTTGGAGCCTCTCTGGGGCATCTCAGACGATGATCTTCGTGCCGGGGCAGTCGTCGAGTACGTTCACGACGAGCACGAGGCCTACAGCGCCCTGTCAAAGAGCCCTGGAGCATCGGTTGCGGTCATGATTAATCCCGTGTCAGTGCACGACGTGATAGCTCTCGCCGACCGCGGTGAACGAATGCCGCAGAAGTCGACCTTTTTCTTCCCCAAGCTCGGCACCGGGCTGGTCTTCCACCCTCTTTACCCTTGAGAAATACGATTTCGACCTTCGTCCTTGCCGCTGCAAGCGACCACCCCACCGACCACGAGATCGGGTGACCTCACAGTTAACAGGAGCTGTGCTAAGGTGAATTCGAAGGGCGAGGCATTACCGGAGAAAAGTGATGGACAGGCCAATAGGGACGTCCGAGCAGACCTTCAGCAACATACGCGATTGTGCGCGGTGTGGGCTGCGCTATGACTGGAGGAAGTCTCCAAGCTCGATGAAGATGACTTACTGCAGCTCGCTTTGCGAGCGAGCTGACCTCGGGTTCACTCTCGAGGCCCTGTTGAAGTTCAGCCCACCGAGCAAGTCGGAGCCCACTCCAGCAGGCGAGTCCTCCTCGACATAGAAGGTCCCGACCCTAAGATCCATCGTCGAAAGGCATGAGGGTTCGACTCCCTCCCCCGGCACCAGATTAAAACAAGCCGATTCGCAACTAGCAGCGAAGCCGACAGCATAGGTGAGGGCGCTGGATCTGGGAATAAGAAGGAAGCCCAAAGGCCGACCTCGGCATGCTGCAGTTTGCTACACCTGCTCGCGGTCTCCGCTATCTCAACAGGCACCATCGGTTCCGGGCGGCCGTAGACACAATGTGTGGCAAGTCATGATTGCGCGTGAAACGAGTTGATAATCTGATTCTCCCAGGGCGTCTGCACGGCAGAAAGGAGGACGGAGTTCGATCCGCCGCGATGCACCACTTGGCATCACGCTCTTGGGTGGAGGCAAATCTTAGTCTCGCGACACGTCCACCCTTGTCCCAACTTTCCGTGGAGCCTTTCCGAGCTTGTGCTCTCCCGTGCCGTAACGGTTGGCCAAGCGCATAACGATGCCGCTCTTGTTCCGAACAAAGAGATAGAGGGAGTAGACTTTCGGGTGTGCCCGCAAGTAAGCAGCGGCCATGTTTGCCAAGACCTTAGGCAGACGCCAATGGCCTCGGTACACGCGCCACCAGAACACGATGTACTCGAACCGGATGCGACGGCGGGAGAACCCTGGCAGATCCAGCTGAGCCGAGCTTCGCTCGCCCTTTGGCGACAAAGACTCAGAATCGATCAGCCCCATGTGGATCGATTCGGTCGCCAGGTCTGTTCCTAGATATGGGAAGAAGATCGAGACCAGGCAGGTATACGGCTGCGCCGCGCGGGCGACGCGCACCGTCTCCATGTAGTCTGCAACGGTTTCTCCCGGGAGGCCCATCAGAACGTAGAACACAATCTTGATGTCGTGGTCTCGCGCCTCTTGGCAAAACTGTACCAACTCATCGTTCTTGTACTTTGGCCTGAGGAGCACCTCGTTTCGTACCCGGTCCGATCCGCTCTCTAGTCCCACATTGATCGTCACCACGTTCGCCGCTTTCGCCTTGCTCATCAGCTCGTTCAAGCGTTCCGCGTCGCTCATGAAGCTCGAAGTAAGAGCCAGATTTGCGCCGAAGCTAATCGGTCTATCTTGCGACTTATTGAATGCGGCCAGAGCATCGAAAATCGCGTAAGAAGCCTTGCGGTTGGCGCCGAACGTCTCGACTTCAAGGTAAACCCTCTCGACTCCGGGGTAATCCCTCCTGATGTTGACCAATTCTCCGACGATGTTCTCAGGTGACCGAAATCGAACATATCTACCTTCGGAGAGTTTGGCCATCGCGTGATTTGAGCAATACCTGCACTTGAAAGGACATCCCCGTCCTAGCAACAGCGAAGGATATTCATCCGGCTGCTCCATCCACGGGTCCCATATCCGTCGATTGAGGTCAGGCAGCGCATCCAGGTCGCCGCGGAACTCCGCCGACGGGTTGCGATGAACTTCATCCGTCTCACGATCCCTGAACCACAGGTTCATGATGTCGCGCGGGTTGCCGTCGTTGGCCCCCAAGCTCTCGGCGAGTTCGGTGACGGCTCGCTCTCCCTCGCCTACGCAAATAGCGTCGAAATCGCCGTCCTCGATGACGGCCTCCGGATTGAGTGACGCATGGTGCCCTCCCAGGATCCGAAAAATTCCCGGGTCAGTTCTCGCTACGAATCGGGCGGTTTTGCGTGCCTGCCAATACTGCGTGGACACGGCTGTGAAACAGAACATGCCTGGCCGCTCTCTTCTGATGTATCGCCCGAGAAGCGCGTCAAGTGGTGTATCTGGCGTGATCACGAACAGTTCTACGTCGTGGCCAGCCTCCTGAAGAACGGAAATAATGAATCCGATGCCAAAGGGAATCTCATTAGGCGCTTGCATTGGCTTCTCGACAGAGGCGTAGGTCTCAACCGTATAGACGCAACCGATCTTCACCGCCGAGTCTCTGGCCCATAGTCGTCAGTCAACGTGTCCTCCGCTGTCAAGGCTTCCTCCAGAGCAGTACTGAAAGCCTATCGGAACATAGCCAGAAACGTAGCCAAGCTTGCGAACATTCGCAATGGATGGCGACCGCCTCTGGTATAAGGCAGATTCGTCGCGAACAACTACGGAAGGCTACGAACGCCTCGCTCCAGACATTGAACTCCGAAGCCCGGCCAATGGCCAGACTTGTTGTTGTTCGGCTCTTCTCGGCCCACCACCCCCAATGAGCGTCCGCGGTCGCTTTAAGCTTCGAGTGGTGTATCGTCCCTGTTCGCCCAGTCCCTCATCGAACCGTCATAAACGCGAACGTCGCTGTGCCCAAGCAGCTCGAAAACGAAGGCGGCGTGCGCGGCCCTGATCCCACCCTGGCAGTAGGTAATCGTGGGGCGCGCAAGGTCCAAGCCCGACTCATCGAGCAGTGCGACGATCTTGTCGGCGGGCAGGAATTTCCTGGAGTCGTCGCGCGCAACAAACCGAATCCACTCGAGGTGGCGAGCGCCCGGGACATGACCCTTCCGCCGGTTGCCGCGGTCGTTCGTGCCCCGCCACTCCGCATCCGTTCGGCAATCCATGACCTGAACGCCGTCGTCTGAGTGGCGTTCCAGGAGGTATTCGGCGTCTGCGATCAAATCGGGCCGGGCGCGAGCGACGAAGGTTCCTTCGTTCGGCTTGCTACTGTGGAAAGTAGCGGGCCGGCCCTCGCTGAGCCAGCGGTGCCAGCCGCCGTTGAGCACTGCCGCGTTGTCGTGCCCGTAGTACTTGAGCACCCACCAGAGCCGGGCCGCAACCAGCGCATTGTTGTCGTCGTAGCAGATCACCCTCGTGTCGGGGTGCACACCCAGGCGGCGCATCAGTCGCTCGAAGTCCGCGGGCGCCATGATGAAGGTCCCATGGTCGGCGTCACCTGTGGCAGGTCCCTTGATGTAGTAGTGCGCCGGAAGGTGGGCCGCTCCTGTGATATGCGCCCGTCGGTAGGCTTCGAGAGCGGCGCAGTCTATGACTCGAACGCCGGGGTCGTCGAGATGCTCCTGTAGCCAGTCAGGCTCGACGAGCAGTTCGGGATGGACGTACTCCATGTCAGTCACTCCAGGCTAGCGATCGTTCCGCGGATCGTGGCGGGTTCACCCGCTGCTTCCCATCAGGTGACGGTCGAAGTAGTCGAACAGCCGGCGCTCCATATACTCGAGTCCAGGGGCAGCCCGTGGCATGTGGCGCTCGCCGGGAAACACCATCAGGTCGTACTCCTTCTGCTCCTCCGTCAATGCACCGACCAAACGCACGGTGTGCCGGAAGTGAACGTTTTCATCAACCAGCCCATGGACCAGCAAAAGTCGGCCCGCGAGCCCGTGGGCGTGGGTCAGCGCGGACCCTTCCCGGTAGCCGTTAGGATTGTCCTGGGGTGTGCCCATGTACCGCTCGGTATATCCGGTGTCATACCCATCCCAGTCGGCGACAGGCGCACCAGCAACGCCAACCGAAAAAACATCCGGTCGTTTCATAAGAGCGAGGCAGGTCACATAACCCCCGTAGCTCCAGCCGAATATTCCCACTCTTGAGGTGTCCACAGAGCCCAACCCTTCCAGGAATCGAACTCCCGCCACCTGGTCTTCGATTTCTATTGTCCCCATTGCCCTGTCGATCGGAGCCTCGAAACCCAGTCCCCTATTGGCTGAGCCCCGGTTGTCCAACTTGAAGACGGCATAGCCTCTCTGGGCCAGGTATTGGGCGCGAAGGTCGACTGTCATACTCCATTCGTCGATCACACGCTGAGCATGCGGCCCTCCATAGACCGAAACCACGAGCGGCGCTAACTGACCGGAACCCTGACCCGGCGGCTCATAGAGCGCCCCGTGCAGGAGAGTGCCATCAGCCAGGGGAAAGCTCACCAACTTTGGCGGACATAGACCGATTCCAGATGCGCTGGTCCCGTCATTGTCGAACAGAATGGCCTCTTCGTTGCCATCCGACGCACTCCGCAGGCGAACAGCCGGAGCGGTGTCCATCGAACTGTGCACATCGATGAACCGCGCCCAGGAACGGCCGAATACGGCGGCATGCCACCCGGCCTCGGGAGTCAAACGCTTCACCTCGCCACCGTTTAAGGGAACTGAATAGATGTGGCGCTCCAGGGGGCTTTCCCGGGTCGACTGAAAATAGGCCAGCCCGGCTGCTTCGTCGATCCCGTAAAAGTTAGTAACGACCCAATCGCCTTCAGTCAGGGGCCTCTGAACGCTCCCGTCCTTTGAATACAGGTACAGGTGACGGAATCCGGACGTCTCTGAAGTCCTTACGAAGGAACCGTCGGGAAGGAAACGGAGGGCGTGGTCGATGTTGATCCAGGGTTCCGTCTTCTCCTCAAGGAGCAGTGAAGGAGACCAATCCTGTGCCTCGAAGACGTGCAAAAACAGTCGCTTCTGTTCCCGATCGACGCTGGTCACGACCAGCGCTCCGTCGCTTCTCCAGTTGACGCTCACGAGGTATGAATCTTCAGGTCCGGGGACCTCCACCCACGTAGTGGCACCGCTGCCCACGTGGACTATGCCGAGCCGAACTAACGCGTTCGGCTCTCCGGCAAAGGGATACTCATGTCCCTCTTCGTCCTGGCTTTCACGATGATCGTGAAGGATCCGGAACCGGGGAATGTGGCGGGTGTCCGCCTCCTCGAAGGCGATCCAGCACCCGTCCCCGCTCCACCAGTAGCCGGCTGTTCGGTCGAACTCCTCCTGAGCGATGAAGTCCGCCAGCCCGTGTGTGAGGCCCGGCTCGGCACCACCGGTGAGTTGTCTGACCGAACCTTCGGCAACATCGACGACATGGAGTTCCGATTCCCGGACAAAGGCAAGTTGAGTCCCATCCGGACTCAGCCTCTGGTCGATGCTGCCGGCGGTGCCATCCACCCCGACGAATTCGCCATCGCCAACCCGAACCCGTGCGCCCTCGCCAGAGGGGACCAAGAGCACGGGCGGGTTGGCATCACTCCCCCAGTGGTAGTCGGTCACTCCGAGCTCTCGAAGGCGCAGCCGTTCCCTGCGAAGGATCTCTTCCCTACTCAATTCCTGCTCACCGGACTCGGCACCGGGCCCGGCGAGCAGTCTTCTTTTCCCCGCATCGATGTCGAACTCCCAGAGGCTCAGCACCAGTCCAGACTCTTCACTCCAGAGGTAGGTCACCGATCGGTCGTCCGGTGTGAACCCCCAGCGGGCAGGCGTTGCCATGCCGGGGCGCGGATACCGCGCAACTTCCTCGATTGTCAGCGAAGCTTGATTCCCCACCGTCACGAGTAGGCCTCTTCGCGAAGAGCTTCGATGCCCTCGACACTCTTCGTGAGTCCGCCGCTCAGTATCTCCGGCACATCTGAGGTCACGAGAACATCGTCCTCGATCCGAATTCCGCCGACGTCGGCCACTTCATCAACTCGCTCCCAGTTCACCTGGTCTCTAAACCGTTCGCGAATCTCGGGGTCTCGAATCAGGGCCGCGATGAAGTAGATGCCCGGTTCGATCGTCAGGACATGCCCCTCCTGCAACGGAAGATCGAGCCTTAGCCACTTGAGCCCGAATCTCTCGCTGGGCTTCCTGCCGACCAGGCAACCGCCGGCATCGTGGGTAGCGAGGCCAAGCATGTGCCCCAGGCCGTGCGGGAAGAAGATCGCGTGGGCATCCGCGTCGACAAGATCCTGTGGACTACCCCGGAGTATTCCCAGCTGCACCAGTCCACCGGCAATGCTGAGTGCCGCCTCCAGGTGGAGCTCCTTGTACTCTTTGCCCGGTCTGACTCCCTGGATCGCGGCCTCCTGTACATCGAGCACAAGCTGGTAAAGGTCCCTCTGGGGCCCCTTGAATGCTCTGCCAACGGGAAATGTCCGGGTGATGTCACTTGCGTATCCATCCCACTCAGCTCCTGCATCGATGAGCACCAAATCATCCACTCCAAGCGGTCGCTCCGTTGGGGGATGGTGAAGGATCGAAGCGTTCGAACCGCTTCCCACTATGGATCCGTATGCCGTCCGCTCTGCGCCGATTCGGAAGAACTCAGCTTCAAGTTCGACTTGCAGGCGGCGTTCCGACATCCCGGAACGGGCACTTCGGAGGGCCAGGAGATGCCCGGCGCAGGAGGCCGCTGCCGCCAATCGCATCCGTTGCAACTCCCACGGATCCTTCTCGCGTCGCATCTCTGACAGGGTCTGGCTGAACTGTTCCTCACCTGCGCCATCGCGCTCCAGCTCGAGGGGCGCAAGGCTATCAAGCCTGTAACGATCGGGGTGTTCGAACAGGTCTGGGTTGCCGAGCACCGCAAACGATTCACCCCGACGGACCTCGAGCCAGCCGCGTAGTTCTGTGAGAGGTCTTACGCGGCTTATGCCGGAGTCCCGGGCGATCCTGTCCAGAGGAGTGTCGTCCCCTTCCCAGACTCTTTCATCCTTGTTCGCCACCGGGGCGAACAGGCTCCAGCCGTCCCCGGGATCGAATGCGAGGACCGCTCGAGGCGTGCCCGCTCCCATCAGGAACCGATACTCAGTATGAGCATGAAATTCATGAAACTGATCGGTACCGGTGATCGGGATGGGCGCGCCCGCTGGCACGAGCACAACACCGTTATCCAGTTTCCACAAGCTGGAGGCCTGCTCCCGCCGCCGCACGGCAGCCGCGCTTCCCGAAGAAACTTCCATACCTGAAGTCTACCGAGTCAGTTGGACGCTGGCTGTCGAAGAGCAGCTGTTCTCCCCAAGTAGCGATGGTCTTCAGACGCGCGGAGCGTTAGGTCGAAGGCAAGGCCCAGCACCTGGCGCACTCCAAGGCTCATAGGCGGATAAGCCAGGACCATCCGGGCGCCGTGACCATTTCCAGGGAGCCCTCGGTGGCGCTTTCAGTGATCGCCCGCTCGATCTCCGTAAGCGGCACCTTCCAACTCTTGGCGCGGGAGCCGTGCACCCCGAAGTCGCCTCGGCCTTGGACAGGGCGCACGTGCAACACTCCCGCATGGCCGGGATGGCTGGGTAGCTCAGGCCTGGCGATGATGCCCATTCGTCCGCACGCAAACGTGCTCATCGGGATCGATCGGTCCCGAACAGAGGGGACAGATAGGGCGGCCAGCAGCGACTGTGTCGCTGATTTGCCGCCCGAGCTCGTGCGCCCGGCGGTACTCGACTTCGCAACGAAGCGAATCCGACTCATCATCAGAAGATACCGCCACAATTACAACGCGGCGCCGTTCCCGGTCGAGGCCCAGAGAGAGCTGCCCGGCTCGCATATCCAGGTCGGAAGCGAATGGGAAATCACCGGGTTCGTCCGTGTCGTCCAGAGGCAGGCGCTGATACTGATAGCTCTCTTCGCGTAAGACCGAGTCGATAGCTTCCCCGAGGGACGAGAGCTGTTCTTTCTCCATCCAAATCAGTGCGGAGTCGTTGCTTTCGCCGACGATTTGCAGCCGGAAACGACGTTCGCCAGGTCGGCCGATGGCCTCCGCGAAGATATGCACGGCATTGCCGAACTCCCGAGTCCCCACCGCCGCCATCCTACGCGACGCCGAGGTACCGGTCGCTTCACACCGCCCGGCGCTGCCTCGTTCTCAGAGGAGTAGCTCGTAGCTGTGTCTCAGAGCTATTCAGAGCCCTCGGAGCACCTCTTGTACCTCCCAGGTGGGGGAGTGTTTTTTGCGGTGTCTCCAGGTAGAGGACAGGTAAAAGGATCAGCCCACACGACTGGTCCCTTACCGAAAGATCCTTATCTGCAGCTACTCTAGGGGAGTGACATCGGTCAAAGACCTGCCTCTGGTGACGTTGTCGTAGTAGACGGCGCCGACCTCGTCGTCTCGACGCAGACCACTCCTTGAAGGGACGCAATCTTCATCACCATATATGTCGGTATCGTGCCACATGATGTGCTGGCAAGGCACAGGCCACTCCTCGAAGCTCGTCGAACTATGCCACAGAAGCCGAAGAGAAGACTCCCGTCTCTTTAGACCAACCCCTCACCCCTTCTCCTCTGTTATTCTCCCGGAACATTTTCGGCGGGAGGCTGGCATGGGCCGTCTGGAGAACAAGAGTGCACTGGTGACCGGTGGTGGCAGAGGTATTGGACGTGGGATCTGCGATGTTCTCGCCCGCGAGGGCGCGGACATCATCATCGCCGACATCGACGGCGAGAATGCGTCGCGCTCGGCAGCCGAGCTCAATTCGGATAAGCGAAATGTGATCTCCGTTGTCTGCGACGTGACGAGCGAAGACTCCGCCAACGCCGCAGTAGTCGAAGCTCTCAGACGATTTGAACGCATCGATATCCTCGTAAACAACGCCGGGGTGGTGGGTACGCACATGGGCGGTGGCTCGATCACCCTCGAAGATTGGGACTCCTGCTACGCGGTTAACCTCCGCGGCTCCTGGGTGATGTCACGCGCACTCGTCCCGCACTTCACCGCCAACGGAGGCGGCAAGATCGTGAGTATCTCCTCGATTGCGGGGAGAAAGGGCGGAGCGGGCCTCGCCCATTACAGCGCGTCCAAGGCCGGAGTGATCAGCCTCACCCAGTCGCTGGCCCAGGACCTCGGTCCTTCCAATATCAATGTCAACGCCGTCTGTCCTGGGCTTCTCTGGACGGATATGTGGCGCTCTATCGAGGGGATGATCGCCCGTGACTCGAGCCCTGAAACAGTAGAGGAGCGAAGCTCTTTCGACACGTTCCTCGAAAGGAACTGCCCTTTGCGGCGCGAGCAAACGCCAGAGGACATCGGAGAGGCAGTTGCATTCTTGGTCTCAGATGCTGCCCGCAACATCACCGGGCAGGCGCTTAACGTCGACGGCGGAATCGAACTCAACTAACGTCGGCCTTTGGGCGACCGCTATGATGGGGAAATGGACAAGGACTCCGTCGAAGTCGACGGCCGGGGTATCGCGGCTACCATCCACGAACCCCGAAAAGCTGTACTTTTCTGGTGCAGAGCTGATGAAGCTTGACTTCGCCCAGTACTACCTCAAGGACGCTGAAGCCGCCACGTTGATAGCGCGATGACTGCCAATTTGCGATTCCTTGGACTCTCGCATTAGCGGAGGTAAGTGATGGACGAACTCGAAGGCCGTGTGGCCGTGATAACCGGTGGCGCCAGCGGCATCGGATTAGCCACCGCCCGGCGTCTGACTGCAGATGGGATGAAGCTGATGCTGGCCGACGTCGAGGAGGAACCGTTGCGCCAGGCTGTCGAGGAGTTCACGGGAGCGGGTGTGGAAGCGGCCGGGACAAGGGTCGATGTGACTCAGATGGCCGATATCGAGCGGCTGGCAGACGAAACATGGGACCTCTACGGGGGGCTGCCACATCCTCTTCAACAACGCGGGGGTCGCTGTCGGGGGACATTTGCTGGAGATGACCCACCGGGATTGGGAGTGGGTCCTCGGTGTTGATCTCTGGGGAGTCATCCACGGCGTCGAAGTGTTCGCGCCCCGCCTGGTTGATCAGGCGGAGGGGGGACACATCGTGAACACGGCGTCGTTCGCCGGGATGGTGCCGCACGACGGTCTGAGCATCTACTGCGTCGCAAAATATGGCGTCGTCGCTCTCTCGGAGTGCCTGTACCGGGAACTCAGCCCTTACAACATCACCGTGTCGGTTCTCTGCCCCATGCGCGTCGAAACGAATATCGATCAGTCGATTCGCAACCGTCAGCCCGAGTTCGGCGGCTCGGTCAGAAGACAGGCTAACGACCGCGAACAGCCAGACTACACGGCGGAGCGACAGGTGACGGCCGACGATGTGGGCGTGCTCGTCAGGGACGCCATCAAGTCCGGTCGCCAGTACATATTTACTCATCCAGAGAGTCGAGGATTCATCCAGAGACGGTTCGCTCGAATCGATCGCGCCTTCGCCGACCAAGGACTTACCTAGCGACTGGTTTCCGGGCTGACCCAACCGCTCTCGCTCTGGACGCATGGGCAGACTCCAGCTGTGTCTGCAGTGGCGCGCGTGACTTATTCTGAACCTGAGAATATGAACGAGCGGGGATCCCGCGGTCGCGGAGAGCGCGCCGGCCTTACCAAAGCCGCAGTCATCAAGGCTGTCATCGAGGCTTCAAGAGCCTCCGAAAGCCGGGGCGTCTCGGTTCGCGCCCTGGCATCGACCCTGGCAGTTGACCCGATGGCAGTTCATTACTGGTTCAAGGGGAGGGATTCTCTGCTCGACGCCGCCGCCAACAAGGTACTCGGGGCCACGGTCCAAGTTGGTTCAGGACCGGACTGGGAGAGCAATTTCCGGGAATTCGCCTACTCTCTCTGGCGTGTTGTAGCCGACCATCCAGGGCTCGAGTGGTGTTACCGCAATCTCTCCGAGCTGCCTGCCGTCGAGAATCTGGAAATATCCGTGGCAGCCGCTCTCAAAGATTCCGGCCTCCGTGCCCGCGATCTCTCAAACGCCTCGGAGACATTGCTCAGCCTGGCGATCTCGCTAGGAAGCGGGCCTGATGACCTGCAGAATGCCCATTTCCGATCAGCCCTCGGGCTCCTTATAGACGGGCTGAAGATGCGGGCACTCGAGCGACGCGTGGCGGCAGGCGAACACTGGGACGCGTAGGTCGCGGCTAGCCGCGCGGAAGTCCGAGGCCACGGGTGGCGATAATCCCTTTCTGGATCTCGGTTGTTCCACCCGCGATGGTGGCGCTGACGGCCTGGACGTAGCCGGTTCCTCCCCGGTTCCAGAGTCCCCCGTGCATTCCGTGGAGACGAACGGATAGCGCGGCGATACGCTGCTGCAGCTCACTGCTGTAGAGCTTGCACATACTCGCCTCGTGATTGGGAATCAGGTCTCTCACCTGCATGCTCACGACTCGGTAGCTGAGCATCCTGGCGACCTCACACTCGATCCAGCGCTCGACGAATTCCCGCCGCAAGGTGACTCCGTTCGCGAAGGAAACGCGCGGTCCCTCCCTCGAGACCTTGAGCAGGCTCTCGAGGGCCTTACGCACTCCGATTGAGCTTCCGATAGAGCTGCGCTCGAAATCCAGGGTAGTGGTACCCACGTACCAACCGCGGTTCTCCTCACCAATACGATTGGCGGCGGGCACGCGCACATCCTCGAAGAACACCTCGTTGAATGACTGCATGCCGGCCATCGTGGTGAGCGGTCGTACGGTAATCCCGGGGGACTTCATGTCGGCCAACAAATAGGTAATGCCGCGGTGCTTGGGAGCTTCCGGGTCGGTTCGCACCAACATGTACATCCAGTCTGCGAACTGGGCCCCGGTAGTCCAGATCTTCTGACCGTTCACTACGTAGTCATCGCCGTCGCGGGCCGCGCTCGTTTGCAGGGAGGCGAGGTCGCTGCCGGCACCTGGCTCGCTGTAGCCCTGGCACCAGATGACCTCGCCACGAAGGATCTTGGGCAGATGCTCGGTTTTCTGTTCCTCGTTTCCGTGTTCGATGAGAGTCGGCCCGATCATCATCACGCCGAAGCCGCCAACATTGCTGGGTACCCCGGCCTCGGCGAACTCTTCGTTCATGATGAATTGATCGACAACCGAGAGCTCGGCTCCGCCGTACTGCTTGGGCCACGACGGAGCGATCAGGCCCCGGCGGGCCACGCGATCCCTCCACTCCCGGATTGTTCCCAGACGACCAAAAAGGCCGCCGTCCTGGTCTTCTCTGTTCGGTTCAGCGAAGAGGGGCAGTCCCTCGGTTTCGATGAATGCGCGAACCTCTGCCCGCCAGGCTGCCTCTTGGTTCGTATCGGAAAGCGTTATGGCCATGCTTGATCTCCCCGGACCCATTCTCCGCGAGGCTACCCCCCCCCCGCAACGCGGGCTACACCGACGCTGCGGTATTATTCCGAGGATGGATGCCGACGATACGCCAGAAGCGAGACCGGAATGGCAGGTCCGCCTCGAGGAGCGCTGGGAAACTATCAAGCCAAGGCCCTTCAGGCTGACACGCGAGGTTGTACCTGGAGTACTCCAAGTACGCACCCGCGGATCCCGGGCCTACCTGCTCGTGGAAGATAAGATCACGCTGGTCGATACCGGTAACGTGGGCTCTGGCCTCAGAATCCTCGAATCACTCAACGAGATCGGGCGCTCAGCGGACGACATCCGGAGAATTATGATCACCCATTCCCACGTTGATCACGTGGGCGGCCTGCCCGAGATCCAACGGCACGTACCGGCCAAGACCGCGGTCCATCTTCTCGAAGCTCCGGAAGTCGAAAGTGAAGAGCCGCTGCCCAACCCATGTCAGCACCCCCTGGTGGCAAGACTGCTGGAACGCTGGCTCCTTCGCATCGATCCGGGTTCCGCTCGGGTCGATCTGCGCGTGGAGGACGGGGATTCGCTCCCAGTTCTCGGCGGCATGCGTATCGTCCACGCGCCGGGGCACACCGCCGGCAGCATTTCCCTTCATTTCCCCGAACGTGGTGTTCTCCTCGTGGGTGATGCCCTTCAAAATCGATTCGGTCGGCTAATGCTTCCCTCGAGACTGTTCAGCAAAGATATGGAGACTGCTACTGAATCGGTTCACAAGCTCGCAGATCTCGACTTTGAGACACTCTGCTTCAGTCATTTCCGTCCCATCATCACAGGCGCCGGCGACAAAGTGAGAGAGCTTTCGAAGGCTCTTTCCGCCTAGGTGCTGGCCGGTCCACCACCGCGGTCTTCACATGCCCGGCATCCGCTTCACCGATGTTCTGATCACAGCAAATGCTATCGCCGCTTACCTCGGAAAAGACACGATCAGTCCAGAGTACCTAGGCCGTGCACTGGGCATACTCCTGAACGAAAGTTCACTCGAGAAACTTGGCCCCCCGGTGTCCCCGCTCGTGACGCACCCGAGCGGGGGCTCCACAGTCGGACCGGCACTCCGCGAACTGGTGCAGCGTTGGTGGGTCGAGCTGGGGGAGGAACCGCTGGCCGAGCTAGGAGAAGAACAACAGAAGCGGCTTCGCATCGAACTCGAATCTTGCCCAGATGATGCCGAAGCAGGCCCCTGAAGATCGGTCAGTGAGTTGTAACGGGCCGTGCTTGCAGCAGGAAGAACTTACCCTCGCCATTGAATGCGAATTCGATATCCACCTTTGTCCCGTAGAGTCCTTCGACGGCGACCGTCGCATTCACCACCGTGGTGACCTGCTCCTCTGTCAATGAGGATTTCAACGCTATATCTGAAGGCGTGTCCTCGCGTGCGGTGCCTCCCGTCGTTGGGACCACACGGATGTGTTTTTCCGAGATCTCCCTGGCCCGCGGCGTGCCATCCTTGCCGACCGTGAAGGTATCCGGCGTGACAATTCCGGAAACAACTGCTTCGCCAAGCCCCCAGGTGGAATTGATGGTCACCTCGTCGTCGGCACCGGTCATTGGATTGAGGGAGAATGCGACCCCGCTTGATGCGGACAGGATGGTGGCCATGACTACAACGGCCATCGCCTCTCCTTCGTTCGGGACTCCCTTGATGGCCCGGTATTGGATCGCCCGGGGCTCCCAGAGGCTCTTGTAACAGAGCATCAAGGATTCCAGCACCTCGTCTGCAGAGGCGAGATTGAGGTAGCTCTCGTAGAGCCCTGCGAAACTGGCCTTCGTCGAGTCCTCGCTCACCGCGCTTGACCGGACCGCAAATGTGTCCCCTTCTCCGGCCCTGGCCTTGAGTTCCGCAAAGGAACTCCTCACGGCGTCAGCGAGGTCGCTCGGAATCTGGGCCTCGGCGAGCCGGGCACCGAGGGATGCCGCAGCTTCGTTGACGGCGGCGATGGCGGGTCTGGCGTCCAAGCCAGCAAAGGGCTCGATGAGCGGGTTAAGCCCTGACGAAGCGTGAAAGTGCTGGTAACCGAATGCTGTTACGGCAAACCCGGGAGGCACGGGGAATCCGGCCTGCGCGAGCCGGGCGAGGCTTGAGGCCTTCCCACCGACTTTTGATACCTGTGCCGCCGACTTTTGGTCGAGCCAAGCGACGAATTCGCTCATGATCACCTCGCGACGGGAAAACCCTATCACAGGCTTCTTCAAGCGGCCCTCGTCAGCCCGGGGTGGACCCAGCCGCCGCGCTTCCCGACAGTAGGTCTGATGGGTTCGGTTCTCCAGATCGTTGCCGCCGCTCTTGCCGGGCTAGCCATCGGTTGGACAGCTGCGAGCTACCAGCATCTCCTGTACAGGGAGGACGAGTACCGCACGTCGCCTCTCCGCGGAAAAAAGGCGCTGTTCGTGCGGTCGGCCCTCGCGGCCGCCTTTGCCGCGACGTTCATGATTGCCTTTCGACCGGACCACTACAGCTTCCCGGCGGCGGCGGCATCGGCTGTGGTTGTCGGCGTGTTGACAACCCTTGCCAGCACCGATTTCGAGCGGAGGAGGATCCCGAACCGTCTGGTTTACCCGGCCATGCTGCTGGCGCTTGGCGCGATGTTCATCTGGCCCGACCGCAACGTGTGGGACGCCCTTTACGGAGCCGGACTTGGATTCGGAGTGGGTGCTTTGATGGTCCTGCTCGGAGCGGCCGTCGGGTCGACTACCGGTGCCCGCGGCACGGCCTTCGGTATCGGCGATGCCAAGATGATCTTCTTGCTGGGGATTCTTGTCGGCTGGCCCCGGTTTCTTCAGGCGATGCTTCTCGGCGTCCTGGCAGCCGGCCTTCCGGCGATCGTGCTGCTGGCCATGGGAGGAAGGGGGAGGACCTACAGCTACGGGCCCTATCTCGCGTTTGGAGGTGCGGTGCTGGTTCTCTGGCCCGATCTCTTTTAGGCGGCCCGGCACCCAGAACCTGAGTATGTTGCCGACTTCGGTGTTCTCGGCCGCGCCAACCGGCAACTCGACTACCCCAACGGCTCCTCTGCCGCCGAATGCAATCCCGATCCAGGGACGGACCTTCTTGGCCACGCGAGTCACCCGGCCATCACGGTCGAAGAAGACCGCGTCGATGGAGTAACGCATGAAGCACATTTGGATGGAAGAACAGGGGCGGAGCACCAACCCTTCGCCGCCCTTTAGACGAGAGGTGAACATCAGACCTCGCATCCTTGCGAGAACGGACGTTGCCTCTCTTACGTCTATACCGAGATCCCGTTCGGAAGTCTCATCCCGGATGATCATGGCCTAGTCTCCAAACACGTTCATCAACTGGATGACTGCGGGTCCTCCAATAACGATGCCAATGGCAGGGAAGATCAAGAACACGAGAGGGAAGACCATCTTGATGGGCGCCTTAAATGCTTGCTCCTCTGCCTTTTGCTTCCTCCGCGTACGAATCACATGCGTCTGCTGACGGACGACACCTGCAATCGAAATGCCCATCGTCTCGGCCTGGACGACCGCATGAATCAGCGACCTCAACTCCTCCACGCCGGTCCTTTCGGCCATATCCACGAATGCTTCCCGTCTCGGCCGACCGACCTGGATCTCTCGCAGCGCTCGGGACAGCTCCTCAGCGAACGGTCCGTGCGTCCGCTCCAGCACCCGGGCGAAAGAGGCGTCGATGCCGAGCCCAGCTTCGACTGAAGCGGTGACGAGATCGAAAGCGTCCGGGAGCGCCCGCCAAATTTCCTTCTGGCGACGCCCAATTCTGTTGAGGAGCCACATTCGCGGCAGAAGTAGCCCAAGCCCCACAGCTATCACAAACGGGAGCAACAGTGACGGCCCTGTCTGGCCTGAGCTTGCCAACCATGCAACACCCAGGACTGGGAGGAGACCTCCGGACACGGCGAAGACGATTAACATCTGGCCGGACTTCATCTTCGAGCCGGCCTGGTCGAGCATCAGGTCCAGCTTTTCGACAAAGGTTGCTGGCATAACCTTCGACATGCTGTTTCCGGTTGACTTGAAGACCGACTTCAGGACGCGACCGAAGAAGCCTGACGGCGGCGGCTCTGATCCCCTGTCCGGACCAAGCGCAAGCTCTTCTCGAGCGGCGGCCGTCACGCCCCCGAGACGCTCGCTCATCGCTCCTCGCGGGACAGGCTTTGCGAAAACGCCATACACAGTCAGAGTGACCGCGAAGAAGACTCCAAATGCAATCATGAACTCCATGCGATCAGACCTCGATCTTGATGATCTTCAGGATGACGAGGAACCCGAGAACCTCTGATGTGACCGCCCCGGCCAGCATCATTCGACCAAGGGGATCTGTGAAGAGAAGGCGTTCAAACTCGGGGTTCAGGACCCAGAAGAGCGCGAACATCGCAACCGGTAGGCCTCCGATGACGAATCCGGTCAATCGCTGCTGGGCAGTCAAGGCTTTGATCTCTCCTTTGATCCGCTTGCGTTCGCGCATCGTCTCAGCAACGCCCTCGAGGATATTGGCGAGGTTTCCGCCGACTTCGCGCTGGATCAGGATCGCGGTTACGACGATGTCAAATTCAGGGCTGCCAACCCTCCCACTGAGCCCATCGAAGGCCTCCTCCACCGAAGCTCCGATCGCTATGTCTCGAAGCATTCGATCGATTTCGACCTTGAGTGGACCTTCCATCTGGTCAGACACCGTGGTCAGAGCTTGGACCAGGCCGAAACCCGAGCGCAGTCCGCTGGCGACCAGCGGAAGGAGATCCATCACCTGGTCCTCCATTCTGGCTCGACGACGACTGATCCTCGACTTCACAAACATCGCCGACAAGAAGAAACCCACGACGAACCCGACTGCTGCTCCACCGAGCTGAATGTTCGGGTACGGAATCAAGGTGTACGCGAAGAAGCCGGCCACGAGACCTACACCGGCCCGGAGAATGAAATACTCTTTCACATGGAGCTTCAGGCCGGCCCGGGTCAACTCCTCCTCCCAGGCCTTCGCCACGTTTGTAGGCACGAGCTTGATGCTGCGGAAGCTGACGGTTGCCCCCTGCTTGCGCGCGATATTGGACTTGGACTGGTTGCTCGGCTTTGCAATTTCTTCTTCCGCCTGGCGAATACGGTTCAGGCGCGAAGAGGCCCGGGCATCAGCAGCACCGAAACCGGTAAGCCAAAGCGCGAATGTGAACGCACACACACCGACTGAGGCAACCGCGAGAACAAGAATTGTCATGCGCGCTCCTCTCGGCTGCCTCCGAACAAGGTCGGGGGCAGCTCGATTCCAGCGAGTGCGAACTTCTGCACGAACCTGGGCCGCACGCCCGTTGGTTGAAGGCCGCCGTGGACTTTCCCCGCGTTGTCGACGTGATCGAGCTTGAACAGGAAGATATCCTGGAGGGTGATCGTGTCTTCCTCCATGCCGCTTACCTCGGTGACGTGCGTAATTTTTCGAGAGCCATCCTGCAAACGCGAAACCTGGATGAACATGTTGATGGCCGATGCAATCTGGTCCCGAATGGCCTTGGCAGGCAGCTCCAATCCAGCCATCAGCACCATGTTCTCGAGACGAGACACGGCGTCTCTCGGGCTGTTTGCGTGAACTGTCGAAATGGAACCGTCGTGACCGGTATTCATGGCCTGCAACATGTCGAATGCCTCAGCGCCACGGACCTCACCGACGATGATTCGGTCGGGGCGCATTCTGAGGGTGTTGCGAACGAGGTCCCGTTGGGCAATCGCGTTCTTGCCCTCGATGCTCGGCGGCCGCGCCTCGAGAGAGATGACGTGGTCCTGCTGAAGCTGTACCTCAGCCGGGTCCTCTACAGTCACGATGCGCTCGGCATTTGGGATAAAGGCAGACAGGGCGTTCAGCATTGTCGTCTTACCGGTGCCGGTACCACCACTAATGATGATGTTGAGGTGAGCTCGAACACACATCGCCAGAAAATCGGCGGTCTGCTCTGTCAGGGCCCCCACATTAATGAGGTCTGCCATCCGCATCTTGTCCGTTCGGAACTTTCGGATGGTAATGCTGGCCGCTTTCGGGGAGGCTGGAGGGACCGTTATGTTGACACGCGATCCATCCGGGAGACGAGCGTCAACCATTGGGCTCGACTCATCAATCCGGCGGCCGAGAGGAGCAATGATTCTCTCGATGATCCGCATAACGTGAGTGCGGTCGCGGAAACGAACCGGCGCCCGGAGAATGCGGCCATCAACCTCGTAATAGATCTTGTCGATGTCGTTGACCATGATCTCGCTCACACCTGCGTCCCGAAGGAGAGGCTCGAGAGGACCAAAGCCAAGGACCTCGTCAGCGACCGAGTCAAGTAGCTCGTCACGCGTCATTCCAGGGACACGGAGATCCTCCTGGGAGACAATCTCGCGTGCAGTTCGGATGACAGTCTCGCGCTGCTGGCTAGGGGACATTCCATCGATCGCGTGATGGTCGAGTTCTTCGATCAGCAGCTCATGCAGACGGGCCTTCGCTGTGTCAGCCTGCGCGCCCGCCGTGGGCGGCTCCCCTGATCGGGTCGCGGCCGGTTTGGGCGGAGGAGGAACAGCTCGCTCTTCTCCTGTGGGCCCGGGCGCCTCATCACCGCCGGTCTTGAGTGTCCAGCCGTCCGGAGCGAGGGGCACGGACCGGCGGCCGCGAGGCGACTGGCCCTGGCGTGAAGGACGCAGAGCCCATTCGTTCTCCCCTAGGGGTTCTTTTGTCTCGGCATTGAGTGGTGCCTGGCGCGAGCCCGGCCCGCCGACAACAACACGTCGGGTTGGGCGCAGGGGGAAAGGCTCTTCTGCCGGAGGCTCGTCCTGACCGTCGAACAGTTCTGGCGATGGCTGCTCAGACATGACTTCCTCCGTATATTTCCTGGGTGCTCCGCTTAAGCAGACTTCCGAAAGAATGGTCGCAGGAACCCGCCTCCATCTCTCCTCCCAGACTTCTGTCGAGGTGCGACACCGGCGAGAGCACAGGCCATGTCCCGAACTTCAACCGACACACGGTTGTGGGGCTTGTTCATCACAATCGGGCTTCCAATCTGCGCGGACCTCATGACTTCGTTGTCGTCCGGAATCCGCCACCAGAAAGGTGTGTCCAATGTTTGTTCGACATCCTCTACGCGCACTCCGGTGTCAACTCCGGATCGATTTAGGAGCACCTTCAGTCGGTCGGTGTCATTGCCGAACCGATCACGGAGCATTTCAAGAGCAAGGACCGTGTCTTTGATGCTCGCCATGTCAAGTGTGGTGAGGAGAAGAATCATCGTCCCAAGCTCGATCGCGGCGGCAACGAGTTCATTGAAAGTCCCGGGTGTATCGAGAATCACGAAATCGTGAGTCTGAGCCAGGATATCGATCACATCTCGAACGGACTCGGTGCCGAGGGTGCGCCAATCACCGGGGCGCGTTGGCGCCGGAAGAATGCGAACGCCGCTTTCGTGCTCGATCAGGAAGTCCCCGAGAGATTTCTGGTTGATGTGGTCCAGGTTCCGTGCGAGGTCTGCGATCGACCGCTCGACCTGAACGTCCATCGTGATGGCGACGTCCCCAAAGCGAGTATCCATATCCACTAGAGCGACGCTCTGCTGGGCGTCTCTGGCCAGGGCGATGGCCAGGTTAGAAGCAATGGTGGTCTTTCCGATGCCTCCTTTGGCACCGAATACGGTGACGATAGTTCCCTGCGGTACAGGCGGGTCAAGCGTCCCATTGCGCCGCGCGGCTGCCCGTTCCTTGCGCTCGATGGCTCGCATAAGCGAATCCTCGAGATCGGGTACTTCGAAAGGCTCAGCGAGAAAATCGGATGCGCCGGCAACCATGCACTGGCGGATCAGTCGAGCACTGGGGGTCGCAGAATAAATCACAACTGGAAGATCCGGAAAGCTGTCACAGAGCTTCTCGAGGGTCTGAACCGGGCGCGCTGCAGGCTCGTCTACCCTCGCGAGAATGATGCCCGGGTGCAGCTGAAACGCAAGAGTGAACCCCTCAACGCCGTATCCAGCCTGACCAACAAGCGAGAAGCCGGCCATACCGAGAGTCCGCTGGAGGTCCTCAGCCGCCTCTTTATCCGGATCGATTAGTAGTACCTGCGGAACCTTCGTCATTCTTTTGTTTCCTCGAGCCGTGGGGGCTCCACTGGCCGGCCCGCCGCAAAGCGGCGAGCCGAAGGGCTTGCCGATCTAGTTGGTCGGCTCGAAAACGTCATCGAGGCTCCAGATGGAGGTCCCTGTGACCCGTTCCGTGTCGCCAACCTGTCGGGTGACTACGCGGAACTGCGCTACGTCGTCTTGCATCGCATCGATGATCAGGATCTTGGCGGCCTGCTCAGGAGTGACCGCGATGGTTACCGAGAGGGCTTCTTCGAACGTCTCTACTTTGTCGTCGGGATTGCCGACGCGGGATGAGGCTGCGGTCGTGCCGGTGTGCTCGCCGGCTGTGTGTGAGCCCTCGCCTACCTCCGTTCCTTCGCCCGTTCCCCCGGTTCCACCCAGTTCCTCACCGGACCCGGTACCGGATTCTAAGTCTCCTCGGGCATCGGTATTCGAAATGATTTCGATGGCGGTCTGCGAGACGGCGAGGACCTCAACGTCCTCGGCGATAATGCCGGCAATGACGTTCGGCCTTTCCTGCCCGGTCAGCGGGTCGAGTTCGATAAAGACGGTCACGCCGAACACGTCGACGTGGTCGCCTGGCCGGGCCAGGCCGGCGTTCGCCCAGGCCTCGTGGGGAATCATCACCGACAAGGCGCGAAGACCCGCTGGCACCTTGTAAGCGAGGGTGTTCTGTCCCTCGTAGGTCGTGACCTTGGCCACCAGAACCTGCTCGCCAGCAAAGATCGGAGCAGTCGCCACCTTGCCAACTATTGCGCTTGCGTCGAGCACAACACCATCGACCAGCACGTTCGGAGGGAATGTTGCTGTGGTGAGCATGCTCGGCTCGATAGTTTCGCCCGGAGCGATGTTCTCGGTCGCGACAACCACTACCTGCGAGCCCTGTCCTTCGCGGAGGGCGTCGCCCAGTACGGTATCCGCGGTTGTGGTGGTGTTCTGGGAGTTCAAGAACGCGAACACCAGGCCAGCGCTCAAGATTCCGAAAATGGCGGCTACCAAAAGGATCGCCTTATTACGGGTTGAGCTGCTCATCGACACAGACGAAATAACTCGAACCACTGGTTACCCTCCTCCGGGGTTATCGGCGTTGGCGTTCCAAACCTTTGGAAGCTTGATAACGGCCTCTTTAAGTTCGCGGCTGAGTTCTGCCATAGGCACACCTCGACGCGAGAACCGATGCCGGATTTCAGCATCCTGAGAGTGGATTTCAAAAGCACCTACTCAAGGCGCATTGAAGATGAAGCTGTGATAGTTGGCTCGCTGAGTGCCGTGCCAAAGAGGCCTGCGATCGCTCCGATCGGGGTTACGTAGCTGAAGTCATAGCTAAGACTCACCGTGACCGCGGAACCGCGGGAGCCCTGGACGTTTGTCAGGTCAACAGTGAGAGCTGTTACCGCCAGAGTGGAGGTCGTCTCGCTGACCCGCGTACTTATTTCGGTCGCGTCACCCTGGATTGCACCGACGCGAGCTCCTTCGCGAGCGGCGTTGGTCAGCACCAGCCAGGAATAGAAGGCCCGGCCGAAGTCGACCAGGCAAAAGAGGAGCAAGAAGAATACGGGAAGGATCATCGCGAACTCGGCGAGTGCCTGCCCACGTTCGCCCCGGTTAAGTCGCGGCAACCACCGGGTTATGCGTCCCGCCGGGAGGCGCCTCTGATATTCGTCCTGGTCCGATAGAGGAGGCGTGCGGCGGTCCATTGTATCTACTCCGAAGGGGCTTTTTCTGGTACGGGGTGGAGGGCCGGCAACGACCCACCATCCCGCGATTCCGGATGCCGATTGATGTGTGTTAGATGGAACCGGCCAGATGGTTGAGCATAGTGGAGAGTTCGACACCGACGCTGGTCATCGCCGCGATGCAAACCACTGCGATCAGCGAGAGAATTAGGACGTACTCAGCAAGCCCCTGACCCTCTTCGTCCTTGCGGATCCACTTCATTACCTTCGACATTTCTCTGCCTCCTCTTGGGCTGGCCGCCCGTTTCTTTTTTCTTCCCTCCGCTTCGGGCGGTCCTGGCCCGCCCGGGAAGCCCGCCCCCGTGGGCCCCTCCGTTCCATCCCTTTGCAGGTCCGGGGCGGCAGGCGCCTTCCGCGTTGGGAAGCTAGATCAGGTTTCGAACGACCGAGGGTTGTTCAACAGAGGAGTTCACCAGGTTGTCACTCCTAATCTCTCTGCAAATTCCAGATAAAGCCCGTGCTCACTGGTGAGCGGTCAAACTTGGTCGATCCCGAGGAAGAACACAAAGCGAGTGGAGTCTATTGATGGCAGTCGCAACGAAAGCATCCCCCTGTTCCTCGGAGCTCGTCGAGCCGTCGGCTCAGCTATGCCCAGGACGCCATGTTGGTCGTGCTTTCCGCCGCATTCGCCTGACCCATGGGCAAGCCCTGTTGGACGATCACAGGATCTCGAGCTTCCCGTTCGTAATTGAACAGAGCATCCTCGTCTTCCTGTTCCTGATTCGACGAGAGAGTCGCCAGACATCAAGAAGAACCAGTGACTGGATAGTGGCAGCCATCGGCGGCTGGGGAACGCTCGGCCTGCGACCTCTGGGCGAGGCCTCAGGCTGGGTCGAGGCAACTGGCATCGGCATTCAAGCGGTCGGCGTATCGCTCGCCGCTGTCGCGTTTATGAACCTTGGCCGGAGTCTCGGTGTGGTCGCCGCGAGCCGCGGACGAAAAACCGGCGGCCTCTACGTACTCGTGCGCCACCCTATCTACACGGCCCACATTCTAACCATCTCGGGGTTCCTGCTCGCCAACCCCCACGCCTGGAACTACTTCATGGCCACAGTCGTCGTTATCTGCCTGGTCCTCCAGATCGGGGCAGAAGAGAGGCTGCTGAGCGAGACAGACGACTACAGGCGCTACCGGGAGAAGGTCCAGTGGCGGCTGGTTCCCAAGGTTTACTGAGAGAATAACTACCTGGCCCAGTTTCCGGACCGCTCCACCGCATCCCGCCATCGCCCGAGCCTGTCCTGCCGCTCCGCGTTGGAGATCGAAGGCTCGAACACAGCGTCGCTCTGCCAGAGCGCGCCGACTTCATCGGACGACCGCCAGAGGCCAGCCCCCAGCCCTGCAAGGAACGCAGCACCCATCACCGTGGTTTCGGTCTCCCTGGGCCGAACGACCGGAATCCCGGCCAGGTCGGCCTGGAGCTGCATCAGGAGGTCGTTCCGTGACGCTCCCCCATCCACCCGAATCTCGGACATCGGCACCTTGAGGTCGGCGCTCATCGCCGCCACGAGATCTGCACTGGATAAAGCGATCGCGTCGAGTGCCGCTCTGGCTATATGCGCCTTGGAGGTGCCCCTCGTCAGACCGATGAGGAGGCCGCGGGCGTTCGGATCCCAGCGGGGCGCTCCCAGTCCGGTAAAGGCCGGCACGAAGACGACCCCGTTACTATCGTCCACAGACCGGGCAAGCGCCTCGATTTCATTGGCGTCCCGGACCAGGCCGAGCTCATCCCGTAGCCACTGGACCGCCGCCCCGGCCACGAACACCGAGCCCTCGTACGCATATTCAGGCCCATCTTCACCACTGGTAGCCCCCAGCGTAAGAACCAACCGATGCAAAGACGGCTCAGCTCGGCGGCCGGCCGGGGCGAGAAGGAAACACCCCGTGCCATATGTATTCTTGGCAACACCCGGTCGGAGGCACCATTGGCCAAACAGAGCCGACTGTTGATCGCCCGCCACTCCAGTGATTGGAACCCGAGCCCCAAAAACGTCGGGGTGGGTCTCCCCGAAGAGTCCCGAAGAAGGCCGTACCTCGGGCAGGGCCACCACAGGGACCCCCATCAGGTTGCAGAGATCAAGGTCCCAGCGACCTGAACGAATATTGAACAGCAAGGTCCGGCTGGCATTCGTGTAATCGGTAACGTGAGCCGCGCCGGCAGTGAGGTTCCAAATGAGCCAAGAATCGATGGTCCCAACGACGATTTCACCGCGCTCGGCCTTGTCCAATAGTCCGGGCACCTCGTCGAAGAGCCACCAGAGCTTCGTGCCCGAGAAGTACGGGTCGATGGTCAACCCCGTAGAGACGGCGAAGCGCCTTTCCAATCCCTCGGTCTTCAGAGCCTCACAGAGGTCTGCCGTTCGACGGTCCTGCCAGACAATGGCCGGGCCTACCGGCTCACCGGTCTTGCGGTCCCAGGCGAGAACGGTCTCCCGCTGGTTGGCGATTCCCACCGCCGAAAGGTCTCTCGTGTGCAGGCCGGCAACCGAAAGCGCGTCGGACACAGAGTCGGTAACGGACACCCAGATGTCCCAGGCGTCGTGTTCGACCCAACCTGGCCTCGGGAAGTGTTGGTTGAATCCGTGCTGACCTCTGCCGACCATCTTGCCGTCGAGGTCGATCACCGCGGCCCGGGAGCTCGTCGTTCCCTGATCTATTGCAAGGATGAACGGCCCGTCCATCTGCCCAGTCTGCAGGATGGGTCAAGACCGGGCCAAGTCGCCCGGCGAGGTGAGTCAGCCGGGAGGCGACCACATCCCCTATTGGTCTACAAGTTGCCGGAGAACGTAGTGGAGAATCCCCCCGTGACGGAAGTAGTCCAGCTCGACCGGGGTATCAATTCTTGTGATCGCATCGAACCTAGTTTCGCTCCCGTCTTGGCGTCGTGCTGTCACGGCAACCGGTCCACCCGGCGTCAAAGCACCCAGATCCGCGAAGCTGAAGAGTTCTTCACCGTCCAGTCCGAGGCCCTCACGTCCCTGCCCCGGCATGAATTGGAGCGGAAGGACGCCCATACCGATGAGATTGCTGCGATGGATACGCTCGTAGCTTTCCGCTACGCAGACCTTGATGCCAAGGAGTGAAACTCCCTTGGCAGCCCAGTCCCTGGACGAGCCGGACCCGTATTCCTTGCCAGCGAGCACGAGGAGCGGCACACCCTCCTCTCGATACCGCACCGCCGCGTCGTAGATCGACATCTGGGTGCCGTCAGGCAGATGTCGCGTGACTCCTCCTTCGGTGCCGGGAGCGAGCAGGTTTCGGAGCCGGATATTTGCGTAGGTCCCGCGCATCATGACCTCGTGATTGCCGCGGCGGGCCCCATATTGATTGAAATCCGCCCGGGCAACGTCCATCCCGCGCAGGTAGTCGGCCGCCGGGCTGGTAGGCGCAATATTGCCGGCGGGCGAGATGTGGTCTGTGGTCGTCGAATCACCAACTACCACGATGGCCCGGGCATTTTCAACATCGCGCACCGGCTCAGGCTGAGGGGAAATCCCTTCAAAGAACGGAGGCTTACGGATGTAGGTCGATGCGTCGTCCCACATGTAGCCGGTCCCATCTGGCGTGGGAAGCTCGCGCCAGCGTTCCTCGCCTTCGAAGACGGCCGAATAACACTCACGGAACATGCCTGAGTGGACACTGGACTGAACAACCTGGACAACCTCGCTCGTGCTGGGCCAGATGTCCCCAAGATAGACGGGCGATCCATCGATATCCTCCCCCAGAGGCTCATTGTGGAGATCGATGTCCATCGTTCCGGCCAAGGCGTATGCCACAACGAGCGGCGGCGACACGAGGTAGTTGGCCCGAGCATCAGGATTCACACGGCCTTCGAAGTTGCGGTTGCCGGACAGCACAGCGACCGCGGCCAAGTCCCCGTCGCGGATAGCGGAGCTCACGGGCTCAGGAAGTGGACCCGAGTTACCTATGCACGTTGTGCAGCCGTACCCGACGAGGTCAAAACCCAGCTCATCGAGGAAGGGGGACAGGCCCGAAGCACGGAGGTACTCGCTGACAACTTGGGACCCTGGGGCGAGGGAGGTTTTCACCCACGGTTTGCGCGAGAGCCCCTTCTCCACTGCTTTCTTGGCCAAGAGGCCCGCCCCAAGCATCAACTCCGGATTGGATGTGTTCGTGCAACTTGTGATCGCTGCTATCACGACCGATCCGTTCGCCAAACGGTACTCAGAGCCATCAAGAGTCAGCGTGGCCTCTGCGTCGGGACGACCATCCGCCGAAAGAAGCGTCGGTAGTGTTTCCCGCCAAGCGGACTTGGCGTCGCGAAGACCGATACGATCCTGCGGCCTCCGGGGTCCCGCAATCGACGGCCCGATATCCCCGAGATCCAGCTCGAGCCGGTCCGAGAACAGTAGGTCAGCTTCACCGTCGGTCCGGAAGAGGCCCTGCTCGCGGCAGTATTCCTCAACGAGTTGTACCTGAAACTCATCCCTTCCCGAGAGCCGCAAGTAGGCGAGTGTCTCATCATCGACAGGGAAGAATCCCATGGTCGCTCCGTACTCCGGAGCCATGTTGGCGATGGTTGCCCTCGCCGCGAGGGGCAGGGAGGAAAGTCCCTCCCCGAAAAACTCAACGAACTTCCCGACGACGCCCTTCTCCCGAAGCATCTGCACCACCTGCAGCACAAGGTCCGTTCCCGTGGCGCCTTCCGGCAGCCGGCCAGTCAACCTGAACCCCACGACATCGGGAATCAGCATCGCGACAGGCTGCCCGAGCATCGCTGCTTCAGCTTCGATACCCCCGACTCCCCAACCGAGGACACCGAGGCCGTTGATCATGGTTGTGTGGGAATCAGTACCGACGAGGGTGTCCGGGTAAGCAGAACCGTCTTCGCCAGTGAAGACGACGGTGGCGAGGTACTCGAGATTGACCTGGTGGACGATGCCGGTGCCGGGCGGCACCACTCTGAAATTCTGGAAGGCCTGCTGCCCCCAGCGGAGAAACTGGTACCGCTCCCGGTTCCGCTCGAACTCCAACTCTACGTTTCTCGCAAATGCACCGGGCGCCCCAAAGTGGTCGACCTGAACCGAATGGTCGATCACCAGGTCAACGGGCTGGGCTGGATTGATCCGGGCTGGATCGCCTCCTAGCTCGACGATCGCGTCACGCATCGTCGCCAGGTCAACCACAACTGGGACCCCGGTGAAATCCTGGAGGAGGACCCTGGCCGGAGTGTAGGAGATCTCCCGCTCAGTTCCGCCGGGCGTCCATTCTGCGAGCGCCCTAATGTCGCCGTCGGTCACGCCACGGCCGTCTTCGAGACGGAGAAGGTTCTCCAGGAGGATTTTCAGCGAGAAGGGAAGTCGCTCAACATGCCCGATACCGGCCTGAGTCAGCGCAGAGAGCCGATGAAGTATGAAATTCCGGCCCCCGGAAGTCAGATTGCCACGGCTATTGAACGTGTCGATTCCCAATGGTGAGTTCCTCCTGGACCAGCGGTCCCTGCTGATTGCCCACGCCAACGGAGCAATGGCGCCTAGGGCACGTCGAAACAGACTGCGTCGGTTGCACCGGTCCCGACCAGTCGCGATCGGTTCGCGCGCCACTCGCGCGGAGAATCGAGGTCACCGCGGAGGGGCCCCCCGGTTGCGCCTCGCTTGCCTCCCGGCGACCCGAGTATACGCGCCAACGAAATAGGACCGTAGCTCAAAAAGGCCACGCCGATCGTGGGCAGTAGTTGGCGCTCGGGAAGGGCATCCTGATGTATTGAGAACTTGAGAGAAATGTGACATACTAGAAAAGGAGTAGTGTGTCTGCACTCTCAATTGACTCTAGGATGCTCACTCAACAATGAATAAAAATACGCTTACCGAGCGTGGCAGCGGCGACTCTGAACTACTGGCATCGACGGTGAGTCGATCAACCAGTTCTCTGGCCCAGGGCGACGAAGAGGAAGGAGGCACCGGCGTGGGCGTTCTCGCCCCCATCGGTGCCTCCTCAGCCTCGAGCGAAACCGCTGAGTCGGATGAGGAGGAGGAGGATGAGGAGGAGGAGTCTGAGTCCGCATCCGACGATGATGAGCCGCAGGAAGAGGTAGAGGCAAAGGCCACCGAGGCGATATCGCTGCTCGCGGACGAGACCGAAGGCATCGACGACCCGGTCCGTATGTACCTGAGGGAGATCGGCAAGGTCTTCTTGCTGACAGCCGACGACGAGAAGTACCTCGCACGCCAGATGGAAGAGGGCATCCATCTCGGTGCGATTGACGCTGCCTATAAGGAACGGTTCAACGAAAGTCCGAGCTCCTCCCGCGTCGGCGTCGAACTACTCGACCAGTGGGACGAGCTGACCGTGTACTTCAAGTCGGCCATCGAGTTCATCGACAATTACGAGACCATCGTTGCCGACGAGTTAGAGCCAAAAGACGACAGCGAGCCATTGAAGATGCCCAAGTGGCGTGACGCGGAAGCCCCGAAACTCAAGACACTGTCTCTCTCCGAGTCGATAGGCGACCCCCAAATGCGGGGACTGATCGACGGCGAGATGGATCTTCAATTCCGTGCCTTCGTAGGCGAGAAGGCGAAGGCGGAAGAAGACGAAGCCCACGCTCGCATAGTCCAATTTTCAATCGTAACTCACATCCTCAACCAAGATCTCGTTGCCCAGATGGGCGAGGAGGCCGGGGGCGAAAAGAAACTCATGCCGCCGGTGGATGGCCTGGTTGAAGAGATCGCGGCGATGGAGGACCAGCTTCAGCGACACTTCGACGAGATCAAGCGCAACGGCTTCGCAGCCGAGCGTCGGCTCACAGAAGCCAACCTCAGGCTTGTGGTATCGGTCGCCAAGAAATACATCGGTCGGGGAATGTCTCTGCTGGACCTGATCCAGGAGGGCAACATCGGGCTTATCCGTGCGGTCGAGAAGTTTGACTACCGCAAGGGCTACAAATTCTCGACTTACGCCACCTGGTGGATTCGGCAGGCCATAACTAGGGCGATTGCCGACCAAGCGCGCACGATCCGGATCCCGGTCCACATGGTCGAGACAATCAACAAGCTCGTTCGCGTGAGCCGTCGCCTCGTCCAGGAGTATGGTCGCGAGCCGACTAGCGAAGAGATCGCCCAGGGAATGTCCGAAACGGGGAAGCCCGAGGCCAGCACCGTCTACACTTCCGATCGCATCAGGGAGATCCAGAAGGTTTCCCAGGAGCCGGTCTCCCTGGAGACACCGATCGGTGAGGAGGATGACTCGCATCTCGGTGACTTTCTCGAAGACCCGACCGCCCTAGCACCGGCCGACGCTGCAAGTCAGCAACTCCTCCGCGAGCAGGTCGAAGACGTTCTTGCGAGCCTGACGGGACGTGAGAGACGAGTTCTTCAGCTTCGGTTTGGGCTCGAGGACGGTCGCAGCCGGACGCTTGAAGAGGTGGGCCGCGAGTTCGGCGTCACCCGCGAGAGGATTCGGCAGATTGAGGCCAAGGCGCTGCGCAAGCTTCGTCATCCCAGTCGCTCGAAAAAGCTCCGGGACTACCTCGACTAGCAATCAAACGGCAGTCGGCCGCGGGGACCCTCGCAGGTCGCGCCTGCCGCACTTCATGGACGGTCAATGAAAAGGGCAGCCGTCGTTGTCGTGATCCTGACGGTTCGGGATGGATGGCTGTCGGTGCTCCTGATCGAGCGGGCCGCCGAGCCGTCTCAGGGCCGGTGGGCACTCCCCGGGGGGGTCCTCCGCGAAGGCGAGTCGCTCGACGGCGCGGCCGTCCGGAAACTCGCAGACGAAACCGGCGTCTCAGACCTCTTTCTCGAGCAGCTGTACACGTTTGACCCACCGAGTGAAGGATCTGCAGATGTCACCATCACCTACTTCGCTCTCGTGGACGCCCAGCGGGCAAGGCTGAGGCCCGGTCTGGACTGGCAACCTGCCTGGTATCGGATCGACGAGCTTCCGCCGCTAGCATTTGAAAACGAAAAGATCGTAGGCTACGCAGTTGACCGCCTTCGAAACAAGCTTCTCTATGCAAATGTTGCCTACAGTCTGCTGCCCGATCGTTTCACCATGTCGGAGCTCCAGGGAGTCTACGAGGCGATCGCCGGGGAACGAATCGACAAGCGGAATTTCCGGAGAAGGATCGAGGGGCTCGGGCTCGTCCGCTCAACCGGGCAAACGAAGAAGACAGGCGCCCACAGGCCGGCGATGCTCTACGAGTTCACGTCCAAGGAGCCGCTCCCTCTGTAGGAGCGCGGGAGAATTTGGGCGGGAAGGTTGAACTTCGCCGCTGGTGAGACCCATAATCGGGATCGGGCCGAAGTGGCGGAACGGCAGACGCGCTACGTTCAGGGCGTAGTGTCCGCAAGGGCGTGTGAGTTCAAATCTCACCTTCGGCACCAGTCAACCGCGCCCGTGGCGCAGTGGATAGCGCGTTTGGTTGCGGACCAAAAGGTCGGAGGTTCGAGTCCTCCCGGGCGTACCAGCAAATGAACGTAGACGGCCGCCGAAATGGCGGCCGTTTGCTATGCTGACCGACCCAAAGAGGACCCGAACAGGGCCGGGGCACTCGCAGTCAGTCAAGAGGTAATGACATGTACCTGAACACCTTCGCCCAGAACAGCGCTCCAGTGGACATGACGGCCACCGACGAGTTCGAAAGCCTGCTCACAAGCGCTGCCGAACTCGGACTCACCGCGCCTCGGGACGTGCGCTACGTCTCTCGAAATCTGATCGCCAACGGGCTTCGCCTGCACTTTCTCGAATGGGGCAGCCCCGGTCAGTCCCCTCTTATTCTCCTACACGGCGGCGGTCAGACGGCTCACAGCTGGGACCTGGTCAGCCTGCTGCTCTCGGACATATTTCACGTGGTCGCTCTTGACCAGCGCGGCCACGGGGATACCGAGTGGCCGCGCGACGGCGCGCGCACCCGCAAGCCAATGGCTGCGGACGCCCTGAAACTGCAGATCGCGATGGGATTCGAGCAGCCAACGCTCATAGGTCACTCCATGGGTGGGCTGGTTGCGATGACGCTCCTGGAGGAAAACCCCGGGGTCGCACGCAAGCTCGTCCTGGTCGACGTCGGGCCTGCTCCGTCGAGCAAGAAACTAAAGGAGATCGCGGCGGCCCGCCCTGAGCCGCCGGAGTGGGACACGCTCGACGCATTCATCGAACGCGTTCAGCAGCTCGATCCATCGCGATCTGCCGAGCATGTCATGCGTACCGCTCGGTACAACATCATGGAACGCTCGGACGGCAAGTTCGTGAGCAAGCAGGACAGCCGCCGAGCGGGCCCGGTTCCGAGCATGGCCGCCGAGTGGTCGATGTCGTTCACGAACGATGATCGAAGGGCGAGCCTCTACAGTTGCCCACTCCTCATCGTTCGCGGCGGTGACAGCAAGATCCTCGGCCAGCGGACCGCAGAGGAGTTCATCGCCCCGATTCCCAGCGCCACTCTTGTCACTGTCCCTGGCGCCGGCCACAACGTTCACACCCAGAAATCGGGCGAATTCGTCGAAGTGGTGCGCCCATTTATCAGCAGCTGACGAAAGCAGGATCATCAGGTCATCTCCTCGCCCTCGAGAAGACAGAAGGTGCAACATGAGTCACGAGCGAAAGTGGTCCGCTGATGACATCCCCGACCTGTCGGGTAAGACCTCAGTCGTCACCGGGGCCAACTCGGAAATCGGCTTGGAAACCGCCGAGGCGCTCACTCGGCACAGAGCACGTGTCGTCCTCGCCCGCCGGAACATTCGGGGGCTTCATTCTGCTTTTTCTTGTGCACTTTAGTCGAAGCCATCCATGAGAAAAAAAGGGGGGGGAAAAGACATTAGCCCCATCATTCTCACTGTTCTCTTGATGCTACTCGCTTCGAGTTGCGGCTCCGCCGCCGATTCTTCTGGCGAAGACTCCTTGGGTGATGCGGGTGCCAGGGATTCCGGCAACAATGACACCGACATCAACAGCGACACTGGTGGCAGTGACGATTCGGGGCAAGTGATAGAGACAGGACCTGTCTCCATCGCCTTCAGCGTTCACGTGGAGAACTGGCCCGTCGTGACGGATGAGAGCTACCAGGATCTGGTGAGCCTGCTTCAGACGTGGGCTGATCTCTTCGAAGCACACGAGGCCCACCTCACGTTTGAGGTCAAAGAGATCGTCGCTGCGGCCACCCAAAGGGGAGACACGGTCCTCGCCGATCTCGAAGAGCGGGGCCATATCCTCGGCTTACACATCGATGTTGGGGCTGGACCTGGTGCACCGGGTAACTACCCGCAATTGGTAGAAGAGTTGACTTCCCGGCGCATTGCCTTGGAGGATCATGGTGTCACCGTCCGTCATGCCTCGGGCATTTGTGCTCCGGAGCTCGACTGGATTGCTGCCGCCGGCGAGGCCGGGTTTACGTTCACTACTGGCTTGGTCGAGTATTGCCTGAAATCTCTGCCCGAAGAAGAGCAGTCCGCTCGAATCAGAAACTGCGCTAACCCAACCCATTGCCATGGGCCGGTGCCCTACGATCTCAACGCCCGGATGATCCCGTGGCGGACGAACACAGCAAGCGCGCTCCTAGACCCGATGCCCGATGGGCAGCTCGTCATTCTCCCGAAAGTCGGTGGCATCTACTGCATGGCGGAAGGAGAAGGGCCCGGGACGCCGCGATGTACATTTGGGGATGACGACATCGCGGCCCTCGCGCCGATCGTTGATGCCGGAAACGTGCTTGCCCAGTCCACCGACGAGGTGGTGCACATCCACTTTGGATTCAGCACCGTGAATCCGCCCGACCTTGACACCTTGGACCGCCTCCTGGACGCCGTCGACAACCACGTTGCCAGGGGCGAGGTGCGATGGTCCACGGTTGCCGAACACTACGATCGTTTTGTTGCACAGGAGTAGATCAGGGCCGCGCAGAAGCCACGCAAGAAACGTCCTGCTCAGCCCATTTCTTGCGTGGCTGACGCCCTTCGGCCCTGAACGACCGGCACGGGCGCGACCATAGGCACAGGACTTCGTGGCGTCCGGGACCTGGTCGGCCTCAAGGCGGAGCAACCGCCGATGGCAAGCGGACTGTCAGCCCTCGATAAATGGTCGGGTCGAATCAGGCAGCGCGGCGGCCGAAGGGCCAGAACTTTCGCCAGGGGGACGGTTTTTCTGCCCGTTCCTTGGCCTTCTTGTCATCTTCCCAGGGTGGGCCCGCCCAGCCCCTGCCACACGCCTGGCAGTAAGCGTAGACATTCAGGTTTTCGTGGCCACACCAGGGGCAACTGCGCATTCGTATCTCCTGCAGGGGTGAGTATAACGGTGATTCTCATGGGGTCCCCGGGGGGACGACGCCCGAACAGCGCACCTGAGGGCCTACACCTGTTCGACGCGGTCCCTCTTCCGTGCCCGGTCCCGTTGGACCTCCGTCAAGAGCGCCTTACGAAGGCGAATCGCCTTCGGGGTGACCTCCACAATCTCGTCCTCGCCGACCAGCGAGAGGCTTCTCTCGAGCGTCGGAGGCTGCGGCGGGGTGAGCTTCACCGCAATGTCACTTGTCGAACTGCGAATGTTCGTCAGCTTCTTGGTTTTGCAGACGTTCACAACCAGGTCGTGCTCGCGGCTGTGCAGCCCGACGACTTCGCCACCGTACACCCGAGCACCTGGCTCGACGAAGAGCGTCCCACGCTCCTGCGCATTGGCGATTCCGTACGACACCGCCGTACCTGTCTCCGAGGCGATCAAGGCGCCGGAGCGGGATCTTGCTATTTCACCCGCCCAGAAGCGGTAGCCCAGGTATTCGGTATTCATAATCCCCTCGCCACCGGTAGCAGTGATGAACATATCGATGTACCCGATCAGCCCGCGCGTAGGAACATCGAATTCCAGCCGCACGTCTCCATCGCGGTCAGACCGCATCGACATGAGCTGTGCCTTCCTCTCGGATAGCGTCTCGATCAGTACTCCGGTGGCCGATTCCGGCGCTTCTATGTACAGGCGCTCCCAGGGCTCATGGAGCCCGTCCCCCAGTCTCCGGGTGATTACTTCGGGCCTGGTCACGCCAAACTCGAAGCCTTCGCGACGCATCGTCTCCACGAGGATGGCGAGATGGAGCTCTCCACGACCACTGACTGTGAACGCATCGGCCGTGTCGCCGTCTTCGACCCGCAAGGCGACATTGGTCTCGATCTCACGAAATAGCCGCTCGCGGAGCTGACTCCCGGTCACGAACTCCCCCTCCTTCCCTGCGAACGGAGAGTCGTTAACCCGGAATGTCATCCTCAGAGCCGGCTCCTCGATATTGATCGGGATCAGAGGCCCTGCGGCGTCTTCGGCCGCGATTGTCTCGCCGATCTGGATATCCGGGATGCCGGTGAGCGCCACGATGTCGCCGGCAGTAGCTTCGTCCACGTCGATCCGCCCGATCCCTCGGAACCCGAATGCCTGGAGAACCTTCCCGCCTGTCGCCTGTCCGGCGTGGTCGAACCTGAGCACGGGGTCGCCGGGTCGGATGGAGCCGTCGCTGACCCGACCTACGGCCGTACGGCCCCTGTAGGTGTCGTATTGCAGCGTGGTCACGAGCATCCGAAACGGGACAGCAGGGTCACACTCGGGCGGAGGGGTCGCGGAAATAACCGTCTCGAAGAGCGGCCTCATATCTCCCGACGAGACCTCAGAGCTCAGACCTGCATAGCCGTCGCGAGCGTTCGCATAGATAACTGGGAAGTCGAGCTGGTGGTCCTCGGTCGCCAGGTCCAAGAAAAGATCCTGCGTGGCCGACAGCACCGCTTCCGGGCGGGCGGCCTGCCGGTCGATTTTGTTGATCACGACGATTGCATGAAGACCGAGTTCGAGCGCCTTCCTCAGGACGAACTTCGTCTGAGGCATCGGCCCCTCAACAGCATCGACCAAGAGCAAGCAGCCGTCGGCCATGTTCAGTACACGTTCAACCTCACCCCCGAAGTCGGCGTGCCCCGGCGTGTCGATAAGATTGATCCGAATGCCCTCGTATTCGATCGATGCGTTCTTCGCCATGATGGTGATCCCCTTCTCCCTTTCCAGTGGGTTGGAGTCGAGGATCAGCGAACCGACCTGCTCATTCCCCCTGAAGACGTTGGACTGCTTCAGGAGCGCATCGACCAGCGTGGTTTTGCCGTGATCCACGTGGGCGATGATTGCGATATTGCGAATGTCGGAGCGACGCACCGACTTAATGATCGCCTGAGTGGCGCCACCGGTGAAGTAAATGTGGGAGTGCGCACAACTGGGAAGGCGGCGAGAATCTGTCGAGAGCGGTGAGGAGTGGGTAAAGCCTATGGACCAAAACCACGCCGAAGATCCCAACGTTGCACCGATTCATGGCGATCTCCGGGAGCACTTTGCCGTGTTCTACTACGTCTTCGCCGCCGTCCTCGGCCTGGGGGCCGTGGTGGCCGGAATCGCCT
>PVBE010517416.1_pt1 | contig 183888 bp, 195 predicted proteins | sample 1631181 | NCBI WGS metagenome assembly PVBE01 (sample SAMN08397723, study PRJNA350692) | Marine metagenome, whole genome shotgun sequencing project. | isolation source: water | place: Pacific Ocean | collected 2012-04 | reverse complement strand
GGCCTGCGGCCGGGCTCGATCTACCGCGACGAGCGCGTCCGCAAGGCCATCTCAATGCTGATCGACCGAGGCCAGATCAACGACACGTTCTACCGCACTGGCGAATTCTTGGAGGCCGGATGGCCGGTCAAGGAGCGCTGGCACGGACTGGGCATCTCCGGCGGGTACAACGACTTCTGGGTCGACCCCAAGGGCGAGGAGTACACGGATCTGCCACACCAGTACACGGCAGACCAGAGGAAGCTCTACCAGTACTTGCCGGAGGAGGCGCGGAAGCTGATGGAGGCCGCCGGGATTAAACTCCCGCACGAGGACACCATGCAGTGGATCCGCACGACCGAGTACGGCACGACGTTCCCGCGAGTCGGGGACGCCTACAAGGGCCTGTTCGAGAGTTCCGGTCTGTTCAAGTTGGATGAGAAGGCTCCGGAATACAAGACCGAGTACATCCCGAACATCTACTACGGCAAGGGCGACTTCGAGGGCATCGTGTGGGGTGCGAAGCAGGGCGGCGCCGGTGGTGGTATCCACCCGGTCCAGAGTCTGCTCGACGACGTCCACTCCAACGGTGCGCGACAGCACGGCACATTCATGGGCGACGCGGCAAACCGTCCCGGTGCCCCAAAGTCGAACGCTCTGATCGAGAAGGCAGCGGCGGCGCTGGAATTCGACGAGCAGGTCGAGCTGATCCGCCGATGGCAGGTCGAGAACGTGGACGAGATGCTCTTCGTTTCCGCCGGCTGGCCATACGGTGTCGCCGGATACGGGTTCAGCTGGCGCTTCATGCAGAACGTCGGTGCGTACCGCGAGTTCCTGGAGCAGCGTGAGCAGACTCAGTTCATCCACTGGTGGATCGACGAGGCTCAGAGGAAAGAAGTCTTCGGATAGAGATCATCGATCGCGCTACGCCCCGGGTTTAACCCGGGGCGTAGCAAGTTCGTTGCAAGACGATTGAGTAACCGCGGGAGTCCGGCTTATCCCGGCTCCCGCGGTTCATTTCGAGTAAATTAGTGGGGGCGTCCACGTATGGGTAAGTACATTCTGCGGCGGCTCCTGCTGGGCGTACTCACGATCTGGCTGGTGACGGTGATTCTATTCACCGGCCTCCGCATCATCATTCCGGCGGTCGTCGGCGATGTCGTGGACACGATGATCGAAGAGAACTCCCGCGACGACGTCGAGTTGGTCAAAAAACTCCGTGAGCAACTTGGCCTCGATCGGCCGGTTCCCGTTCAATACGCCGAATTCATCGGTGGGTTGCTGACGGGTGACCTGGGGGAGTCGTTCTTCAACGGCCGATCAGTCAGCCGCGAGATCAAGGACCGCCTTCCGGTATCGCTGGAGCTCGGCATCATCGGCCTGTCGGCCACGATCCTGATCGCCGTACCGATGGGCATTGTCTCCGCACTGAAACAGGATCGCTGGCCCGATTACGTCCTGAGATCGTATTCGGTGGGATCCAGCTCCGTACCCAGTTTCTGGATCGCGATCGTGATCATCACGTACGCGTCCGTCTGGTGGAGGTGGGCGCCTCCGCTTGAATTCCTCTATTTGCATGAGGACCCAATAGCCCATCTCAAGATTATGCTGCTTCCGGGCTTGATCATCGGGCTTACGCCATCCGGAAGCTTCCTGCGTATCATGCGCGGCCAGATGCTCGAGGTGTTGCGGCAGGACTACGTCCGCACCGCACGGGCGAAGGGCCTCTCCGAGACCACGGTGATCTTCCGCCACGCGCTGCGCAATGGCTTGATCCCGATCGTCACAATCATTGGACTGATCTTGCCCGGCGTGATCGCCGGCACGGTGCTGTTCGAGATCATCTTCATCCTGCCGGGGATGGGTTTGTATCTGGTACAGTCGCTGCGGTCGCTCGACTACCCGGTGATCCAGGGCACGAACATTGTCTTCGCGCTGCTGATCGTCGGATCCAACCTGATCGTCGACATGTCGTACGCGTGGATCGACCCACGCATCCGATACAGCTAGAAGGCGCGCGTAATGGCTGATCAGGCACATGTAGCGGACTCATATGCTGAGTTGGTCATGCGCGCCAATCAGCGGCCACTCTGGCTGCGCTCGCTCACATGGCTCGGCAACTTCGCATACCGCAAGCCACTGGGATTCCTCGGTTTCCTGCTGGTGGGCTTCTTCATGACGCTGGCGATCTTCGCCCCGTGGATTGCGCCGTACGATGTCGGTCGTATCGACCTCCGCAACGGCCTCGTCGGCCCGACGAGTGCCTACTGGCTGGGCACGGACGATGTCGGTCACGACGTATTAACGCAGTTGATCTGGGGCGCACGACTCTCGATGACGATCGGCCTCGGCGTCGTGATCTCGAGCAGCGCCGTCGCAACGATCCTTGGCATCAGCAGCGCCTACATCGGTGGCTGGGTTGACCTCACCATCGGGCGGCTGATCGACGCATGGATCGCCCTGCCGGACCTGATCATCCTGATCACCATCCTGGGTGTCGTGCGCCGGACCGAGACGAACCTGGTCTTCGCGATGGTCTTCGCACTCGCGCTCTCGCGATTCGGACCTGTCACGAGGATCTATCGATCCGCGGTGATGGAACTGCGGGGCAGACCATTCGTCGAAGCCGCGCAATCCTCCGGAGCGAGCACGTTACGCGTGATGTTCAAACATGTGCTGCCTAACGTGCTGCCGTTGATCATCGTCACTTCCACGACCGCGTTGCCGCTGGCGATTCTCGCTGAGGCGAGTTTGAGCTTCCTGGGCTTCGGCCCGGCTGGCGAGCCGTCGTGGGGTCAGATGCTCAGCGTCGACGGACGACAGTTCTTCACGAAACAGCCGATGCTCGCGCTGGCGCCGGGCATCTCGATTGGTATGGCCGTCTTCGGCTTCAACATGTTCGGCGACGCGCTTCGCGACATGCTCGACCCGAGGCTGCGAGGCGAGGGCCGCTAGACCGCACACCCACCGCGATAACACTCACTGAGGCGGCCTTCGGGCCGTCTCAGTCTTTCCCGGCGACGATTGCCCGCGGTCTGACCTTCTCATACGATCACCGCGCTACCGCAGGCACGGACCGTGCTGCGAATCTCTCGCACGAGAGAGGGGACGACAATCGCCGATCAAGTAGCGGTCGCGGACACTTACGCCGAACTAATGCTGCGTCGTCAGCAGCAGCCCCTCGCGCTGCGAGCGATGCGATGGCTGGGTAGGTTCGCGTACCGCAAGCCGCTGGGCTTCCTCGGCTTCCTGCTCGTCTTTATGTTCATCTTCCTGGCGGTCTTTGCTCCGTGGGTCTCGCCGTATGACGTAAGTCGCATCGAGCTTCGCAACACGCTTACCGGCCCCAGCAGTGCGCACTGGCTCGGTACTGACCCGATCGGCCGCGACGTACTGACGCAGCTGATCTGGGGCGCGCGATTGTCGATGGCGATCGGCTTTGGCTCAGTGATCCTGAGCAGCGTCACCGCGACAACTCTCGGCGTCGTCAGTGCCTACCTCGGCGGCTGGGTGGATCAAGTGATCGGCCGGCTGATCGATGCATGGATCGCCCTGCCGGACCTGATCATCCTGATCACGATTCTAGGCGTCGTACGGCGGACGGAGACGAACCTCGTCTTCGCGATGGTGTTTGCGCTGGCGCTGCAGCAGGTCGGCGGGGTTACCAGGATCTATCGGTCCGCCGTGCTGGAGCTGCGCCACCGGCCGTTTGTGGAGGCCGCGCAGGCCTCCGGAGCGAGCACGGTGCGAGTGATGACGAAACACGTCTTACCGAACGTGCTGCCACTGATCATCGTCACCTCGACCACCTCTCTGCCGCTGGCGATCCTCGCTGAAGCGAGCCTGAGCTTCCTCGGTTTCGGCCCCGCGGGCGAGCCGTCATGGGGCCAGATGCTGAGCATCGACGGACGGCAGTACTTTACGAAGCAGGCGATGCTGGCGCTAGCTCCGGGTGTCGCGATCGGTGCCGCTGTCTTCGGCTTCAACATGTTTGGCGACTCGCTGCGAGACATGCTCGACCCGAGACTGCGAGGCGGGGGCCGCTAGCGGCCACTCCAGTTGGCGTCGCGCTTCTCTAAGAACGCTCGCAGCCCCTCACGCGCATCCTCCGAGCGGATCGCCTCCGCGTAGTGCTTCTGCTCGAGCGCGAGGCGATCATCGAGCGGGAGCTCGAGCCCCTCAATCGTCGCTGCCTTGATGTGGCTGAGCGAGACCGGTGAGCTGCGCTGGATGCGCGCTGCCGCAGCCTTCGCTTCCTCGATCAACGTGTCGTGCGGTACGACCGCGTTGGCGATGCCGAGCGAGAGACACCGCTCTGCCGAGATCGGTTCGGCGTAGTACTCCAGCACCAGCGCGATGTTGAAAGGTACGAGGTGTGCCAGCAGGATAGGGCCGCTAATCGAGCTCACGCCAAGGCTGCCCCGCGGCCACCCCATCGACGCCTGCTCCGACATGATCCGAATGTCGCAAGAGAGCGCGATGCCCGTCCCGCCGGCAAGCGCGATGCCGTTGATCGCGACGATTACCGGGTTGGAAGTGCTAAGAATCGTGCGGTAGAGCTCATCGAGGCCCGGCGTTTTACGCTCCTGCGGGGGCTCGGAGGCCGCTGACGTCCCTTCGAGACGGCCGGCGGACCCTGCATGGGTACGAGGTCAGCACCCGCGCAGAACGCGCGATTGCCGGCTCCGGTCACGATCACGACCCAGACGCCATCGTCTGACCGTATCTCCATGAACGTATCGACGAGCTCCGCGGCCATTGCGGAGTTGATCGCGTTGCGCCGCTCCGGGCGGTTGAGCGTGACGTACGCCACGCGTCCACGCTTTTCGTCCGTCACGTCGCTCATCGTGCGCCTCGCTGGCTGCTACGCGGCGAGAGCTACTCCGCTGTGAACTCGGGCTGGCGCTTCTCCAGGAACGAGCGCACACCCTCGGAGAACTCGCCGGAGGACTGTGAGAGACCTCGTGCGAGGCCGGAGAGGTACTGCGCGTCGTCGTAGCTTAGATCCATCGCCTTATCCATCAGCACCTTGTCCCACTGGGTGGCGACCGGCGGACCGTCGGCGATCTCCCAGGTCTCATCCATCAGCTTGTCCGGTTCGCTGAGCTGCGTGATCAGGCCGATGCGCAACGCCTCCTCGACGTCGCGGTCCTTGTTCGTGAAGAGCAGGTGTCGCGCCATGCCGATGCCGACGATGTGCTGCAGTCACCACAGCTCCGCGCTGGGGATCGGCGCACGTCGCAAGTAGACGTGCGAGAAGCTGGCGTTCGTCGAGGCGACGAGGACATCGGCTGCCGTAGTAGTGTTGATCGCCCTTGGCGGCGGTCCGCTCCGTGTGGTCGTCGGGGCGGAAGCCGCGACCGGCACCGGTGAGCAGCAGCACGCGGACGCTGGTGTCGCTCTGCACGTCCGGCAGCACTTCCATCAGCTCGCGCGTCATCACGGAATCCATGGCGTTCAGCTTCTCCGGGAAGTTGAACGTGAGCGCCGCGACATGGTCCTTCTGCTCGTAGATGATGTGCTCGTAGTCGCTCACGGCGATTCCCCCTCATGCGTAGCGCAGGTCGGCTCAGCCGGCGGCAGGCCGCACGGCTCGCACATCACGGGCGTCGACACACGGCTCGCAAGCACAGATCCGAGGCCCGCGTGAGTCGGGCGGGCTGCTACTTCGAGGAGCTTCCGGCGGTGAGCTGTTGCGGTTCGTCGCCGATTACGCCGCGCTCTTGCAGTCCCGCGATCTCGTCGCCGCTGAGGCCCAACAACTCATCCAGCAGTTCTGCGTTATGCTGGCCGAAGAGCGGCGTAGGGCTCTCGCTATCCAGCTCAACGCCCGAGATGCGGTAGGGGCGCGTGATATAGCGGTTGGTGCCCGCTTCGTAGTCGTCGACTGGCTCGAAATAGTCGCGAGCGTTCAGGTGCGGGTCGGCATAGAGGTCGGCGGCGTTCATCACCGGCCCGGCCATCACGCCGGCCTCGCGCAGAGCGTCGAGCGCCGGCTGCAACTCCTGCGTCGCCGCCCATGCGGCGATCACCGTGTCGATCTCGTCATGGTGCTCGCGGCGGGCCTCGACCGAGGCGTACCGCGAAGCGAGGTCGGGGTCGCCGATCAGCTCGCAGAGCGCCGCCCAGGCAGCGTCTCCGTCGACCGTAAGCGAGAGCCAGCGGTCGTCGCCGGCACACTCGTACGCACCCTGTGGCGCGTGACGGGGGTGCCGGTTGCCGATCGGACGCGGCGATTCGCCAGTGATCACCGCCTCCATGAACGCTTCGCCGACGAAGTGCGTGGTCATCTCGCGCTGCGAGATATCGACATGACTGCCGACTCCGGTCTTGCGTGCTTGGCGCAGTGCGGCGAGCGCCATTCCGGCCGCCGACATACCGCCGATCGGGTCGGGGAAGGCGAGGCTGGAGAAGCCGGGGGTGCGCTGCGGGTAGCCGGTGATCGCGAACAGCCCACCGTTCTGCTCCAGCGTCGTCCCGTAGGAGACGTAGCGCGCCTCCGGGCCGCTCAGGCCCTGACTGGTGATCGACATCATTACGATCTTCGGGTTGATCGCCTTCAGGTCGTCGTAGCCGAGTCCGAAGCGGTCCATCACGCCGAGGCTGAAGTTCTCGACCAGCAAATCGCTGACCGCCACGAGCTGCTTAAAGATCGCCGAACCCTCTTCCGAGGTGAGGTCGATCACGAGGCTGCGCTTGCTGCGATTGCGTTCGTTTACCATCCCGGAGCGGTTCCATGGACGCTCGCCGGGGTCGCCATCAGGGAAGAGGCCGCGGCCCTGCATCCGCAACGGATCGCTGCGTCGTTGCGACTCCACCTTGATCACGTCCGCGCCCGCCTCGCCCAGCATGCGGCAGCAATAGGGGCCCGCCCAGAACATCCCCAGGTCGAGCACGCGAATACCGCGTAGCGGGCGGTCGATCGTTGCATCAGCCATCGTTAGATCACCTCCTCGGCGCGCAGCGACGCCAATTCGTCCGCAGGGAGTCCCAGATCACCGCCCAGCACCTCGTCGTTGTGCTCACCAAGCAGCGGCGCGCGCCCGACCGGTGGCGCCTGCCCGTCGAACTGCACCGGCGACCCCACGTATGGGTACTCCCCGGCGACCGGATGATCGACCGGACGAAAGAAGTGGCGCGATTCGTACTGTGGCGAGGTGAGCAGGTCATCGACGGTCGCGAAGAACGAGAACGGGAGGTTGGCGTTCTGCCCGGCCTCGTAGATCTCACGCTTCGTGCGTTGGAGCGCCCAGCCGAGCAGCAGCGGCTCAAGCTCGACGTAGTGGTCGCGTCGCCCGAGAGCGGTGGCGAAACGTTCCTCCTGCAGTTCCGGGACATCCGTAACCTCCAGCAGGCGCTCCCACTGGTGCTCCTGCACCAGCATGCCCGCGAACCCGTCCTGGCAGGGGAAGACCATCATTGCCCGCGTCCGGCGCTGGACGCGGCCGAGGTATGCGTACTGCACCATCGACTGGAAGTGGCTGGAGACCATCCCCTCGAAAATCGAGACGTCGACGTGGGAGCCGGCTCCGGCGCGCTCCGCGTGGGTGAGCGCCAGCATCGTGGCGGTGAAGGCGCTCAGCCCGCCCATGTGCATCGCCTGGAAACCACCGAACTTCAACGGGGCTTCCTCGTCGTAGCCGATCAGGTGCATCAGCCCGCCCATGCCGAAGAGCACGATCTCGCTGGCCTTCAAGTCGCGATACGGGCCGTCCTGCCCAAAGTTCGAGATCGAGGTCACAACGAGCTCTTTGTTGGCCTGCGACAGCGCGTCGTAGCCGAGGCCGAAGCTGTCCATCTTGCCCGGCGCGAAGTTCTCGACGACGACATCGGCGCTCTCGGCGAGCCGCAGCAACAGCTCACGCCCGCGAACCTGCTTGAGGTCCAGCGTGATGCCGCGCTTGCCGGTGTTCAGGAAGAGGAAGTGCCCGCTCTGCTCGCGGTCGCCCTCGGCGCCCGACGGAAACGGTCCGAAGCCCCTCGCGGGGTCGCCACCAGCGGGCCGTTCAACTTTGATCACGTCAGCGCCAAGCAGCGAGAGCCATTTGGTCGCGTAGGGTCCGGAAACGTAGTGCGTGAGATCGAGCACCCGCACTCCGGCCAGCGGCGCGGGCGCGGTCTCAGATTCGGCTGGCACCATCGGTAGCTTGGATCTTTCGTTGATAGACGTGACGTCGAGTAGTCTAGCGCACCGCGCTGCGCACTGCCGGTGCGCTCTGGTAGCATCGCGCTCGATGGCAACCTGAACGGAACACATGCTACCTCGCCGTGCACGGCCCAGCCGCGAGGAGCGTATGGGGGGGGATCACATGACCTGGCAACCCGAACTCGACGAGATCGAACGCCGGCGGCAATTCGCGCTGGAGTTGGGCGGCGAGGAACGGGTCGAACGCCACCACAACGAAGGCAAGTACACGATCCGCGAGCGCATCGACAAGGTGCTCGATGAGGGCACCTTCGAGGAGCTGGGCGTCCTTCAGGGAGAGACGCAGTACGACGGTCCAGAGCTAATCGACTTCAAGCCTGGTGGCCACGTCGTCGGCATGGGTAAGATCGAGAATCGCATGGTCGCCATCGGTGGCGAGGACTACACATCGCACCGCGTCAGCGCGCGCAAGAAGGCCGGCTGGATCAACAGCCTCGCCCGCGAATACAAGATTCCCGCCATTCACTTCGTCGAGGGCTTCGGCGGCGGTTACGAGTTCCGTGCACCGTTGGACGCGGCCAAGGCCGGCGAGAAGCCGAAGGGCAACGAGCGCGGCGGCTCCGGGTATAGCTCGCACCTGCCGACGATGGGGGGGATGCACGTGATCGTGGACCTGCTCTCCACGGTCCCGGTCGTGACCGCAAACATGGGATCGGTTGCGGGCGGCCCCGCTGCCTTTGCGCCCGCCTCGCACTTCTTCTGCATGGTGAAAGGGACGCAGATTTTCCCCGGTGGCCCGGCGCTCGCGCTGCGTAGCCTCGGAGAGGACGTGACGAAGGAGGAGCTCGGCGGCACCGCCACGCACGCCCACGGCTCCGGCGTCGCCGACAACGAGGCGGAGGACGAGGAGGACTGCTTCCGCCAGATCCGCACCTTCCTCAGCTACCTGCCGACCAACGTCTGGGAGATGCCGCCGCGTGGTGAGGTCGATGATGACCCGCACCGCCGCGATGAGGAACTGCTCTCGATCATTCCGCGTGAACGCCAGCGCGGGTACAACATGCGCAAGCTGATGGCGCACGTCTTCGACGAGGACTCGATCTTCGAGATGAACCGCTACTACGGCGGCTCCGTGATCACTGCATTCGCGCGACTGAATGGCTATCCGGTCAGTGTGATCGCCAACGACCCGATGACGATGGGCGGGGCGATCGACGGCGACGCCGCCGAGAAGATGACGCGCTTCATCGACATCGGTGACACCTTCCACCTGCCGATGGTCCAGCTACTCGACAACCCCGGTTTCATGGTCGGCACGAAGGCCGAGGAGATGGGCACGATCCGCAAGGGCATTCGCTGGATGACCGCGATGAACCAGAGCACCGTGCCGTGGCTGCCGTTCATCGTGCGCCGCGCATACGGCGTCGCGGGCGCCGGGCAGGCACCGAGCACCGGCATGAACCTGCGCTACGCGTGGCCGTCCGGCACCTGGGGCGGTATCCCCGTCGAGGGTGGCGTCGACGCGGTCTTCCGCAAGGAGATCGAAGCGGCCGAGGATCCGGTGGCGACGCGCGCGGAGATGGAAGAGGTGCTGAACGCACGTCGATCCCCGTTCCGCACGGCAGAGACGATGGACGTGGAGGACATCATCGACCCGCGCAACACGCGCCCGCTGCTCACCGACTGGGTGGAGCGGATGCAGTCGCGGCTGCAGTCGACCCTCGGCCCGAAGGCCCGAGGGATGCGCCCCTAGGCGCTCCAGCGTCGCGGTCGCATCGATCGTGGCGCCGCTCGAAGTCGTACTGCTGGTCGGGCTCGGCCTGGCCGTCGGCGCCTACTCCGGGGCCGTTGGAGCAGGTGGTGGCTTCCTGCTCACCCCGCTGCTGCTGCTCAGGCACAGCGAGGCTGGGATCGTCAGTTCAAGGATGGTGACGGCGATCTCTACCACTACCGCATGCCGGTCCGAGCCGGGCTGCCGGCGACCGGTTCGACGGCGTTCTTCTCCGCTCTCGCTGGCATCGGCGGCCGGCTGATCTACACGCCGCTCGCGACACGCGTGATGCGCATCCCCCACACACTGGCCGTACCGATCGCGCAGACGGTGAACACCGGCATGGCGATCATGGTCGTGAGCTTCCACCTGCTCGCCGACCACGCTGCGTCCGGGCCGATGGCGGACGTACCCGCGCTGGGCGTTGGCGTGCTGGTCTCCGTCCCGCTCGGGCGTCGGATCAATCGACGGCTCGGCGAAGGGCCGCTCTCGCGGTTGCTCGCGGCTGGTCTGCTCATCGTCGCTGCACGTACCACCTTCCTCGCGTCTTGAGCCACACGAGGTAAGGGCAGCGGCGTTGGCGGTATAGTCCGCTGCGATCCCGCCTCATGGACTCGCCCCGCGATTGGAGCCTGCGATGAGTGACCCCGACATCTACTTCCCGGGCCCGGACGCGCAGTGGGAACGTCGATCGGCCTCGGACCTCGGCATGGACGTCGACGCCCTCAGCGCGGCTGTGGCACACGCCGAGGCCAATGAGACGCGTTGGCCGACCGATGTCGCTCGCATGGTCGGCCGCGGTGAGAAGCCGCCGCACAACGCGATCGTCGGCCCGACGAAGGAGCGAGGCGCAACGAGTGGCCTCGTGCTGCGGCGTGGCTACATCGTGGCGGAGTGGGGCGACCCTGGGCGCGTCGACATGACCTTCAGTGTGACGAAGAGCTATCTCTCGACGGTCGCCGGCCTGGCCCTCGATCGAGGGATGATCGCGGACGTCCACGACCTGGTCGGCGACTCGATCACGGACGGCAATTTCGAACCGCCGCACAACTCGCAGATTCGCTGGGAGCACCTGCTGCAACAGACCAGCGAGTGGGAGGGCACGCTCTTCGACAAGCCGGACATGATCGACCGCAACCGCTCCGTCGGCCGTGACGCCGGCGTCGAAAAGGGCAGCTTCCGCGAGCTTCAGGAGCCGGGCACTTTTTTCGAGTACAACGACGTACGCGTGAACCTCCTGGGACTCTGCATGCTGCGGCTCTGGGGCGAGCCTTCGCCGACCGTCCTAAAGCGCGAGATCATGGACCCGATTGGCGCTTCCGATAGCTGGCAGTGGCACGGCTACGAGAACTCGTGGGTGAAGATCGATGGCGAACAGATGCAGTCCGTGCCCGGCGGCGCGCACTGGGGTGGCGGCCTCTGGATCAGCACCTTCGACCATGCCCGCTTCGGCTATCTGCTTCAGCGACGTGGGTGCTGGGGCGACCAGCAATTGCTGTCCGGACAGTGGATCGACCGCGCGACGACACCTTCCGAGGTGAATCCGGACTACGGCTACATGTGGTGGTTGAACACCGGACGAACGCGCGACCCGTCGATGCCGGAGTCCGCGTTCACGGCGGTCGGCGCGGGTGGCAACGAGATCGTGATCGACAGCGAGAATGAACTGGTGGTCGCGATCCGCTGGGGCGGCGACAACCGAGGCGTGATCGAACGGGTGATGACCGCGATCGAGTAGGGGGCCGAGGGACCCTTTGACGCTGGCCATCGCGCGGAACACCCGTTAGTCCGATGATGCCCTGACGGCGATCCACTGCTCGCCGTTCCCTGACTACGCTCAAGGGAGCTCGCGTGCTCAGCCGGCCGTTCGTCACGCTAGTGCTCGCGATGTTCACCGCGACGATGGGCATCGGCATCGTCGCGCCGGTGTTGCCGGTTCACGCGCGATCGCTGGGGGCGACCGGACCGCAGATCGCGCTCACCTTCTCGGCCTTCGCGATCACGCAGATCCTGATCAGCCCGTTCGCCGGCCGCCTCGGTGACCGTTACGGCCGCAAGCCCTTCATCCTGATCGGCCTCTCCACGTACCTGATCGCGGCGGTCGGATGGCTGCTCACCACTGATATCTGGGTCGCGATCAGCCTGCGAGCGCTCTCCGGCATCGGTTCGGCGCTCGTCTTCTCGCTCTCCAGCGCCTACATCGGCGATCTCACGCCGAGCGGCAGCGAGGGCCGCTACATGGGCGTCTACGGGCTCTTCGATTTCCTCGGCTTCGGGCTCGGGCCGCTGATCTCCGGCGTGGTGCGCGACCGCTATGGCTTCGACGCCGTCTTCATCGTGATGGCCGGGCTGCTGGTCGTCTCGATGGTCGTGATTGCCATCCTGCTGCCCGGTGTGCTGCGCAGTCGCGACCGTCCGAGCAGCGAGGGCGACTCCGGGCTAGCGAGCGCGAGGGCGCGAGACCCGGCGCCGTGGGGCGTGATCCTCCGTCATCCGCTGGTGCAGGGGCTGTTCGCTGTCGGCCTCGGGTACTCGATCGCCTTCGGAGCGGGCTTCTCGTTTCTCGCGATCTACCTCGAAGGGGAGATCCGAGCGACGGCGACGATGGTCGGTTTCGTGCTCGCTGGACAGGAGTTCACCGCTGGGCTGTTGCAACCGCTCTTCGGTCGCTTCGCCGACATCGTTAGCCGGCGACTGATGATCCTCGGCGGCACTGTGATGGTCGCGACTGGCTACGCCACCTTCGCGCTGACAAACGAATACGCGGTCCTCGTCGTCGCCTTCGCTCTCGGTGCCGGCGTCGGCTCGGCGATCCAGGGCGTGGCGTCGAGGGCCGTGGCCGTCGAGGTCGGTCGCGGGCTGGGGATGGCGACGGTGATGAGCCTCAACTCGATGTCCTTTGGCGTCGGCGTGATGGTCGGTTCGCTGGGCGGCGGCGTGATCGCGGACGCTTTCGATACGCGTGCGGTCTTCGTCGCCGCGTCCGCCTCGCTGTTCGTCAGCGCGCTGGTCTTCCAGCAGCGCACGGCCGGGCGACGCCTGCGAGGGGTGGAGCAGCCGAGAGAGGCGAGCGCCGCGGGAGCTTAGCGGGGCGGGATGTCGAGCAGCTGGGCGGCGCCCTGCGGCGTCACCACCGGACGACCGGCCTGCGCGCAGAGCGCGACCATCTCCAGCACCAGCTCCTCGTTGCTCGGGGTGCGGTCGCCGCTGTGATCGTGGAAGTCTTCGAGCCCCACGCGCAGGTGGCCGCCGCGGTCGAGGGCCAGCAGCGGCAGCTCTGTGTCGGCGAGGTTGCCGTTCAGCACGGCGACCGACCAGGGCAGGTCGCAGCCTTCCAGCATCGCGAGGTAGGCGTCGAGGCTGGTCTCGGTCGGCGGCATGCCAAAGGTGACCAGCCCGCGCTGCTCCGCGGTCTCCTGCGAGGGCCCGCTGAAGTAGAGCCGGATCATCGCCCCCGGCGGTATCTTGCCCCGCCAATAGTAGATGAGGATCACGCGTAGCCAGCTCGGGTCGAAGACCGAGAAGTGCGGCGAGAGCCCTCGCTCAACGCAGATGTCCATCTGCTGGCGGATCACGGCGAAGCTGTGGCTGTAGACGAACTCCGTGCGGGCAGGCAGGCCATCTTCATCGGCGCGTCCAAGGTTCACCGCACCCGGGTCAACCGGGCCGATGCGCAGCCCGAACTCGTCGTCGAGCAACGGCACGTGCCCCCAGCGTCCCTCGAGGTCGGCCGAGCCGAATCCGAAGGTCGGGTAGAGCAGCGCGTCTGGCCGCTCCGCGAACACGGGTTTCCATGCGGAGATGTAGAAGTCGAGGCCGTTGATGCCGGTCGCGCCCTCGCCGGGATGGTTGTGCACGATCGATGCACCGGCGCGGATCGACGCCTCGATGTCGGAGGAGACCTCCTCGATCGTCGTCGGGACGTGCGGCTGCTGCTTTTTCGTCGTCCCGCCGTTGATCGCGGCCTCGATCACCACCGGCGCGCCTTCAGCCATCGGGGCGTTCGCTGGCGGGGGCCAGGCTCTCGGCCTCCAGTCGGTCGGTGACGAAACGCAGCACTTCCTCGGCGGTGGCGAGTGCGCGGGCGGAGTCGTGCTCGTCGTACGCCTCGGCTGGCACACCACCCGGCAGCGTGGAGGGGTAGCGCGCACCAAGGTAGTGCTTATCGAGCAGCGCGGCGTTCGACTTCACGAGGTCGAAGGAGGGGTCGAGCGCCATCGCGTCCTCGCAGAGGTCCGAGAGCGCGTGACCCCACACTTGCTCTGCTCCGCGGGCATACAGATAGCCGACGACCGCCTTCTCAGCCGCCTGATGGCTCAGGAAGCAGGCGAGCGCGTGACGGCTCCCCTCCGCGGCGTAACGGCCGTCAGCGAGGTCGTGCGCGGCCTGGCGCGTCCAGCGACCGCCCTCGTGGCGCTGGCGCTCGGAACTCTCACTCACCAAAGACGGGCTCTCCCAGCGCGATCGCGTCGATCAGCAGCGGATCCTCGTCCGCCAGCTGCTGGAACTCCTCCGGCGTGTAGACGTGGAAGCGGATGTCCAGACGCGGTCGCAGGTGATCGACGAAGAAGTCCGCGCGGCGCCGGTACGGCTCGTCCGTCGGATGCACGATCAACAGTTCGAGCGAGGTGTCGACGCGCACCTTATGACGCGCAAAGTCGCCGACGACGTACATGCGCAGCGAGCCGTATACCGGCAGCTCCTCGGCGACTCGCATCAGCTCGTCTCCGAGCATCTGCCGGCGCTGCGCCGAGAAGCCAAACATCATCGGCACGGCCGGGCCCCACTCTGCACGGAGCGTGTTCAGACAGTCGAGAGCGACGGCGCTCCCGGGTGAACCATCAGCTCCGCCTCGGTCAGCGGATAGGCTTCCTTCTTGTAGATCTGGATACGGTGCGACGCGTAGTCGGCGACGAACATTTCGCCGTCCTCGGAGAGCTTGATCGACGCCGGTGAGCGGAACAGTTTCTGCGGCTCCAGGCTCGCCATGTCGCGCAATCGCAGCACCTTCGGGTTCGACAGAATGTAGATGCGCCCCATCTTGCCGAGCGTCGAATCACCGTGGAATTGCTCGACGTAACGCCCTGTGCGGTCGAAGAGCTGGATCCGGTCATTTCCGCGGTCGGCGACGTAGATGTCGCCGTGTGCGTCGACGGCGACCCCGGCCGGTCGGTTGAACTCACCGTCTCCGTCGCCCGAACTGCCGAAGGCCATCACGAACTCGCCGTCCGTCGTGAACTTCTGCACCCGGTCGTTGCGCCAGTCGCCGACGTAGACGAAGTCATCATGGTCGATGAAGATGCCCCACGGCATGTCGAACTCGCCTTCGTCCGCCCCGTGGCTACCGAAGGAGGAGATGTACTTGCCGTCCTTCGAGAAGCGCTGGACGCGGTGGTTCATCGTGTCCGCCACCCAGAGGTTCTGCTCCGAGTCGAATGCCATGTGCGAGGGCCGGTCGAGCTGACCCGGGTCGGAACCATGCTCGCCCCACCTCTCGACCTCCTCGCCGTCCGGCTCGAGGACCGTGATCTTGTGCTGGCCTTCGTCCGAGATGTAGAGCGTCTCGTCTGCGTCGCGGACGATCGATACGGGCCAGGTCCAGCCGCCGCCGATGCCGCCCAGGTCCTCGTCGTCGTAGCTGATCACGCGAATCAGCCCGCCGACGTCGAAGCGGGCGAGCGAGTAGACGCGCTTGTCGTCGCCCAGCGCGATGTCGGTTGGAAGCCAGCTGATGCGCCGTGCACCCACCGTCTTTACATAGGGGAATCCCGCGCGCAGCAGTGCGCCGCCCGGCTCCAGCGGTGCCATGCTCCCGCTCCCGTCGCGCGCTCCGTTGCTCGAACCGTTGCCGTTACTGGTCATCTCGCCCTCCGAAGCGTCTCGCAGCCCGCTGTCGTTGGACGCCGTCTAGCTGACGAGCGTCCGGGTGTACGGATTGATCTGTTCGTAGTTGCCACCGACGATCGCCGTCGGGTCCATGCCCATCCACTGCTCCAGCACGGTGCCGTAGATGCCACGGAAGTCGATCGTGTGCTTCAGGTCCTCGCCGTTCAGCCAGTCCTTCGGGTCGATCGAGGGGTACTCCGAGTACAACCCACCCGCGACAGCCTCACCGATGATGTAGGCGCCGCCGCCGGAGCCGTGGTCGGTGCCCGACCCATTGTCTTTGATGCGGCGGCCGAACTCGGTGAAGACCAACACCGTGACCTCCTCCGCGGCGTCGTGCTCACGCAAGTCGCGCTGGAAGTCGGCGATCGCCTGCGTCAGGTCGGTGAGCAGCTTCGGGTGCGTCTCAGGCTCCAGCGAGTGGTAGTCGTAGCCCGCGTGCTGTGTGTAGAAGACGCGCGTGCCGAGCCCGGCCGTGTGCACGCGCACGACATCGCGCAACGCCTGCGCGATCGGGTTCGCCGCGTACTCCACCGTTGAGCTGTAGCCCGCTGGCACATCCGCCAGCATATCCGCACCCTTCAGCGCGTCGCGGCCGGTCTGCCCCAGGTAGTTGCGCACGATGTCGGTGCCGAGCCCCGGCGTGTACATGCGCTTGAAGAAGTCGAGGTCCTGCGAGCGCTCCGCCTCGATCTCGACCTTGGTCATCAGGCCGAAGTTGTCGAGGTCGCCGACGGACGTCGCGGTCACGCCAGGCGCGGCCAGCGCACGCGGCAGGCCACGTCCGAAACTGACTGCTGTGAGCGGGTTCTCGCTGTTCGGATCGAACTCCCTCACGACCTGCGCGAGCCAGCCCTCGGTCGCGATCTTGTTCGGCTCGCAGGTGTGCCAGATGTCCATGCCGCGGAAGTGGGAGCGGCTCGAGTTCTCGTAGCCGATGCCCTGCACGATCGCGACCTTGCGGTCGTCGTACATCTCTTTCAGCGCGCTCGTCGCCGGGTGCCAGCCAATCGTGTCGTCGAAGGGCAGCACGTCGTTCTGAGCGATGTTCACCACCGGGCGGGCGTCGTAATAGTGCTCGCTCGTGAACGGGATCAGCGTGTTCATGAAGTCGAGTCCGCCGGAGAGCTGGATCACGACCAGAACCGGGTCCTTCTTCTTGCCGTTGCCGTTGCTCGTCATTGCGGGCTCCTTGCCATGCGTGGGGACACTCTCTCGAAGGCTGTTGTTACGTGTACTGGTACTCCGGGGACGCCACGATCAACTGGATCATGCGGCCGATGCGAGCCTCGCTCTCGCTGCGCTCGTCGTCGTCACCGAAGGTGAGCGCGCCGTCAGCGTCCGCGAACTCGCGTAGCACAGTGCGCGTCTCGTCGCTCGCCTCGAACGTGCCGGTGAGGTCGAGACACTGGTCGACGAACTGCTCCGGATCGACCGGCTCACCGGACGCGCTAATGCGGGCGACGATCGATCGCATCCCGGGCTTCTTGGTGTCCATCACCTGGTCGACCGCGAAGTTCACCCGCTCGGTGAGCGTGCCGCCATCGACCCACTCCTTGCCGGTGTGCCAGCCCTCGACGGAGGGCGGGTCAAGCAGCTTCTGGCCCATCACCACGATGGCCCCGGCGAGGCCGGCGACGGCGGGGCCGGGAATCGGGTCCGACCCGGCGAGCTTGAGCGCACCGCCAACGAGTTCTGTTGGGCTCTTCACGCGCTTGAACCGCGCTTCCTTGAAGAAGTCGGCGTTGAGCAGTGTGCGCATCACCGCCCGCATGTCGCCGTCCGACTCGGTGAACGACTTCATGAGCATCTCGATCGCGGCGGGGTCGAGCGCCTCCGTCTCGCTCCAGGACGGCACCTGACGCTCATCAGCGACGAAGAAGTTGTAGAGGTGCCGTGAGATGAATCGAGCGCAGTCGTCCTGCTGCACGATGATATCGATGATGTCCTCGCCGTTGAGGTTGCCACTGTGGCCGAGGAACGTCTTCTCACTGTCATCATGGTCCGCGGGGTCGTAGCGGAACTGGGAGCTGTGCCCCCCGTAGGGGTAGAGCGGAACCGGCTGCGTGAACGTCCAGCCTGTGAACGCCCGCGCCGCCATCTTCACGTCGTCCTCGCTGTAGGTGCCGATGCCCATCGTGAACAGCTCAAGCAGTTCACGGCCGAAGTTCTCGTTGACGGCGTAGGAGTGGTTCTCGGAGTTGTCGAGCCAATGGATCATCGCCGGGTCATGAGCGAGGTCGAGCAGGATCTGGCGCAGGTTACCCAGTGAGTTGACGCGAAAGGTCTCGAGCTGCGCAATCAGCGCCGGGCCGTGCTCGCTCTTGAACCAGCCGGTCGCGAAGACGTGGTGCCAGAACATCGCCATCTTCTCGCGCAGCGGCATCTTGCTGTTGGCGAGGTCGTAGGTCCAGCGCGATGCGCGGCCCTGCGGCGTGTCTGCGGTAAAGCCGGTCGGGAAGTAGCGGTCGAGCGCGTCGTTGTAGGCGTCGGGTTCCTGATCGTCGGGGTGAATCAGCTCCTCGACGACCTCCTCGTAGGGCCGCTTGGCGAGCACTTCAAGTTGGTCGCGGGTGGCGCCGACGCCAACTCTGCGCATCAGGTGTGCCATCAACGCGATACGATCGTCGGCCATCGTAAACCTCCTGTGCGTCCGCCTCTCCTTCAGGAGCCTGCGGATCCCCTCCGTGACTGACGTTTTATGGCACAGCGGCGACGCACTTCGCGTCTCGCCTCGGAATGAGACCGTTAGCGGCTAGAACTTCGTGTATGCGCCGTCGATCACGAACTCGTCGCCCGAGTGGTACGCGGAGGCGTCGCTCATCAGGTAGACCGCGAGCCCGCCGAAGTCCTCCGGCTGACCCCAGCGGCGGAAAGGGATGCGTTTCAGCACGTTCCGCTCGAAGCGCGGGTTCGCGAAGGTGTTCTCGGTCATTCCGGTGGCGATCCAGCCGGTAATGATCGTGTTCGCGGTGATGTTGTGGCGTGCCAGTTCGACCGCTAGTCCGCGGGTGAGCGCGTTGAGCGCCCCCTTGCTCGAGGCGTAGTGCAAGCTGCGAGGTGCGCCGTCGATCGAGGAGACCGAGGAGGTGGCAACCAGCCGCCCGCCCTCGCCTCGTTCGATCATGTGGCGTACGGCGGCGCGGTACGTGAAGAAGGTGCCGTCGAGGTTCACGCCGAGCACGCGCTTCCATGCCTCTGTGCTCATCTCCTGGAACGGGCCGCCGCCGCCGCCGATGCCCGCATTGGCGAAGCAGCCATCGACGTGGCCGAAGTGGTCGAGCGTCGCCTGGAACGACTGCTCGACTTCTTTTTCGCTGGCGACATCGCAGCGGATGGCGAGCACGTCGCTGCCGGAGCCCTGCAACTGAGCGAGCGCAGCCGCGTTCTTCTCCTCGTTGCGCCCCCAGATGCAGACGCTGCCGCCAGCGTCCGCGATCGCCTGAGCCATCCCGAGGCCGATGCCGCTGTTGCCGCCGGTCACGAGCGCGACCTTGCCGCTGAGATCGAACGCTGAATCCGCCATGAGAAGCCTCCTTCGGCCCTCGTGCAGCGAGGGCGCATGTTCCGACTCCCTGCATACCGTCGCGACGGCTGCGGGCCAAAGTCTGCGGGCGCCGTGGCGGACAGGGGGAGCAGTCGGGCTATGATGCGCCGCAGTCGAGGGAGACACCACACCAATGGCTTCTGTACTCGTCGAACGCGACAGTGAACTCCCGGGCCTCGTCACGATCACACTCAACCGGCCGCAGCAGCTCAACGCCATCAGCACCGAGGTACACGAAGAGCTACAGGCGATCTGCCACGACCTGAAGACCGACCACGAGGCGCGCGTCGTGATCCTGACCGGAGCGGGGCGGGCGTTCTCCGCCGGTGCCGACCTTCGCCAGCCGCCAGCGCCCCCGCCAGCCAGCGGGTTGGAGCAGCGCGTCCGCTCCTCGATCGGCAATCGTACCTGCGACGCGCTCGACGCGTTGCCACAGGTCACGATCGGTGCAGTCAACGGCCTCGCGGTCGGGGGCGCCGTCGTCTTCCTCAGTTGCATGGACATGCGGCTGGCAGTGGAGAGCGCGTGGTTCTCGATCCCGGAGGTCGAGCTCGATATCCCCCTCACCTGGAACGCGTTGCCGAGGCTGGTGCGCGAGATCGGCCCGGCGAGGACAAAGGAACTGGTGATGCTCTGCGAGCGCTTCAGCAGTGACGACGCCTTGCGCTGGGGCTTCGTCAACCACGTCCACCCCGACGGCGATCTGATCAGCGAGGCGCGGCGCACCGCCGAGCGGCTGCTGAGCATGGATCCGCTGGCGATCGCACGCACGAAGGCCGCGACGTCTGCGCTGGCCGAGGCGATGGTGCCGCCGCACGCGACCTACTCCGACCCCGACCTGCTGATGGCCGGACGTATCGGCGGCTCGCCACTCAGCGATCAGGGCGAGGACACGTAGTGGTCGACGCGAATCTCCCGCCCGGCCCACTGGCCGGCGTGCGGGTGCTCGACCTCTCCGACGAGCGTGCGATCTACGGCGCGAAGCTGCTCGCCGACCTCAACGCCGATGTGATCCGCGTCGAAGTGCCCGGCGGAGACCCGCTGCGCAAGCGCGGACCGTTCACGGACGACGACGCGGAGGGCGGCAGCTCGCTCTGGCACGCGCTCTACGCCTCGAACCGCCGCTTCGTCACCGTCGACCCGAAGGACGAGCGCGGACGTCGCCTGCTCGAAGAGCTGATCGGCTGGGCCGACATCGTGATCGACTGCGGCTGGCTGGCCGAGGCCTCGCTCGATGCGAAGGCGCTGATGGAGGCCGACCCCTCGCTCGTGATTGTGCGCGTCAGCTCGTTCGGGCCGGACGGGCCGTGGGCGGAGTTGCTCGCGCCTGAACTGGTGGCCTCCGCTCTCGGTGGGTTCGCCGCGACGACCGGCGATATCGACACGCAGCCCCTGACGGGCTTCGGCGACCTCAACTTCCTCACCTCCGGCACGTACACCGCGATCGCCGCGCTGACGGCGCTGCGCCACCTGCGCGAGAGCGGTGATGGGCAGGTGGTCGAGGTGCCGGTTCACTCCGTGATCGCCTCCTGCCTCGAACACGTGCTGATGTTCTATTGGTATCAGCAGGGGCGGGTGCTTCCGCGGCAGGGCTCGGTGCACTGGACGAGCGCCTACGAGGTGATGCGGGCGCAGGGCGGCCACATCATGGTGACGCCGACACCGGATTTCCAGCGCAACATCGCCTGGCTGGTCGAGGAGGGCGCGCACGAGGACCTGCTGGACGAGCACTACTACCAGCCGGAGGGTCTGCTGCTGCTGATCCCTCGCGTGATGGAGGTGCTACGCGAGTGGGTGGCGACGAAGGACGTCGAGCAGTTCTTCTTCGAGTCGCAGACCCGTCACCACCCGTACGGCTGGGTGCTCCCGCCTGATCGCGTCGCCGACAACCCGCAACTCAACGCGCGCGAATGGTGGACCGAGTACGAGGTCGCCGGCGGCGAGGTACGAGGGCCGGGCGCGCCGTACCGCTTCCTCGACACGCCATGGGCGTTGCGCCGTGGAGACGGCGACCCCGGCGCGGACAGCGATGACGTGCTCGCCGAGATCGGATGGGCGGAGTGAGCACCGGACCGCTCGACGGGTTGCGCGTCCTCGACTTCACACACGTGCTCGCTGGACCGTTCGCGACGCGGATCATGGGCGACCTTGGTGCCGATGTCGTCAAGGTCGGCTCGATGTCTCGCCCCGGAAACGTACCCGGCGATGGATCCGCCGAGTCACCGACGAACGCGTACTACACGATGTGGAACCGCAACAAGCGGTCGCTCGCGCTCGACATGGGCCGCGAGGAGGCACGTGCTGTCTGTCGCACGCTCTGCGAGAAGGCGGACATCGTGATCGACAACTTCTCGGTCGGCGTGCTCGACCGCTGGGGTGTGGGCTACGAGGCGGTCAGTGAGAGCACCCCCGGCGTGATCTACATCGCCATGTCTGGCGTCGGCACCGGCGGCCCGTGGTCGGACTTCGTCACCTTCGCGCCAACGATCCACGCGATCGCCGGGCTCACCTACCTCACCGGAGTCCCCGACCACGAGCCGATCGGCATCGGCAGCTCCTACAACGACCACCTCGCCGGGCTGCACGCGACGGTCGCCGCGCTGTCCGCTATCGAGGCGCGACGCGAGAGCGGCAGGGGCCAGCTGATTGACCTCTCACAGTTCGAGGTCGGCGCGAACCTCAACGGGATCGCGCTCTTCGACTACTTCGCGAACGGGCGCAGTGCCGAACCCGGCGGCAACCGTCGCCCTTACGACACTGTCGCGCCGCACAACACCTACCAGTGCACTGGCGACGACCGCTGGGTGGCGATCGTCGCCACCTCCGACGATCAATGGCGTGCACTGCGCTCCGTCTTCGGCGAGCCCCCGTGGGCGGCCGAGCCGCGTTTCGACACCGCCGATGGGCGCGTCGCGAACATCGACGACCTCGACGCGGGCATCAGCGCGTGGACGGTCGGCCGGACCGCCGAGGAGGTGCAGACGCTTTGCCAAGCGGCGGGCGTGTCCGCAGGCGTCGTGCAGGACGGCGCAGACCTCGTCGAACGCGACCCGCAGCTGAGGCACCTCGGCTTTCTCACGCTGACGGAGGATGCCGCGCCGGAGGGCGTCCCGATGCCGATCGACGCGCTGCCGTTGCACTTCTCGCGCACCCCGGTCCCGCGTTACCGCGCCCATCGTGCGCTCGGCCGCGACACCGCCGACGTGCTCGCGGAGTGGGCCGGGATGAGCGCGGACGAGGTCGCGGCCGGCGAGGCCAACGGAACCTTCAGGTAGGCAGCAACGCTGCGACTCGAGAATCTTCAGCGCCTCGTCCGGCGCCACCTCTTTGTCTGCGTCGCGCCAGAGCGCCCGCACCTCCTCGCTGTCACGCAGCAACTCATCGAGCGCGCCACGCGCCTCGACCGCCCCGTCCTTCAGCAGCACGATCTCATCGGCGTGATTGAGCGCCGTGCGGCGGTTCGAGACCAGCAAGTAGGTCGCCTCGCGGTGCGCGAGCAGGCGGGCGAGCAGGCGGGCGAGCGTCGTCTTGCCGCAGCCGGTGCGCCCGAGCACGCCCAGCTTCGGGCCCGGCGTCAGCGCGAAGGAGAGTTCGTTCAGCACCTGCTCCTGCGCCCGGTAGGCGAAGGAGACGCCATCGAACACGACCAAGAGCACGACGGACCGGACCGCGGCGTCTGATCCACTCACGCCCTGCGGCTGGATCGTCAGCAACTCGCGAACCCTCGTCACGGCCGCACCCGCGCCTGGAACTCCTTCAGCTCGTCGGCAATCTGCTCCATGGGGCGGCGCAGGATCTGCGTGTACTGGAAGAACAGGAAGACCGTGCCAACGCTGATCTCGCCGGCCTGATGCAGGTAGACACCGAGGCCCAGCACGAGGATGTACATGCTGATGTAGAGCGCCGTCGCGGTCGTCCACACCAGCGACATCAGCAGCCGCGCCCGGCGTGAGGCGCGCAGCACCCGCTGCGGCGGCACGAGCAGCCGTCGCATCACCTAGTCGCCACCGCCATTCGGGCGGATGTCATCGACGCCCGCAAGGCGTTCCTCCACCAGCCCGTAGTACTGCGCGAACACCTCGCGCTCCGCGGTCACGCGCGGGACCGCCAGGTTGGCCGTCCGCGAGATCAGCACGAACAGCGTCACCACCGCACCGACGCGTGGCTCCTCGATCCAGAGCAGCACGAGCACCCCGACGAGCAGCAGCAGGCCGCCGAGGATCCGGATCACGAACTGCGAGAAGAAGTTGGCGAGCGCGGTGATATCGTCGTCGACACGCTCGATCATCTCGCCGGGAGTGCGCGAGTTGTGGAAGGGCATGTCGAGCCTCAAGCAGTGTCGCAGCAGGTCGGCGCGCGGCAGGTTCGTCGCGGTCTAGCCGACTTGCTCGCTGAAGTAAGCCGCGCCGACAAAGCCGATCTGCGAAACCACGCTGGCAGCGACAAACAGACCCACCAGCACTTGCAGGCTGCGCATGCCGTCGCCCGCGACAGCACCATCGATGAAACCTCGGAGCAGCAATGGCCCGACTAGTTGCAGGCCGATGCCGCTGAGCAGCAAGACGGCAAGCGCAGCGACCCGCGACTTCTGGTCGCGGGGATACGTTCCAAGCAGCCTGACGGCGTTACGTACGCGTCGATCTTCCTTACGTTGCAACGACGCCGGTCGGGCGGTGGAGCGCGATTGGAGGAAAAAAGCCGCCGACCAGTCAGCACACGGCGCTCAGAGGTTCAGTACCTGTATCGCCTAAGTGACGGCTCCGAGGGCGGGGGTGGGTCGGCTTACGCGCGTCGCGTCTGGATTCAGCATCGCGGGACCCTCCTTCCTTCGGATTACGAACAGCGTACCGACGCCCCAGCGCGAGCGTCAACGCGAGAGGGTAGAGTGCGGCAACGAATGGGGGACGCGATGCAAAAGTTCGACGGCAAAGTAGCGGTGGTGACCGGGGCGGCCAGTGGCATGGGGCGCGCCTTCGCGGAGCGTTTCGCTCGCGAGGGCATGAAGGTGGTGTTGGCCGACATCGAGGAAGACGCGCTCGACGCCACGATCGCCGAGCTACGGGCAGAGGAACTCGAAGTCACCGGCGTGATCGCCGACGTCTCGAGTCTCGAAACCGTCGAAGATCTCGCACGCACGACCGTCGAGCAGTACGGCGGCGTACACATCCTCTGCAACAACGCCGGCGTCGCGGGCGACCTCGACTTCCTCGGCAACCGTCGGGAACGCATCTGGGAGCACTCGATGCGGGACTGGGAGTGGACCTTCGGCGTGAACTTCTGGGGCGTCGTGCACGGAATCCGCGCGTTCCTACCGATCATGATCGAGCAGGACGAAGAGGCTCACGTCGTCAACACCGCATCGATGGCCGGTCTGCTGAGCGGCGCGACCGCCGACATCTACGGCGCGACGAAGCATGCCGTCGTGCGCATCACGGAGGCGCTTTACTTCCAGCTCTTGCAGGACGAGTCGAAGGTCGGCGCGTCCGTGCTCTGCCCCGGCATCATCAACACCCGTATCTTCGCCTCCGGCCGCAACCGACCCGACGAGCTGCTGAACGACGGTCAGGTCGTCACGGATGAGGTGCGCACCGAGATGATCGCGGCAGGCGACGCCTTCTTCGACCACGGTATCCCGCCGTCCGAGGTCGCCGATCAGCTCTTCGAGGCGATCAGGGACGGGCAGTTCTGGGTGCTGACGCCCGACGTGCCGGCAGAGCTGGTCAGTCAGCGCACGGAGGAGATCGTCGCCGGCCGCAATCCGGAGCTGCGCACGCCGCGAGGCATTCGGCCGCAGTAAGGGCTTGCCGGGGAGGGGGCGCGACCCAGAGACTCAAATCGTGAGGCCGCCCAGCCCCTGCACCCCTCGCTGGTACTCGATCTCGCCGATGTGGCGGTAGCCGTGGGTCAGACAGAGCTCGTAGAGCGCGTTCCAGACCGACATCTCGCCCAGGGACTTCACCGTTACCTGGCGGCCCTCGACCTCATCGTCGGACATCGCGGCAAGGTAGCGGTCGGTCGCTTCCCAGACCTTGCGCTAGTAGCCGAGGAAGGGGGGTACATCGCTGACCAGCCCGCGTTCGCCTCGTCCTCGGTCATTCCGGTGCCCTGGGCGTTATGCGGCAGGCCGAACGCCTCGTCGTGCCCGCCATCGAGCCAGACGGTGGGCTGCTGCTGGAGCACCCAGTTGATCACGTTGTCCTCGGTGCGCACGAAGTGCCAGAGGCTGAAGAAGCCGGAGACGCCACCTTCCTGCGGGCGGAAGTTGAGCTGGTCGGCGGTCATCTCCCCAACCGCCTGATCGAGCATGCTGTGCATGGAATCCGGGCTCTCGCGTAGTAGGTCACGTCGTTCGACTGGAAGTTCCGTTCACTGCTCGACTGCTGCGCCGCAGGGTAGCGCGCCGCCGAGGTGGGTGTATCGCTTGTGAGCGCGGGAACAGACGGCGGCTCCACAGCGTCATGCCTACAGAAACGTGACGACAGCGAAGGACGCAACGATGAAGCACAGGACGGTTACAGCGACCATCTTCGGCATCGCACTGCTCGCGGTGGCCTCGGTGGCCTGCAACGGCGACGACTCGACACCCGGCCCGACCGATCCGGACGCGACCGCTACAGCTCCGGCCGCAACACCGGCGACACCGACGGCACCGGCCGAGGCGGCATCCTCCGTCACGGGAACGGTGACCTACCTCGAGAAGATCGCACTCACGCCGGATGCCGTCGTCGAAGTGAAACTCGTCGACGTCTCACGTGCCGATGCTCCCAGCGTCACGATCGGCGAGCAGGTGATCAAGAGCTCCGGGCAGATGCCGATCGAGAGCGTGGAGATCGTGGTCTAGGACACCGACCCACGGCAGTACACACTGCAGATCGTCTCTGGGCTGCCCAGGGGCTGCGCTAAGTTCAGCGGCTACGCGAACTAGGTCGAAAGCAGCAACGTTGTCGTCACCGTGACGAACCTGGTGCCCGTCGGCCCGGTTGCCTGCACAGCGGACTACCGCCGCCACCAGGGCGAGATCGCACTTGGCGACGGCTTCACGGTGGGGCAGACCTACCGCGTGATCGTGAACGGGAACGTCACCAACGGATTCACGCCGACCGACCCCAACGGCCCGGAGCTGGGCGTCACCATCTCGCCAATCGAGCAGATCGAGATCACCTCAGACGGCGCTGGCTACACGCTGACGGTCGTCTCGCTCCTACCGATGGGCAGCAGCTGCTCCTTCTTCAATGGGTACGAGGTGCGGACTGCGTCGCTGGGGATGATCGAGGTGACTGTCACACACCAACAGGTCGTCACGATCGCGCCGTGCACGGCAGACCTGCCGATCGTCGTGACCGAAATCCCGCTTGGCGCTGATCTGAATGCCAGCCAGGACTACACGGTGACCGGGAAGTACCAGCTCTCTACGACATTCACCATGCGCTAGCCAACACCGACAGCTCGAGCTGACAGCGGGGCGCCTCATGGCGTCCCGCTGTTTCTATGCCTCGTAGACCGCCCGGCCCTCGACGAAGGTCATCGCCACCGGCAGGTCGCGCATCTCCGTCGGTGGCACTTCGCGGAGATCGGCGCTGAGCAGTGCGAGGTCGGAGAGCTTGCCCACCTCGATGCTGCCCTTCACGTCCTCGCTGAACGATGCGTACGCGCCGTTGGTCGTGTGCATGCGGATCGCGGTGTCGAGGTCGACACGCTCGTCCGGCCCGCAGACATCGCCGCTCATCGTCGCGCGCGTCAGCGCCTGTTCGATGCCGAAGAGCGGACGGTAGTCGGTCACCGGCGCGTCCGAGGAGCCAGCGACGTTCACGCCGGCCTCGATCAGCGTACGCGCGGGGAACATCACATCGGTGCGATGGCGGCCGTAGTTCTGGATGTAGCCGTCGCCGAACTCCCAGAAGAAGGCGGGCTGCATCGCCGGCACGATGCCCTGACGGATCACGCGCTGCTGCAGGTCCGGCGGAGTGATCCCGCAGTGGTCGATGCGATGGCGGAGCCGCTCGCGCGGCGCCTCCTCTTGCGCCCGCGCGAGCGCATCGAGGGTCTGTTCGATCGCTCGGTCGCCCACGGCGTGCACGGTGCACTGCCAGCCCGCGCGATGGGCCCGCCCAAGCAGCTCATCGAGGTCGTCCTGCGCCCAGTAGGCGATACCGGAGTCGTCCGAGTTCGAGGTGTAAGGCTCGCGCGTCGCGGCGGTCGGGCCAGAGCTCGAACCGTCGGTCATCACCTTGAACGCGCCGATCTCCAGGCGTTCGTTGCCGAACCCCGTGCGGAAGCCGGTGTTCAGAATCGGTACGTGGGGGTGGTCGAGAGCGTTGACCGTGACGAAGGCGTAGAGCCGCACCTGCAACTCACCAGCCTCGACGAGGTCGGTCGCGATGTTGATCGGCTCGCCGGCCATGCCTCCCGCGTCGTGCACGCTCGTCCCGCCGGCCGCGAGGTAGGCGTCGTTGGCGGCCAGTATCCAGTCGCGGAGTTGCGCCTTCGAGGGGCCCGACACGACCTGTATCGGTGTGTTGGCGCGCTCGTACGAGACGCCGAGCAGGCGGCCGTCCGCATCGCGGTCGTAGCGCCCGCCGTCGGGGTCGGGGGCGTCCTCGCTCAGCCCGGCAAGCTCCAGCGCCGCCGTGTTCCAGGCGAGGATGTGGCCGCAGGTGCGCGTGAAGACCACGGGATGGTCGGGGGCGACGACGTCGAAGTCGTGGCGGTTCGGGTGTCTGTTCTCGGCGAGCTTCGTGTGGTCGTAGCCACGGCCGCGGATCAGCGTGCCGGCCGGCAACGCCCGCGCCCGCTCCCGCACGGCCTCCACGATCGCCGCGATCGAATCCATCTCCGGCGCCTTGCAGTCGATCGAGTCCTGCATCCCGCCGACGCCGACGAAGTGGGCGTGGGCGTCAATCATGCCGGGAAGCAGCGAGCGCCCTCGCAGCTCGATGTGCGTCGTCTTTGGACCGCCGGTCGCGCGCACCTCCGCGTCGGAGCCGACAGCGAGGATGCGGCCGTCAGCGACGGCAACGGCCTGCGCGATGCTGTTGGCGGCGTCGACGGTGTGCACAACACCACCACTGAAGATCAGGTCTGCGCGGTCGGCGGGCATCTAGTACGTCCCGCCGAGCTTGCGGTGATCCCATGAGTAGATGCTGACCGGCCGCACGCGGATCACGGCGCGCTTGGACGCCTGCTTCACGCGCGCTTCGTTCGGTGGCGCGGCCGGCGCATCGCTACGCTTCGCGGCCGTCGCGTCCTGCACCTGGATGACGAGGTTGGGGTTGTCGCGAATCACGTCGGCTTTGCCGCGTACGACGAGTCCACGAATCTCCTGGTACTCGGTGCCAGACTCGATCATGCAGGTGATGCGCGGGTCGGCGTCGAGGTTCAGCGTCTTCTGCGCGCGGGCATAGGTGGTGAAGTGAATGTCGCCATCGATCAACGCGTACCACATGGCGACGAGGTGCGGCCAACCGTCGTGACCCATGCTGGCGACCTGCAACGTCCAGCCTTGCTCCAGGACTTCACGTTGCTCGTGGTCGGTCATCGCGATCTGGTTGCGTCGACTGGGCATCGCTCCCCCTTCAGTGACCGGGCCTCGCGAAGAGGCCCGGTCACCAGCATAGGCGCGAACGACTAACGCCGCCTGCCGCGGTTGGTGCGCGTGCTAGAGTCCGGCCGCACCCACGAGCGCCAGCAAGGAGCCTGAGATGGTCGAATTCGACACTGTCCTCTACGACGTCAATGACCACGTCGCAAACATCACGATGAACAGCGCGGACACGCTGAACACGCTGACCGCGCAGATGATCGGCGAGATCGACGACGCTATGAAGCTGGCCGATCGCGACCACGATGTGCACGTAATCATCTTCAGCGGCGCCGGTCGTGCCTTCTCCGCCGGCCACGACCTCTCGGGACGACCGCGCGAAGAGCCACCGGCAGGCAGCCCGCGGCCCGGCAGCGTCGAGCACCGGTTCGACTTCGAGCAGGAGTACTACCTCGAGGCGAACCTCAACATCCGCAACGTGAGCAAGCCGACGATCGCCGGGCTGCGAGGCCACGTCGTGCTCGGCGGGTTGATGACGGCGCTGATGTGCGACCTGGTGATCGCGGAGGAGAGCACGAACCTCTGGAACCCCTCCGTGCGTCACGCCGGCACAGGCGGCGAGATCATGGTGCTGCCGTGGGAAGTCGGCGTTCGCAAGACGAAGGAAATGCTCTGGACCGGCGATGCGATCGATGTCCATGAGGCAGAACGGCTGGGGATGATCAACCGCGTCGTCGCCGATGGCACGCTCGACGCCGAGTGCCAGCGCCTCGCCGACCGCATCGCCCTGATGCCGCCTCGTGCGACGTGGATCACCAAGCGCTCGCTGAACAAGCTGCAGGAGATACAGGGCATGCTCACGGCGTACGAGCACCACTTCCTCATGCACCAGCTCGGTCACGCCACCGATGAGGCGGCCGAGTGGAACGCCGAGGCGGCAGAGGTGCGCAAGGGCGGTGGTCTGCGCGACTGGCTGGAGTTCCGCGACGGCCCCTTCAACGAGCAGGCAAAGCAGGAGTACTCCTAGCGCCCACTCGCCCACTCGCCGACGGGACGACACGGAAGGAGACTGCGCCGATGCCGGGACCACTGGCGGGCATCCGCGTTATTGATCTCACGCGCGGCGTGGCCGGTCCATACGCGACGAAGCTGCTTGCGGACTACGGCGCTGATGTACTGAAGGTCGAGCCGCCCGACGGCGACCCAACACGCCGCTACGGCCCGTTCCGCGACGATATCGCCCACCCCGAGCGGTCGGGGCTGTTCCTCCACCTCAACACCAACAAGCGTTCCTACGTCCTCGACGCCACCGCGCCCGGAGCGGGTGACACGATCGCCCGACTCGCCGCCGCCGACGTGCTCGTGGAAGATTTCGCGCCCGGCGAGGCGGAGGCGCACGGCTGGGGCTGGGAGGCGCTGCGGCAGGCCAATCCCAGCCTCGTGATGGCCTCGATCACCCCGTTCGGGCAGAGCGGCCCGTATCGCGACTACCGTGGGTCGGAGCTGACGCTGCAGGCGATCGGCGGGCCGCTGGACGTCACCGGACATCAGGAGCGCGAGCCACTGAAGCTCGCCGGGCACTTCGCGAGCCATCACGCGGGGCTAACCGCCGCGCTCGCGATCATGATCGCGCGCTACCGCGTGGAGCAGGGGGGCGAGGGCGACCACATCGACCTCTCGATCTATGAGTGCCAGGCCGGCTCGCGCGATCGGCGCACGACCAACCTCACGATCGCCGCGTACACGGGGATGGCGCCGGGGCGGCTGGCCGCAACAGCGCCGCGCATGGGCGCGGGCGTGCGGCCTTGCCTCGATGGGCACGTCAACCTGATGGGCGCGATGAACCGGCTGCCGAGTCTGCTGAAACTGATCAGGCGCGAGGATTTGACCGACCATCCCGGCCTCGCGGGCCCCACTGCGCTCGTTGCGGACGAGCTCTACGAGCAGGTTGAAGGCTCGTACCACGCCTACCTGGCTGAGACGCCGAAGTTGCGGGCGGTCGCGGAGGCGCAGGAACTCGGCATCCTCGCGGGCGCGGTCATGCGAGTCAGCGACCTCGTTGCCGATCCCCATTACCGCGATCGTGGGTTCTGGGACAACGTCGACCATCCGAAGGCCGGGACGCTGGAATACCCCGGTCGACCATTCGTCATGTCGGACTCGCCACGGCCGCCGCTGCGGCGCGCACCGCTGCTCGGCGAGCACACCGCCGAGGTCGAAGAGCAGCTCGCGAGCGCTCCTGAGCCGACGCCGCCCTCGACCTCGGCGGTAACCGCCTCGCTGCCGCTACCGCTCGCAGGCGTTCGGGTCGCGGCGATCACGGTCGTTTGGGCCGGGCCACACGTCGGACAGTTGCTCGCGGAGTGGGGTGCGGAGGTGATCCGCATCGAGCCGGTGAACAAGATTCAACCCTTCACCCGCGGCGTCGAGGTCGCTACGACGAAGGCACAGGGCGAGGAGATGGCGAAGCGCGGAATACCAACGCGCTACCCCGACCTGGACCCCGGCGACGAACCGTGGAACCGCAACGCCTCCTTCAACTCGCACGCCCGCAACAAGCAGTCGATGGCGTGCGACATCATGTCGCCAGAGGGCCGCGCCGCCTTCCTACGCTTGATCGAGCAGTGCGATGTGCTGGTCGAGAACAACGTCCCGGAGACGATCGCGAAGGCGAACATCGACTGGAACGAGCTGCGAGCGGTCAATCCGCGGCTGATCATGCTGCGCATGCCGGCCTTTGGCCTCAGCGGCCCGTATCACAGCTACCGCGCCTTCGGGCTGCACGTGGAGGGGATGGTCGGGCACACCCACCTGCGCGGCTACCCCGGCGAGGGGCCTGAGCTACTCGGTGAGACGCTCTCCAGCGACGCGATCTCGGGTGTGCAGGGCGCGCTGGCGGTGATGATGGCGCTGCGCCACCGCAAGCAGTCGGGCAGAGGGCAGTTGATCGAGCTGCCGCTGACGGAGGGTTTCATCCCGACGCTGGGCGAGTTCATTTTCGACTACACGATGAACGGGCACGATCCGCCGCCGCAGGGCAACACGCACCGCTGGAATGCACCGCACAACGTCTACCGCTGCTCGGGCGACGACGAGTGGATCGCGATCGATGTCGCGACGGACGCAGAGTTTGCCTCACTCCGCGACGTGCTTGGCAGCGATCTCGCGAGCGATGCGCGATTCAGTACCGCCGAGGCCCGTCGCGCCCACCTCGACGAACTCGATGAGGCAATCTCGGCACTGACGGGCGGCCGCGACAAGGAGCAGTTGTTCCATGCGCTACAGGCCGCGGGCGTCTGCGCCGCTCCGGTGCACAACGCGCTCGAAGCGCTTGCCGACGAACAGCTCGCGGCTCGCGGCTTCTTCGAGGAGCTGGAGACGCCGACCGCGGGCAGCCACTGCTATCCTGGCCTGATGTTCCGCATGGCGCAGACCCCGAACGCGATCCGCACACCGCCGGTACGTCTGGGCGAGCACAACGAGCAGATCTACCTCGACCTGCTGGGCTACGAACGTGAGGAGTACGACGCGCTGGTGGAGGCGGGTCTCGTCGGCACGCGCTACCCGGAGAGCCTGCTCGGCCACCTCAAGCGGTAGACGGGCCTAGACAGTCTCGATCGTGTCGGTGCCGGCCACCGCCTCGTCGCCGGCGGCAGCACGCAACTCGGCGAACTGCTCCTGCATGGCGACCTGCATGAAGCGAGCGTCGATGCTGTGTAGCACGAAACGAGCACCGATCTCGATCGAGGCCAGCGAGTCGGAGACGTTCTGGTGGTGCACCATCACCGGCACCTTGCGCGCCTCCGAGCGTGCAACGACATCGCGAATCACATCGAGGTACTTCTCGTCCTTCGTCTCGTCCGGGATGCCCAGGGAGGTCGTCATGTCGTTCGGGCCGATGAAGATGCCGTCGATGTCGCCGACATCGAGGATCGCGTCGAGGTTACGCACGGCGGGTTCGCTCTCGATGCCGATGATCACGATGCTGTCGGCGCGACGGCGCTTCAGGTACTCCTTCGTCGCCTCGCTCGGGAAGACGTTCTCCTCCACCGCGCGTCGCAGGTACTCGCCCTTGAGCGGGTGCCACTTGGCGGTGGCGACGGTCTCCTGCACCTCATCGACGGTCTCGACGTAGGGGACGAGCACCCCGGCGGCACCGGCATCGAGCGCCATCGCCACCCAGTGCGCCATCGGCACGGGGACACGCACGATCGGGGTGATGTCGATCTCGCGCAGCATCGCACAGAGTTCCTGGATCTCCTTACGGTCGCGTGAACCGTGCTCACTGTCGATCACCACGTAGTCCAGCGTGCTGCCGGCCAGCGACCCCTTGAAGCGGGTCGTGCCGATCGCAGAGAACATGCAACCAAAGACCATGCCTCCGTTCTGGAGACGTTCTTTCAACTCGATCGCGTTCATGGGGATCCCCGGTCGCTACACGTCATGCCGAGGCCGGATGATAGCGCGAGATCGGCTGGGCCGAGACGATCGCGCCGTTGACGATGACGTGGCGCACCCGTTCGAGGGCGCCCAGGTCCTCTGTCGGGTCGCCTTCGACGACGAGCAAGTCGGCGCGCCGACCCGCCTCGATCACTCCTCGATCATCGAGCGCCAGCAGCCGTGCCGAGGTGCTGGTCGCGAGCTTCAGTGTCTCGATCGCCGAGAGCCCAGTGAGGTCCGCGAGGACGCGCATCCCGCCGGCGAGCGACTCATGGGGCACGCGCGGGATGCCGCAGTCGGTGCTCATCATCACCTCGCAGCCCGCCTCGAAGAGCGCGGAGGTGAGCGCGGCGCGGCGGTCCCATCGCTCGGTGCCGCGCGACTGTTCGAGGCCCACCGACACCGTCGGCGAGACGACGATGCCGTGACGGGCAATCTCCTCGATCAGTCGGTCGTCCTTCTGCGCACCGTCGGGCGTCTGGAACGAACAGTGCTCGAGCGTGTCGACTTGCGCGGCGACCGCCACCTTGATGCCCTCGATGCCGTGGCAGTGCGCGGCGACGCGAGTGCCGAGGCGGTGTGCCTCCTCGACGACGGCCGAGAGCTCCTCGACGGTGTACTGCGCCGCGTTGACGTTCGAGCCCGGCGTCATATTGCCCCCGGACGCCATCACCTTGATCCAGTCGACGCCGGCCTTCACCCGCTCGCGCACCGCCACGCGGACAGCGAGTTCGCCATCGGCCTCGCCGCCGATGAAGTAGCAGTGGCCGGCGGTGGTGGTGATCGGCGCACCAGCGACGAGCAAGCTCGGCCCCACGACGAGGCCCTCCGCGATCGCGTCGCGTAGGCCGACGGCCAGCTCTGTCGGCGCACCGAGGTCGCGGACCGTCGTGAGTCCCGCCTCGACCATGCGACGAGCCACGCCCGTCATCCGCAGCAACATGCTCTCAGGAGAGTCAGCGTCGTAGACCGCGCGCCAGTTCGCTCCGGCGTTGAAGCACAGGTGTGCGTGCCCCTCAATCAGGCCGGGGATCACCGTGCAGCCCTCGATGTCGATCGCGCGATGAGGTGACTCGTCCGCGCTGCCCTGCGCGATCAGCGCGCCGTCGATCAGTACCGATCCCGGGCTGCTGGCGTCCGCTCTACCGTCCCAGACGGCACCGCCGACGAGGGCAAGGCGTGCCGGGGCGGCTTCATTCTCGCTGTTCACCACGCTAGTCGTTCCCCACGGTCGGGATCGTCTTCAGCTCGGCGATGATCTCCTTGATATGCGCTTCCTCGTCCGGGTTCGCGGGCTGAGCGCCGAAGCTCACCTCCGTGTTGATGCCCGCGTACTTCTCGCTCATCTTCGCGGGCAGTTCGTCCCACGTGCCGATCACGCAGAACTCGTCCAGCATCTCGTCGGTCACGACCGGGATCATCTCGTCCCACTTCTTCTCGACCGAGAGCTTGTGCAGGTGCGCAGCCTCGTCGGCCCAGCCGTGCAGGCCCATCACCCCCGCATAGGAGCGCGTTGAGCCATAGTACGAGAGACGCTGACGTGCGGCCTCGCGCGCGGCCGCGAGAGCCTCCTCGTTGCGTGCCGTGACGACGAAACCGCCGCCGCGGAAGTGCAGCGTCGAGGGGTCCCGCCCGACGCGTTCCGCACCGGCGTGCACCATCGGGATCAGTACCTCACGCGTGTACCGGAAGGTGCTGAAGCCGTGGATCGCGATGCCATCGCATTCCTCACCGGCGAGCCGTGCGTTGAACGGGTTCACTGCGGAGATCACGACATCGATCTTCGGGTGCTCGATCGGGCCGGGCGAGGAGGGCGGGTTGAGCAGTGTGAACTGGTAGAACTCGCCCTCATAGCTGGCGGGCGTGTCGTTCTGCCATGCGTCCCAGATCGCACGCATGCAACGGATGTAGTCGCGCAGCCGCGGCCCGGGCGGTGCCCACGGGGAGGAGAACTGGCGCTCACTGCGCCCCTTCACCTGCGTGCCGAGGCCGAGCACGAAGCGCCCACCCGAGAAGCGCTGGAGCGCCCAAGACATACTGGCCGTGATGTAAGGCGCACGAGGGAAGGCGATTGCGATCGAGGTCGTGAGCAGCGCCTGCTCGGTGTGCTCCGCCGCCAGAGTCACGCGCAGGAACGGTTCGTGGGCGACCTCCTCAGCGGCCAGCATGTCGTAGCCCAGCGCCTCTGCGCGACGAACCTGGTCGGCGACCTCATGCAGTTGTCCGGCGATTCCCGTTGAGACGCGCATCGTTCCTCCTCTGTCTCGTGGCGGCGGCTCAGACTACCAGCACGCGGCCGCAACACGCACCGCACGAAGTGGGCACGGCATGGCTCCGCGCTACACTCGCGGGCGAACTGACCGACGAACACAGGAGAGAGGCGGACCATGGATGCCTACGAGGCGATCCTCACGAAGCGCGATACGCGCGACTACGAGGATCGGGCGATCCCCGACGAGGTCATGCGTCGCATCCTCCAGGCCGGCCGCATGGCGGGCAGTTCGAGAAACGAGCAGCCGATCCGCACGATCGTCGTACGCACGCCGGAGCAGAAGACGGCGCTCGGTGCCTGTGGCCGCACCACCGACCATCTGGTCACCTGCCCGCTGGTGATCGTGATCGTGCGTGCGGAGGGCAGCCGCGCCTTCGACGCCGGGCGAGCAGGGCAGAACATGATGATCGCGGCACAGGCGGAGGGCATCACGAGCTGCCCAGTCGGCATCCAGCAGGACGAGCCGGCGCGCGAAGTACTGGGTCTGCCGCCTGATCAGATCGTCGCGATGGCACTCACCTTCGGCTATCCAACCGGCGGCCGCGCCGCGGGCCGAGGCGAGCGGCGAATCTCGACCGACAGCTATACGTACTGGGAACGCTGGGAGCAGACCGACCCGCCGGCTTAGCCCGCTGCGCGAGCGGGGAAGAGTAGGCGCTAGCGCTCGTAGATCAGCGCGGCAGCGGTGAATCCGGGCACCTTGGTCGAAGTCTTGCCGGGGAACGTCTCGACCTTCAGTAGCCGATCCTCGATCAGTTGGAGCAGCACGACGCCTCGCGGCGTCGAATCGTAGTTGCGCGCCTCGATGCCCGCTGCGTACGAACCCCGGTCCCATCGCTGTCCGCCCGGGACGAAGTATTCGTACTCGACGAGTTCGTAGCTGACGAGGCCCGACTCGACGGTGACATCCGCAGGATCAGGAGTGTTGCCGCGAACCGCGAGCTGCAGGGATGCCCCATCGAAAGTGCCGATCGAGATCACGACGTGCGAGGGGTCGAGGTGGTCGTACGCGATCGCCAGGTGACCCGCCCAGTAGCGTTGTGGGTCGCTTCCCCCGTACCCATTCGTACCCTGCTGGAACCAGTTCCCGACCAGCCGACCATCGATGTCGTAGTCGAAGCGGCCATCGAACGGCGCTTCAGCTCGCAGGCTCTTCGCGTTCATCTGCGCCTGTATCTCGTCGGTGAAGTAGGCGAACGGCGGGGCGGCGTGGATCTTCCACGGCTCTCGTTCGTAGCTCGCGGGTATCAGCAGGCCGGGCAGATTCACGTCCAGATCGACGACGTTGTAATCGACGTTCCCGCGGTAACTTCCGATCAGGTCGCCCGCCTGCACCCGAACGTCCACGCTGGTGTACTGACCGAGCGGGGGAGCGACAGCGGCGAGCGCGGGGGCGAGTGAGGCGACATGAATGAAGATGCTCGACAGCAGGCAACCGTGTTCGATCACCAGCCGGAAGTCGTCGATCGGCTCCGCTCCGGAGTCAGCCTGGGTCTGGCTCATGCGTTCAATTCTGGTCACCGTCCCGGCAGCCGGCGTGAATACATCGATGTCCAGGGTGCGGTTCGAGTTGTTCTGAAAGTAGATGTGATCGACCGGGGTGACGTGAGACCCCGACATCAGACCGAGGGGGACGATCACCTCCGTCGCTGATAGGTCGACGGGCGCAGATCGGAAGGCGATGCGATCGCTGCACCCCACACCCAGAGGCGTGGCAACAACCGGAGTAGCTGTGGCTGAGTCTGTCGGCACAGGCGTGCTCGCTGTCGAGGCTGTCGCCGTCGCCGCCACGGCGGCGGGCGCTATCCCTGTCGTCGCTGCGTCGTCCGCGTCGGTCGATCCACTGCACGCGATCACAACAGCAGCCAGCATGATCAGTCCAACGCGCCGCACGATCCCTCTTCTCAAGCTTTCGGGCACATAATGCCCGTTAATCATCGACGCGGGTGGCAGTCTGGACAGCGGGAACCAACGAGCGCTCAAGCTCATTATCACTGTAGAACGAGCCTAGCAGAGGAAGGGCGATCGTGGATAAGCGCATTGCTTCATTGCTCGTGTTCGGCGTCGCCCTGATCAGCCTTGCGACGCTCGCGTGCGACCGTGCGCCAGCGAGTCCTGTCGCGCCGATAGCGGCCAGCGCGACCTCGACGGCCACAGCGACGTCAGCGACGGCGGTCAGCGCGCATCGCCACGTCAGCGCGTATCTCATGGTGGACTAGCCGGGGCCGGGTGGCGGCCTGTACCTCAGCCCCGTCGCTCGGGAGATCGAGGCGGACGGCGTGGCGGCTGCGGTCGCCGTGGAGGCGTTGATCGCCGGGCCGACCGCGGTCGAGCGATCAGGCAGTCCCGCCATCTCTGGCGGCTTGCCCGAGAGCACGAAGCTGCTCGCACTGACGATCGAGGATGGCGTTGCGCGCGTCGACCTGTCGGCGGAGATCGGGAGTGTCGGCGGGACGTTCGGTGAGCTGGCCGTGCTCGCGCAGCTCACATACACGCTGACGCAGTTCTCCAGCGTCGATGAGGTCCTGCTGCTGATCGCGGGCGAACAAGTCCAGTACTACGGCGGGCATGGATTCGACGTGACGCCTTCGCTGACGCGCGAGACGTTTGTCGTCAACGAGGGCATGCTCGGCGCGGTCTTGATCGACAGCCCCGCGTGGTGGGCACAGGCGGCAAGTCCCGTCACCGTACGAGGGGTCGCCCGCGTCTTCGAGGGCACCATCCAGTTCGCCCTCTACAACAGCGACGGCCTACCGCTCGCCGAGGGTTTCACGACCACCAGCGAAGGGCGCCCGCGTTCGGCAGCTTCGAGTTCGAGATCGCCTACGAGGTCGATGTGCCGCAGCTCGGTTCGCTGATGCTGTGGGAGCAGTCTGCGCGAGACGGCAGCCGCATCAACATCGTCGAGCATCCGATCTGGCTGCGATAGCAGGTCCGCCCGGCCTCAGTAGAGGCGCGCTGCCTCGGCTTCCAGCGCTTGCCGCTCGGCGCTGCTCAGTACCTCGGCGCTCGACGCCGTCGCGACGTTCTCGCGCATCCTCGAGGGGTAGCGAGCGCCGGGAATCGCGACCGAGACGCCGGGGTTCGAGAGCACGTAGCGCAGCAGGTTGGCGGGAGTCAGCGGCCCCTCGTCGCCATCAGCCATGCGTCCTCGCATCACGCTTGTGCGGCCGGAGCCGCCCAGCGGCCGCATGACGATCACGCCCACGTCACGCTCTGCCGCGAGCTCGATCAACGAGGCGGTCTCGGGGAAGAACGCCGAGTACTCCAGCATGACCGTGGCGAACTCACCCGAGGTGATCGCCATTCGCAGCACCTCGTTGCTGTGCGAGGAGACGCCGATGTGGTCGATCAGCCCTCGGTACTGCGCGACCCGCAGCCCCGCCAGCGCACCGTCGTCACTCATCACGCGCTCCCACGCCTCTGCAGTTGAAATATCGTGGAACTGGTAGAGGCTGATGCGCTCGACGCCGAGCATGCTCAGCGAGCGATCGACGTCGCGCTGGCTGCCATCGAGGGAGTGACTGAACGTCTTGCTCGCGAGCACCAGGCCCTCCGCCCCACGAGCGCGAACCTCCTGCCCGATCAAGAACTCGCTGCCCTCGTACTCCCGGGCGGTGTCGACGAAGTTGATGCCTAGGTCGAGCGCCGCAGCGAGCGTCTCCGGGCCCTCCGCCGACTGCGGCGTGTCCATCGCCCCGAGTCCCAGCTCGGTCACCATCAGCCCGCTGCTGCCGAGCCTGCGCTCTCTGAGGTCGGGCAGCGGGCACCTCGTTCGTCGGTTGGACGCCGACGAGTGCTCGCCGTGCGGTTCGAGAGCGCCGCTGCGCCCGTCGATACATCATGCCTATTCACGATGTAGAGTGCGGGCACGAGAGAGTAACGACCGCACCGAAAGCGAGGCCGGCAATGAGTACAGAGGCAGTTCGCGCACACGTGATCGCGGGAGGATTTCCCCCGGGCCAGTGGGGCGGTCACGACCACGACTACGCCCGGCTGCGCATCCTCGAACAACTGAAGGAGCGCGACAACACCCACACGACCATCTCCGGCGACTACACGGACATCGAAAAATGGCTCCCGGACTGCCAGGTGCTGATCACCTACGTCGCCGGCCCCTTCGCCAACGATGAGCAGAACACCGTGATGCGCCAATGGATCGAAGCTGGCGGCCGCTGGCTCGCGCTGCACGGCAGCAGCGGCGGCAAGGCCGGCCGGATGCCCGACTCCAAACGGCGGCAGATGATCAAGATGAACTATCACGACACGCTGGGCGGGTTCTTCATCAACCACCCGCCGATCAGGAAGTTCCGCGTCGACCTCGTCGACCCGAAGCACCCGCTGACGAAGGGCTTGCCGGAGTCGTTCGAGACGATCGACGAGCCGTACATGGTGGAGTTGCAGCAGCCCGAGGACACCGAGGTGTTCCTGACCGCCGACTGGGGCGAGGTCCCGGCAGGCGAGACCGGCTTCTACTACGAGAAGGACACCGCTGTACTGGCGGGCGGCGGCACGAAGCGGGCGATCGCCTACACGAAGCAGGTGAGCGAGGGCGCGGTCGCGTACACCACGCTGGGCCACTGCCACACGCCGACGACGAACTCACAGCGGGTCGTCGACGCGAGCGTTGCCGAGGACGGCAAGCCGCCGTTGAATCTGCTGGGCTCGTGGGAGACCGAGGGGTTCCGCACCCTACTCCGCAACGGGATCGCCTGGGGGCTTGGCGAGGACTAGCATCGCCGTTGCCGTGACCTGCTCGCCAGCCCTGACGTCCCCGACGAGGCGAAGTCGTATCCTCGACGAATCCGATTCGTCCCGCCGTCGCCGGTGAGGTTTATGCTGCCGGCGAGTGGGAAGGCGCCAACCAGCACCAATAGCCACACAGCGAGCGTTGCCAGACGTGGTGGCCTGTGAACCCAGCCAACCTCTTCGTAAAGCCTGCGTTCGTCTCCATCGCGTTCTCCGTCAGTGCGATCGTCTAGTTAAATGACTGACCAGGTCAGATTAAGTGACTGGACACCCCAGTCAATCTCTGTCATCGTCAACGGCAGAAGTCTGACAGATGCGATATCCGGGGTAGTCGAATGGCACGAGTTACGCAGGAGCATCGGGATGCACGTCGACGCCAGATCCTGGAAGCGGCTGCTCGTCAGTTCGGGGCGAAGGGGCTTGAGCCCGGCGCAGCAACGATTGATGACATCGCGAAAGACGCAGAGCTGAGCAAGGGCACGATTTACACGTACTTCGAGAACAAGGACGAGCTGATGGATGCGATCACCGATTCTGGTGTGGAGCGTGACACAGCAATGTTCTCCGAGCTCGGCGAGAGTTCACCCTCGGCATGGGATGCGTTCTGGGCCGTCTTCCGCCAGACCTGGGACTCGATGCTCGACCCCGAGAACAGGGAGCGCAATATGTTGAGTTTCGAACGCCTGCTGGTCGAGCTGCGACGTGATTCGAGCGACCGGCGAGTCGTCGACGGCCCCGTGGGCGAACTCACGAAGATGCTTGAGGGCGCTCAGAGTGAGGGGAAGGTCGCAGCCGATCTCGACGCGCACGTCCTCGCCACCACCCTGTGGAACTGTCAGCAGGGGACACGCGCCTACATCTTGCGCACCGGCAACACGGAGACGGCCGATGCCGTCCTCGAGATGGTGACGGAACTCGTCGCGAGAACCGTCGGCACGTCCGCCGGTGCGGATCCAGCTTCGGAGTAGACTCGCGCAGCAGTGAGCGGGGCTAGCGGCGACGCCGTCCGGCCCGAGCGAAGGTCGAGTTGCCGCGCTTGCGCCCGCGCTCGACGACCTTCTCGATGCGTGTCGGCTCCCACGATCCGAGGTCGAGCAGCCGAGGGTCGTTCGCCAGCATCTTTTCGATCTGGATGTCGACGCCGGCCTTCTCTTCCAGTCGGGTGACGTCGCGCACCTGGTCCGGCAGCACCAGCGTCACGACCATGCCCTCCTTGCCCGCACGGGCGGTGCGCCCCGAGCGGTGCAGGTAGACCTTGTCGTCTTCCGGCGGGTCGAAGTGGACGACGACATCGATGTCCTCGATGTGCAGGCCACGCGCCGCGACATTCGTCGCGACGAGCACGGCAATCGAGCCGTTGGCGAACCGCTTCAGTGTCTGTTCGCGCTTCGTCTGTGTCAGCCGGCCGTGGATCGGGACGGCGTCCAGCCCCTCGCGATCGAGCTGCGAGGCCAGGCGGTCCGCACCGTGGATCGTGCGCACAAAGACCAGCGCACGCTCGAAGCCCTCGATGATCGTCGCCGCGATCTGCACCTTGTCCGACATCGAGACGCGGATGAAGCGCTGCTCCAGCGTGTCCACCGTGGCGGTGGTCGTCGCCACCCTGTGGTGCACGGGGTCGTGTTGCCAGCGGTCGATCAGCGACCCAACGGCGCCATCGAGCGTAGCGGAGAAGAGCAGCGTCTGCGGGTTGCCGCGAGTCTGACGGAGGATGCGCTCCACCTGAGGCAGGAACCCCATGTCGGCCATCAGGTCGGCCTCATCGATCACAACGAAGCTGACGCTCTTCAGGGAGATCTCCCGGCGCTCGACCAAGTCGTTCAGGCGCCCGGGCGTGGCGATCACGATGTCGACGCCGTCGCGCAACGCGTCGATCTGCATTGGCATCGAGACGCCTCCGTAAATCGAGCAAAGCCAGAGCCCTCGTTCGGCGGCGAGCGGTGTCAGTTCCTCGGTGACCTGATTTGCGAGTTCGCGAGTCGGGACGACCACGAGCGCGTGCGGGCGGCGTGGTCGCGCGGTCGTCGTGCGCTCGATCATCGGCAGACCGAAGGCGAGGGTCTTGCCGGAGCCGGTCTGCGCCTTGCCGGTGACGTCGCGCCCTGCGAGCGCGTCCGGGATCGTCAGCGTCTGTACGGGGAAGGGATCGGTAATCCCTCCTTCGTTCAGCACCTCGATCAGATCGGATGAGATGCCCAGCTCCGCAAACGTGCGGTCGGGTATCTCGCTGGGGGTTCCGTCGGCGGATGTGTCGTCTTCGTACTTCGTTGTGGGGGACGATGCGCGGGAAATCAGTGCCACTGGGCCTCTGTTCGGAAGGCTGACCTCTGGTGCAAGCGTGCTGCGTTCCGAGCCGCCTCAGCGGGCAGCTCACACTTCGAAGCGCATGGAACGTCCGACAGCCGGCGAACGGTCGCTGCTCGGGTATCACTCAATCCCGGACACCCGGGCAGTCTCGTGCCGGGCGCTCCTCCGGGCTCTCACGAGTGATCGCCGAGCTAGAAGAGTCTCTGAGATGAGAAAGCATCGCTCGCTGGCTGTCACACCGTTGCGAAAGTTGCTGAGTCAAGGCTAGCACGGATTCGACGTCAAGCCACTCAGGCGAAGGCTGGCACCACCGCGAGTGCTCTGTACGCTACTTGTCCGTCAGCGCGAAGTACCGCCCGGCCGGTTGCTGCGGGTCAGGTCGGTAGACGTACGCCCCGCCCGGCGTCAGCGCTTCCTCGTAGAGCACTTCCTCGCGCCCATCGGCCGTGATCGCAAGCGCGTAGTTCTCCGTAACCGCTAGGTAGAACCGCGTGAGGCCCTTCCGATTCGTGCGCGAGCGTCCGAGGCCCGCGACCAGCACGTCAGCACCCGCGACGGGCCTGTCGTCGCCGTCCAGCACGAGCAGTTGAGCGGTCTGGCCTCGGAAGAAGCGGACGGCGAGCCACTGCTTGAACCAACCAGCGCGGCCCGGGACGGATCCCGCCGGCATGGCGTCTAGCACATCTTTCTCGTATCCGACCTGCTTGGGGATGCGCCAGTCGGGGCCGTACTTGAAGGTCAGGTACTCGTCCGGTGGGCTGGGGACCTGGAACGTGGTGCCCAGGAAGTCGACCGCGGTCAGCTCCTCGAAGAGGCTGACGGGGAAGGGGACACCGGGGTAGTGGGCGATCGTGCCCTTCACCACGCGATAGCACTGCCAGTCGATGCGGATGCGGTACTTCATAATCTTGACCGACGTGTACAGGCCGTCCGGGATCACCTCCACGTAGCAGCCGATCTCGCGCAGCGCGGCGACAGCCGGCTCGATCGCCGCGTCCGTGAAGCCATGCAGGCCGAAGATCGAGCCGGTATCGAGGTCGTCGTCCCATTCGATCAGCGCATGGTCGCGCACCGCACCGAGGCAGGTGCCCTGCCGCAGGAAGAAGACGAGCCCTTGCTCGTCGAAGATCTCTTTCACCTCAAGTAGCAGCTTTGCGGCTGCGGCCAGATCCATCGCCGGGATCGTGCGTTCGAGGTGCTCCATCAGGACGTGGTTCTCGGCGTCGCTGGCGGCGTTCTGCGATACCGGCCCGTACTCGTCTCGCTCTGGGTCGATCATCGGCGGCTACAGCACCGAGGCGAGCGCCTGCACGAGCAGGCGATTCTCGTCCGGCGTGCGCGACGCGATCCGCAGATACGACTCAGATTCGGGCATGCTCTTGGCGGCACAGTCTTTGATCAGGATGTTGTGCTCCACATAGAGGCGGCGCGCGATCTCCGGCCCGGTGGCCGACCCGGTCAGCTTGCAGAGCACGAAGTTCGCATCGGGCTCGATCGGCTCGATGCCCGGCAGGGCGAGCAGGGCCGTGTACAGCTCGCTGCAACTCGTGCGCGTCAGGTCGCAGCTCTCGAGGAAGTCGCTGCGATAGCGCCCGACGATGCGCAGGAACTCCTCGGCGAGTCCATTGATGTTCCAGATCGGCAGCGCGTCGCGGACGCCATCGATCAGCGCACGATCTCCGCTCAGGAGGTAGCCCGCACGCAGCCCGGCGACGCCAAAGACCTTGCTCATGCTCTTCAGCACCACGAGGTTGGGATGTGCCTCGATCACGCTCTCGACGCTACCGGCGACGCCCGTGCGCGAGAACTCGATGAACGACTCATCGACCAGCAGACGGCAGTCGTGGCCCTCCAGCAAGGTCGCAAGTCGCAGCACGTCGTCGCGCGAAACCGAGAGCGCCGTCGGATTGTTCGGCGTGACGACAACTGCCATGTCGGACTGCCACTGAATCGCGGACTCGGCGAAGGCCTCGACGTCCAGCTCGAACGTCGAGGAGTCGAGCGGGAAGCGGTTGAGGCCGTCCGGGTCAACCACCTCCTCGTACTCGTTGAACGAGGGTGTCGGGATCGTCAGTCGCCCCATGAACTGATTGCTGAGGATCTTGATCAGCTCCGCCGCGCCGTTGGCGACGGCGAGGTTGTCGGGAGTGGCGCCCGTCCAGTCGGAGACCAGCCGAGCGACCTCGTTCTGACCGACCGGGTAGTTGGTGATGATCTCGTCCAGATCGTCGTGGACGACGTCGAGCATCGCCGGCGGCGGGAAGTGCATGTTGTAGAGGTAGGAGTGGTCGGTGAACCCGTAGCGCCAGTAGGAACCGTGGAGTTGCTGGATGCGGTCGTACTGCGCGTCGCGGTCGAGAAAGAGGAACTCTGCGGCGTCCTGGTCCCGGTGGTCGTCGATCTCGTACCAGCGGCTCGTCGAGACATCGACGGCGGTCAGGTCGGTGACCGACCCATCCGCGACCATCTCAGCAAAGATCGTCTCGTAGTACCGATTGACGTGTCCCGCTTCGATCACCGCGCAGAGGCGCGGGACGATCTGTTCGCGCAGCAATTGCTCGCGCAGCAGGTAGATGTTGACGGTCTTCAGCGCCTCGCTGCTGTCGAAGTCGCTCCCCTGGTCGGCCCCCAGCGTGAAGCCGGTCACTCGCCCACCGTCATCGCTGTGTACGACGGTGCCTGAGAGCGCTCGATGGTAGGGGGCGACCGCGAGGCTGCTGCCGGGTTCGCACAACAGAGACCCGACCACCTCTGCGTCAAAGATCACATCCGCCTCGATCAGCAGCACGTCTCGATCGAGATACTCGCGAGCGTCCCACAGCGAGCGGATGTTGTTCGTCGTCTCGAAGTCCGGCGCATCGACGTAGCGGATGTCGACGCCCGCGAAGCACGCGCCGACGCGTTCGCGAACGACCTCGCCCTTGTACCCGACGACGACGACCGCCTCTTTTACGCCATGCGCAGCGAGCGCGTGCAGCGCGCGTTCGAGCAGCGGTTGCCCGCCAACCTCGACGAGGCACTTCGGCAGTTCGGCGGTCAGTGGCAGCAGGCGGTTGCCCTTGCCGGCAGCGAGGATCACGGCGCGACGAACCGGCAGCGGCTTGCTGCCGGACATACTCAGCAGGTCGCGAGTGCTCGCCATGATCGTGGCTCCGCCGGCGCTTCGCCTGCTACGCGTCGGTACCCGTCTGCACGGCAGCAAGAGCCGTCACGGAGCGGCCGTTCGACGCCGAGGTAGTGAAGTACTCACGCAACCGGTTGATGCCCTCATTGTAGCGGTCGTTGCAGAACGCCAGTCGCAGGTCCTGCGGGACACCGAAGTCGGTGCCGGGCACCACCGCGACATGTACCTTGTCGAGGATGTCGCGGGCCAGCTCCTTCGACGATACGAAGCCGCGGGCCTTGTTCCAGTCGGCGCAACGCAGGATCGCGTAGAACCCACCCTCGGCCGCGATCGGCTCGCAGCCCGTGCCGGTAAGGCACTGCGTGGTGTACTCGGCACGCGAGCGATAGATGCTCGTCAGCTCCTCAGGGCTCTCGTTGTCGTCGAGCGCCGCGATCATCCCGTACTGGTAGGCAGGGTCGGTGCAAAGCAGCGTGTGCTGCTGGATCACTCGCAGGTTGGTCTGCAGCTCCTCCGGCAGGATCGCGAAACCGATGCGCTTCGTGTACATGCGGAAGCCCTTGGAGAAGCTGTTGGTGACGATCGTCATATCGTTGCGTTCCGGCAGCAGCGCCAGCGGTGAGTGGAACTCGTCGTAGAACATCGTGTTGTTGTAGATCTCGTCGTTCAGGATGTAGGCCTGTCCGTCCACGATGTCGTACATCTCTCGCATTTCGTCCGGCGTCACGATGTTGCCGATCGGATTCCCCGGCGAGTTGATCACGACGAGCGCGGTGCGCTCCGGAGAGAAGTTGCGGCGGAACGAGTCCATGTCGACCCGCTTCGTGTCGATGTCGATGTCGTAGAAGGTGACCTTCGCGCCGGCCAGAGTGGCGCAGTACATGTAGAGCGCGTAGTAGGGGCGCGGGATCATGATCTCGAGGCCCGGACCGGACACCAGCTGGAAGAGGTTGCGGAAGATCGGCGAGCTGCCAGTGTTCACGATTACGTTGTCCGGCGAGACGTCCGTCATGTGCTCGCGGTTGTAGAACTTGGCGATCGCCTCGCGCAGCTCGGGGAGCCCCTCCGGGTACACCCGGCGCACGAAGTCAGGGTCGTTGAGTTTCTCGACCATGTGGTCGAGCACCACCTCCGGCATCGGTAGCTCGGAGACGCCGATCGTGAGCTTCAGGACGTCGGCGCCCCGTTCAATCAGTTCATCAGCAAGTTCATCGAGGACGAACATCTGGAACTCGAGATCGGTCGGCATCAGATCTCTGATCTGACGTGGCATATGGCCTCCTTCTGTGATCGACGCGTCGGCGCGGTCGCGCGGAGCATCTCAGGACGCGGCCCGTCCCGACAGCCGCGACGGGGGTCGCCCAGCCATGCGTGAGACAGCGCGTCGACGTAGAATGTTCATGGCTATACTACGTGATAATGCGGAAGGTCGCGGAAATCCCGCCATCCGGCGCGTAATTCACGCCATCTGCGCGGTCGTACCAGGTTCGGAACTATCGCCTCTCAGACTCGCTTCGCGCGAGGTTCGAGAGCGCGAAAGCGTGCTCGACCAGCCCCTCCATGTCGTGCAGCTCAGTCTCGATGTTCAGGTGATCGCGCTTCCGCGGGCGTATTCGCCAGCGAATCGAATCGTAGTCGGCGGCCTCGATCTCCGCCACCTCGTCCCAGCGCATTGAGAGCAGTTCGCGCCCCTGGTGCAGTGCGACCGCCGCTTCGCGTGTCAGTACCACCGCAGTGGCCGTCCGACGCCACGTCACGAACACCATCGGCAGCAGCACGACGGTCACGCCGACCGCGAACAGTCCGAAGCCCAGCGCCTCGTCCGAGGAGAACAGCAGCCCGATCACGATCGACACGATCGCGACCAGCAAGGGCAGCGCGAACGAGGCGTTGTTCCACCAGTGCGACTGATTGACGTGCACGCTGACGACATCGCTGATCGCCTCGATCGTGCTCGCGTCGGCGGGGCGTGGCCCAGGGGCGGTCGGGGATGGGTCCTGTTCCATGCGTTGCTCCATCAGCCGACTCTAGCAGCGCCCGCCGGTGGGGTCGCCGGGGCGGTGCGGCGGCGTAGACTGCTCGCAAGGGGGCCCCGCGTGATCGTTCGCTTCAGCCTCTACGGCTTCCTCAAGAACCAGCGGTACTTCGAGCCGTTCCTGCTGCTCGCGCTGCTTCAGATGGGGTTGAGCTTCTTCGAGATCGGCCTGTTGGTCGCCTTCAGGGAACTGGCGACCAACGTGATGGAGATCCCATCCGGGGCGATCGCCGATCTCTACGGCCGCCGCCGCTCGATGGTGATTTCGTTCGCGGCATACATCGTGGGATTCCTGATCTTCGGTTTCGCGGGCAGTGTGGCACCGCTGTTCGGTGCGATGTTCTTTCTCGCTGTCGGCGACGCCTTCCGTACCGGCACCCACAAGGCGATGATCTTCACGTGGCTGCGGTTGCGAGGTCGCAGCGACGAGCGCACGAAGGTGTACGGCTTCACCCGCTCGTGGAGCAAGATCGGCTCCGCCGTCTCCGCGCTGGTCGCGGCCGGGTTCGTGTTGGTGGCTGACAGCTACACGCTGGTCTTCTTCTTCGCAGTCGTGCCGTATGCGCTGAACATCGTCAACTTCCTCGGCTACCCCGCCGAACTCGAGGGCGAGGCGGACGGCAGCCCCGGCCCGCGTGACGTGATCATGCACCTCGGCGCGGCGTTCCGCAGCGCGATCGGTCTCAGACCGCTGCGGCGTCTGATCGTCGAATCGATGGCCTTCGAGGGGGTCTTTCACGCGGTCAAGAGCTACCTCCAACCGGTGCTCGTCGTGCTCGCTGTCTCGCTCTTCTCGACCGCCGCGATCGGTGGCGACCTCTCCGAGGTGCAGCGATCGGCACTGCTCGTCGGACCGGTCTACTTCGTGCTGCACCTACTCTCCAGCGCGGCCAGCCGCAACGCACACCGTGTCGCCGACCTCGCGGGCAGCGAGGAGCGAGCGACGCGCTGGATTTGGGCGGCGTACACGGCCGTCTTCGCGCTCGCGCTGGTCGCGGGCTGGTGGGAGGTCACGGCCGCCCTGATCGTCGCCTTCGTGCTGCTGCATGTACTGCAGGACATGTGGCGCCCGGTGCTGATGGCCCGCTTCGACACCTACGGCGACGAAGCGCAGGCAGCGACGGTGCTGTCGATCGAGAGCCAGGCTCAGCGTTTCGCGACGATGCTGCTCGCCCCGCTGATCGGGCTGGCGATCGACGCTACGCAGACCGGTGGGCTGGGCGGGCCGTTCTGGCCGATCGGCGCAGTCGGCCTCGTCGTCGGGTTGCTCGTCCTCGCCACCTCGTCACCCGCGAGGACGGCACGCAGGGAGCCGCTCGCGGCGCGGTAGACTGCTGCATACGAGTCTGACGACGCACGAGGGCAGGGCGGACCGATGAGTGACGTGCGTGGGATGCTGACCCGCGAGCAACTGGCCTCGCTGGTCGAGGCCAGCGAGATCGAGACCGTGGTGGTCGCGTTCCCCGACCTCTACGGTCGGCTGTTGGGCAAGCGGTTCGACGCCGAGTTCTTCCTCGAACAGGTCGCCGATGGTGGGACGCACGCCTGCGACTACCTGCTGACGGTCGATATGGAGATGGAGCCCGTGCCCGGCTACGCCTTCGCGAGCTGGGACCAGGGCTACGGCGATGTCCACCTGGCACCGGAGATGACTACGTTGCGACGTGCGAGCTGGCTGGATCGCACCGCGATCATGCTCTGCGACGTACACAACCGCTCGCACGCGCCTGCCACTATCGCGCCGCGAACAATGCTGCGAGGGCAGGTGGAACGCGCGACGGCTGCCAGCTACAGCGTGAGCGCGGCCTCCGAGCTGGAGTACTACATCTTCCGCAATTCGTACCGCAACGCGGCCGGCGGCGGGTACGCCGACCTCGATCCCGCCGGCGAGTACATCGAGGATTACCACACGCTGCTGAACACCCGCGAGGAGGCGCTCAACGCCGCCGCACGCCGTCACCTGCGCGACTCCGGCGTCCCGGTCGAGGGCTCGAAGGGGGAGTGGGGCGTCGGGCAGCACGAGCTGAACGTGCGCCACGCCGAGGTCGGGGAGATGGCCGACCGCCACACGATCTACAAGCAGTGCCTGAAGGAGCTGGCCGCCCAGATGGATCTGAGCGTCACCTTCATGGCGAAGGTAGATCAGGAACGCGCCGGCTCAGGCTGCCACCTCAACCTCAGCCTCTGGCAGGACGGTCGTAACGTCTTCGCGGGGCAGGGGGGCGAGGCCGATCCGGACATTTTCCGCTGGTTCCTCGGCGGCTGGATCGCGCACGCGCCGGAATTGATGGCGTTCTACGCACCGACGGTCAACTCTTACAAGCGCTACCGCTCCGGCTCGTGGGCCCCGACCGGACTCGCCTGGGCGGAGGACAACCGCACCACCGGCTTCCGGGCGATCGGCGAGGGCGAGAGCCGCCGCCTCGAGTGCCGCCTGCCGGGCGCTGACTGCAACCCGTATCTGGCATACACAGCGGCGCTCGCGTCCGGCCTCGACGGCATCGAGAACCGCATCGAGCCGCCGCCGGCCTTCGACGGTGACGCCTACCACGCGGAGGGGGCGACGCGACTGCCCGCGACGCTGGCCGAGGCGGCTGAGCGTTTCGAGGCGAGCGAATTCGCCCGCACGGCGCTCGGCGGCGAGGTCGTCGACCATTACTCGCACTTCTTCCGCGTCGAGCAGGAGGCGTTCGAAGACGCGGTCACCGACTGGGAACGCCGCCGCTACTTCGAGCGTATCTAGACGCCTCAGCGACCTCGGCTAGGGCGCTGCGTCGCCGATCAGGCTCGCGTGCTCAACGACGAACCAGAGGGCCATCGCGCCCGCCCGGTCATCGTGGCCGGAGACGGCCCCGCGGTTGAGGTAGTCGTCCAGCTCCGGCATCGGGCCGGTGCCCATGCACGCATCGCGCACCATGCCGGCCTCGTCGACCCGCTCGGCGACGGCGGCCCACGCGCTGGTGGTGGCATCGCCCATGCTGGCCGGCAGCCAGCCGCGTGCCATCCCGCGGGAGAGCGCGATCCCGATCATCGCGGTGGCGGTCAGCTCCAGGTACGAGTCGGGGCGGTCGATCACCTGCCGCCACGCGCCGGACGAGTCCCGGTGCGTGATCAACGCTTCGATGTGCGCGCGATGCGTCGCCTCCAGCGCGGCACGTTGCGGGTGGGCATCCGGGAGGTACGAGAGCCCCTCGCTGAACCCCAGCGCGGCGAAGGCGTTGCCGCGTCCCCAGTAGTACGGCGAGGCTCCACAGTGCCACCAGAGGCCACTGTCGGGCTGCGCGTGCGACGCGGCGAGGAAGCGGCTATATCGGTCATCGCCGGCAGCGTCGGAGAGCTCGTTTGCCCAGACGTAGCCAGCGTGGACAGAGCCGTCCACGCCTCGCAGCGCTTCTAGCGCCTCGGGCGTGACCAGTAGCGCAACGGTCTCCGCGATCCCGGCTGCGGGGTCGTTCCCGTCGGGGGCGAGTCGGTGCAGTCGCAGCCGTCCGCTGATCGCGACGCCACGGATGTAGTTGGCTGGCTCCAGCACATCGCCGTACTCCGCCGCCAGTACGCGGGCCAGCTCGATCGGTGCATCAACCATCAGACCACTCCGAATTCAGACCGCTCGTTCAGGCCAGTTCGAGTTCGCCGGCGAGCAACTCGTAGGAGCGCTCGCGGTCGGCGTAGTCGTGCGTGATCGTGACGACGAGCAACTCGTCGGCGTCATACTGCTCAGCCACGGTCCTCAAGCCCTCGTGCACGCACTGCGGCGAACCTTCGAGGCCCAGCGTGTGCTGGAAGTCGATGTACTCCTGCTCCGGCTCGCTCAGCTCGACCGCTTCGGCGTCTTCGATCGACGGCACGCAGCCGAGCGCCCGCCTTTGCTTGCGACGCAGCCGCATGAGGTGGCGGCTGAGCGCGATGCAGTGCGCTTCCTCATCGGTCTCGGCGCAGATCGCAGCGACACCGACGTTCACCATCGGCTCCGCGAGCCACGGCGATGGCTGGAACTGCTCGCGGTACGCCGCGACGACACGTTCGCCTCCCTGCGGGCTGATGAAGTGCGCGAACGAGAAGGCGAGCCCCATTTCGGCGGCGAAGCGGGCGCTGTCGTAGGCGGATCCCAGCAGCCACGGCACCCGAACCCCCTTGCCGCTGGGCGCGGCGTGTATGGCGGCGTACTGGTGGCCCTGCAGCATCTCGCCGGTCATGAAACCCATCACATCAGCGACCTGCTCCGGGTTTGCCTCGATCGGCAGCGCGCCGGGGCCATGGCTGAGCGCCCGCGCCGTCAATCCGTTGCTGCCCGGCGCACGGCCGAGGCCCATGTCGATGCGGCCCGGGAACAGGGCCTCTAACATGCGGAAGACCTCCGCGACTTTCAGCGCACTGTAGTGCGTCAGCATCACCCCGCCGGAGCCGACGCGGATGCGCTCTGTATTGGCAGCGAGCATGGGAATCAGCACCTCCGGGCTCGCGCTCGCCAGCGTGCGGCTGTTGTGATGCTCCGCGAGCCAGTAGCGCGAGTAGCCCAGGCGGTCGGTCAGTCTCGCGAGTTCGATCGTCGCGAGCACCGCCTCGCGCGCGGTACCGCCGGCGCGGGTCGGTGACTGGTCGAGAATGCCGAGACGCATGGCTCGCACCCTACCGACCGTCGCAGCGAAGCGCTCGGACACGGCTCGCCGGCTCGGTGCGGCAGTCGACTCCGGTGGAGGGGACGACAGGGATCAACAGGTCCCGGTGCGCCGCACCGGGACCTGTTGGAACGTCCGTATGGACAGGAAGTTGGAGCCCGCTACGTGTCGGTGGCCTTCTGGGCCTCCTCGAGCGCCTTCTTCTCGGCCTTCTGCGCGTCGTCGAACGCCTTCTTCTCGGTCTTCTGCTGGTCGTTGAGAGCATCCCGGGCTTCCTTCTCGGCGTCCGTCTTGTCATCCTTGGGAACGACGCCCGGCTTCGGCTTCGAGGACTTCGAAGCGCCGGCACCACCGAAGTAGAAACTGGTTTCGGCATCACTGACCTGCTGAGCAGCGAGCACGCGCGCGCAGTTCTGGTATTGGCCAGCAACAACCACGCCAGTGGCGTTCAGTGTCACGCTCTCGCCCGGCGCGAGGGAGAGCAGCTTGGCGTTATTCGCCGAAGTGAAGGTGATGTCGTCGTTCGGATCGTAGGGCGTCCCATCATCGTCGACGACGGTGATGCCGGTCAGCGGCACGCCTCCGGTGTTGGTGACGACGTACGTCGGATACCGCATGCGCGACGCGGATGACGAGGGTTAGACAGGTGCTCCGGCCCGGCCTGCGCGCGCGGCTGCTGTTGCTTAGCCTCTCGGTCGCCATGATCGCCGTCGTGGCCACGGCCTGGGTCACACCATGCGCGCGACCTCCGACCGCTTCCGCGACGCGCTCGCCGACGAGGAGTTCGTTCGCGACGATCTCACTCTGTTCGCGGCCACGCACAGCGACTGGAGCGGGGTAGAGGAGCTGCTCGCCTCGCTGAGCTTCGAGTTCAGGCAGCGGGCCGCGCTCACCACCACCGAGGGGCAACTGATCGCCGACAGCGAGCCGTTGAACGCCGGAGCACCCGTCGACCTGCCGGATTCGGCGACCGACCTGATCACCCCACCAATCCGCTCTTCGGGCTGAACCCCTGTGGCAACGACGCCCTCGCAGGCGGAGATCGGGTCGTGATCGAAATCCTCTTCGGGAACGAGTTCGGCGTGGAGGTGCGAGAGTTCGCGTGCGTCCCCGATCCCGCCGAACCGGCGCTGCTCTTCCTCGGCTTCCGGTAGTCCGGTGGGGCCCTGAGTCTGCCGAGCAGCATCGACCTGCGCACAGCGGTCGCGGTGCTGGCGATGCTCGCGGCAGTGGCGGCCGTCACTACCCTGGGGGCGCGTCGCATCCTCAACCCCGTGGCCGAGCTGACCGAGGCCGCCCGTCGCATGGAGCGCGGTAGCCTCGATCAGCGAGTGGCCGGCGACGACGACGACGAGCTTGGCCGTCTTGGCCAGGCCTTCAACTCGACGGCGGAGGAGTTGCAACGTAGCGACACCGAGCGACGCACGCTGACGAGCGATATCGCGCACGAGCTACGCACTCCGCTCTCCAACATTCGCGGCTATCTCGAAGGCATCGAGGACGGCGGCGTCGAACCCTCGGACGAGGTCATCGCGACGATCCACGAGGAGGCATTGCTGCTCCAGCAACTCGTGGACGACCTCCAGACGCTCACCCTCGCGGAGGGCGACAACTGCGGCTACATCGCGAGCCGCTCGATCTCTCGGCGCTCGCACAGCAGGTCGTCACGGGACACGGCGCGCAGGCAGAAAGCGCCAGCGTGCGGCTCGATGTGCAGACGGCCGCAGTGCCCTCGATCGCCCTCGACCCGGCACGCATGCGGCAGGTGCTGGGCAACCTGATCCAGAACGCGCTCCGCCACACGCCTGCCGACGGCACGGTCACTGTCTCCGTGGCCCGCGCGGGCGAGACAATCGAGGTGGTTGTCGCTGACAGCGGTGAGGGCATTGCCGCTGAGCACCTGCCACACGTTTTCGACCGGTTCTATCGCGCGGACGGCTCGCGCAGCCGCGAGACTGGAGGCACCGGCCTCGGGCTGGCGATTGTGCAGCAACTGGTGGAGATGCAGGGCGGCGAGGCGAGCATCGCCGCCACCCTCGGCGAGGGGACGGCCGTCACGGTGCGCTTCCCGGCGGACGGGCTGGAGTAGTCCGGCGGTCGATGCTCAGCGGCGCATGAGGTAGCGTTCGAGCGCTGGTTCGGGACGGCTTGCGGGCTGGTACGCCGGGTCGCGACGACCGACCGCGATGAACGCCTGTGGTACCCACTCTTCCGGCAGGTCGAGCGCGCCTCGGACGGCCTCCGGGGCGTAGAGCGGTGCCGACAGCCAGTACGCGGCGAGGTCTCGTTCCGCGACCGCGAGCAAGATGTTCTGCATCGCCGCGCCGAAGGAGTGCGTCGCCATCGTCCACTCCGACCGGCGGCGGAAGTCGTCAGGGTAGTCGCGCAGTCCCTCGCCGACGATGCAGCCGAGCAACAGCGTCGGCGCATCGACGATCTGCGCACGCGAGCGGGCAACGAGGCGATCCTGCCGTGCGACCGGGACGCCGTCGCCCTCGAGGTCGACTCGCCACGCGTCGCCCATCGCAGAGGCGAGTCGCTCGCGGTTCGCGCCCTCGATGGCGACGAAGCGCCACGGCTGCGTGTGATGCGGGGCCGGGGCGGTCAGCGCCAGCGCGACCAACACATCGACCTCCGCGGCAGGCAGGGCAGGGCCATGCAGCGCGCGAATCGAGCGCCGGTCACGGATCGCCTGCTCAATCGTCATCGTGGCTCGCCCGCATGTCAGGTGCCGTCGGGCATCAGGCCGAGCGCAACGTTCTGCTCACGGTGCGCCCCCGGGTCGAGGTCGCGCCCTGCGAGGCCCTCGAACGACGGCTCGTAACGGTGCGCGCGAAAGATCTGCTTCGTCGGGCCGATCGCGCTCGGGTCGAGGAAGGGGGTGACCCATTCCCAGACGAGCTCTCCCGCTCGCGTCACCTCGAAGATACGACCGGAGGTGCCCTCGCAGATCAACACGTTGTCGCCCGCCAGCCGTTCGGCGCCAGAGATGTGACCGCTGAAGAACTGCTCACGCGGAGTGCCGTAGTAGCTCCACACGATCTCGTCGGTCGCCGGGTCAACCTCGATGATCCGCGAGACAGGCGAGGGGGCAAGCATGTGTGCGCCGTTGTCGAAGATCTGCACGTTGCCGTTCGGCAGTGCCGTCGGGTGGTGCTGGTGGTGGGTATTCGGATCACCGAACTTCCACCGCAGCTCGCCGCTCGCGCGGTCGACGAGACCGACGCGACTCGTGTTGCGGCACGAGAACAAGATGTCGCCGCTCGCGGTGACATCGATGCCGTTGAGGTGCAGCCACTCACGTCGCCCCTCGATCGGGCAGATCGGATCCTCGGTGGGGTCGAGCAGATCCGCGAGCGAGACACTCCAGACATCGTTCCCGTCCGCATCCACCTCGACGATGTCATCACCGAACATCAGGTTGGAGCCTCGCGGGATCGCGCGGCCGCCCTGGACGGACTGCGCGAGTGCCTCAGGCATCACGGACCATCGCCCGAGCAGCGTGTTGCTGTTGTCGAGCCGCAGCATGTCGTGATGCACCCAGGGATGCACGTACTCCCAGACGACGTTGCCGTCCCAGTCGACCTCGCGCAGCGCGCCGTGGCGGGCGCGGTCACGGGGCATCGGCAGCACGATGTCGTCGGGCACCTCCTCCGTCGCGTCGGTGCCGCGCACCAGCAGGTTGCCGGACGGCAGCAGCTTCCCGTAGCCGGAGACGAAGCCTCCGAACTGCCAGCGGTGCACGATCCGGCCTTCGATGTCGATCAGGTACGAACCGTCGCCCGACATCGGCGTCACGAGCGTGTAGCCGGAGACGCTTCGCTCCGTGTCGTGGAACGTCAGCCCGGTGTGTTGCTTCGCCGGCCATCCCATGGAGTGCCTCGCTAGATCGAGACGTCGATCGGGTGCTCGCCGAAGATCCGACGCCACATGTCGCAGATCTCGCCGACCGTGCAGTACGCGTGTGCCGCTTCGATCAGGTGGGGCATCACGTTCTTGCCCTCGCGGCTCACGTCCTCGAGAGCCCGCATGGCGCTCGCGGCGCGGCCGGCATCGCGCGTAGCACGCGTGTGCGCGAGGCGATCGAGGTGGATGCGCTCGCCCTGCGGATCCATGCGCAGGATCGGGATCTCGATTGGCTCCTCGATCTGGAAGCTGTTCACGCCAATGATCTGGCGCTCGTCCGTCTCGATCTCGTGCTGGTAACGGGCGGAGGCGTCCGCAATCTCGCGCTGGAAGAAGCCCGCCTGCACGGCCGGTAGCACGCCGCCGAGGTCATCGATGCGGTCGAAGTACTGCAGGCATTTCCGCTCCATCTCGTCGGTGACTGCCTCGACGAAATAGGAGCCGCCCAGCGGGTCGACGGTGTTCGTCACCCCGGACTCGTGGCGGATCACCTGCTGGGTGCGCAGCGCCAGCCGAGCACCCTTCTCGCTGGGTAGTGCGAGCGCCTCATCCCACGAGTTCGTGTGCAGCGACTGAGTGCCACCAAGCACGCCGGCCAGCGCCTGAATCGTCGTGCGGATCAGGTTCACCTCGGGCTGCTGCTGCGTGAGAGAGTTGCCTGCGGTCTGGGTGTGATAGCGCATCCACCACGAACGCTCCTGCTTCGCCCCGAACTCCTCGCGCATCTGCCGCGCCCAGATGCGTCGCGCCGCCCTGAACTTACCGATTTCCTCGAAGAAGTCGTTGTGGCAGTTGAAGAAGAACGAGAGTCGCGGCGCGAACTCGTCGATGTCCATGCCGCGCGCGAGGCAGCGACGCACGTACTCGAGGCCGTTCGCGAGCGTGAAGGCGAGCTCCTGCGCAGCGGTCGAGCCCGCCTCGCGCATGTGGTAGCCGGAGATCGAGATGCTGTTCCAGAGCGGCATCTCCTGCGTCGCGAACTCGATGGTGTCCACCACCAGCTGCACGCTGTCCTCAAGCGGATAGATGTACTCGTTCTGCGCGATGTACTCCTTGAGGATGTCGTTCTGGAGTGTCCCGCGCAGCTGCTCACGCTTGTAGCCCTGCTTCTCAGCGGCGGCGATGAACATCGCCCACATCACGGCGGCAGGAGAGTTGATCGTCATCGAAGTCGAGATCTCGCCCAGCGGGATGCCGTCGAAGAGGATCTCCATGTCGGCAAGCGAGTCGACCGCGACGCCACACTTGCCGAATTCGCCGGCAGCGTGCGGCGAGTCATGGTCGTAGCCCATCAGCGTCGGCATGTCGAAAGCGACCGAGAGCCCGTCTTCACCCTGATCGATCAGGTACCGATAGCGCTCGTTCGTCTCCTCGGCGGAACCGAAGCCGGCGAAGATGCGCATCGTCCATGACTTGGCGCGGTAGCCGCTGCGGTGGATGCCACGTGTGAACGGGTAGTCGCCGGGCAGCGTGGAGTCGCGGGGTTCGTTGTCACTCTCGATGTCGGTGAGGTCGTAGAGGCGCTCGACGGGCTCGCTGGAGGTGGTGACGAATGGCCCGGGCAGTTCCTTGCCCCCCTCGGCGATCTCGCGCTCGTAGTGCTCGCGACGCTGCCGTGCGGCATCGAGGGGGGTGTCGGGTGACTCATGCTCGGGCATCGCTGCACCCTTCATCCGGCTCGCGGGTCGGTCGAACGGAATGATAGCCGTTCGCGGCTGTCAGGCGGGGAAGCGCGCGCCTAGCGGTAGATATCGAGGTCGCCCCAGACCGTGCGCTCCGCCGCCGCCGGGTCATCCTCGATGCGAGTCGGGACGTCGAGGATCATCGTCGACCGCGTCTCCGCGTCGTACGTAGGCCAGTGCGGCGCACCCTCGCGGTCCGGATCGCCGTTGCGCGCGAACGCCAGCCATGTCTCGCTGATCGACTCAGCGAGGTCGGAGCGATCGGGCCGCTCGCCGGTCATCGGCGCGACGTCGACGTTGTCGAAGACGAACGGAATCTCCATCGCGTGGGAGGCTTTCAGCACGCCATCGCGGAAGTCACTCTCCCACGTGAAGAGATACATGAAGACCTCGCCACCGGCCGCGGAGATGCGCTCCGCGAGCTTGGTCGCCGCAAGCCGCCGCGACTCGCTGGTGATGCCCACGTAGAGGTCCCACGGGCTGTCGTCCGACCGCTGCTCGCGATAGGTCGCGAGGATCTCGTCACGTCGATCGCCGAGCAGCGGATCGAGCCGCTCCAGCAATTGATCTTCATCGAACCCAACCCGCTGTGGGTCGCGCGCAACGAAGAGCGCGTTCTCGTCCCTGTTCGTGCCGACGATCACCGGCACCTTCGTCGCGGTCGGCGTGGGCACCGCGTCGAACGGGTGCACGGGGAAGTAGTCGCCGTCAACGACGGGCGCGTGGGGCATCGTTCCACCCGTGCCGCCAGTCAGCTCATTCGTCGCGTCGATCAGCTCCTGGAACGGGAGCTGCTGGAGCTTGTGCAGCTCGTCGGAGCCGATCCCGAGATGCGCGAGCAGTCGCTCGGCGTACTCGGTGGCGGCATCCGCCTCGATGGCTCGCAGGGTGACGCTGCTCTGGATGATAGCCCGGTGGAATAGCCCCTCAGCCGAAGGCATTGCGAGCAGCGTGCAGACTTTCCGCCCGCCACCGGATTCACCAAAGATCGTGACGTTGCCCGGGTCACCGCCGAACTGTTCGATGTTGTCGCGCACCCATTCGAGCGCCAGCACTGCGTCGAGCATCCCCACGACGCCTGAGCCGGCGAAGTCGGAGCTTCCGATGTCCGCGAGGTGGAGGGCACCAAAGATGTTCAGCCTGTGGTTGATCGTGACGATGACTGCATCGCCGCGTCGCGCGAGGTTGGCGCCGTTGTATAGGTCCTCGGAGCCCGCACCGGCTGTGAAGCCCCGGCCGTGCAGCCAGACCATTACCGGACGCTTGCCACCATCGTCGGCGGCGGGCGTCCAGACGTTAAGCACGAGGCAGTCCTCGCTCAATGGCAGCCGAGGTGAGCCGCCCATGAACTGGCTCTCCCCGCTGACCAGCGGGCCTTGCTGCGGACAGATCGGGCCGAACTCGGTAGCGTCGCGCTCCCCGGTCCACGCCTCGGCGGGCTGCGGAGGACGGAAGCGGCCGGAGCCGGCCGTCGATGCGCCGTACGGGATGCCGCGGAAGACGAAGATGCCGTCGCCCTCGGTCGTTCCTCGCAGCTTGCCCTGCGTCGTCGTTGCAACTGGGTCGGTCGCGGTCGTCATGGGATTCTCCGAGTGGCGTCGCTCCGCGCGCACCTCGCTGCAGTATAGGCCGCCCATCGCCGAGCGATGCCGCCGTCATTCGTGATAGATCGAAAATTGACAAACCTCGGACGGCGAGACACCTTCCCGCGAGACACAAATTGACTGGCGGGCACTCGTGACCGGCAGGCGCAGTGAACGAGAGCCGGTGCGTGCGATGACGTGGGAACCAGAGATCGAGGAGATGAAGCGACGCACTGAGCTTGCCCTGCGCATGGGCGGCGAAGAGCGCATTGCGGATCAGCACGGACGCGGCAAGCTCACGATCCGCGAACGCATCGAAATGCTGATCGACTCCGACAGCTTTCGCGAACGCGGACTCTTCGCCGGTACCGGCGCGTACGACGAGCGAGGCAAGCTCACCGACTTCTTCCCCGCCGGATACGTGATGGGAAAGGCACTGATCGACGGGCGTCGCGTCGTCGTCGGCGGCGGCGACTACACGGCTCGTCCGCCCAGCGGCAGCGCAGGCGTACGCCCGGGCGGGGCGCGGGCTCGCGGCAAGGGCGGCGAGGACGAGAGCATGGCACTCGACCTCAAGCTGCCGATGATCCGCCTGATCGACGGGTTCGGCGCAGACATCCGCGCGACCGCAAACATGGGCCGCACTTACATCCCGGAGCTGCCGGGCTGGCCGACTGCGGCGGCGCTGATGAGCGAGGTTCCGGTGGTCTCGGCGGCCCTCGGTGCGGTCGCCGGGCTGCCAGCGGCGCAGGTCGCGATCTGCCACTTCGCCGTGATGGTGAAGGAGATGTCGCAGGTCTTCGCGGCCGGCCCGCCGGTCGTGGAGCGCGGCGTCGGCCGCATGCCGACGAAGGAGGAGCTGGGCGGCTACCGCATCCACGCTCGCGAGAGCGGCCTCGTCGACAATGAGGCGGAGGACGAGGCGGATGCGTTCCGGCAGATCCAGCAGTTCCTCTCGTACCTCCCGACAAACGTCTACAAGATGCCGCCCATCGAGGAGTGCGACGACCCGATCGATCGACGCGAGGAAGCACTGCTCTCGCTGATCCCGCGCGAGCGCAACCGTCCGCATGACGTGCGCGAGATGGTCGCGCTCGTCGTGGACCGCGACAGCAGCTTCGAGATGGGACGCTACTACGGCGCAGGACAAGTGACGATGCTCGCCCGCATCAACGGCCGCCCGCTGGGCGTTCTGGCGAACGACCCGCTGCGCATGGGCGGCACGATGGATGCCGACGGGGCGCAGAAGCTCGAGAAGTTCGTCGATCTTTGCGACACGTTCCACCTGCCGATCGTCAACTTCGTCGATCAGCCCGGCTTCATGATCGGGCACGCGGCTGAGGCGGCCGGGACGCTGAAGCAGGGCGCCCGCGCGCTCTGCGCGATCGACGCTGCGACGGTACCGTGGGCGACCGTGATCGTGCGCAAGATGTACGGTGTCGCCGCCGCGGGACACCAGCCAATGGGCCGCTTCAGTTTCCGCATCGCCTGGCCGAGCGCCGAGTGGGGTTCGATCCCGATCGAGGGTGGCGTGACCGCCGCCTACCGTCGCGAGATCGAAGCCGCCGACGACTCGGCCGCGAAGCGCGAGGAGATCGAGGCGCGCATGATCTCGCTGCGCTCCCCGTGGGCCGCCGCGGAGGCGTTCAACGCGGAGGAGATGATCGACCCGCGCGACACGCGCCAGGTGCTCGACGAATGGCTGGAGATGTCGTACGACATGCTGCCGTCCGACCTCGGCCGCAAGACACGCCCGATGCGGCCCTGAGCGCTCGCGAGGCCACGTCGACTGGCGCTCTCAGAGCAGCGTGTCCATGTGAATGTCATCCGGTTCGAGCCCGAACAGCTCCGGGTCGACCTCTGAGGCCAATTCGAATCCTCGACGTTGGTTGAACCTGACCGAGTTCGCCGAAGGCGTCGATGAGACGTAGAGGCGGCGTGCCCCCATTTCGCGGGCTCGCTCGCTGACGAGCGTGACGAGCGCCTGCCCGATGCCGCTGTGCCGATAACCGTCGCTCACGTGCAGGAAGTACATGTCGAGCGTGGCGAGGTCGGAGCCGATCCGTCTGCCATCGAGCACTGCGATCCCGACCGGTCGGTCGCTCGCGAACGCGCCCCAGGCCACCCCGCCACGCGCCAGACACTGCCGAATGCGCTGCTTGTTGCCGTCAGGCTCGCCAGAGGCCCAGCCGCGAGCGACGAAGTGATGTTCCGCATCCAGTACCAGTGCCGCATCGGAGAGCAGATAGCGCCCGTCGATCACCTCCGCTCGGTCGATCTCGTCGATGCGGTCGACCTCCGCCGCCGCTAGCAGTCGGTACTCAATGTCCCCGGGGGAAGGCACGCGCGTCAGGCCGTCACCTCATACAGCGTCACCGGCTCGTCGAAGCCCTTCAGTGTGGCGTCGCCCTGCGAGGTCAACTCAAACGTCTTGCCCGCGCACAGTTCCTGCACGACGTTGGAGACCAGCACTTGCCCCGGCTCGGCACGGTCGCAGATGCGTGACGTCATGATCACGGCGGTACCGAACAGATCCTCATCCTCGGCGATCGCTTTGCCGGAGTTGATGCCGATGCGTACGCCGAGCGACGCCTGATCGTCCTGCTCCTCCGCGAGTGCGTCGATGCGGCGCTGAATGTCGAGCGCACACTCGACGGCGACGGAGGCGGAGAGGAATGAGGCCATGATGCCATCGCCGGTGTGCTTGATTTCTCGGCCACCCTGCGAGGCAAGCGCCTGACGCACAGCCTGATTGTGGAGCTGCACCACCTCGTGGCCACGCTCGTCGCCCAGCAATCGGGTCAGCTCCGTTGAGCCGAACACGTCGGTGAACAAGATCGCGATCGCTCGACCGGAAGCCGCCGGTCGCTGCCCGCGTGGGGGCTGTCCCGAGCGTCGGCCGCTTCTCCCGGCCCGCCGCTCCTCGGCCATGAACTGCCGCAGTTGACGGAAGCCCTGTCCCAGAGAGCCACGTCGTGGTTCCTCGCGCGCCGGCTCGTCAGTCGCCGCGCCCCTTCGTGCTGGGCGACGCCGAGATCTCCAGCCTCGGCGTCCACGCTCCGTGGGCGGGCTGAGCCTGCGCTCAGCGGCATCCAGGAACGCCTGAGCCCCGGTATTCTCTTCGGCGAAGGCGAGCACATCGAGCGCCAGTTCGCGAGCGCGCCCCCAGTCGCCCTCGGCCACCGCCGCATCGGCAGCGTCGAGCAGCGACTCGATGCGCCGCTGGATACGCTCGTTCGTCACGCGAGCTACTCCGCCCCGCCAGAGGGCAGCATCTCGCCCGGCTCCGGTGCGACGATGGTCACGCCATCCGAACCGTCCGAGGAGCCGACGCCCTGGAGCTCCAGCTTCTTCGCGATCACCTGGTCGAGGCAGAGTCCGTTGTTGTGCTCCTCGAAGACCTTCGAGGCGGCGTCGAGCAGCCTATCGATTCGGCGTTGGACGCGTTCGCTTGGCATATCGAGCGGAATGGTAGCGGGTTGTTGCGTCTGTTACCGTCCGCGATGCGACGCCGACCGTACCGATCGCAGACGGCGCACTCCGGGAAAGGTTCCACGATGTCTCAGGTTCAGACGATCACCGGTCCGGTCGCGAGCGCCGATCTTGGCCGCACGCTTTCGCACGAGCACCTCTGCAGCGGCATGGCCGGGATGGAGCGCGTGCCCGGCATGTACGATGAGGACGCGGCCGTGGAGCGGAACATCGCAGCGCTCCAGCGCACGTACGAGGCAGGCATCTGCACCGTGGTCGACTGCACGCCGATCGACCTCGGACGGCAGGTCTCGCTCTTTGAGCGCGTGGCGGGCGAGACACCGATGCAGGTCGTGGTCGCGACCGGTGTCTACCGCTGGGTGCCGCTCGTCTACCACATGTGGGACGCCGACTACATGGCGGAGTACTTGCTCCGCGACCTGCAAGACGGCATTGAGGGAACATCGATCCGCGCCGGAATCATCAAGCTCGCCTGGGACATGGAATACCAGCTGACGGACGGCGGCTTCCGCTCGCCTCGTGAGCAGATGGAGAAGTGCGCACGCGGCGCGGCTCGCGCGGCGAAGGCGGCGGGCGTTCCGATCACCTGCCACACGCGCGCCGTCGACGAGCTCGGCACCCCGCTGCTGGACATTTTTGAGGACGAAGGGCTCGACCTGCGTGCCGTCACGATCGGCCACACGAACGACAGCGAGGACATGGATTACGTGCTCGGCCTCGCTGCCCGTGGGGCGACGGTGGGGCTCGACCGCTTCTTCAGCTCAGAGGACGACTACGTGGCGAAAAAGGCGGGCGTCGCGCTCGCCCTCGTCGAGGGCGGCTACGCGGAGCAGGCCTGCCTCGGGCACGATGCCGCCGCGTACAGCCTCAGCGGCGGCGCGACCGATGGCGGCCCGCGCCCGTTCAACCCGGAGTGCTGGCTGCTGGTCCCGGACGTGCAGGTGCCCTGGCTACGCGACCACGGTGTCTCCGACGACAACATCGAAGCGCTACTCACGCGATCGGTGCGCGCCACCTTCGAGGCCGCCGCGGTGATGGCCGACTGAGGGGACGACCGATGGGCAAGCTCGACGGACAGGTCGCGATCGTCACCGGTAGCTCGCGTGGCATCGGCCACTTCATCGCGCGTGAACTGGCGAAGGAGGGCTGCTCCGTCGTCGTCGCCGCGCGGTCAGAGGAGGTCACCGACGAACGCCTCCCGGGCACGATCCACAGCGTCGCGGAGGAATTGCGGGGCTACAGCGTCGATGCGATGCCGTTTCGCCTCGACGTCACCGACGAGAAGCAGGTGAGTGCCTGCGTCGCTGCCACGATCGAACGTTTCGGCCGCATCGACCTGCTGGTGAACAACGCCGGCGTGATGGCGCCGGCGCCGGTCACGGAACTGCCGCTGAAGCGGCTCGACCTCATTTACCGCATCAACGTGCGCGGCCCGTTCATGATGTCGCAGGCGGTGCTGCCTCGGATGCTGGAGCAGGGCAGGGGCACGATCATCACGGTCTCCTCCGGAGCTGCGGACAGCAGCGGCGGCGGCAACGTCAGCTACTCGATGAGCAAGATCGCGATCGAGAAGCTGATGACCGGGCTGGCCGCAGAACTCGGTGATCAGGGAATCCGATGCTTCGCGCTCAAGCCGGAGGGCATCGTGCTCTCACCCGGCGCGACCTACTTCGGGTTCCCGGAGCGGGCGGTCGATGTCGAGGAAGAGGCGACGATGGGGCGGGCCGCAATCTGGCTCGCTACCTCGGACGAGGCGGGCCAGCACAACGGCGAGGCGTTCTACTCGCGCGCGCTGCTGCGCGACCACGCCGACGCCTGAGCAGCACTCGAAGCCAGCGAACTGAGGAGGCACAGATGACGACCCCGAAGATCTCGCTCGGGATTCCGCCCGGCCCGCTGACGCTGGAGGCCGCCGAACTGGCCGACGAGCTCGGCTACCACCGCCTCTGGCTCTACGACTCCGCCGCGATCTGGGAGGACATCTGGGTCCACATGGGCATGGTGGCCGAGCGGACGCAGCGGATCGGTCTCGGTACCGCCGTGCTCGTGCCGAACCTCCGCCACGTAATGACTACCGCATCGGCAATCGCCACGATCGAGCGCGTCGCTCCCGGTCGCCTCGTCTGTGGCTTCGGCACGGGCTTTACCGCCCGCCATGTGCTCGGGCAGCGCCCGCTTACCTGGGCGACGACCGAGCGCTACCTCCGGCAGCTGAAGGCGTTGCTCGCCGGGGAGGTTGTCGAGGTCGATGGCGAGCGTTGCCAGATGATCCACCACCCGGAGATGGGCGTGGAGCGGCCGATCGTGTCGGAGATCATCGTCTCTGCGTTCGGGCCGAAGGGTCAGGCTGTCGCCCGCGAACTGTCGGACGGCTTGATGACGATCGGGCGCAGCGTCCCAGACTGGGAGCAATGCATCCGCATGGTTCACGGCACGGTGCTCGACGAGGCCGAGTCGTCGCACTCCGAGCGGGCGATCGATGCGGCGGGTCCGTGGTGGGTCGTTACCTACCACGGCCTGTGGGAGTCCCGGGGTCCGGAAGCGGTTCTGCAGTTCCCGGGCGGAGCCGAATACCTCGATCGAGTCGCGGCCGACCGCCCGGCCGGGGAGCGCCACCTGGCAATCCACGAGGGGCACTGCACCCACCTCACCGAACGCGATCGCCTGCTCGTCGATGCCGCCGGAAGCGATCTCGCGTGGAGCGGGTGGGTCGGTGAGCCGGCCGATATTCGTGCGAGGGTGGATGCGGCCGGTGAGGCCGGCGCGACCGAGCTGATCTACAACCCGGCAGGCCCCGACCCACTACGCGAGATTCGAGCGTTCGCGGAGGCAACGCTGGGCTGAGCCTCGCGGATAGTCGCCGGCGGCTGCGGCCTCGGTTGGTTCGTGGCCCTCAATCGTGATCGTCGGCAACAGCCGGTCGAGCCAGCCGGGCAGCCACCAGTTGCCGGTGCCGAGCAGCTCCATCGCAGCCGGCACGAGGAGCAGACGGACGATCGTGGCGTCCAAAAATACGGCCGTCGCGAGCCCGAAGCCAAAGAGTTGGATGATGCGCTCGTTCTCCAGTACGAAGCTGCCGAAGACAACCACCATGATCACCGCCGCAGCGGTGATCAAACGCGCGGTCGATGCCAGCCCGTCCGCGACGGAGCCGCCGGCGTCCTGCGTGCGGTCGAATCGCTCTTTGATCCTCGAGAGCAGGAACACCTCGTAGTCCATCGAGAGCCCGAAGACGATCGCGAACATCATCATCGGGATGAATGGCTCGATCGGGGCGCCCTCGATGCCGAACACGTTGCCGAACCAGCCCCACTGGAAGACAGCGACGATGGCGCCGTAGGCCGCACCAATCGAAAGCAGGTTCATGAGTACCGCCTTGATCGGCACGAGGACCGAGCGGAAGACCGCCATCAGCAGCAAGAACGACAGAGCCAGAACGGCCGCGAAGAAGACTGGGATCCGATCCGAGAGATACGTCGAGAAGTCGATGTTCACCGCCACCGGCCCGGTGATGTTGACCTCCAGCGTCGTGCGCTCGATCGCGAGCGGGACGACGTCCTCGCGCAGCATCTCAACGAGGGCGGTTGTGGCTTCGTCCTGCGGGGCCGTCGTAGGCACTACCTGAACCAGGTAGGCAGCCGAGTTGGCCGGATCCGCGAAGTTGTTGGGTAGCGGGTCGCCGACCGACGCGACGCCGGGCGTCGATGCCAGTGCTGCGAGCAGGGGACCGAGCGCGGCGGCGTCGGACGGTTGCCCAACCTCGACCGTGACCACCAGCGGCCCGTTGAAGCCGGGGCCGAAGCCTTCCACCAGCAGTTCGTAGGCCTGGCGGGTCGTCGTCTCCTCGCCGTAGTTGCTCTCGTCGGAGAAGCCCATACGCAGCGAGAGCACGGGGAGGGCCATCACAAGCAGCAGGGTGGTCCCGGCGATCAGCGCGATCCACGGGTGCGCCTGCACGAGACGGCTCCATCGATACGCGATCGTCTGTTCAAGCGGCGGCTGCGGCCGACGTGGTACCAACCGTCGTAGCGGCGCGACAAACATGCCCGCGATGAAGACCAGCACGGCAAGCGGGATCCCCACCAACAGCAGCGGGACGCCCAGCCCGACTCCCAGCAGCGCGATGGCGAAGAATCCGGCCGCGATCAGGCCGCGCCAGCGGGTCACCTCGATACTCGCGCCCGCGAAACCGAGCATCGCCGGCAGCAGTGTGACCGCCGCCAGCATCGTGATCGCGACGGTCACGGCGGCACCAACGGCCATTCCGGTGACGAACGGCAATTGCATGATCAGCATGCCCAGCAACGAGATGATCACGGCGAGCCCGGCAAAGACCACAGAGCGGCCGGCAGTGTCCATCGCCGTGACGGTCGACTCCTCGGGCGAGCGCCCGACGGCGAGCCCTTCTCGATAGCGTGTGACTATCAGCAGTGCGTAGTCGATACCGACGCCGATCCCGATCAGCGCGCCGATCGTGGTCGCGAAATCGGGCATCGCGATCACGTTCGAGATCAGGATGATCAGGGCAGCGCCAACGCCAACGCCGGTCACAGCGACCGCGATCGGGAGTCCCATCGCCACCACGGATCCGAACGCGACGATCAGCACCACGACCGCAAGCGCCAGGCCGATCAACTCCGACTCTGGCGGCTCGAATTCGGCGAGGACCTGCCCACCGATCTCAATCTCCAGCCCCGGTACCTCCGGGAGCAGTTCGACGATGTCGGCGCCGATCAGCGCCGTCTCGGTGAAGTCCAGGTCGGTGGCCAGACTGACCGCGGCGAACGCGACGCGTCGATCTTCGCTGACCTGGGACGCACTCCCGCGTCCGCCGTACGGGCTGGAAACGGTCACGCCCTCGAACTTCCCGACTTCCGCGAACAGTTCCTCCATCACCGCCTGCACTGCTGGGTCATCGATGCCCGCGTCTGAACGGAAGACGATCGAGCCGCTCGTCCCGCTGCGGAAGCCACCGAAGTGGTCGTCGAGAGCATCGATCCCACGACGGCTTGCCGAGGCCGGAACCTCGAACGAGGCGTCGAAGGCGGAGCCGATCACGGAGGCGGAGCCAAACACCACGACCACCACGGCTACCCAGATGCCGACGATCTTGCGCGGATGCCGGAAGCTCCAACCACCAAGGCGTGCCAACATGCGAGTTCCTCACGTTTCATGACCCGATGGGGTGGGGGGTGCCCGCCGCAGTGCGATCGCGCCACGCTTTCACCATACCCGGCGAACGCGGCAGGAGCGATCAGCCCTGACCCACATGTCAGACAACTGGCCATCGCCGATTCGAACCTGTCGAAGGCGCCATGTGGCCTCGCTCACCGCATCAGACTGCGATCGCCTCCAGGCTGGGTTGTGAGGACGGGGCACTACCACTCAGGAGGTTCAACAATGGCGACCGACCGCGACTCACTACCCACGAATACGGTTCCCGAGACAGAACTCGCGCAGGCGATCGAATTGCTCGCCGGCCTCGACATCTTCCGTTCGCTACCGGAGAGCGACTTCGAGGTGCTGGCCCGATACACAAGCCGCGACACGCTGATCCCCGGGGAGCCGATCACCAGCGGCGACGACCGCGTCACTGATGTCTACGTGATCGTCAGTGGCGAGGTCGAGATCACCGACCGCACCTTCGTCGCAGAAGGGCACGTGCACACGGAACCGCACCTGCTGGGCGCCGGCGAGGTGATCGTATAGTCCGCGATCATCGAGCACGACGATTACATCGCCGCCACCGACGTGGAGCTGCGCAAGATCCCCGGCCCGAAGCTGCTCAAGTTTCTACGTACACGCCCGCAGGCGGGGGTCGAGGTGATGGCAGAAATCGCGACCGCCGCCCGGCGGCGCCACGAGGCCGCAAAGGCGCACGGACGCGGGCGCCGCGTCAGTTGCCCGCTCAGCCTCTAGGGCGCGAGGCTCAGGCTCGCGAAAGACGCGGCTAGAAGACGATCACGCAGCGCCCACGTGTGCCCCCGGCCTCGAGCCGACGATGGGCGTCGGCTGCCTGTTCCGGCGGGTAGGTCGCGGCGACGCGCAGGCTGACCAGATCAGCCTCGGTCTGCTGCCGCAGCCCGTCGAGCAGGTCGGCTCGGTGGTCGTAGCGAACGACGGAGGTGCGGTGGAAGGTGATGTCGCGCTCGTCGCCGCCCCAGCCACGTACCGATGCGAACGCACCACCATCGCGCACCGCCGCCACCGCCAGTTCGCTCTGGACGGCACCATCGGCAAGCCCATCGACACCCTCTGGGGCGACCTTGCGGATCTGCTCCGCGATGTCGTCGCCACGCGGCACGACGATGTCGGCACCGAGATCGCGTACGAGTTGTTCATCGACACTCGACGCGTCGGCGATCACACGCAGCCCATCGGCCTTCGCGAGCTGAACGATGTAACCGCCGTAGCAGCCCGCCGCGCCTGTGACTGCCACCGTCTGACCGGGCTGCAGGGCGAGCTCGTCGAGCGAGAGCCGCGCCGTCAGTCCGTTCATCGGCAACGTCGACGCCTCGGCGTGCGAGGCCCCGGCCGGGGCCGGCGCGACGGCGTCGGCGGTCAGCACGATGCTCTCCCGATACGCGCCGTGGCTGGCGGAGGGGACGACCATCGCCATCACCGCGTCACCCACAGCGACGTCGGTCACCGGGCCGTCTCCGACCTCGTCGATCACGCCGGCGATGTCCATCCCCGGAATGTACGGCGGCGGGTCTTTGCGCTGCGCCTCGGCCCTCGCACCATTGCGGACATAGGTGTCCGTCGGGTTGACCGCGGCGGCGTGTACCCGAATGCGCAGCTCGCCGGGCCCGGCATGCACCTCCGGGAGGTCGACGACCTGCAACGCGTCTGCGTCCCCAAACTCGATCACTCCGACTGCTCGCATAGCTACTCGCTCTCCTCGCGTACCTCATGGGCCGCGACTGCCGTGTCACTGGCGCAGTGTAGCGGAGCCCACCGGGGCGCTACCGACTCACGCCTTCAGCCCGCTGCCGAACCGCGCCCGCGAAGGCTCTCTGCGAGAGCACCGCAGCGATTAGCAGCACCACCGCGGCGGCGGCGTACATCCCTCGCAGCGTCGCGAGGCTGGCGAAGCCCAGCCCGATCAGCGGACCGAGCGCCGAGCCTAGATCGAGGAAAGTCGCGTAGCTGCTCATCACGGCTGATCGTCGCTCCGGCGGTGCGAGGTCGCCCGCCGTCGCCGAGAGGCCGACGGTCAGCGCGGTCGCGGCGACGAAGGTAAGCGCGATGCCCAACAGCAGCGAGGCTGGCAACTGTGTCACTGCCAGCAGCAGCAGCCCACCTGCGCCGAGTGCGAACCCGGCACCCGTGACCACGCCCCGCCCGAAGCGGTCCGAGAGGTGGCCGAGCAGCGGCGCGAGCGGCAGGCCGAGGCTCCACTGCAACCCCAGCAGGGTCCCCGTCGCGCTCGTCACCGCGACCGCGAAGCCGAGCATCGCGATGTCCTCGCCGAAGTGCTCGCGCAGGAAGAAGCCCAGCGAGGCGGTCACGAGGCCGGAGAAGACGAGCCCGGTGATCAACCCGCCCAGCCCGGTCGCCAGCAGTCTGCGGTCGGCGAGCACGGTCACCATACCGGCGCGCGCGCCGCTGTCGCCTTCGACAGACCTGCGCGCGTCGCGGGCTCCTCCTCGCGTCGCGAAGAACCAACTCACGCCTGCCAGCGTCATCAGCGCCGAGAAGATGGTCAGCGTCGAGCGGTGGCCGATCGCGTCGGTGAGCAGCGCTCCGGCCAGCGCGCCACCAACACTGCCCATGCGCACGATCGCCGAGTACCCACCCATCAGCAGGCCGCGGTCATCGTCCGTCGCCGCGTTGAGCACGGCCCAGAACCCACCGAGCCGCAGCAGCGACCAGCACAGTCCCCAGACCATGCGCGCGATGAGCAGCACGACGAAGGCGGTCGCCCATCCGTAGATCAGCGTCACGACGGCCGCCAGTAGCAGCGCGAACGCAAACGGCGTCCGCGGCCCCAGCCGGTCGAAGACCCATGCCGCCAGCGGGTTCGTCAGCAGCCGCACCAGGCGGTTCGCAGACAGCAGCACGCCGACGGCCGGCACCGAGAGCGACCATGCGTCCGGACGCGAAGGCATCACCGCGTACAGCATCGAGTCGCCCAGCAGCGTCGCCGCGACAGCAGCCGCCACGATCACTACCGATGCGGGAATCCCGGCGATCGTGCGCGACCGTGCGCCGTGCTGCTCCGGGTCAATCATGCGCTGACACTACCAGCGCGCGACAAGAACGCCCGCTGCGCGTTCGCAATGAACGTCGCATGGAGCATGCGACGTTCATTTGCCAGCATCACGCGATCGGGACCAGAATCCGCCCATGACAAATGACGACCTGATCGCCCGCCGAGAACGCCTGCTTGGAACAGGCGCTGCGTTGTTCTACGAAGAACCCGTGCAGATCGTGCGAGGGGAGGGGGTGTGGCTCTACGACGAGACCGGGGGCCGCTACCTCGACATGTACAACAACGTGCCCTGCGTCGGACACGGGCACCCGCACGTGGTCGAAGCGATGCAGCGACAGGCCGAGACGCTCAACGTCCACAGCCGTTACCTGCACGAGGGCATCCTCGAGTACGCCGAGCGCCTGACCGCGCTCCACGGCGACCCACTATCGACGGCGATTTTCACCTGTACGGGAACAGAAGCGAACGAGGTCGCGCTGCAGATGGCACGTGCCGTCACCGGCCGCGCCGGCATCCTCTGCTCCGACTCCGCCTACCACGGCAACAGCACGGAGGTGCGCAAGCTCTCCCGTCTGCGCGACGACAGCAGAGCCGGGTACCGCAGCTTCCCGTTCCCCCAGCGCTACCGCCCCCTCCGCGAGGGCGTGGGCGACGAAGAGCTGGTCGACCTCTACCTAGATGAAGTTCGCCGCGGCATCGCCGATCTCGAGGCGAGCGACAGCGGCTTCGCCGCGCTCCTGCTCTGTCCGATCCTCGCCAACGAGGGCCTGCCCGATATCCCGACCGGCTTCATGGCGCGCGCCACGGAGCTGGTCCACGCAGCCGGTGGACTGATGATCTGCGACGAGGTTCAGGCGGGCTTCGGACGGACTGGACGCTGGTGGGGCTATGAGACCTCGGAGTTCGAGCCCGACATCGTGTCGCTCGGCAAGCCGATGGGGAACGGGCTGCCATTCGCGGGCGTGGTTGCACCGCTGGACCTCGTCAACGCGTTCCGGAAGAGCACACGCTACTTCAACACCTTCGCCTCCAGTCCGCTGCAGGCGGCGGTGGGGATGGCGGTGATCGATGTGATCGAGGACGAAGGCCTGATCGAGCGCGCGACGGAGACCGGCGACTACATGCGCGATGCGCTGCGAGCAATGCAGGAGAGCTGCGCGCCGATGGCGGACGTGAGGGGTCACGGCCTCTTCACCGCGATCGAATGGGTGAGCGATCGCTCGGCCCGGACTCCCGACCCCGACGGCGCCAACGTGATCGTCAACGCGCTGAAAGACCAGGGCACCCTGCTCAGCCGCGCGGGTGCCAACGCCAACATCCTGAAGCTGCGGCCGCCGCTCGTCTTCGACCGCGAGCACGCCGACCACTTCCTCTCCACCTTCGAAACCGTCGTGAGCGAGAGCCAGGGCGGCTAGCCCAGTGCCCGACGACGCTGCGTACGTGGCCGAGCTGCGGGACGTGGCAGAACGCGCGGTCACGGCCTGGCCGCTGGATGTGGCAACGATCGAACTCATCTCGCTCAGCGAGAACGCCGTCTTTCGCATCGATGCCACCGACGGCGCTCGTTACGCGCTGCGCATCCACCGCCCCGGCTACAACAGCCTGCCCGAGCTTGAGTCCGAGCTGCTCTGGACCGAGGCGCTGCGCGAAGCGGGTATCGACGTCTCCGCCGCCGTGCGCACGGACGACGGCCGAGGCTACGTGCCCGTCTCGTCTCCCGGCTGTGAGACACCGCGACAGGTCGGCATGGTCGAGTGGCTGGACGGTGTCACGCTGGCCGATCTGGTGAGCGAAGCATCCAACGAACATGCCGGAGCTCGTCACTTCGCCGAGCTCGGCGGCGTGATCGCCTCGCTGCACGAGCACACGACGAACTGGTCGCTGCCCTCGACGTTCGTCCGGCGCGTCTGGGACGCCGATGGGCTGGTCGGTCTCGACCCACTGTGGGGGCGCTTCTGGGAGGTGCCGGAACTCAGCACAGCGCAGCGTATCCTGCTGCTAGGCGCGCGCGAATCGATCTGGGGAGAGTTGAACGACTACGGTCGTGACGCCGGCAACTTCGGCCTGATCCACGCGGACCTCCATGCCTACAACGTGCTGGTCGTCGGTGACCGCCTGACCGCGATCGACTTCGACGACGCGGGCTTTGGCTGGCATCAGTACGACCTCGCTGTCGCGCTCGCAGCTGTGCGTGACGACGTGGGCTTCCCCGCGATGCAACGCGCGCTGATCGAGGGCTATCGAGCCGTCCGACCGCTCGACGCCGACGCGCTCCGCATACTGCCGCTCTTCCAGCTCGTTCGCCGCCTCGTGACGCTAGGCTGGCTGGACGCTCGGCCGGAGACCGCGCACAGAGATCGCCGCATCGCCGGGCTGATCGCCGCAGTCTGCGAGGAAGCTGAGAGCTACCTGTCCGGCGGGTTGTCGTGACGCGGTTGATCGAGGCCGGTGACGAGCCACTCGCCGGCACGTCGTACATGTGCGCCTCGCCGCAAATCGGAACGACTCTGACGCTCGTTGAAGGGCGTCCGCCCGTCGCGTACCCTACCGGCAGTTGGTCCGGGGGAACGAGATGACCACGACGACATCGATCGATTTCCCCCACTCGGCGTACGCGGTGCGTGCCGAATTCGCGGAGACCCACAGCCTGTACTGGGAGCGCCTCGCCCGGCCTGGCTCATGGTGGACAGGCGCGGAGCGCGTAGCGATCGCAACGGAGACGCGCACTGCGTGGGACTGCCCGCTCTGCGCAGCTCGCGAGGAGTCGCTCCCGCCCGCTGCGGTCTCCGGATCCCATGCGACCGCTGGCCACCTGCTCCCTGAGCCGGCAATCGAGGCCGTCCACCGGCTGGTGACCGATGCGAGTCGCATCTCGAAGCCGTGGCTGGAAGGCCTTTACGAGCAGGGGTTGAGCGACGGCCAGTACGTCGAGCTCGTAGGTACCGTCGTGGCGGTCGTGAGCCTCGATAGTTTCTGTCTCGCCCTCGACGTCACGCCGCATGCGTTACCGGAGTCGGTCGCCGGCGAGATCAGCCAGTACCGCCCCGCAAACCTCGACGGTGACACCGCCTTCATGCCGATGCTCGGTCGCGATCTGGCCGGAACCCCCGAGGAGGATCTCTTCCCGGGTGGCCGAGCGCCGAACGTCTATCGCGCGATGAGCCTCGTCCCCGACGAGGTGCGGAGCATGCTCTCGCTCAGTTCCGCCCACTATCCGGGCGGGCCGGGCGTGGAGGAATCAGACAGCGTCCTCACTCGACCCCAGATGGAGTTGGTGGCGGCGAGAGTCTCGGCCCTGAATGAGTGTTTCTACTGAACAACCGCCCACGCGACGCTGCTCCGTGCGAGCGGCATGAGATCCTCAATCGATGTCGAGCTAGAGGCCGTAATCGACGGCGGCAGTGACGGCAACGTCGAACACGGTGACCTGCTGACGGGCTTCGCCGAGGCCATCGTTGGTAGAGATCAGGCGCAGATCGCATCAGCGCGCGGAGCACTGATCACTGCGATGGGCGAGGCCGCGACGGTTGACGCCGCCGGCGTCGCTTCCAACTTCCAGCGCAACGTCAGGATCGCGGACGGGACCGGCATCCCGCTCGACGAGGGCCTCGAGGGATTTTCCGGGCAGACGCGTGAACAGCTCGACCTGAACCGGTGGCAGACAAGCTGAACGGTCGCCGTTCTGAGCGGGGGCGGGCGGCGGTGCGTTCCAGCCCTACGCGGGTGGATCTGCCGGGCGCACGAGCAGCACCTGCACGTCGGTTGCGTTGCCCACGACGTAGTCCGCGACCGACCCGAGCACCGCGCGCCTGATGCCAGAGCGACCATGCGTGGCCATCACGATCAGATCGCAACTGTTCTCATGAACTTCTTCGACGATCGTGGGGCCCGGCGGGCCCTCAACGATGCGCGTGGTCACGCTCCCGATCCCGGCCGCCTTGAGCGCCGTCTCGGTGTCGGCGAGATGCTGCTGAGCGGTGATGTGCTATGCAGCGACCAGCTGATCGGCCGCCTCGACCGTGTAGCCCCCCATCTGCAGCTCGAAGCCTGCTGGGGACGTCTAGGCAAAGATGTGAGCGGTCGAGTCGACGACCTGCAGGACGATCACCTCGCTGTCGGAATCGACCGCGTGCTCCACCTCGGCGAGCGCTGTCTGTGCGAGCTCCGAGCCGTTGGTCGGCAGCAGGATGGTGCGATACATGTTCAGACCCCTCCAGGAGCGGCCGACTGATCAACCCGATCGGTCCTTGCCTGAGTCTAACGCGCCACCAGCCACCTCGACGTCGCCGGGGCGGACAAGCAGCACTGCGCTGGCCCCGATGTTGTGCACCACGTAGTCGGCGACCGAGCCGAGCATCGCGCGCTTTAGTCCGGTGCGGCCGTGTGTGCTCATGACCACGATGTCGCAGTCCTCCTGCGCAGCAAGTTTCACAATTTCGACGCCGGGTTTGTCCTTCCCGACCACCGTCGAGACGTGTTCGATCCCCGCTGCAGCCGCTCTGCAGCCGCCGCGACGTGCAGCTCAGCCGCAACTCGCTCCGCCTCGATGATGCGATCGACATCCGGCGCGGGCAGGTCGAACGCCAGCCCGCTGGTGCTGCTGAGGATGTGAGCCACCGAGTCTAGCACCGGGAAGACAATGACCTCGGTGTCGGTCACGCTCGATACGCGCTCGATCGCCGCATCAGCAAACTGCGAGCGGTCCAGCGTGAGCAGAGCCTTCTTGAACATCGCATCCTTCCTCTTCGTGCGGAATCCACAGCCATCTCCGCCTCCGTCACTGGCTCTCAATAGACTCAACACAAATGCTAATCCGTTGCGAAGAAGCCTCCCGAGGAGAAGATCACTGCCCCCGCAGGACGAAAGACAAGGGCTCATTTCAGGTGCAAAGATTCAGGCGCCACAGTGACGCCTCACGCTGTTCGTTTGGCGCTCGGGCGCGGGCAATCGAGTCGGAGCACATCGCGCCGCGCTTGAATCGCCCGTCGCCTCGGCGTAGGGTCGCTGGCGACCTGGCAGGAGGCCACAGCCATGGCGACAATCGACGTTCAGGTTCATGCGTATGAGCGCGACCATCCGGCCCGCCCCTGGACCGCCGTGCTGCACGGCCCGTCCGAAGCCACCGGCGATCAGATGGTCGCCGCGATGGACGCAGTCGGCGTGGACGGTGCGCTGTTGGTCTCGCCGTACACGATGTACGAGTACGACGCGAGCTACGCGCAGGAGGTCTACGCCGCACACCCCACGCGGTTCCGACTGATCAAGCCGGTCGATCCCTCGGACCCCGCGGTGGCGGACACGATCGCCGACTGGGCCACGACCGAGGGCGCCGTCGCCATTCGCATCATGCTGAACCGCGTCACGTGGCAGGACGGGGCTGACCCCGGCCTCAACCGCGTGCTCGCCGCGGCAGCGCAGCATTCGCTGCCGGTCAACCTGCTGTGCTGGGGACGACTGGAGCAGGCGACGCAGATGGCTGCGGCGAACCCCGACACGACGCTGGTGATCGACCACCTGGGGCTGGTGCAGCCGTTCGAGCCTCCCGCGCCCGAGAACCCGTTCGGCGAGCTGCCAGCCGTTCTGGCGCTGGCGGAACTGCCCAACGTCACGATCAAGATCAGCGGAGCGTGCACGCTCTCGCACGAGCCGTTCCCGTACAACGACATCTGGGAGCCGGTGACACGCATCCTCGACGCCTTCGGCATCGACCGCTGCATGTGGGGTACGGACTGGACGCGCGCCGTCGGTCTACTCACCTACAGCGAGGGTGTCGAGGCGTTCCGAACCACGGAGCAGCTCTCGGACAGCGACCGGGCGGCGCTGATGGGCGGCACCCTCCAGCAGGTCTACGGCTGGAAGGACTGAGCGCCGCGCTCGCCGTCAGGCCACGCGCATCTCGTACGGCGTCACGGCAGAGGCGTAACGCTCACCAAGCCGCCTTGAGGATGGCCAGCATCTCGCCGATCTCGTCCTCGTCGCGCATACCGGGATTTGCGTTGAAGTTCTTCTGCGTATCAGCCGTGATCAGGTCGAAGTCCTCCTTGAGCACATCGAGGTCCCGGAGTCGCGTCGGCATGCCGGCCGCGCTGTAGATCGAACGCAGCGCTTCGGCGATCGCCTTCGCGTGGTCGTCCGCCGACGCGTCGCCCAGCCCAAGGTCGAGCGCGTCGGCGACCGGGCGCAGCGTCTCGATGGCGGGCGGGTAGCGTTCGAGTACGGTCGGATTGATCATCGCGGTGGCCTCGCCCTGACCGACAGCGTGATAGCGCAGATGCAGCGCGGTCGCGAGAGCGTACGCACGGCCGAACGAACCGGGCCCGCCGCGGCCGGTTCCCAGCTCTGTCACATCGCCCATCCGGTTCGAGAGAAACGCGACGACCATCAGGTCCATCCGAGAGTCGGGTCCGTCGTCCTCAGTGCCGATCGTGGGGTATGCGGAGACGGCGAGGCGGAACGCCTGCAGCCGGTCGCCTTCGACAAGCGGGTTCCGCGTGACGGAGCCCAGCCCCATCACTGCACCGCTGAAGATGGTCGTGGCGGTCGACCGGTACACCTCGGGCGGAGTCGCCATGATCAGGTCGTCATCCCAGATGATCGAGGCCGGCCGAGTCTTCGGATCGAAGTACTCCATCCGGTGGTCGAGATCGTCGTTCTTGAGCCCGCTGCCGGCGCGATTCATCGCGGTGTTCGGCGTCGTCACGACGTTGATGATCGGCGGCTTCGGCGCGCTCAATCGGGGACTGACGGCCGACTTCCCCTCGGGATACTGGGTCATCAGCTCGAAGGGGTCACCGGCTTCAGCGAGGAAAATCGCCACCGCCCGTGCACCGACGATCACGCTGCCGCCGCCCACGGCCACGATCATGTCGGCCGACGCCGCCCGCGCCTGTTCCGTCGCCTCGGCTACCGATCGGTAGGTCGAGTCCTTCTCGATGCCGGCATACCACCCGGCAAACGCGCTGCCGAGCGCCGCCTCGATGCGGCCGCGGTTCGCCTCGTCGGCACCCGTCGAGCGCCCGCTCACGACAAAGGCGCGCGAGCAGCCCAGTCGCCGGGCCTCGGCTTCCAGGTGCTCCACCGCGTCCGGCCCGGAGAAAACTCGAGTCGGGTAGCCGACCGAACGGTACGACGTCGTCACAACAGCACCTCATCACGGGCCGCTGCAGAGGCCCGCGCTCGCCGACACAGTACCCCGAGTCGCGCCTGCCGGTTGAGCCTCACAATGTCTCCGCGTCACAAGTGATACAGCTAGCCGCTACACGTCGGCCTCGCTGATCGCATCGCGAAGGAAGGCCAGGCTGCGGGTCGTGAACTCGACCATGTTCGCCTCACGCTCGGACAGGCCAGTCTCGATCACCTCTGTGCGTGCCACCGGGCCAGCGACGCCCATCGTCGTACGCCCGGCCGGCGCGCTCGAGCGACCCCCGGTCGGCCCCGCCAGGCCGGACTCCGCGATGCACCAGGTAGCCCCGAGGCGATCGCGTAGCGACTCGGCGAGCGAGGCGATCATCTCCGGCGTCGTGCCTCGGTAGTTCGCGTACTGTTCCGCCGGCACTCCGGCGAGAGCGGTGCGGGAGCCAAGCGTGTAGACGACTCCGCCACCGGCATAGTAGCGAGAGGCACCCGTCACCGACAGCAGTGCTGCGGAGATCAGGCCGCCGGTCGTCGCCTCGGCCACCGCGACGGTCTCGCCGCGCTCCGTGAGGCGCTCCGCAATCTCACCGGTCAATCTCTTCTGCTCGTCGTTCAAGAAGGTGCTCATCTGAGTCTCCATAGTCGCTGCACTGCTGGACGTGAGTTGCCGCACATCCTACTAATCGAGGAGCATGTCGGGGTCGCCGTCGTGGTCCGGCCCACGATCGCTGCTAGTAGCCGACGACGACGAGCTCGTTGCCGGACGAGCGAATGATAGCCGGTTGCGAGGTGTTCTCGTATCTCGGTCCGTGCGCGGTCCCAGCACGCTGACTCCGGCGCGTGATCGGGCCGTCGTTCGCTGTTTGACCCGCCTTCGTGCTCCGGACTAGCCTCCACCTGACACACGGAGGTGCCCATGACGACACAGACTGAACCGAAAACGCATCTCGTCGATGAGGAACTCTCGGGCATCGACTACTGCTATGAGCAAGGGTGGACTGACGGGCTGCCCGTGATCCCACCGACCGAGGACCGTGTACACGCGGTGCTCGAGTGGGCCGGACGCCCACCCGAGGAGGTGCTGGCGACGCACGAGGCGACCGGGCGCACCTGCACAGTACACTCGGCGGCCGTCAACGCCGTCATGGCGGGTTGCTTGCCCGAGTATTTCCCGGTGGTCGTCGCGGCCCTCGAGGCGATGGACGAGCCGGAGTTCACCTTCCACGGCTCGATCGCGAGCACGGGTGGTTCGACCCCGGCACTAATCGTCAGCGGCCCGATTCGGGACGAGATCGGGATGAACTTCAGCGTGAACGTCTTCGGCCCGGGGAATCGCGCCAACGCGACGGTCGGGCGCGCAATCCGGCTGATCATCCTCAACGTCTTCAAGATGATTCCCGGCATCTCCGATCGCTCGACCGTTGGCTGGCCCGGCAAGTACACCTGCTGCATCGCGGAGTACGAAGCGGAGAGCCCATGGGAGCCGCTGGGCGTCGAACTGGGCTTCCCCGACGACGTCAGCACGGTCACCACCTTCGCGGCCAGTGGCTTCTACAACATCGAGAACCACTACGCCTCGACCCCGGAGGCCCTGCTCTCGACCTTCGCCGACACGATGCAGAGCCTGGGCGCCCTTAGTGGTGGCGAGACGGTGCTCGTGCTCTCGCCGGAGCACGCAAAGATTGCGGCGAAGACCGGCTGGACGAAGCAGCAGGTTCGCGAGTTCATCTTCGAGCAGGCCGCTCGCCCGCGCAGCGATCTGCGGACTGCCGGCAAGCTTGCTGGCGAACCTCAGCGGGATGACGACACACTCGTCCACCGGGGGCTCACACCGGAGGACATTCTGATCGTCGTCGCCGGCGGGGAAGCCGGGGGCCATTCCGCGTTCTTGACCTCGTGGAGTCGCGGCCGAGCCTCGCTCCGTCAGACGAAGCCGATCGGTGTGTGCGTCGACTGTTAGCCCTGAGAAGGAGCTGAACGATGAGCCTGAAACTCTATGATCCGACGGCGGAGGCACCGAGCACGAACGCGACGCCCGCGCCGCGCCTCGCGAACCTCGACGGGTTGCGCATCGGCCTGCTGTCAAACGGCAAGGTGAACGCCGACCGCCTGCTTCGCGAGACGGCGCGCTGCTTCGAGGAGCAGCACGGATGCACCGTCGTCAGCGAAGAGAACAAGCGAGGAGCGAGCACAATCTGCCCGAGCGAACTGCTGGGCCAGATTGCGGCCGATGTGGACTTCATGGTCACGGCGGTAGGCGACTGAGGCTCCTGCTCGACGTGCAGTGTGCACGACGGAATCACCTTTGAGCAGCTAGGCAAGCCGGCGCTCGTGATCTGCACGACGCCGTTCGAACCGACATCTCGCATGATCGCGCAGACCGTCGGACTGCCGGACTTCCGCTTCGCCCTCGTCGATCATCCGATCGGCAGCGCCTCCGCGGAGGAGCTGAGCGCTCGCGCGGCCGATGCGTATCAGCAGGGCAGGGACATCCTGCTGTCGCCCCCGACGTAGGTATTCCGTTGCCCTCGTCGCCCCACTACGCGCCGTTCAGAGAAGGCGAGTTCCGCTGGTCGATGGGCCTCGAGGCGCTCGATCTTCACGATTGGATCGAGGTCGACGACCGCTCCGACGCGGAGCTAGGCGAGAAGCAGCGGCTGCTCGCTGACCAGCATGGCGCGGTCTTTGACGCGCTGCCGGAATCGCACGACGGATCGGCGGAAGTGCTGGAGATGCTGATCGAGCATCTACCGGAACGCTTCCCGGATATCTACCGGCGTGACGGCGACGAGATGGTGCACCTGCAAGGGTCGCGTCGCTGGCCGCTGACCGACGAGGCGTTGCACCCGCTGGACCTCGCGGGGCGGATGGTCCAGGAGGACCTCTGCCTGATGCGCGAGGACACCGAGAGCGGCCTCTACCGGCTCGTCGCCGCGTCGCTGTGCTTCCCAACCGCGTGGACGCTGGCAGACAAGATAGGGCGTTCGCTCGGGACGATCCACGCGCCCATCCCCAACTACGAGAGTCAGCTCGAATCAACCATGGATCGCTACTTTGCTCGCATCCAGGTCGACCACCCGGTCTCGCGGTTGAACTGGGGTTTGATGGGCAGCCCCGAGCTGTTCCAGCCGAAGGGGCGGATCAAGAGCGACTTGCGAGAGGGCATCACCGCGGAGAACGCGGGGGATCGCCTGTGGGTGCGCGTTGAGCGGCAGACGCTCCGCCGCCTGCCTCGTAGTAACGACATCTTGTTCACGATCCGCATCTACGTGCGTCCGCTGCGGGATCTGTCGCAACGACCAGAGGAGGCCACGAGAATGGCGGCGGCTGTTCGCTCGGCACCCTCGGAGGTCGCCGGTTACAAGGGATTCACACACGTGCAAGATGCGCTGCTCAACTGGCTCGATCGAGTCGACCCGGCCACGGCCGCTCACTAGGGGCCCCGTGCCGCTCCAGCAGCATCGCGGAATGGTACCGATAGGCTCATCCAGTATCTATATCCGTTCCGGGTATAGACATAACAACGCCCCAGCGAATCCGCCGCTTCACTCGTACTTACACTGTATCATTGCGCGCGATGCTGAGTGAACGCCTCGCAGAGAGCGCTGGGGGTACGCAGGCCGAAGGCAGCGCACCACCCGTCGCCACCTCAGAAAATCAGTACCGCATCTTCTATGGCTGGTACATCGTGCTTGGCGCGATCGTTGCTCAGTTCGTCGCCGTAGGTATCCAGGCTGGAGTCTCCGGCGTCTTCCTTCGTCCGATGACCGAGGACCTGGGCTGGACGTGGGCACAGTTCACTATCGCCACCTCGCTGGGGACTGGCGTCTCCGGGATGATCGGCTTCTTCATCGGCGGGTACGTCGATCGCGTCGGCGCCCGGCCGCTGATGGTGGTAGGCGTGACGCTGCTGGCGACCTCACGTGTCGATGAACTGTGGCAGTTCATCGTACTGCGCGGCGTCGTCTTCACCATTAGCTTCGTGCTGGTCGGCAACCTCGTCGTCAACGTCACCCTGTCGAAGTGGTTTGTGGATCGCAGGGGGTGGGCGATCGCGCTCGCCTCACTGGGCACTTCGGCCGCGGCCATCGTAACGCCGCTGGTGATGGTGAGAATCATCGACACACTGGGCTGGCGGGACGGCTGGGTGGCGATGGGGTTCGGTGCGTGGCGCTGATCAACCCCGTGGCGCTGATCATGCGCCGCCAACCGGAGGACCAGGGCCTGCTGCCCGACGGCAGGATCGCTGGGCTCCAGAGGTCTCTTCACCAATGGGGGGACCGACGGATCAGGCCGGGCCGCGCCGATGCAACTACATGGGCGACGAAGATGTCCGTCAGGAAGTGCGCGACTATACACGTCGGTAGGTCGCACGAACTGAACATTGCGAGGCGGTAGTAGCCCACATCACAATGCCCTGTGCGAATCTGCAGAGGGCGTTGAGGTCGGTTTGGTGGAGACGGGGGAGAGTTGAACTCCCCGTCCAGAGAGCCTCCGGCCAGAATCTACTACGGGTGTAGTCGACGGAAAGTCTCATCGGCCGTCCTCCATCGACGAGGGGTCGGCCGACCAGCCACAGAAATCTTAGCCGCGTACGCCTGAGGCGCACGCACGCGGGGCATCCCGACTATACGTCGCCCACGATGACCCATCGGGAAGAGGTCATCGCGGACGTCACCGCCTAAGCGGCGAGAGCGAGTTCTTGTTCGCCAGTTACAATTTTGCCATCTGCTTTACGAGGGTGATGGCACCTCGGCCCGCAATCCTGGTCCGTTCAGCTCCTGTCGATTCCACTCGTCCCCACGAGTGACAACAGAGCTGGCAACGGATCGAGTCTCACGCCGCAACAGCGCCAGGGCGGGGCCCTAACGTTGCTCCTGACGCATCCCACGCTGGATAGCGCGGTTCGCGTCGCGTTGCGCGATCTGTTGTCGCCGGTCCCATGACCGACGGCCACGCGCAAGCGCGATCTCGACTTTCGCCAGTCCGTTGTAAAGGTACATCCGGAGCGGGATCACCGTGGTCCTGGGCTGTTGCCCAAGCTCTCGCTGCATACGGTCGAGTTCTCGACGGTGCAGGAGCAGCTTGCGAGGCCGCCGTAACTCATGGTTTTCACGCGCCGGCGCATAACCAGCGATGTGAACATCATACAGCCACAGCTCGCCGTTTTTGAATCGGGCGTAACCCTCGCCCAAGCTCATGTTGCCTTCGCGTACGGACTTGATTTCCGTGCCTACGAGCTCGATGCCCGCGTCGTAGTGGTCCAGCAGCTCGTAGTCGTAGCGGGCACGTCGATTGACGGCCACGGTCGACCCACGGGGCCTTTTCTTGGTAGCGGCCACGGGATCCTCCGGGGGAGCAGGGGAGGGGGGCGCGGCCTGAGCCGTGTGCCCGGTGAGCCGCCGCTGCTCCTAGCCTTGCTCCGCTCTCAGCAGGTCGATTGCTCGGTAGATGGCGACGTCCCGGCCCTCTTCGATGTCCTCCGCGGTGAGCACGATTTCGATGTCCGGGGTGACGCCCAGACCTTCGATCTGGTTACGCGCCGGCGTCAGCCAGCGGGCGATCGAGACGTAGACGGCGCCGCCGTTGCTCAGGTCACGTGCGTGGTTGACGGTGCCTTTGCCGAACGAGCGGGTACCGACGACCTGCGCTCGGCCGTTCTCTTGCAACGCGGCGGCGAAGAGTTCCGAGCCCGATGCGGAGAATTCGTCCTGCACGACGACGATCGGCAGGGTGGTGAGCTGGCCCTGGCGCGCTTCGATGCGGTCTTCGCGGCCCGAGCGGTTGACCTGGATCAGGATGATCCCTTCATCGAGGAACATGTCGACGATCTCGGTGGTCTCGACCAGCAAGCCCCCGGGGTTGGAACGGACGTCGATGATCAAACCATGGACGCCGCGGTCGATCGCTTCGTTGATCTGGTCCGAGAGCTCGCTCGGCGTGAGCTGGGTGAACTGGCGGATGCGGAAGTAGCCGATGTCCGTCGCCTCTTCGCCCTCAGCGTCCTGCAGCACGCCGCCCGGCGGGATCGGCGAGACGGAGGCGATCACGATCTCGCCCCGGGTGATCGTGATCAGCTCCTCGGAGCCGTCGGTGTGCCGGACGAGCAGCGCCACGTCGGTGCCTCGCGGGCCCCGGATGCGCAGCACGGCCTTGTCCAGCGCCCAGCCCTGGGCATCCTGGCCGTCGACCTCGAGGATGATGTCGCCGGCCAGGATGCCGGCCGCGTCCGCTGGCGTGCCCGGCAGCGGACGGACGATCACGATGTACTCGTCCGGCTTGGCGACGTTTGCGCCGATGCCCTGGAAGGTGCCGGAGAAGTCGCTGCGTGAAATCGCCCAGGTGTCCGGGTCGATGTACGTCGAGTGCGGGTCGCCCAGCGCGTCGAAGACGCCCTGGATCGCGCCCTCAAAGAGGTACTCGTAGTCGACGCGGTCCTGCTCGACGAAGTCTTCGTCGAGGATCGAGAGGATCTCGCCGATCAACTGATAGTCGAGCGTTGTTGTAGCGGCCGGTACGTCGGCCGGCACCGAGACGGTTCCGCGTCCGGTTCGACGATCGTCGACGGCGCGGCCCAGGAAGCCGACGGCGACCAGTAGTACGGCGATCACCCCAAACAAGACGTTGCGCGTGACGTTCGGGCTCATCGCTCGAATTCTCCTGGATGATCGCCGGATGATCGCTCCGGCCAGCGAGTGGGAGGCGCTGCATTGGTGCGGCGGATCCAGTCTAGCACCCGGCCGTCAGTCTTCTATGTGACGTACGACCTTACTATGTGACGTACGACGAGCCACAGGCCTCGTACTCAGGCCCAATTGTGGCCCGATGCCCTGTTTTGCTACATAACGTTAATAGTGCGAAGTACAGCAAGAGAGACGGAGACAGGAAAGCTGAGACGGAGTCTCATCGACTCCGTCGATCGCCCGGCCGTCAACCTCACCAGTCACGAGCTGGCCGTTGCGAGGGCCCGGCGAGCGGGCTGATGTCGACGCCACCGGTCGACTTCGAGTCGAACAACGAGTGCAGCGGCGTCATCAAGACCGCCTACTTCTCCCCCTCTCGCTCAATCATCGATTCCGTCGCCTCGTCGACATCCATCTGCGCGATTTCAGCACCCGCGACCATCGCGACGAAAGCGAACACGAAGCCGAGGACGACCGCTGCCAAGCCAGCCAACGGAACGACTCCGCCGATCCAGCCGAGTAGCCACACCAGTAGTCCGAGAGCACTGACGGGAAGCCCACAAGTCCGGCGATCATGAAACCCGTGACGAAGACTCGCCGCCCGTTGCGCTCCACCTGCCGTCGGCGCTCGCGGTCCCAAGTCATCCCGCGCCGCCTAATAGTCCCGCGGTTCAACCTTGACCGCGTCGATGTGATTGGCAGGGCCGCAGAGCCACTGACCGCTCGGGAGTTCAAAGCGGAAGCCCGTCGAGCCGATGCCCTCGACCGTTCCGCCGCCTGGTAGATGAACACGTTGCCGCTACCACTAGGCTCAGGTGGATCGACGAACTCGTAGGAGTCCATGGTGAAGGATCCGCGGCGGCCGTCGTACCACTCGCCCCGAACCATGACCGCAATTACGCGGTCTACCTCGATCGCAAGGCTCACCACCGATTCTCCATGAAGTTCGCGAAGTCCTGCCAGCTGATCTTCTCCCGTTCTCCGGGAGGGTCTTGCCAGGGCACCAGATTAAGCGTGTCTTTGTGACGACGAGATCGCCCAGATGCCCCGCACCGTTCGGCCTCTGTATCTCAAGTTCGATTCCCTTATTCTTCAGATCCATTGCGACCTGAAATTTCTTGATACTCACGTCCATTCTTTGCCCCTGTTCATTCCGAATAATGCCTGTGCTCCCTTCTGTCAGTTTTTCGCCGTCGGCGCAAATCCCGAGTCTGGGGCGGCGGCTCGCCGTGACCGACCCCAACTTCCGCGCCACCGGCGAAGAGGCCCAGCGCACACTCACCGCCTGCAAGACCGGCGCCCGCCCGTGCCAGACGGCGGTTTGAGCAGATGGAGCGGATCGCGGCCTGACAGCCTCCCACCTTCGACCGTTTCGTTATGACTGGACCGCTGGCTAACGGACGCGACTGTCGAAAGCAATCATAGTGACTTATGTCGTGACACAGGCTCGAGTTCACGACACGGGTCTGATGCTCCGGTGGCTATCTAACGCTGCCGAAGCACCTGCAGTACTCGCTCCCCGTGGTCGGCCGCCGTCGCGCGCTTCCACACCTTCGTGAACACCCGATCCGGCCCGATCACGAAGGTCGATCGCGTCATGCCGATGCTCTTGCGGCCATAGAGCACTTTCTCGCCCCACGAGCCATACGCCGTCGAGAGCGCCTTCTCCGTATCGACGAGCAGCGGGAACGGCAGCGAGTAGTTCGCACGGAACGCCCGATGCGAGCCCGCGTCGTCGGCAGATACCCCGAGCACGACCGCCCCTTCCGCACTGATCTCGTCGTGATGGTCGCGCAGTGAGCAGGCCTGCTTGATGCAGCCCGGCGTCTCATCCTTCGGGTAGAAGTACAGCACGACGGTCTGACCGGCGTAGTCCGCCAGCCGATGTCGTTTGCCATCCTGGTCTTCGAGGTCAAAGTCAGGAGCCGTGTCGCCTGCTCCAAGCGTAACCGCCATCGTGATCCCCTCCCCTGCCGCGCCCATGCGCAACTGCGTTCAGCTCTCTGTGTGCGTTGCACGCCCCGCCCGCCAGATCATCAATGCGATCGGCAGATCCTGCACCGGCAGCGCCAACCGGCCGTCCTCCGTGGGCTTGAACGCGGCTCGCAACAGTCGCCGGACGCGAGCGAGGTTACGCTTTGTCGGCTCCACGAGGGCCGCGCCCGCCATCGCCTCGGCGGCCTGATCGAGGTCGTCGTAGCTGCGTGCGAAGCGGCGCGTCCCCATCACGATGTCTGGGTAGACGCCGAGCTCGTGCAACGCCGGGATCAAGTCCGCCGCCACCGGATCCGGCACGTGCGGCTCACCGTGGAACGCCTCCGCGACGCGATTCGGGACGGCCGCGCGATCGCCGACGCTGCCGTGGATGATGAACAACCAGTCGGTCGCCCGCCGCAGCGCCGGGCAGATGAACGCCTCGAGGTCCTCGACAGGCGCGAGCACGTTCGCCATCAGCACGGCCGAGGCCTGCGGGACGCGTGCGCCCGGCCACTCGCGCTCGACGATCGTGAAGTTGTCGCGCTCTGCGGCGGCGAAGGCAGCCCTCGCATGTCCCGTCATCGCGGGAGATGGCTCGACCAGCGTGACGTGCGCGAGCAACCGCGAGAGCGGGACGGAGTAGCGCCCGACGTCAGCGCCGATGTCGATCAACGTCTCGCTGCGGTCGAGGCGGTCGGCGATCTGTTGCATGCCGAAGGGCGGTACCGCAGCCGGGTCGCCGATGCTGCGCGCGAACATCGCAGAGCGGCCGGCCCACCAGTCCTCGGGCGGCTCGCCGAGCGCGGATTGGGGAGCGGAGATCGCAGCCATGGCGGCGGGAGCATAGGCGCGAGGCCGGAGCTCAGGCAACACCCGCGCTCTGCGGGTTCGGCTACCTCGACTCTCTGCTATCGTTCGCGGACGCGAGCAGACGGTTCAGCACGAGGAGCAACATGACGGACCCCCAGCCTACGAGCCACACGATCTACGTCGGAGGACTGAAGCTCCACTACCTCGACTGGGGCAACGATGGCGCACTGCCGCTGATCCTGATCCACGGACTGACCGGCGCCGCTGGCGACTGGCGCAACATCGCCGCGTACTACCGTGAGACGTACCACGTGATCGCGATTGACCAGCGCGGGCACGGCGAGTCCGACCACGCGGCCGACAAGGCCTACGGGACTGACGACTTCGTCGGCGACCTCGAAGGGTCCATCGACGCGCTCGGGCTCGACCGCGTGATGCTGCTGGGGCACTCGATGGGCGGACACAACACGATCGCCTACACAGCGCGGAACCCGGAGCGGGTGCGCTGCGCGCTGGTGAACGACATGCCACCCGCCTTCTGGTTCCCGAACACGCCGGAAGAGCGGGCGAAGGGTTACCCGGATGGGCAGCAGCCGGTCTTCGCCTCGGTGGACGCGTGGGTCGACAGCAAGCGCGAAGGGTCGCGGTTCACCTCCGACGAGCATCACCTGCTCACGGCAGACGCCCGGCTGAAGCAGGTCGATGGCGGCTACGCGCAGAAACACGACCCGAACGTCGCGATTCACTGGGACGCGACCGATCTCTGGGACGAGGCGCGCACGATCGAGCGACCGATCTTCTTCATCCGCGCCGGCAAATCGGAGATCCTGGACGCGATCACGGTTCAGAGAATGAACATGGAGATCCACGCGGCGCGGTCGATCGGGCTGGAGCAGTCAACGCACAGCACCTACCTCGACATGGAGGAAGAGTTCCTCTCAGCGTCCTCGCAATTCTTCGCGGCGCACAACGACTAACCTCGCGGGCGGCGGATGACGGAAGAGCCGCCCACCAGCGTCGAAGACGCAGCTCCACCGGGCCCTCGCTGGGGCGCGTTTTCGTACCCGAATTACCGCCGCTACTGGATATCGATGGTGGCGCGCGTCTTCGGGCTGCAGTTCCGCTTCATCGGAACCGCGTGGCTGGTCTTCGTAGAGCTGGACCGCTCGCCGATCTGGTTGGGCGTCGTTGGACTCGCGTCGGCGCTGCCGACGATCGTGCTCAGTGTGCCGGCCGGGATCGTCGCGGACCGTTTCGACACGCGGCGCATCCTCGTGATCAGCCAGGCAGCGACGGCGCAACTGACGTTCTTAATGGCGACGCTGGTCGTCGCGGGGCTGATCGACATCTGGACCGTGATCGCCTGGAACATCATCGTCGGTGCGCTCGCGGCGCTCGCCAACCCGGCGCAGGGCGCGATCTTGCCGCGGCTGATCGACATGTCCGTGATGGCCAGCGCCGTCGCCTTCACGAGTTCCGTCTGGAACACGATGCGCATCGTCGGTCCTGCCGGCGCGGGCGTGATGATCGCGCTGATCGGCACCGGGCAGGCGTTCTTCATCACCGCCGTCGGCTTCGCCGTCTCCGCGTTCCTGCTCGCGACATTGAGCCTCACGCCGCACGAGCGCGATACGGAGGCGGACGACGGCGGGATGTTCGAGGGCGTCCGCTACATCTTTGGAAACCGCATCTTTCTGGCGACGATCGGGCTATCGTTCTTCACCTCCGTTTTCGGCTCCTCGTACCAGACGCTGCTCGCCGTCTTCGCCGACGACATCCTCAACGTCGGTGCGTCCGGTTTCGGACTGCTGGAGGCAGCGGCGGGCGTCGGCGGGTTCCTGGGCACGCTCGCGATCATCAAGGTCGGAGCCGGTCGTCACGCAGGCGTGATCATGCTGGTAGCCGCGGCGTCCTTCGGGGTCTTCGTCGCAGGCTTCGCGGGCAGCCGCTCGTTCCCGGCCTCGATGGTGCTGCTATTCGCCGCAGGATTCGCCAGCTCGATGTACCTGAACATCGGCATGACGACGCTGCAGCTGCTCGTCCCCGACGCGCTGCGAGGGCGGGTGATGGGTGTCTGGTCGATGACCTGGTTCCTCGCGTCGGTCGGCGGGTTGCCGGCTGGCGTCTTCGCAGAGCTGATCGGCACGCCGCTGACAGTCGCGCTCGGGGCACTCTCAGTCTCCGCCTTCGCGGTGTTGCTGCTCGTGCTGTCGGCCGAATTGCGGACGTTGCCGCTCGCGGCACCGCGCGGGGGGGTGACGCGACGCGGATGACAATCGAGCCGGCACCGAGCCTTCTAGGCGCCCGTCGAACCGTCGGCAGGGAAAGCGACCAGCGAGGTGGTCGACTGGATGCCGTCGAGTGTCCTGATGCTGTCGGAAAGGATCGGGGGCAGGTCGGTGAGTGTCTCGGCCTCGATCTCCACGACGATGTCGTAGGGCCCCATCACCTCGTGGATCTCGGCGATCGCCGGCACCCCGGCAAGTTGCTCGGCGACGCGGCGGGTCGCTCCCGGCTGGGTGACAATCAACACGTAGGCTTTGACCACGAGCACCCTCCCGCCGCATCCGAGCGTAGCGCGCGGTACAGACCACGACGGTCTTCGCGAGAAAATATCATAGCGAAGGTAGCGTTTTCCCGTTGAGCCAACGCTGATCTCGGTCGATACTCTTGGGGCTGACTCGGATGTTGTTCATCTTCATGCGTTTTAGTCAGCGCCGAGTCCGGCAATCGAATGCTGGGATTCTGCTCACGATGCGGCGGCGGAGACCTGAAGGGGTCGGCCGATGAGCAAGTATCTGGTGGTCCGCTTCGCAGGCGAAGGCGGCCATGGGGTCGACACCGCTTATCAGGTACTGACACAGCCTGCCGCGCGCGTGGGCTATCACGTACAGACGTTTGCTACCTATCCCTCTCAGATCACGGGCGGCCCCGTCTGGGCACAGGCGCGCATCTCCACTGAGGAGGTGCTGACATCTGGCGACGAGCTGGACGTGCTCGTCGCGCTGGACCGCTACGCATACGACCACCATCACGAGGAGCTGCGCGACGGCGGCATCGTGATCTACAACTCCGAGGAGTACGACCTCGAGGGCGCGCCAAACACCTTCGGCATCGAGATCGACCGGCTGGCGCGCGAGACCGGCAATGCTCGCGCATCGAACATGATCATGGTCGGCGCAGTTGGCCAGCTGGCGTCCATGCCTCAGCAGTACTTCGACGACTTCGTACGTGCGCGCTACAGCCGCGGGCGCGAGGGCGACGACGCGATCATCGAGTCCAACATCCGCGCGTTGACGATGGGTTACGAGGCGGTCGCCGCCAGCGGCCTGCACGTCGAGCAGATGGATCCGCCTCCGCCGCTCGACGGCGAGCGATCGCTCGTGGCGGGCTACGAGGCGTTCTCGATGGGCGCGATCGCGGCCGGGCTCGACACCTTTATCGGCTACCCGATCCCCCCCGCCACCACGACGCTGGTCTTCATGGAGGACAACCTCACCGCCGAGGGCACGGCCGTGGTGCAGACGAGTTCCGAGATTGAATCGATCGCAGCGCTGATCGGCAGCGGTTACGCCGGCAAGAAGACGATGACCTCCACCGCCGGCCCCGGCCTCTCCCTGATGGGCGAAGGGTTGGGGCTTGCCTGGATGGCCGAGATCCCGCTCGTCGTGCTGGACGTGCAACGAGGTGGCCCCGCCACGGGCCTGCCGACGAAGACGGAACAGTCCGACCTGCTGGTCGCACTCACGCCTGGCCACGGCGACATGACCCTGCCGATCATCGCGCCGGGCACAATCACGGAGTGCTTTGAGGCCGGCGTCGTCTCCCTCAACTGGGCGGAGCGCTACCAGGGCCCGGTGATCGTGCTCAGCGAGATGTCGCTGGGAGAACGTCGCCAAGACATCGTGCGTCCGGACGTCAGCGCGGTCGTCGACGAGCGTCGCACCGTCTCCGAGGGCGCGGACGGGAGCAGCCGCTACCGCGGCGACCGCATCACGCCAATGCCGGTGCCGGGCGGTCCGGGCGCATATGTCGCCAACGGCAGCGAGCACGATGAGCAGGGTGACACCACCCACCTCTCCGAGATCCACGTGCAGATGACCGACCGCCGCTTCAGCAAGCTCGCGCTGCTGGAGGACGGCTCGTACGAGAGCGACAACAATACCGCCTCCGTCGCGGTGATGCCGTGGGGCGGGTCGAAAGGTCCGACGCTCGCCGCGTACAACACGCTGCGGGAGCAGGGCGAAGAACTCGCCTGGTACTACACGATATACCTCAACCCGTTGCCCCCTGCCCTGCTGCTGGAGTTGCAGCAGAAGCAGCTGGTGCTGGTGCCGGAGCTCAACTACCTGGGGCAGTTCTCGCAGGTGCTGCGCGGACTGGGCGTGAATGCTCATTCGATCACGCAGTACACCGGCCTCCCGTTCAAGGAGCAGGTGCTGACGGCCGCACTGCACGAACGTCTCGCCTCCACGAAGACGCGGAAGCTGGCGACGGCATGACGAAGCGCAACCCTGACTACGACTTCAAGTGGTGCCCCGGCTGCGGCGACTTTGGCGTCGTGCGGGCGATGGAGATGGCGCTCGCCTCGCGCTCGGAGCGGCTCAACGAGCCGATCGAGAACACCGTGATCGTCGCTGGCATCGGCTGCTCGGGGAACCTCGTACATCTGCAGGAGGGGCCGCAGCCCTTCGGCTTCCACGGCATCCACGGCCGCGCCCTGCCGATCGCGATGGGCGTGAAGACGAGCAACCCGGAGCTGAACGTGGTCGCCGTGGCCGGCGATGGCGACTTCCTCAGCATTGGCGCTGAACACATCGGCCCGCAGGCACGTCGCAACCTCGACATCACCGTCGTCGTGATGGACAACGGCATCTACGGTCTGACGAAGGGGCAGGCGTCGCCGATGAGCGTGCTCGGACAGGTCACCGCGACGACCCCCGGCGGCAAGCTCGAAGAGGCAATGAACCCGCTGGAGCTCTACCTCGCGCTCGGCGTTCCTAACGTCGTCTCGGCGCTCTCGACCCGCCCGAAGGAGATGGCCCAGTTGATCGGCGACGCGATGGACTTCCGGGGCTTCTCGATCGTCCACATCAAGTCCCCGTGCACCTACTTCAACGACACCTACGCGGCACTCAAAGGCGACCCGAAGAATGGGATCGAGCCGGCCGCCTACCCGCTGCCGAAGGATCACGACCCCACCGACTACGCGATGGCGATTGAGCACGCACGCTGCGGACGCGTCCCGGTCGGCCTGCTCTACAGCGAGCCCGGCACGGTGCCGATGCATGAGCGGCTGCGCACCGCGCAGCAGAGCTCAACCGCACCCGTGCGCTCCGTCGAGGAGATGCTCGACGCGCTCGCCGTCTAAACTGCGGCATGGCTGAACAACGTAACGTCACCGTCCAGGGCATCCGGCTGCGCTTCGCCGCCGCCCATATGGCGACGCTGGGCGATGAGCTGGAACCGCTGCACGGGCACAACTACTCGGTACGCTGCCGCGTCGATGGCAGCCTGACCGCCGACCAGTGGGTGATCGACTTCTCGCTGCTGAAGCGCTACGTGCGCGAAGTCTGCGACCGGCTCGACCATCGCTTCCTGCTGCAACTCGAATCCTCGCTGATCGAGATCACGGAACAGGATGGGGGCTGGGCGCTCGTCTTCGGCGACCGCCGCTACCACTTCCCCGCTTCGGACGTTGTCACGTTGCAGATCGCGAACACGACGGCCGAGCTGATCGCGGAGTGGATCGCGGGTGAGGTCGTCGCCGCGCTCGCTGTCGGCGGTCACGCGAACATCAGCCGCATCTCGGTCGACATCGAGGAGATGCTGGGCCAGAGTGGCGGCTACTCACGGGACATCGAAACAGGGGCAGCCGGTTCTTGAGACGCGTGCGCGTTGACACTCAGCGAGGCAGTCATACGATCGGTTGAGCGGTCGTCGCTAAGGGCGGGGGAAGTTCAATGAGTATCGACTGGGCACTGACGATCAATTCGATCTTCAGCGACCACCTGACCTGCCCGCGGTGCGACGTGGAGTTCGAGAGGCTGATCGCTGGCTATTCGCGCCGTCCGACCCTCAACGGGTTCGCGCCGAGGCACCGTGGCTGCCCGCGCGGAGACGAGTGCGACGCCCGCAAGCTGATCGTGCTCTGCGACGCGTGTGCTCGGGCCGAGTTACTGCATGGCAACGCGCTGGCGGCGACGCAGATCCTCGAGACTTACATGATGGACGTGCGCCGCGACCTGGAAGAGGCGCTCGATTATCTCGCCGAGTACTGGCGCGACGACTTCGAACTCACGGAGGTCGACATCGACCGTCCGATGGAGCAGGTCGAGCCGGAGGCCTTCCGTGAGGAGGCGGTATGGCGCGAGCAGCTCGAAGAGGAGTACCTGCAGTACCACCTGGCGTTCCGCGAGCGTGGGCACCGCATCCCACACCCGGGCTGGCGAGCGGAATACGCGGAAGAGCTCACCGCACTGGGTTACCCGACAAGGCTGGGCGACTAGTAAAATGAACTACTCGTGAGTCGCCGCGGCGCCGCCATTGCCCTCGTGCTCGTGCTGCTTGCTGCCCTCGGCGGGTTCGCCGGCGGGTTCGTCTACGGACACCAGCCGGTGGCGGACGATGTCGAGGTGCAGGTCGCGGAGACTCGCCCCGCACCCACCGAGGTCTTCATCGCCGGCACAATCGATGCGATCAACGGTCAGCGCGTGAGCGTGCGCACGGAGACTGAGACGTTCACCTTCGCTGGCGCCATCGCCGTCCCCGTCGACGAGCTGCTGGCCGCGTCGGTCGAGCAGATCGAGGTCGGTGCGCCGGTCAACGTCGGCGGCAACATCGCGGGCGAAGGGCCGGTGCTGACGGGCGTCGTCACGCTCGGCCGTGGGGAGGCGACGCACTGAGGCTCTCCAGCTCCACCGGCGGCACGCTCTTCTTCTTCCTGCTCGCGGCGGCCGTTGCGGCGGGCGCATACCTCGGAGCCGCGGTCGCCACTGATGCGACGGTGCCCGGAACGCAGCGCGTCGTGCTGGAAAACCCCGCGCAGTTCACCGATATCCCGGCGTGGGCCGGGCGTTCCGATGCCGGCTTCACCGGCTTTGGCGGGCTCCCTGCCCTGCCCGGCGTAGTCTTCCGCAGCGGCGTCGTTGGCGCGCACGAGGACGGCACGCTGATCGTCGATTCGACGGACGCGCAGACAGCGATTGAGTACTCCGACCCGCTGCGGCTGTTCCAGATTCGTAACGCCACGACCCCGCTGGCCGTGGGCGACTCCGTGCTCGTGCGACTCTTCGATGGCAACGCCGTGGGCTTCCTGCGACTGCTCGTCAACATCGAGGAGATCGAGGGGCTGGAACAGGAAGCCCCCGCCGACGAGACAGAAGACGACAGCTAGCGAGACTGTTCTCGCGACTAGCGAGTGATGCGCAGTTCTATCGACGTGTCCGTGCGGACCGACGAACCCCATGCGATCAGCAGACCGACCACGGCTACGGCGGTCAGCAGTGCGACCCCACCGCCGAGTACCAGCCAGTCGGTCTGGACGGTGAACGGTGGCACCACCGTGAATCCGTCTTCCGTGACGTTCAGGAACGAAAGCATGACCTGCGCGAGTTGACGCCCGAGCAGCACGCCAATTGCGGCCCCGATCGTCAACACGACGCCCCACTCCAGGATCATCGAGCGCAAGACCTGCATCCTCGACGATCCGACCGCGCGCAGCGTGGCGAACTCGACGACGCGAGCGCGCGCCCCGATCACCAGACTGACGACGAAGCCGAGCATCGAGAGGCCGAGCACGGCGCTGAAGGCTGCGATCAGGATGCCGCTGCCCGACGCCTGTAGCGTCGGGTCGGCGCGCACAAGCTCCAGCTCACCCTCCTGGATGCGGATCCCCGAGGTCAGCCGTACCGGTGATTCGAACGCGAGCAACGTCTCCACCAGCGCCTGCTGTTCGGCAACGCTGACGCTGGTCGAGATCCACAGCTCGTTCGGGTCGCGGAACGCTCGGCGGTCGAGCAGTGCGGCGACCTCCCCCATGTGATCGATGTTGGTGACGATGAACGGATTGCCGGGCAGCAGTGTCGGGAACATCTCAGCCACGACGACCATCCGTACCGGGACAACCACTTCCTGCATCACGAACTGGCTGATAACCGGATTGCCCGCGGCGGCGAAGCGCGCCACATCGTCCGGTTGGAAGCCCAGCGCCGCCGCACCTGCCGGATTGACGATCACCGTCAGCGGGGCATTGGGGTCGCTCATCACGATGTAGCGCAGACCGGAAGCCTGTCCAAGCGGCCAGGTCCACTTCGCGGCGCCGCTGCCGGAGACGGACTCGTCGCTCGATATCTCGACCGTCTCCGTAGAGGTTGGCTCGCCGTGAATCGCCCACCCGAGGCGCCCCGCCTGACGCTCGAAGTCCTCGACCACTCGCTCCTCGCCGTTTGGGAGCACGGCGGTGATGCGGTCGAAGTAGAGCGATCCCTTGTGACGGATGGCGCTGCCCCGGGGCTCCGTCACACGGAAGCCGGCGAAACTCAATGGCTTCTGTGCGTAGTCGGGCACCACGATCGCGAACTCGGTCCAGCCCTCGAAATCGATCTTCGTGACGCGCGTCGTCGAATAAGCGCCGTCCGGATCCCGGAACCGCGCCCAGAGGGTGCTGTTCACACGCGTCTCGGTCGCCAGCAGCGAGACGCGCATCTCCGTCGTCGCTTCGTCCAGCAGGACGCCGCCACCGGCGGGCACGTCACTCTGCAGGGCGCGCATCAGGGCGGGCAGCGAATCGTCGGCGAAGTCGTCGCGGAACCAGAGCATCGAGGAGGCGCGCTCCGGATCGATCGCCAGAATCTGCACGCCGCTGCGAGTCGGTGCGGCTACGGTGCCGCGGTAGACGAGCGCGGCGTCGTCGACACCTTCGAGGGCGCGGACAGCTTCCATGTGCTGCTCAGCCGTGGGAGCCGCGGTGTCGAGGATGTTGCCTCGCAGGTCGACCCCGTTGGCGTAACGCACCCTGTCGGTCTGGGAGCGATCGACCGTGGGGCCGTACGACGCGGCGAAGGTGCCTACGGAGATCGCCATCACCAGCAGCAGCAACAGCCGCGCATACGCACCCGGCGCGCGGGCGGTGCGACGCAGCCCCAGCGCGACGGCCGTGCCACCGGCGGTGAGCAAGATCCCGACGGTGCGTCGCAGCAGCGGCGGGTAGAGGCGCAGCACGAGCGCGGCGACGGCCGCAGTGAAGACCATCGGTGCGGCAAGCAACAACGGGTCGCTAGTCCAACCGCCGACCGCGCCCGGGTCGAAGACCGTTCCACGCTGATCGAGTTGCCAGAACAAGATCCCGGCGAGCACGACGACAGCGATATCGAGGTAGTAGCGCTGGATTACGCTGCGCCCGGGCGGCCTCGCCTGTTCGCGCTTCTCGTCGACGATCGCTCGACGTGCGACAGCCAGTGCCGGGATCAGCAGAGCCAGCATCGCTAGCGCGGCTCCGGCCGCCGCCAGCAGGTACGCGGACGGGGTGATCGAGACCGGAAGCGCGTTGCCGCTGGTCATGATCTGGAACGTTGGCGTATAGCCGAGTGCAGCGACGCCCTGCCCCGCCAGCCACGGGGCGACGGCAGTCGCCACAGCGGCGAGCAACACGCCCTGCATCAGGTAGAGACCAACGATCTGCGACGTACTGGCACCGCGACTGCGGAAGACGCTCAGCTCCTCCGCTTCTCGCTCAACCAGCATCGAGGCAACGACCACCACGTAGTAGAGAACGATGCCGACTACCTGCAGCAGGATGATCAGCAGCGGCACCTGCTGGAAGGTCTGCGTGTTGCGGAACTGGACCAACGTCTGCCCGATCGGCCAGCGCATCCCCGGGATCAGGTCCAGGCGAACGTCGAGATCCTCCCTTACGAGCCTCGATCCCTCGATGCCACGCTCCACGTCGCCGAGCGTCAGCCCGCGAACGTCAGCGATCAGCCCGATCGTGTAACGCATTGGGAGGTGGGCAGCCGCCTCTGCGAACGGCCCGAAGAGTTGATCGGGGGTCGTAAACAAGGGCATCGAACCCCTGCCCTGAAGCGCCGCGACCACGCTCAGGTTGACCGAGCCGCTGAAGGCGTCGAAGGCGAGCGACGCGTCGACGTGCGGCAGGAACGGCTCGTCCGGCACCTCGAACGAGCCGGTGAAGATCTCCCAGCGCTGTGCGTTGGGGTTCTTCGGCGCGACAAAGCCGACGATCGTTGCGCTGATCGTCTGCGACAGGGTGGCGGAGGGCCGGCAGCGACGTTCTTGCCGTGCGATGTTCGGGTCCGTCGACCCCGGGATCACTTCGCAGTCGTCGAACGACCCCAGGCCGAGGTAGACCTTCTCCCCGAGAGCCGCGTGCTGCTGGAAGCCGTCCGGCAGCACGACCTCCGGGGGGCCATCGGCAGAGCCGGGCATGCGCCCCTCGGTGACGTTGACCTCACTCTCGAAATCAGAGAGCAGGTAGATGAAGGCGTTCCACCCGCGCTCGGGCACCTCGCTCGCAGCGTCCTCCGCGTCGGCGGCCTGTTCTGCTTCGGCGGCCGATTCAGCATCGCCGGCGTCGGCTGCAGCGGCAGCCGTTTCCTCCTCGTCTGGCGGGACGAGCGAGGGCGGTTCGAAGCTGAGCAGCAGCCGCCCGGTGCGCTCCTCGACCAGTCGGTCGTCGCCAAGCCAGCCGACGCGTGCGTCGAAGATTTGCGTGATCGCCTCGCGCATCGCGACATCTTCGCCGTCGCCGGGGAACAGCTCGCCGAGGCTGATCGCGTTCAGGCGAGTCTCGTCGAGTGCTTCACCGAGGCGGAACTGGAGGCCGAGGTCGGAGAGCGCGGCGGAGTAGAGCGGGACGGCGGCCAGCAGCGCTGCTGCGACCAGGACGCCGACCGCGGTAACCGAGAGCAGACGCCACGAAGACATCACGCGCTGCGGGACAAAGCGCCAACCTGCAAGAAGCTCGCCCATGGCCGTGGAGTGTAGCGCGAAGCTCAGATATGCGACTGCGGCGGACGCCACATCGGCGAACAACGACCGCTGTACGCGGGCCAGCCTCAACACGTAGCATGGCAGCCTCCACGGAAGGAGTGCCCTGATGGGTGGGAAGCAACAGCTCCGGTTTGCCGCCGCCGCGTTGATCGCCGGCCTCGCATGGGGCTACATCCGGCACCGCCGTGAGGCGCGTGCGCCACTCTACGCGCTGCTCCAGGGCCTCGAATGGTTCGTTGCCTACGGCGGCGCAGCGGTGCTGATCGAGCGTGCACGCGAACAGATCGAGGGCACCCCTCCGGGCGACGATGAGCCGGTCCGCATCACCCACTTCCGCCAAGAGGTCACGGAGCGCACGGGCACGGAGGGCTAGCCTCGCCGCTCGCTGGCTCGCAGGTGCGCTCGCTGATACGGTTGCCCGCGTCATTCACCGCACTCACTCCCGAAGGGACCGCCCGCATGCCGGCACCGTGGACCGACTTTCTTCCAGTGGTCGAGCACACCTTCTCGATCACGCCGGAAGCTTCGCGCGCCGACTTCATCGACATCTGCTACGCGAACGAGGTCAGCGACGACGTGATCGATGGATTCGACTCACTCAACGGCGGCCTCATCATGAAGTCGGTCGACGAGGCGAAAGAGGCGCTGGCGGCCGCCGGAGCGCTCTCCGACTGACGTGACCGTCGAACCTGAGGCCGCACTGCGCGCACAGGCGCGCGACTGGGGTCGCTCTCGCCTGGCGAGTCCCGCCTGGGTTGAACTCGAACACCGCCTCACGCTGCTACTGATCGACCCGCCGACCGTCGAGTGGGTAGCTCCCGAGCCCTCTGCCTTCGCGCTCTGGCTGATCGTTGAAACCAGCGAGGCGCGTTCACTGCCGCTGGAACTGCAGGAGCCGCTGATCCGCGACGGCGTGTTGTTCGATCACGACGACGAGGCCGCACTCAGCATCTTCACCGTCGATCGCATCGAAGCCGTGCTCGCAGGCATCAGCCGACGCGCGCTTGAGATGCGTTGGAGCATCCGCCATGCCGAGCCGGTGCACGACGTACTGCGTCGGATCGAGACGCTCGGGGCCGCGGCCGAACGACTGCCCGAGGATGCCCCGGAGCGCATCGTCCGCCCGCTCTACCTGCAGGCCCACTCCTCACTGCGGGCGCTCCGCAGCGTGGACGTCGAACAGCCCGGCGGCGGTGCGGTCGCGGCTGGCGAAGCGGCCGGCGCACTCTCCCGCCTCGCGTGTGTGCTGGAGGAGGGCAATCACCCGCCCGCGCAGTGGCTGCTCCCCGCAGTGGCCGAGACCGATCTCGGCCAGCGCATGGCGAGTTGGTTGAGCGACAGCGCGCACTACAGTGACGAGGACTCAGCAAAACGCATGATCGACGGCTGCGATGCGGCGTGGAACGCCGTCCAGGCAACGGTGCATCCGCTCTACGGTTCCACGGCCTGGTTCCTCTCGCCCGACGTCTGGGCGCTGCGCCCACCGCGATAGGCGCCGCCGTGGACGTCACGGACATCGCCTGGCTGCGTAGCACTGAAGGACGCGAAGCGACCGTCCGCGCGCACGATCTGCTGTCAGAGATGGGCGAGCTTCCGGCACAGCAACGGCTGGGCGAGAGCTTCGGTCGCCCGCACGCTCGCGCGCTGGTCGCACTGGTCGAGGGCCGTGAGGTCGCCGCGAGCAAGTTCGCCGACGCCCCTGCCCTCTTCTGCGACCGTGAATCGGCCGAGCAGGCGAGCGGCGACGTGGTCGCGCGACACACAGCGGCTCGCTTCGCCTCGTTCGCGCGCGTCGCCGACCTCGGTTGCAGCTTCGGTGGCGATGCGTTCGCGCTGGCGGAGCACGCGGAGGTCGTCGCCATCGACCGCGACCCTGCGCGACTGGCGATGCTCGATGCGAATGCGGAACAACGTGGACTCTCCGCGCGGATCACGACCGTCGAGGCGGACGTCGAGCAGTGGGAGCAGCCAGCAGCAGGTGCTGCCGATGCGCCGGTCGAGGCAGTCTGGCTCGACCCTCGCGCCGTGACACGCGCGGGCGGCGCTTCGACCCGGAACAGTGGTCGCCTCCCCTCTCTGTCGCACTGCGTATCGCCGCGCAGTACGGCGCAGTCGGGATCAAGCTCGCGCCCGGGATCGACCTCGATGCCCTGCCCGACGGCGAGGTGGAGTTCGTCTCGCTTGACGGCCGACTGATGGAGGCGGTGCTGTGGCTTGGCTCTCTCGCGGGCGTGGCGCGGCGGGCGACGGTGCTGCCCGCTGGCGAGTCGTTGTCAGGCGAGCCGGACGATGGCTCGACCACAATTGCCGATCCGACCCACTTCTTCTACGACCCCGACCCCACCGTCGGTCGCGCCTCGCTGATCGATGTGCTCGCGGCGCGCCTCGGCGCCCGCAAGCTCAGCGAGCAGGTGGCCTACCTGAGCGCGGACGAGCGACTCAGCACACCGTTCGCTCGTCGCTTCCGCATCCACGCATGGCTGCCCTTCTCAGAACGCCGACTCTACCAGCAGCTGATGGCAATGGGCGCTGGTCGCGTCGAGGTGATGCGACGGGCATCGCCGATCGATACCAACGCACTCGAGCGGCGGCTAAACGAGGCGCTCTCGGGCGGCGCAGATGTGATGACCGTGGCGTTGACGACGCTGCGGGAAGAGCGCGTGGCTCTCATCCTGGAGCGGGAGCGGGATTGACCGCCTGGAGCGGGACTAAGAAGTCGCCAGCACCGCGGGCTCGCCGAGCACCTCGAAGGCAATGCGCTGGCGCAGACGGTCGATGCCCCAGCCGCGCAGCGCGGAGGTAAGCAGAGCCTCGCCCGACCCGGCGGGGTTCACGATCTCGATATCCTTGAGGTCCGCCTCGACCTCAACCGGGCGCCCGTCGGGCAGTTCGAGGCCATCGACTTTGTTCAGCGCGGTCAACACCTGCTGCTCCAGCCCCAGATCCGCCAGCGTCTCAAGCACCGTCTCCGCCTGTGCCGCGGCCATCTCCGACGTGGCGTCGACGACGTGCACGAGCAGCTCGGCGGACTCCAGTTCCTCGAGCGTGGCCTTGAACGCCGAGGCGAGCTGAGTCGGCAGCTTCTGGATGAAGCCCACCGTGTCGGTGAGCAGGAAGCCCTGGTCGTCCACATTGATGCGCCGCGTCAGCGGATCGAGCGTCGCGAAGAGAGCGTCAGCGATGAAAGCGTCCGATCCCGCGAGCGACTTCATCAGCGACGATTTCCCGGCGTTGGTGTACCCCACGAGCGCCACCACCGGGATGCCGGTGCGCTCGCGCTGCCGCCGGTGCAGCGTGCGCTGCTTGCGGACGGATTCGATCGACTTCTTCAGCCGGGAGATGCGAGCGCCGATCAGGCGGCGGTCGGTCTCCAGCTGCGTCTCGCCGGGGCCACGCGCGCCCATCGCGCCTTCCATGCGCTCCAGGTGCTCCCACTGCCCTCGCAGCCGCGGCAGCAGATATTCGTGCTGCGCCAGATCCACCTGCAACGATGCCTCACGGGAGCGAGCGCGGCTGGTGAAGATGTCGAGGATCAGCGCACTGCGGTCAAGCACCTTCACCTCAAGCTTGGATTCGAGCCTCAGCTGCTGCGCGGGCGAGAGCTGCTCGTCAAAGATCACGACGGTGTAGCCGGTCTCCTCTCGGGCCGCTCTCACCTCCTCGACCTTCCCGGAGCCGATGTAGGTGGCGGGGTCGGGGTGACGTTTGCGCTGGAAGGCCTGTCCGACAACGATCGCGCCGGCAGTGCGGGCGAGGCGGGCGAGTTCGCGCAACGATGCCCCGGCGGGCATCCGCGGCCCCTGCTTACCCGCCGAGTGTTCGAGGGCTACGAGGAACGCGCGCTCCTGCACCGGCGCGGTGGCGTGCGTGCGCCCACTGCGCCGCCGCGATCCACTGGCGCCGTTGTTGCGGTCGCTGTCGGAGGTACGTCGAGGTCGCTTACGAGGTATGTGAGGCTCCACCGCTTCGCATCGAGTGTAACGAAAGCGGGGCTGCGCTGCGTTGAGCAGGCGCTGTGGGGCTCAGCGGCTCAGACTTCCCTGATCGCGCGCTTCATGCTAGCGAGCATCTCACCGGGAATCTCTTTCACGGCGTGGACTTCCTTCGTGTGCTCCGAGGCCGCATCGATCAGCTGCTCAGTCTCGTCTGCGACGCGCTCCTAGGAGCAGTCCACACCCATGTCCCGGCAAGTCAGAGTCTTCGGTACGTCGTCGCTCCAGTCTTCGCACCACAGATCGACGCCACCCTAGCACGCCCCCGAGGGACGCTAGAGCGCCTGCTCGCCCCGCGCGAAAGCACTGAGCCGTCGCAGACCCTCTTCGAGCCGGTCGTCGGCGACCGTGAGCGAGAGCCGCACGTAGCCTTCGCCGACCTCGCCGTAACTCGCGCCGGGCGTGATCACGACGCCGGTCTCCTCGATCAGGCGGCTCGCGAAGTCGGCCGATGAGCGTTCACCGCTCCGCAGGCGCGCCCAGACGTAGAGCGCGGCCTTCGGCGGGTCGACGTGCAGCCCGAGTTCCTGCAGCACCTCCACGATGCGGTCGCGGCGGCGCTGGTAGTGCGTGTTGCGGGCCTCGACAGCATCGAGCGGTCCATCGAGGGCGGTAATCGCCATCTGCTGGACAGCCTGCGGGATGCCACTGTCGAGGTTCGACTTCACCCTCGTCAGCGCGTCAATCACCTCGCTGTTGCCCACGGCCATCGCCACGCGCCAGCCGGTCATGTTGAAGGTCTTGGAGAGTGAGTTGAATTCGATCGCGACATCGCGCGCGCCGTCCACCTCAAGGATCGATGGCGCGACATAGCCGTCGTACGCGACGTCGGCGTAGGCGAGGTCGTGCGCGATCACCACGTCGTTGTCGCGCGCCCACTGCACTGCCCGCTCGAAGAAGTCGAGGTCGGCGAGCGCCCCCGTGGGGTTGTTCGGGTAGTTGAGCCAGAGGATGCGCGCGCGAGCCGCGACCTGCAGGTCGACCTCGTCCAGCCTCGGCAACCAACCATCCTCTTCGGAGAGCGGCAACTTCACGGACTCGCCGCCGGCGAACATCGTCCCGATCTCGTAGACCGGGTAGCCGGGGTCGGTCATCAGCGCCACGTCGCCGGGGTCGATCAGGCAGAGCGGCAGATGGCCGACACCCTCCTTCGACCCGATCAACGGGACGATCTCACTGTTTGGGTCGAGCTCGACCGAGTGGCGGCGCTGGTACCAGCGCGCGATCGCCTGGCGCAGCTCCGGCAGGCCGTCGGACTCCGGGTAGCGGTGGTTGGCGGGGTCGTCGGTCGCCCGCTTCAGGCTCTCGAGGATGTGCTCCGGCGTCGGCAGGTCGGGATCGCCGATGCCGAAGGAGATCACGTCAACGCCGGCGGCGCGCTTCTCCTCGATCAGTCGCGAGATCGCGGCAAAGAGGTACGGGGGGAGCTGTTCGACGCGGGCGGCAAGTTTCATTTGCCGTTAGCGCCAGCCGCCGAAGCGTGCCTTCACGCCGCTCAGACGCAACGCCATCCGGTCGGCGGCGATGTCGGCCTCATCAGCGTGACGCCGCCACTCGATGCCACGGAGGTTGGGGCGGTAGCCGACGGCCTGGGTAACGCGCAGCGACGCCGCGAGCTCCGGCCGCACACGCACGGAGGCGTGTCGAGCGTCGTTCGTGACCAGCTGGTACGTCGCCGCCTGCAGGATCAGCTTGCCGTAGCCGTTGCCACGATCTTCCGGGTGCACGCCGGAGCTGATCACGCGGCCCGCGCCCCGCTCCACCTCCCCGTTGGCGGCGTAGGCGATAATCTCGCCGTCCTTCTCAAGCACGCCGACCCAGCCTGCGGCTTCGAGCCGGGTCAGGGTTGCGGTCTCGCCATCGGAGAACTTGCCGTAGGCACCCGCCTCGAGCTCGACGATCGCCTCAACGTCGTCAGGCGTCGCTCGCCGCATCGTCACGTCGGAGGGGAACTCGGGCGGCGGCATCTCGGGGTCGAGCTCCGCGTTGACCATATCCATCCACTCGCCGAACTCCTTGAAGTCCGTCTGGTGCAAGAGCGGTTCGGTCCAGGTGCGGTCCGGCACCTGGACGAGGTCGATGCGCACGTAGTCAGCTTCGAATGACTCGATCTCATCCTTCAGCTCGTCGAACATCGGGATGAAGCTGAGGCGCATCTCCTCCAGATCGGCGAACCCGTAATGCAGGTTGAGCTGTCCCTCGTCGAGGGCCAGCAAGAGAGCGCCAGCGTCGCTCTCGATCGCCGCGACATCGTCGCTCACGAGCAATTCGCGCCAAGCGCGCGGCTGTATCCGCGTATTGTGGAACATTGGCGGTTGTGATGCCGCGATGCTTTTTCGGTCAGCTGGCACTCTGCACCCCCCACCGGGATTCGAACACAAAGGCTACAGGACCCTCGAGGTACACCACACCATCGCCGTCCCATTCGATCATCAATTCGCCCCCCGGGAGCCTCACCTGCACGCTGTCATCCACGTGCCCGTGCAACCGCGAGGCTACGGTTACGGCGCAGGCACCGGAGCCACAGGCCTGCGTCTCACCGACCCCACGCTCCCACACCCGCACCTCCACCGTCGAGCGGTCGATCACGCGGGCGACCTCGAAGTTGGTACGTTCGGCGAACAGCGGATGGCGCTCAACGGCCGGGCCTACGCGGGCGAGGTCGTAGTCCGTGGGAGCGCCCTCGATGAACTGCACGGCGTGAGGGTTGCCCATCGATACCAGCGTGAGGTTGAGGCCCTCATCCGCTGCATCGAGAGGCAGGTCGAGCACCGGCGGTGCCTGCTCGATCTGTACGCCGAGCGCGGCCGGGTCGAGCGACGGAGCACCCATCGCGACACGAACACGTTGCACGCGCCCCTGGGCGTCGCGCGTTGAGTGAGTCTCGAGCACGCCGACATCGGTCTCGACGGTCACAGCACCCTCGGCGGAGACGATGCAGCGGTCGTTCAGGAACTTCACGAAACAGCGGATGCCGTTGCCGCACATCACACCGTTTGAGCCGTCCGCGTTGTAGATCGACATCCGCCAGTCGGCCGCCTGCGAGGGCTCGACGAGAATCAGCCCGTCCGCACCCACGCCCGTGTGGCGGTCGCAAATCGCCCGGGCGACGGCCGCCCAATCGGCGTCGAGCTGCTCCGGCGCAGCCACGATGAAGTCGTTGCCACAGCCGTGCATCTTCCAGAATTCGAACGTCGGATCAGTGTCGGTCATCGTCAATTCATCGTACGGGTGCGCCCGCAGCGTCCACAACAGCGCCGGCGAGGCTATCGAGGTCCGCGCCATCGCTCCACGCGATGCGGTCATCGTCCGTCCGGAACCACGTTGCCTGCATGCGGATCAGCCGATGCGTCTGCGTCTTGGTGCGCTCGATCGCGGCCACGTCGTCGAGTGCACCGTCGATCAGTTGCGCCGCCTCCGCGTATCCGATCGAGCGCAGCGCATCGAAGTCGCGTCCGTAGCGGTCGATTAGCGCGCGCGTCTCTGCGCCCAGTCCATCGCGATACATCGCGTCGGCGCGCTCATCAGCGCGGCTATACAGCGCCTCGCGCGACCACTCGATACCTGTCGCGCGCCAGTCGAAGTCCGCACCATCGCGGTTCAGTGGCGGTACCGGGCCGCCGGTCGCCTCGATGATCTCCAGCGCGCGGATTACGCGTCGCAGGTTGCGCGCGTCGATGCGCTCCGCCGAGGCGGGATCGAATTCGGCGAGGCGCGCGTGGAGCGTGGTCCCGTCGCTCTCGGCTTCGGCCTCAAGCTGTGCGCGTAACGCCGGATTCGGCGGGACGTGGGGCACCTGCCAGCCTTCGAGCAGCGCCCAGATGTACTGTCCCGTCCCGCCGATCAGCAGCGGAGTACGGTCGCGCGACTGGATCTCCTCGATCGCCTCGCGGGCGCGAGCGAGAAAGTCTGCGAGCGTCCACGGAGCATCGGGCGCCACGATACCGACGAGGTGGTGCGGGACGGCCGCCAACTCCGCGTCGGTCGGCGCGGCGGTGCCCAGCCGCATCTCGCTGCGGATCTGGCGCGAATCGGCGGAGACAACCTCGATCGGTATCCGGCGGGAGATCTCGACCGCCGCCGCCGTCTTGCCGGAGGCCGTCGCGCCCACCAACGCGATCACCGGGCGGCTCACGGCCCGGCGGCCTCCGCCACCGCACGGCAGACCGCGGCGAACGAATCGACCTGAAGCGATGCGCCGCCGACGAGCGCGCCGTCGATGTCCGGCCGTCGCGCCAGCTCCGCGGCGTTCTCCGCGTTGACGGAGCCGCCGTACTGCACTCGCACGGCCTCGGCAGTTGGAGCGTCGTAGCGTTGCTCGATGATCGACCGCACGGTGGCGCACGCCTCCTGAGCGATCTCCGGCGTCGCGGTCAGGCCGGTCCCGATCGCCCACACCGGCTCGTACGCGACAACGAAGCCCGGCGGCAGTGCATCGAGGCCCGCGAAGGCGGCGATCAGCTGACGGCGCAGCACTGCGGCTGTCCACTGCGCCTCGCGCTCTTCCTGCAGCTCGCCGACCGCCAGGATTGGTTGCAGGCCGGCATCGAGCACGGAGCGCAGTTTGCTCGCGGTCTCCTCATCGCTCTCGCCGAAGACGTGGCGGCGTTCCGAATGACCGACGATCACGTGACTGGCGGTACCCGCGAGCAGCGCGGCGCTCTGTTCGCCCGTGAATGCTCCGCCCGGCTCCCAGTAGACGTTCTGCGCACCAACGGTGAGGGTGCTGCCGGCGAGCGCGTCGGCGGCATCGCCGAGCCACGCAGCGGGCGGGCAGATCACGACCTCGACGCCGGTCAGGCCGTCGAGCTCCTCGCGCAGCCCCTCCAGTAGTGCGCGAGCCTCGCTGCGGGTGGTGTTGAGCTTCCAGTTGCCGCCAACGATCGGCGTGCGAGCCATCTCAGGCGCCGTACTTGGCCAGTCGCCCGGCGTGGGCGAAGGCGAGCGGCAGCAGCTCGGTGGCCGGAATCGTACCTAGCCCCCCGATAACGCACTCCAGCTCCGAGAACGCCTTGGTTGAATCCATGCGCACGTCCGTCCCGCTGATCAGCATCGGCACCGGATGCCAGGAGTGCGCGGCCATCGTCGCGGGCGTCGAGTGATCCCCGGTGACGACCAGCACGTCTGGCTCCAGCGCCATCAGCTGCGGGAGCTGCGCGTCGAAGTCGCTGATCGACTGCACCTTGCGAGCGAAGTCGCCGTCCTCACCGGCCCCGTCCGTGGCCTTGTAGTGCACGAAGAAGAAGTCGTAGTCGTCCCAGTGGCGCTTCAGCGCGTCGAACTGGCTCTCAAGGTTGTCGCCACCATCAATCGCGTCCATACCAGCGAGCTGCGCGAGCCCGCGGTACATCGGGTAGACCGTGCAGGCGGCGGCACGCAGTTTCCACAGCTCCGGCAGTTGTGGCAGCGAGGGCCGAACGGACCAACCCCGCAGCAGCAGGTGGTTCGCCTGATCGCGACCGGCGATCGCCGAGCGCGCCTGTTCGACGAAGCGGTTCACGAGGTCGGCGGTGCGCTCTGCCCCCGGATCGTCCGCCGTCACGAGCAGTGGGGGCACGCCCTCCTCCTGAAGGTCTGTCTCGCTGATTTGGGGTGAAAGCCCCTCGCCGCGGATCACGAGCACGAAGCGATGTTCGCGCACGGCCTCCACGAAGACCTCCGCGTCTGGCAGTTCGATCGCACTGAGCTGCGCGGCGATCTCGGCGGTGATCTCGGTCGCCACTCGTCCCGCGCGCCGGTCGGTGATGTTGCCGTCGCTGTCGACGGTGCAGAGGTTGCCTCGCGCCGCGAGGTCGTTCGGACCGAGTTCGAAGTCGATGCCGGTCGCCTCCAGCGCACCACGGCCGATCTCGAACTCGAATGGGTCGAGGCCGAAGAGCGCGGTGTGGCCGGGACCCGAGCCGACGGTCACGCCGACGCCCGCCGGCTGTGTCTGTCCGACCGCCCCAAACTCCGCGAGGCGATCGAGGTGGCGCGTCGATGCCTCGTCGAGCTCTGTGCGTCCGCGGGCACCCGCCAGCCCGCCGAGACCATCAAGGATGCAGAGCACGACCTTGCTGTCGGCGGGGATCGAGAGACGGCGGATCAGTTGGAGGTCCATGCCTCGATGCTACTCCGCCGTCGACGTGCGGTCAGGCACTGAAGGGAGGCTCGCGCTCAGGCGTCGAGCAGCGCTTCCACGCCGGGCAAGGTGCTGCCGGCGAGCATGGCCATGAAGGCGGTGCCCCCGGTCGAGATGTGCGTGATAAAATCGGCGACGCCCGCGCGCCGAATCGCGGCGGCCGTCTCACCTCCTCCCACGATCGATGTCGCGTCGGCAGTGGCGATGATCCGGGCGAGGTCGAGCGAGCCGTGCGCGAAACGCTCCTGCTCGAACATTCCCATCGGGCCGTTCCAGACAACCGTGCGCATGCCCTTGAGAGCGCGCGCGTAGCGTTCGATCGTCGCCGGGCCGATGTCGAGGATGCGCCAGCCACTGGGGACGTCGGACGCGGGCACGACGGTGACCGAACCGCTCTCGGGTGCGCCGTAGGAGACGACGACGTCGTGCGGCAGCAACAGCTCGATGTCGTTGCGTGCGGCGACGTGTGCCAGCACTTCCTTCGCACGCTCGACCTGCGTCTCCTCGTAGATCGAGTCCTGCACGTCGTAGCCCTGGGCGACAAGGAAGGTGTTCGCCATGCCGCCACCGACGCAGATCACGTCCGCACCGTCACAGAGGTAGTCGAGGATCGGCAGCTTATCCTGCGTCTTCGCCCCGCCGAGCACCAGGCCAAACGGCCGCTGCTGTTGCTGCGTCGCCTCTTCGAGGTAGTCCACTTCGCGCTCCAGCAGGAGTCCCGCGACAGCCGGCAGGTACTCGCCGATGCCGACGATCGAGGCGTGAGCGCGATGCGCGGTACCGAAAGCGTCATTCACGTAGATGTCTGCCAGGCTGGCCAGCTCGCGAGCGAATTCGGGGGAGTTTTCCTCCTCCTCGGCGTGGAAGCGGACGTTCTCCAGCAGCAGCACGTCGCAGTCGTTCAGCGCCGCGACCGCCTCCGCGGCTTCAGGGCCGATGCAATCGCGTGCCGTCGCAACGGTGATGTCGAGCAGCCGCGAGAGGTGGGCGGCGACCGGCGCGTTGCGCTGGGTCTCCACCACCTCGCCGCGCGGCCGGCCGCGGTGGGAGCAGATCGCGATGCGTGCGCCAGCGCTACGCAGGGCCTCGATCGTGGGCATGGATTCGCGCAGTCGGGTGTCATCGACGACACCGCCCTCATCGACCTGGACGTTGTAGTCCACGCGAAGCAGGACGCGTTTTCCGGAGACGTCAACGTCTCGGATCGTCTGTTTTTTCATGAAGGCAGCGCACCTCCGACAGCGCGAACGATACGCAAGATCGCCGTATGCGCCACCGCCGAAGATCCGGGAGATTTGTATACGCGCGGGGCCGAAAATTCGCGGTGCCTCGCGTGCTGCGAACTCAGAAGACGCGACGAGCGACCAGCGCCGCGAAGCCTCGGCAGGCTTCGTCACCGGCCTCGTCCAGGCCCGCCGCCGAGAGCGCCTCGAGACCCGCCTGCACCTGCTCCTCCGCGAAGGCCTCCGTCGCGCTACGGCCCCCGAGGCGCGCCACGAGATCAGCGAGGGCGGCGATGTCCTCGTCCTCCGCCGCGGGCACGGCGTAGGCCTTCGCCAGCTCGGCCGCGGCGTCGTTATCCGCCTCCAGCGCCGCCACGACGGGGAGTGTCATCTTGCGCGAGAGCAGGTCGTCGCCCGCCGGTTTGCCGGTCAACTCGCTGTCGCCCCAGATGCCGAGCAGGTCGTCGACGGCCTGAAAGGCGAGGCCGATGTGGCGGCCGAAGTCGCGAAAGGCGGCCACGCGATCACCGCTCGCCCCGCCGAGCAGCGCACCGATCGCGAATGGCGCAGCGAACATGGCGGCCGTCTTGCCACCGGTCATCGCGATGTACTCGTCGCGGGTGACCTCCTGCCGCGTCTCGAACGAAATATCGAGGTACTGACCCTCGACGAGCCGCAGGCAGGTCTCATCCAGCTCTCGCATCGCTTCGAGCATGCGTCGCTCATCGACGGCGAGGCGGTGCATGGCGAGGTGGGCGAGTGTGAACATGCCATCGCCGGTGTTGATCGCCTGTGCCGGCCCGGCGAAGGTCCAGACCGTGGAGCGTCCGTGGCGCGTGAGGCTCTGATCCTCGATGTCGTCGTGCAGCAGCGAGAAGTTATGCACCAGCTCAACGGCCGCCGCGGCGGGAACGACCTCCGTCACCGACCCACCGACCAGTTCGGCGGCCATCAGCAGCGCGGTCGGGCGCAGTAGCTTGCCGCTGCGGGCCTCGACAGCCTGCCCCGCCTCGTCCTCCCAGCCGAGGTGGTAGCGCATCCAGTCGAAGAGCCCGGCGGTGCCATCGCCGATCACCTCGCGCATCTCGGCGACGACAAGCGGGCGGTAGCGGTCGGTGCGCGCTGCGAGTGTCTCGGTCGTCATGCACCAGTCTCCGGAACGAGCGTGAGCAGATGCTCAGTCTGCGCCTCGATCGCCGCGCGCGAATAGAGCAGCGGCCGGTAGCGCCCGGCCAGGAACTCCTGCGTGCAGTCGTCGTAGCGAGGGTGGCCGGGGATGCCCGAGTTGCCGCCCGGCAGCTGGAAGACCGCGCTGTCGAAGTCGGCGAGATCTATCACCTGTCGGTAGGCCGCGCCGTAGCCCTGCCGGTCGAGCCCATGCCAGACGGTGTAGCCGCCGGTGTTGATGGTGTTCAGGTCGCCGCCGTACGGGAACGGACCTCGCGAGAAGCGCTTGCCGACCAGCGGCACGGAGCGCATCAGGTGACCGAGCCGCAGCCCGTGGATCGCCCCCCAGCTCCAGCCCTCCGCATCCCCGCCGAGATCCTGCTTCAGCGTCTCAAGCGCCCGTCCGACGGCGGTACGTAGCACTCGATCGCGATCCGCTTCGCCCTTGAGCCACGGCGAAGCGCCGGAGCGCAGCGCCTCGATCAGCGGCCCCTGCAGCCGGTAGTGGAACGTCGAGGTCGGCACGAGGCGGTTGGCGCCGTTGCCCAGCACCGTCGGCGTGCGGCGGCCGGCGAGGCGAGTGACGAGCACTCTCGCCAGCTCGATATAGGTCAGTTGCAGCACTGCAGCCGCCCCACTGGACGCACTCACCTGCCCGTGCCAGCCCTCGATCAAGTCGATCGCGGCACGGTCGTCGACCGACTCGCGTTCGAGCAGCAGGTCGCGCAGCAACATCAGCGGGCGCGAGCCCTGGTCGATCTGGATCGCCTGCATCGAAGCGATGTCGTGATCCTCGCGTTCGTCCAGCAGTTCGTGGATGCGCTCGGCACGCCACGGTTCGTACCACTCCTCGCCGAGCTCGATGTCGCTGCCCGGCGCGTTGTTGGCGGAGACCACCGCACCGCCCGGCGGGTCGACGAGGCGCGGGAGCGCACTGGCGGGCAGCGGGTCGGGCGCGCCGGTCGATTGCGCGCCGTCACGCGGCAGCAGCCCCTCGCCATGTCCGCGACGCGGGATGCGCCCGACAAGCCGGTAGCCGACACCACCCTCTCGCGATGCCCAGACGAAGTTGAACGACGCGCCTGACCATCCATCGAGGGCGCGCTCGAAGCTCTTGGTGTCCGTCGCCCGCGAGAGCCCGAGGAAGGCGGAGGCGAGTTCGCCCGGTTCGAGCGCCGTCGAGCGCAGCGCCACCGCGCGGTCTTCGCCGGGCACGGACGGCCCGATCACCGGGCCGTGCCGCGTCTCCAGCACGCGCTCCTCGACCGTCGCACCGCCGCGCACCTCGATGCGTTCGATGCGCGTGCGACCGCTCACCCAGCCGTCCGGCGTGAGGTAGCGCGACGGGTCGTCGGGGTTGATCGTCTCGATGTAGCAGTCGCTGACGTCGGCGACACCCGCCGTCAGCCCCCAGGCGAGGCGGCCGTTGTGACCGCTAGCGATCCCCGGTACGCCGGGCACAGTAGCGCCGATCGCATCGAGCGCACCGCTCGCACCTCCGCTGATATGGCTGACGTGGAACATACCCGGCAACTGCGACTGCAGGTGCGGGTCGTTGGCGAGCACCGGCGCACCACTGGCACTGTGCGCCCCATCGACCGCCCACGCGTTCGACGCCGCGCCAACGGGCAGCCCCGCCTCCTGCGCGGCGGCGTAGGTGCGCAGCAGCCGATCGACAGCCGGCAGGTGCGCGACGGAGGCGGCGGTCGCGGCGTCCGAGGGGTAGACGCGGTCGAGTGCCACCGCTCGCTCCGCCCCCAACTCCTCGATCAGGCGCTCGCGCAGCAGCTCGCTGTCCCAGTTACCAGAGAACATGAACATGATCAGCCGGCCCAGCAGCAGCGTGTGTTCAGGATGCCACGGCTCCGGCTCAGCGCCCATCGCCGCGAACTCCGGTGGCAACGCGGGCAGCGAGGCGATCCCGGCGTTCACGCCCGCCGCGTAGGCGTCGAGCAACACCCGCACTTCGTCGCCGACGCTCTCGACGTCGCCGGCCGCGCGATCGGCGAGGCCCAGGCTCCGCATGAAGCGGTCGGACTCCAGCGACCCGGCGCCCGTCACCTCCGACAGCCGCCCGGCCGCCGCGCGGCGCATGACGTCCATCTGAAAGAGCCGGTCCTGCGCGTGGACGAAGCCCTGCCCGTAGATCGCGTCGGCGTCGCTCTCCGCGAAAACGTGAGGGACGCCGGAGTGGTCGCGTCGCACCTCGATCGGCCCGGCGGCACCATCGACGTCGACGCGTCCCTCGACTTGTGGGTGCGCGCTGTCGTTGCCCGCGACGCGCAGCGCACGCACGAGCCCCGTCAACTGCGACGCGGTCAGCCGTGCCCGCGAGGCGAGTGAGACGGGGTTGAGCATCAGTCGCTGCCGCGCGGGCTAGTCAGGGTGGTCGAGCGCGTTGATCTTCGCGACCCGCGCCTCGTGACGGCCGCCCTCGAATTGCGCCTCGCGGAATGCGCGCATCACTTCAGAAGCGACGCCGCGGCCGACGGCCCACGCGCCTACGCAGAGGATGTTGGCGTCGGTGTGCTCGCGCGCGCGCCGCGCGGAGAAGGCGTCATGGCAGAGCGCAGCGCGAATACCCGCGACCTTGTTCGCGACGATCGAGGGCCCGACACCGTTCGAGCAGATCAGAATGCCGATCTCGTGGTCGCCTCGTGCGACGGCCTGCGCGAGCGGGATCGCAATGTCGGGGTAGTCGCAGGACGCCTCGGAGTCGGTGCCGAGGTCAGCGACCTCATCGCCCAGCGCGCCAAGCTCTTCGCGCAGCAGTTCCTTCAGCGCGAAGCCAGCGTGGTCAGAGCCGATTGCGATGCGCATGAGCCGAGCCCCCTCAGACCACTGCCTGCGTACGAATCGTACACGAGCACTTCCTAGACCTCTTGCAGCCCCAGCTCCCTCGCCGTCACCGCCCCCTCTCGCAGCACTGTCGGCGAGTCCGAGGTGAGGTCGACAACCGTCGAGGCAACTCCGCCGTCGCACGGTCCGCCGTCGAGGATCAGCAGCTCGTCGCCGAAGATCGCGGCCACGCCCTCTGCCGAGGTGGCAGGCGACTCGTCGTGGCGGTTGGCGGAGGTGACGGCGAGCGCGCCTCCGCAGCCGCGAATCACCGAGCGCGCGAGGTCGTCATCCGGCACTCGCAGTCCGACTGTCTGCGCCTCGGTGGTGACGGCGTCGGCGAAGCCCGGCTTCGTCCGGACGATCGCGGTCAGCGCGCCGGGCCAGTGCCGCCTCACGCGGTCGAGGGCTGCGGGGTCATCGAGCTGTTGCGTGACGGCCTCGGCCGAGTCGATCAGCACGGCAATCGGTTGGTCGGCTGCGCGGCCCTTCAGCTCAGCGAGCCGAAGCACGGCCGCGGGGTGGTCGAGCGAGGCTGCGAGACCGTAGACGGTGTCGGTCGGGATCGCGATGACTTCGCCGCCGAGCAATGCGCGCACGGCCTCGTCACTGCGCTCGGGCGGGATGATCGGCATCGTTGCTCCGGGTGGCACGTTGCGGCCACCATATCGCCCCGATAGGATGCGTACCTAGCGGGACTCCCCAAGTCCAAGGGCGCAATGGTCGAACCGGCCGAGTCAGCCGCAGCCGCGGATCGTATCCGCGCTTCTGACGATTTCGAGGTAGCTACCTACCTCGAAATCGCGGAGGCACGTGAGCTCAGCCAGGCGCTGACGCCCGCACCCAACGCACCAGAAACAGTCGCGATCATCGACTTCGGGTCGCAGTACTCGATGCTGATCGCGCGCCGCATCCGCGAGGCCGGCGTCTACTCCGAACTGATCGCGTGGGACGCCCCACCGGAGGCGCTCAACCACCTGCGCGTGAAGGCGTTCGTGCTCTCCGGCGGGCCCGCCTCTGTCTACGACGAGGACGCCCCCACGTTGCCACCGTACATGCTCGCCTCTGGATTACCGGTGCTCGGCATCTGCTACGGCATGCAGCTGCTGACGCACGCGCTCGGCGGCCGCGTCGCGCCCTCGGACAAGCGCGAGTACGGGCAGGCCGTGGTGAACATCTCCGACCCGTCCGATCCGCTGCTAGAGGATCTGCCGGGGGCGATGCCGGTGTGGATGTCGCACGGCGACAAGATCGTCGAGATGCCGGCTGGCTTCCGGTCGATCGCGCAGTCGGACAGTTCGCCAGTGGCGATGATGGTCGACGATGCCGGGCACCTGGGCATCCAGTTCCACCCGGAGGTCGTGCACACGCCGCAGGGCGACGTGCTGCTGCGCAACTTCCTCTTCAACGTCGCAGACTGCGCGCCGACGTGGACGGCGAAGTCGTTCGTCGAGGAGTCGATCAAGACGATCCGCGAGCAGATTGGCGACGGGCGCGTGATCTGCGCGCTCTCCGGCGGCGTCGACTCCGCCGTCGCTGCCACACTCGTACATCGAGCGGTCGGCGAGCAGCTCACCTGCGTCTTCGTCGACAACGGGCTGCTGCGAGCGGAGGAGCCGGAGCGTGTGGTGAAGACCTTCCGCGAGAACATCTCGATCAACCTGCGCCACATCGACGCCGTCGATCGCTTCCTCAACGACCTCGCGGAGGTGACCAATCCGGAGACGAAGCGCAAGCGCATCGGCGAGACCTTCATCCGCGTCTTCGAGGAGGAGGCCCGCGACATCGGCGAGGTCGACTTCATCTGCCAGGGCACGACCTACCCGGACGTGATCGAATCGGCCGGTGCGGGCGGCCGCGCGGCAAAAGTGATCAAGTCCCACCACAACGTCGGCGGGCTGCCGAAGGACATGAAGCTCACGCTCGTCGAGCCGCTGCGCAACCTCTTCAAGGACGAAGTACGCCGCGCCGGCGTCGAGCTGGGGCTGCCGTACGAGATGGTCTACCGCCAGCCCTTCCCCGGCCCCGGCCTCGCGATTCGCGTGATCGGCGAGGTGACGCGAGACAAGCTGGAGGTGCTGCGTCAGGCCGACTGGGTGGTGATGGACGAGATCAAGAACGCCGCCCAGTACTACGACCTCTGGCAGTCCTTCGCCGTGCTCACCGACACCCGCACAGTCGGTGTGCAGGGCGACTACCGCACCTACGGCTACTGCATCGCCCTGCGCTGTGTGACCGCCGAGGACGCGATGACCGCCGACTGGGCGAAGCTGCCCTACGACCTGCTCGGCACGATCTCCAGCCGCATCTGCAACGAGGTGCCGGAGGTGAACCGCGTGGTCTACGACATCACCTCGAAACCGCCCGGCACCATCGAGTGGGAATAGGCAGAGTGGGGGTAGCGACATGCCGATGAACGTACTGCTGCTGGGCTCGGGCGGACGCGAGCACGCGATCGCGTGGCGCGTTGCTCAATCACCGCTGCTCGCGAAACTGTGGACCGCGCCCGGCAATGCCGGCACCGCCGCGCTGGGCGAGAACGTCGAGGACGTGAAGGCGACAGACATCGAGGGTGTCGTCGCGCTCGCGAAGCGCATCTCCGCCGACCTCGTGATCGTCGGGCCGGAGGACGCGCTCGCGCTGGGCGTCGTCGACCGGCTGGCCGTGGAGGACATCCGCGCCTTCGGCCCCTCGCAGGCCGCCTCCCAGATCGAAGCATCGAAGTCGTTCGCGAAGGCGCTAATGGCCGATGCGGGCATCGCGACCGCCGAGGCGCAAACATTCGACGACCCCGACGAAGCGAAACGCTACGCCCGCACCTTCGCCGACACGCTCGGGCCGCCGGTGGTGAAGGCGGACGGGCTCGCGCTGGGCAAGGGCGTCACGGTCTGCGCCTCGATCGAGGACGCCGAGGCCGCGATCGACCTCGCAATGACGGACCGCGCGTTTGGAGATGCGGGCGCGCAGGTGCTGGTCGAGGAGCAGTTGAGCGGGCCGGAGACCTCCGCGCACGCCTTCACGGACGGCGTGACCGTCGTGCACCTGCCCTTCTCCTGCGACTACAAGCGCGTGAACGACGGCGACGAGGGCCCAAACACCGGCGGCATGGGCGTCTACTCGCCGCCCGGCTGGCTCAGCGACGAGGACGCGCGCTTTATTGAGCGCGAGGTCACGGAGCGCACGGTGAAGGCGATGTTCGATGCCGGGCGACCGTATCGAGGGCTGCTGTACCCCGGGATGATGGCGACCGCCGACGGCCCGAAGGTGATCGAGTACAACTGCCGCTTCGGCGACCCGGAGACGGAGGTGCTGCTACCGCGCTTGCGCAGCGACCTGCTCGAAATTTTCGACGCCGTCGCCGACAACCGCCTGTCCGAGGTGGACGTCGAGTGGTACGACGACGCGACCGTCGGCGTGATGATGGCCTCCGGTGGCTACCCCGGTTCCTACGAGACCGGCAAGCCGATCAGCGGCGTCGAGGATATCGACGACGATGTCCAGGTCTTCATGGCCGGGGCGCAGTTGCGCGATGGCCAGCTCGTGACGGCGGGCGGGCGCGTGCTGTGCGTCGTCGCCTCGGGCGCAACGATCGCGGACGCACGGGAACGCGCCTACGACAACGTGCGACGCATCTCCTTCGAGGGCGCGCACTACCGGAGGGACATCGCAGCCCGCGAGGGCGCAGCAGTGGAGGCACGATGAGCGCCCTGGTCGCCGTGATCATGGGTTCGACCTCGGACGAGGAGCGGATGGCTGGCTGCGGCGAGCTACTCGATCGCTTCGGCATCGAGTACGAGCAGCACGTGATGTCGGCGCACCGCACGCCCGACAAGGTCGCGGAGTTCGCCCGTGGTGCGGCCGATGCGGGCATCGAGGTGATCATCGCCGGTGCCGGCGGGGCTGCCGCTCTGCCCGGCGTCTGTGCCGCATACACCGCGCTGCCGGTGATCGGCGTACCGCTCGACTCATCGGCCCTCGGAGGCGTCGACGCGCTGCACGCGATCGTGCAGATGCCGCCCGGCGTCCCAGTGGCGACGATGGCCGTCGGATCGTGGGGGGCGCGCAACGCCGCCGTCTTCGCCGCGCAGGTGCTCGCGCTGGGCCACGACGACGTGACGGCCGCGCTCAAGACCTACCGTGACGAACAAGCGAACCGCTGACCGAACAGGAGAGGAACGATGGCCGAACCTCGATCCCGCAGCTACGACGACCTCAACCCGGTCGAGATGTTCCCCGGCGTCGTACGTCGCACGCTCGTCTCCGGCGACAATCTCACGCTGGTCGAGGTGCGCATCGCGCCGGGCTCGGAGGTGCCGGAGCACGTGCACCCGCACGAACAGGCGGGCCACGTCGCCTCCGGGCGCGTGAGCTTCCGCATCGGCACCACGGAGCACGAACTCGGCCCGGGCGACTCCTACCTGATCCCGGGCGACATGCCGCACTACGTTCAGGCCGTCGACGCCGTGACGCTGATGGAGGTCTTCTCACCGGCCCGCGAGGAGTTCGCAGATGACTGATAGGCGCCGTTCATGATCCCGCGCTACAGCATTCCCGAGCTGACCGAGATCTGGATCGACGAGTTCAAGTTTCAGCGCTGGCTCGATGTCGAGATCGCCGTCACGCAGGCGTGGGCGGAGGCGGGTGTCGTACCGGCCGAGGACGCCGAGCTGATCGCGAAGAACTCGCGCATCAACGTGCCCGACATCATGCGCTACATCGACGAGACACATCACGATGTGACCGCCTTCCTGCGTTCCGTCGCCGACTCGCTGGGTGAGGAGTCGCGCTGGGTGCACCACGGCCTCACTTCCTCTGACATGTGGGACACCGGGACGAGCCTGCAGATGGTCGCGGCCGCCGATGTGCTGTCCGGCCTGCTCGGCCGGCTGAAGGCCGCCGTCTCCGCGAAGGCCCTCATTCACAAGGACACGATCTGCGTCGGCCGCACGCACGGCGTCCACGCAGAGCCCACGACCTTCGGCCTCAAGCTCGCCGTCTGGGTGAGCGAGATTGAGCGTCACGAGGAGCGGCTGGCGATGGCGCGCGAACAGGTCGCGATCGGCCAGATGAGCGGCCCCGTTGGCACCCACGCGACGGTGCCCCCAGCGATCGAGGAAGATGCCTGCAACCGCCTCGGCCTGACCGTCGCCGCGGTGACGACGCAGGTGTTGCAGCGCGACCGCCACGCCTTCTACCTCTCGGTGATGGCTGGCATCGGCGCGTCGCTGGAGAAGTTCGCGACGGAGATTCGCGGCCTTCAGCGCACCGAGATACTGGAGGCCGAAGAGCCGTTCTCCACCGGGCAGACCGGGTCATCCTCGATGCCACACAAACGCAATCCGGAACTCTGCGAGCGCGTCGTCGGGCTCTCCCGCACGCTGCGCGGTTACGCGACGGCGGGGCTGGAGAACGTCGCACTCTGGCACGAGCGCGACATCTCGAACTCCGGCGCGGAGCGGATCACGCTGCCGGACTCGACCGGCCTGCTGGCGTACATGCTGCACATCTTCAGCGGCGTGATGGAGGGGCTGGTCGTCTACCCGGAGCGGATGCAGCGCAACCTCGAACGCACACTGGGCCTCGTCTTCTCGCAGAAGGTGATGCTGGCGCTGATCGAGAGCGGGCTCTCCCGCGAGGGTGCGTACGCGATCGTGCAGCGCCACTCCATGGTGTCGTGGGAGCAGGAGACCCCGTTCCGAGGGCTGCTCGATGGTGACAGCGACGTCACCGAGCGGCTGAGCATGGAGCAGCTCGACGCGATCTTCGACTACAACGCCTACCTCATACACATCGACGAATCGTTCCGGCGCATCGGACTGCTGAACTGATGCGGCGAGCACTGAGGGAGGCGCGATGACCGCCAGCGTGATGATGGACAGCCGGGCCCCTGCCGGGATCGAACGCACCCACCGAGGCAAGGTTCGCGACATCTACGAGCTGCCGGGCGACCGCCTGTTACTCGTCGCCACGGACCGCGTCTCCGCCTTCGACGTGGTGCTGGCGAACGGCATCCCGCGTAAGGGTGAGGTGCTGACGCGCACCTCCGCGTTCTGGTTCGAACACACCTCGGCGGTCGTGCCGAACCACATGATCGCGGTGCTCGACGCGGACAACGCGGCCGAGCTGGGAGTCGACGCGGGCTCGGAGTTCTTCGGTCGCTCGATGGTCGTGCGGAAGGCCGATCCGCTGCAGATCGAGTGCGTCGTGCGCGGCTACATCACCGGTTCCGGGTGGGCCGACTACCAGCGCGAAGGTGCCGTCAGCGGCATCGAACTGGCTCCGGACCTCAGCCAGTGCGAGATGCTGCCCGAGCCGATCTTCACGCCGACGACCAAGGCAGAACCGCCCGAACACGACGCGCCAATCAGCTACGAGCAGACGGTCAAGATCTTCGGCCCGGAGCTGGCGAACGTGCTGCGGGTGCGCTCGCTGGCGCTCTACCGATACGCGGCCGAGCAAGCGGCGGCCAAAGGCATTCTGATCGCCGACACGAAGTTCGAGTTCGGGATGCTGGACGGTGAGGTCACGCTGATCGACGAGGTGCTGACGCCGGACTCGTCCCGCTTCTGGCCGGCCGACCGGTACGAGCCCGGCCGCGACCAGCCATCTTTCGACAAGCAACCGCTGCGCGACTGGCTGGCCGACAGCGGCTGGGACAAATCGGAGCCCGGCCCCGTCCTGCCCGACGAGGTCGTGAGCGAGACATCCGAGCGCTATCAAGCAGCGCACCGCATGATCACGGGCGCAACGTTGCCGGAGCTCGCGTAATGGCCGGCCCCTACCTCGCTCGCATCAACGTGATGTTGAAGGCGCTGGTCAATGACCCGCAGGGGCTGACCGTGCTCGACGGCCTGAAGACGCTGGGCTTCGACGGCATCGACCGCGTGCGTATCGGCAAGCGCATCGAAGTGACGCTCGACGCCGGCAGCGAGGACGAGGCCCGCCAAGCCGTGGCGGAGATGTGCGACCGCCTGCTCGCCAACCCGGTGCTCGAAGAGTTTTCGTTCGAGATCAGCGAGGCCTGAGCCGGAACCCCCTCCCCACGCGCACTCGGATCGGCCACGCCTACGGCGGCTCTGTGGCCAACAGGATTTCCCGGATGGGGGACTTCCCGGATTCACGGATACCCGGTATCCGGCCAATGATGTTGCGACGACTGACCACGTCTAGCGACGGAGGCACGTCTGATCACCTCGTGGTAGAGCTCGCACGCGCAACGCATGCCACCCGCCGCCCGGGCGCGACTGCTGCGACGGCTGGGCATGGTGAACGCTGCGCACGACTTCGAGGATCTGCGCTCGCTGGGCAGCGGCCCGACGGAGCCAACCGGCACGGAGCACCTCGGGCGCATCGGCGTCGGTGGTGACCTGCAGATCAGCTTCCGTTGGGAGAACAGCGACGCGAGCGACGTGGCGATCGTGCTAGCGGCAGACGGTGTCGCGGCATGATCCCCCGCCATCGCACACCGTCCCACCCCGGCGAGATCATCCGCGAGGAATTCCTGGCCCCGTCAGGGCTCACGCAAGTCGAGTTGGCGAAGCACATCGGCGTGCCGGTGCAGCGCATCACCGAGATCGTGCGCGGAAAGCGCAGGATCACTCCAGAGACCGCTTGGCTACTCGAGCAGGCCTTCGCAACGACGCCGGAGTTGTGGGTCAACCTGCAAACGAGCTACGATCTGGCAGCCCAGCAGCCCGACCGAACGATCGCGGCGCTGGCCGCCTCCGACTGACGGCGAAGGCGTGCTAGCCCTGCCCGACGAGCGTGGCCAGCACGTACTCATGTGCGAAACCGTTCGAGGTGATCGCCTGACCACCGTCGATCGTCGCGGTGCCGTCGATGTCGGTCAGGCGGCCGCCTGCCTCCTCGACGATCGGGACCAGCGCGGCGAGGTCGTATGGCTCGGCGACCGGGTCGAGCATCACCTCGGCCTTGCCTTCCGCGACCACCATGTGGCCCCAGAAGTCGCCGAAGCCCCTCGTCCGCCACGCCGCACGCAACAGCGTGTCCACGCCGTCACTCCACTCGTCCATCGTCCGCGGATAGGAGGCGTAGACGACGCTCAGTTCGCTCGGTTCGGATCGCTCCGAGACACGCATGCGTTCCCCTGGCCCGGTCGTCGCCGGCAGCGGGCCTCGGAAGGCACCTGAGCCGCGAGCGGCCCACCAGCGAGTGCGCATCGCGGGCGCTGAAGCGACTCCGACCTCGATCACGCCGTCGCGCTCGAACGCGATCAACGTGGCCCAGACCTCGACGCCGCGTGTGAAGTTGTGCGTGCCATCGATCGGGTCGAGGATCCACCGCGGCGCTCCGGCCACCCCCTGCGCTGTCTCTTCTTCTTCACCCTCGATCGTGTGGTCGGCGTAGCGCTCGTTGATGAGCCGCCGCAGCATCGCCTCGGCCTCCGTGTCGGCGAGCGTGACGAGCGAACCGTCCGCCTTCGCCCGCACTCCGGCCTCGCCACCGAAGTAGCCCATCGTCAGCTCGTCGGCCTCTTCCGCTAGCTCCAGCGCGAAGGCCAGCACCTCGATTGTTGTCGGCTCAGCCACGGCTACCTCCCACTTGAGCCACCGCCATGGGCGCGGCAGCGAGGTCACGAACGAACTCGATCGCCGCTCTCACACCGAGCAGCTGCGTCGCCAGTGCCATCGAGGGTGTCGCAAGCGGCTTGCCGGCGGTCTGCTCGGGCAGGTACGGCAAGTGGATGAAGCCGCTGGGCAGCTCGCGGCCGGCCGAGGCGAGATGGTGCTGCACGACGTAGGTCACCTCGTTGCAGATGTAGGTGCCGGAGCTGTTCGAGACGACCGCAGGGGCACCCGCGTCGTTGATGTGACGGGCGAGCTGTACGACCGGTAGTTGCGAGAAGTAAGCGGCCGGGCCTTCATCGACCAGCAGCTGCTCGTTGCTCGCGCCGCCCTCCTCGTCCCGCGTCACCAGCATGTTGATGCCGACGCGTTCGACGGAGAGCTGCGGACGGCCGCTCGCCTGTCCAAGGCCAAGCCAGGCGTCGATGTCCCCGCCCTCGATCGCCGGGATCAGCAGTTCGAACGAGACGCGACCGCGCACCGGCAGCTCAAGCGTCGTCAGTTCGACGCCCCTCGATGGCTCCGGGGCGAGCGCGCTCAGGATCTCGCCGGACGGATTGACGGTCTCCCCGTCAAAGGGCTCGAAACCCGTTACTAACAGCCGCATACGCTACTCCAATCTTCTTAGATTGCAGCGTTCGTTAGCCACTTATGTACTGATTCATATCTAGTCCGTCAGCGTCTCTTTGGTCGATGGCACCTGCCCCGCGATCCGCTGATCGAGCTGGGTCGCGACATCGAGCGCACGTGCCAGCGCCTTCATCGCGGCCTCCGCGACGTGGTGGTCGTTCGCCCCGGCCAGCTGCCAAAGGTGCAACCCTATACGGGCGTTCATCGCCAGCGACTCGATTACGTGAATCACCATCTCCGTGGGCGCCTCGCCGAGGTTCTCACCGACAAAATCCAGTGCCACCGCCGCGTAGGGGCGGCCGGAGACATCGACGGCGGCCTGCACCAGCGCCTCGTCCAACGGCACGGTCGCATCCGCCATGCGCACGATGCCCGTGCGGTCGCCGAGCGCCTCGTCGAAGGCGCTGCCGAGCGCGAGTGCGACATCCTCCATCGCGTGGTGAGCGTCGATCTGAAGGTCGCCCTCGCACTTCAGCGCCAGGTCGAAGCGACCGTGACGGGCGAAGGAGTCGAGCATGTGGTCGAGGAAGCCAACGCCGGTGGCGATCTCAGCCCTGCCCTGCCCGTCGATGTTCAGCTCGACCGAGACGTGCGTCTCCGCCGTCTCACGGTCAATGCGTGCGCGGCGTCCGCTCTCGTTCATACGCTCTCCCCTGCCCTGCCTGTACTGATCAATGTCGTCATGGCGTGATCTCGTCCGCGATCTCATCGAGTGCCGTCAGCACGCGGTCCGTGTCTTCTGCCGTACCGGCGGAGATGCGGATGTACTGCCGCAGTCGCGGCTCGTCGAAGTAGCGAACCAGCACGCCGCGCCGTCGCAGCCCCTCCTGCACGGTGGCGCCGTCCAAGCGCTTCAGCCGGCAGAGCAGGAAGTTCGTCTCGGACGGGTCGGGCTCGACCCAGCCGGTCCCCCGCAACGCGTCGGCCATCCGTTCGCGCTCACCGGTGATCGTGCAGGCGCGATCGTCGAGCAGCGCGGCGTCCTCCAGCGAGGCGATCGCCGCCAGCTCCGCGGGGACGCTGACGTTGTACGGCTGCTTCACGCTCATCAGCGCACCCGCCAGCGCCTCCGGCATCACGCCGTAACCGATACGCAGCCCGGCCAACCCCCCCCATTTGCTGAACGTGCGCAGCACGACCAGCGGAGCGCCCAAGGCTCCGAGCGGGGCGAGCGAGTCCTCGTGCGAGAACTCGATGTACGCCTCATCGATCACCACCAGCGCGCCGGTGTCGAGCAGTCGCTCGATGTCCTCACGGGAGAAAGCGTTCGCCGTCGGGTTGTTCGGCGAGGCGAGGAAGACGATCTTCGCGTCGCGCGCCGCCTCCACCAGCGGCTCCATGTCGAGCTGCCAGCCGTCGAGCAGTGGGATATCGACGACCTGCGCGCCATTCAGTTCGGCGTTGAACGCGTACATGCCGAAGGTAGGCGAGGCGATCAGGATGCGGTCATCGGCATCGACGCAGCAGCGAAAGAGTAGGTCGATCAGCTCGTCCGAGCCGGCTCCGGCGACGATGCACGCAGGAGCGACAACGAGGCGGTCCGAGAGTGCCGCGCGCAGTCCTCGGTGGTCGGGATCGGGGTAGCGGTGGGCGGCGTAGTCGCGGGCCAGCGCCGCAAGCGCGCGCGGCGACGGGCCGAACGGATTCTCGTTGCCATCGAGCTTCACGATGCCCTCGAGCGACACGCCGTAGCGCGCGGCGATTTCATCAGGCGACTCGATCGGCACGTAGCCGCGATACGACTGCAACGCGGGGCGCAGCGAGCGGTCGGGGTCGAAGCGCGCCATCAGCGTCCCTCCAGCCTCAGCTCGATCGATCGAGCGTGCCCGGTCAGCCCCTCCGCGCGGGCCAGTGTCGCGGCGTGAGGGGCGACCTCGCGGAACTCTTCCTCAGAGACGTCGATCGTCGAGGTGATCCTGAGGAAATCGAGGACCGAGAGCGGCCCAGCGAAGCGTGCCGTACCGCCGGTCGGCATCACGTGGCTCGGCCCAGCAACGTAGTCACCCAGCACTTCCGGTGAGTACTCGCCGACGAAGACGCCGCCCGCGGTCGTCACGCGGTCCATCAGCAGTTCCGGGTTCGCGGTCAGCAGGCACAGGTGCTCCGGTGCGAACTCGTTGGCGAGCACCAGCGCCTCATCGAGGTCCGCTGCGACGACCGCACCGCCACGCTCGACAGCCGCGCGCGCGATGGTGGCGCGTTCGAGGTCAGCGAGCTGCTGTTCGACCGCGACAGCCACCGCCTCTGCGTGGTCGCGGTTGGTGGTGATCAGCACCGGGGTCGCCAGCTCGTCGTGCTCCGCCTGCGCCAGCAGGTCGGCGGCGCACAGGTCGGGTGCGGCGGTGTCGTCGGCGAGTACCAGCGTCTCGGTCGGCCCGTACAGCGCGTCGATGCCAACGACGCCATAGAGCTGCCGCTTGGCTAGCGTCACGAAGACGTTGCCCGGCCCAAAGATCTTGTCGACACGAGGGATCGACTCCGTGCCATAAGCCAGCGCGGCGATGCCCTGCACCCCGGAGCCGCGGAAGATGCGGTGCATCCCCGACAGGTGAGCGGCAACAAGCTTCAGCGGGTGCACCGAGCCATCGGCCCGCGCCGCCGTGACGCCGATGATCTCCGTCACCTCGACGACCGCCGCGGGCACGGCCGTGTGGATCACCGTGGACGGCAGCACGGTCTCGCTCCCGGCCATGTAGATGCCGGCGCGTTGGATGGCGTTCACGGTCATGCCGATGCCGTTGTGGGTGAAGGAGCGCGGACCGTGCTCGGCCTGAACCACGTGGTAGCGGTGCACGCGATCGAGCGCGACCTCGAGCGCTTCGAGCAGGTCGACGGGTACGTCGTCGAAGGCAGCGTCGATCTCCTCGTGCGTCACCTCCATCGCCTCGTACGAGGAGCCATCGAGCCGTTCGCTGTAGCGGCGCACGGCGGCGTCGCCCTCGCGGCGCACGTCGTCGATGATCCGCGTCACGACCTGGGAGGCGGTCAGCGGCTCACCGAAGAGCTCCACGATGCTCGCTTGCACGCGCTCGGGCAGCTCAGGCTCGGCCAGCGCGTCGCCATCGCGCAGCAGCACAGTGCGACGCGCATCGTCCGCGCCCTCGACGATGCGCAGAGCGGGGGTCATTGCAGGTACTCGCGCACCAGCGCCAGCGCGCGGTCCATCGTTTCGTCGAGAAAGTCGCGAATCGCGGCGTCGCTGACGTGGGTCAGTGTGTCATCGAGGATCGCCGGGATGTTGCGGCAGACCTCCTCGATCTCCTCCTCGGAGTAGCCAGCGTCCGCGAGGTGGCGGTTCATCATCCGCGGGAAGCGGTCCCACGACGCCGGCTGCTCCGCTATGTCACGCACCACCTCAACCCAGCGTCCGAGCGTGTCTGCTGCGATGAACTGCACGTCCGCGACCGACGTCGCGTTAGCCAGCACATCGCGCACCTCGCCCCACGCGGCCTCGTCCTCGCGCTCGCGGCGGTCGAGTTCGAATTGCAGCACGCGGTCGAGCACGTTACCGCGCGCGTCGTCGCCCCACGTCGCCGTGCCGAAGTGCTGGCGGTAGACGCGTTCCACGTAGTCCTGGTCCATCACGAGGTGCGTGAGATAGCCCGCGACGAAGACGCGTGTCGGCACATCGAGGTCGGCCGAAGCGGCGAGCAGCGGGTGCTCCTCGAACAGCCGACCGACCGCGTCCTGGTCCTCGAAATTATCGAGGTCGAAGAAGTGGTAGAGGTCGCGGTCGAGCCGCGTGATTACGCGGATGTCCGGTGCGGTCGAGCCGAGTAGGAAGGAACCCCGATCGGTGTCGATGGAGCGATCGGCCAGGCGATCGGCGAGCACCCGCGCGCTGGCGAGGTGGGAGCCGAGCGAGGGCATCTCAGTCGCTCGCCTTCACGCCGGAGCGCAGTCGCGTGATCAGCGCGTCACGCAACTCCCCACGCCGCCCCTGGGGGCGGGTTGGCGAGCCGATGACGCAGCTGGTGGATTCCATGATCACGTCAATCATACGCAGCCGGTTCGCGCGCATCGTCTCACCGGTCTCCACGCCTTCGATCAGGATCTCCGCGTCGTCGGGAACGAAGCCCTCGGAAGCGCCGGAGATCGGGATCACGCGGTAGCGGCCCAGGTGGCATTCACGCGCGTAGTGGTCGGCCAGCGGGACGTATTCAGAGGCGACGCGAATCGCCCGCTGCGGATCGTCGCGACGCCAGTAATCGATCGCCTCGCCGATCGTCTCGACCGGGAGGTCGTCCGGCACGACCGCGCCGAGCTGGTAGCGCGAACGACCAAGGTCGAGCAGCTCCTCGACCGGCGAGGTGGGGAACGACGCCTGGTGCGAGGCCAACCAGTCGCGACCGGTCAGCGCGAGGTCGTAGAGACCAAGGGCGACGGCGACCGGCATATCCTGCGGGCGCAAGACCTTCACCTCGACACCCTCGATGCCGGAGGCAGGGCGGCGTCCTGCGTTCGACTCGTCGTAGCCATCGAAGCGGATGCCTGCGTCGGTCAGTGAGGCGTAGGTGTGACGTTGCGCGTGCCCGTCCGGTACTGCGATGCGCAGGGTCGACCGCTGCACGGGGGCAAGACCGCGACGAGAGCCGTTCAGTTGCAGCGCCACGGGCTCGGCGATCGGATCGTTCGCCTCGGCGGCCGGCAGCCGCATCAGCGGCTCCAGTGCCTGCTGCAGACCGCTGCTCGTAATCGCCTCGCGGTTGCCGATCAGGCGGGCGCTGCCTGCCTGCACGACGGCCAGCGTGCTCAGTCCTTCGGCGTCGGCCGCCCGCGCCGGGCAGACGGCTAACTCGGCGTCCTCGGGTGGCCACGCCTCGGCCTGCCCCCAGACGGTGAAGACGCGGTAGTCCGGCATGCGCAGACCGTTGAGGTAGTACGTGGCGAGGTTCGGGTACTCGGTCGCGACGCGCATCGTGCCGGCCGCAGCACGCGCTGCGACATCCGCTCCCGCTGCACCCGCCATCACGAGCTGTGCAGCACCAACATCGAGCGCCCGAAGCGTGACGATCGAGTCGTGGCGGTAGCGTGCCAGCAGCTCATCGACCCAGACACCACTGGTGATGCCGAGGTCGTATTGGCCGAGCGCGACCTGAATCGGGATATCGCGGTCGGCGAAGACACGCACCATCACCTCCGGCCGCCCATCGACGGTGAAGCGGTAGTTGCGCGAGCCCTCGCTGTAGCCCTCCGCGACGAATCCCGCCGCGATCAGCCGCTCGGCGAGCGGTGTCCGCAGATCGCCTCGTGGGAGGGCGACGCGGATCACTGGCCGGGCTCCGTGGCGAGTTCGGCGAGGAGCAGGACGTCAGCGGCAAAGCCGCAGGCGGATGCCTCGCGGTCGCCGAGCGAGTGAACGAGGCCGTCGTAGCGACCGCCGTTGAGCAGCGACTCGCCGCCGCTGCTGACGGTGAAGGTGAGCCCGGAATAGTACTCGAAGCTGCCTGAGGCCGCAGTGCGCACGACCGAGGTACAACCGGCGTCGTCAAGTGCGCGCACGGCCGCCTCCATTTCGTCCAGCGGCTGGGCAGCGTCGGGGGCGAAGGGCAGCAGCGCCCCTCGCAGGTTGGCGACGTACGCCGCCCCGCCCTCATCGACGTCGAAGAGCAGCTTGATCGCCGATGCGCCGTCGGGGCTGCGCTGGACCAGCTCATCGACGACATCCGCCTCGCCCGCGAGCAGGCGGTCGTAGACCGTCACCTGCTCCGCGCGTTCGAGACCTGCCGCGGCCAACACGACACGCACGAGGCCCGCGTGCGCGAGCTCGAACCGTGGCTCCAGCCCCAGCTCCACGAGGAAGTCGCGAGCGAGCAGCAGCAGCTCGGCATCTGCCTGCGGGGCACCGAGACCGAACAGCTCAACACCGCACTGCCAGATCTCACGATCATCCTCCGCCGCGAAGCGGTAGACCGGCTGCACGTAGCAGAGCCGGGCAGGGTCGTCGCCGTTCTGCTGCTCCTCGTACCAGCGCGCGGCGGGGACGGTGCTGTCCGGGCGCAGCACGACACGCTCGCCACTCCAGCCGTCCCAGTCGAGGAAGGAGTAGACGCCGTCGAGCAGCTGAGGGGAGAGCGATCCGGTAGCCGTGTAGAGGTGCAGGGGCTCGAGCGCCGGGGTGCGGATTTCGCGGTAGTCCTGTCGTGCGCAGACATCGAGGAAGACCCGCTCGACGCGCCGGAAGCGCTGCATCTCCTGCGGACCCAGGTCGCGCATGCCGCTGCTTCGCAGGCCTCGCTCAGGCTGGCTGGAGGGCACGTCGGAATCCGTCTCTGCGTCGTTACTGGCTGGGGGCATTGTAGGCTCCTGGACTGGTTCTCGGATTCGGAGGGTTGGCGCACAAAAAAACCGCGACGGTGGCACCGTCACGGCGGTCGTTCAGCGCTCAATCAGTGAGTTACGGGCGCACACGACCTGCCGTCGGCACCAGGTGCCGCATCGCATGTGCGTGAGTGGTAGCTGCTGTCTGAATCGGCTTCATCGCGATCGAGCCTACGGACGGCCGCGAGCCTCGGTCAAGCGCCGCCCACCCTCAGCCACCAAGGTGCCGACCCAGGTCACCGACGACGGCGACCACGTCCCTGCCCTGCCGTTGCAGCAGAGAGGACGCGACCAAGCCGCGCAGACCGCTAGCGCAGTGCACCCAGACTTCGCCCTCCGGGATACTGTCCGCCCACTCGATCACCGTACTCACGTGCATGTTGAGCGTGCCCGGCAGCGACGTCGCCGCCACCTCGATCGGGTCGCGGACATCGACGATGATCGCCGGGTACTCCGCCTCCAACGCCTTGAAGTCCGCCACCCGGTAGCTGGCGAGCGGACGTCCCTCCGAGGTCCACACCGCGAGGTCGTCCGTGACCGCGGCAATGAGCGAGTCGATACCGATGCGCCCCAGTACGACGCCGCCTGCGCGAGTTCGGCGTCGTCCGACGTCACCAGCACGATCGAAGCACCCCACGGCACGATCCAGCCGACATAGGCGTCTAGGTCGTCGCTGGCGGGCACGTTGGTCGAGCCCGGGAAATGCCCCGCGCCGACGAGCAGTGAGATGCGGACATCGACCACCCATGTCGCGTCATCAACCGCGGCGAGTTCGTCCGGGCTCAGACGCGGCAGCGGAGCATCAACGATCGGGCCCGGGCCGGCGCGATTGAGCGGCGCCATCCGCGCGTAGTACGCGGGGAAGAGCGTCGCCCCGGCTAGCTGTTCCTGGACGAAGCTGTCCTCGTCCGCGGCTGTCAGCACGGGGTTCTGCAGGCGTTCGCGCTCGATCGTCGATCTCGTCCCGTCGCCCGTGGTCGTGATCGCGCAGAACGACCCCGCCCCGTGGGTCGGCTGCCCACTCGCCGCGTCCGGCAGCTCGCCGACCAGTCGATGCCCGGAGTGGAACTGCTGGCGGGCCAGCCCTCCGGCGAGGTCCGGGCCGAGCAGATCGCTGCGCCCGATCGCATCAACGAGCATCGAGCCCCCGGAGAAAACGGCCACCGCCTCGCCCGCCGGGGAGAGTAGGCAGTAGCTCGTGTGCGTCGGTGTGTGCCCCGGCGTGAGCATCGCGGCGAGCTGCCACTCGCCGATCGCAACGCGGTCGCCATCGCTCGGCGCCTCGTGCTCGAAGGTCGCCTCGCTGCCGGCCAGCACGTAGCAGGTCGCGCCGTGGCGGTCGGCGAGGATGCGCCCGCCGGCGACGTAGTCGTTGTGCATGTGCGTCTCAAACACGGCGACGAGCCGCGCGCCGGTCTCCGAGAGCGCGTCGTCGAAGCGCTCGACATCTCGCTGCGGGTCGATCACCGCGGCCCTGTCACCCACGACGACGACGTACGAGTGGTCGCCGAGGTCAAAGGTACTGATCTGCCGCGCAAACACGCCGGCTGCCTCATCGAAGACCGTGTCCGTCATGCTTCGCCCTCTCGCTCGCCGGTCACGCTATACCGTCGTCACGTCACCGGCAGAAAACGACTGCGTTAACCCACTATCGAGGCGCAAAACCAGCTCACCGTGGTCCGTCACATCGACGGCCTCGCCCGTCACCTCACCCGCTGGCGCAGCCAGTGTGACGCGCTGCCCGAGCGTCACCAGCCGCGAGCGCCACTCCGCGACCATGCCGTCCGGGTCGGTTGCGGTGCGCCACGTCCAGCCCTGCAGCGCCGCCGAGAGCGCCGCGAGCAACGCCTCCAGCGAGGGAACCGCGCCACCTGCCTGCTCGATGCTCGTGGCGATCGCCCGCACCTCGTCCGGCATGTCGGAGGCGACCCGCACGTTGATGCCGATCCCGAGGAATACGTCCAGCCGCTCGCCGTGGCGAGCCTCCGCCAGCACGCCGCAGAGCTTCTTCCCCTCGTAGAGCACATCGTTCGGCCACTTCAAGTCGCTGCGCAGCCCGCTCGTCTCGCGGATCGCGTCGGCCGCGGCCAGTGCGCCCGCGACGCTCAGCAGCGGGGTGCGGTCGCTCTTCGGCGGGCAGAGGTGGTAGGTGACGTGGAGGCCAGCGCCCAGCGGCGAGACCCACTGGCGGCCCTGCCGCCCGCGCCCAGCCGACTGCTTGCCGGCGACGTAGGCGGAGCCGCAGGGCTCATCGGCCTCGGCCCCGGCCCGTGCATCGTCCATCGTCGAGCCGCTCTGCTCGCGGTACCGCACCGTCGCGCCAACATCGGTCGAGCGTCGCTGCTCGTGATACGCGTCGAGGTCGAACGGAGCCATCGGCACCACTTCAGGATTCGGGAGGAAGTATCCCAGATCGGTGCGCCCGGAACTGACCGAACGTCCCACTGTTCCAGACGACCCTGCCTCAGGGCACTCGATACGACCAGACACAGAAACGCCCCGGGATCTCCGGGGCGTCTCTGTAAAGTCGATCGGGCCATGACGCCCGGCAGCATCCTCTCAGGAGGAAGCCTCCTTGGAGAAGATGCCTCGGTGGGTCATGACCCTCCGACTAGAACTATCGCCCATTGAACATCACCTCCCTTCCTGCCCACGACGATAGCGAGCATGGCTCGCTCACGTCAATTAGGAGGTGTCTGCTCGTTATCCCGTGACCGCGTTGATCGCCGCCTCGACGGCCCCCACGACCTGGTCGACTTCGTCGTCGTTCACCATCAGCGGAGGTGCGAGCACGATCTGGTCGCCGACAAAGCGGGTGATCACGCTGTCTTCCTCGCGCATGTGGCGCGCGACCTTGCCGCCGATCCCCTCCGCAGTGTCGTACGCCTCGCCACTCTCAGCGTCGCGCACGAGGGTGAGCCCAGCGATCAGTCCGAGGTTGCGCAGGTTGGTGACGTGGGCGTTGCCGCCGATCGCCGCGGTCAGCCCATCGATCATCCGCTGGCCCATCACCCCGGCGTTTTCGACGAGGTTCTCGTCCTCGTAGATCTGCAGGTTGCGCAGGGCGACCGCAGAGGCCGTCGGGTGTGCGCTGTTCGTGTACGCGTGCATGAAGCGAGCGTCCGGCGGTAGGTCCTGCAGCGCTTCCATGATCTCCGTGCTGACGATGAACGCACCCATCGGCACGTAGCCGGAGGTGATCGCCTTCGCGACCGAGAGGATGTCCGGCTGCACGTCCCAGTGCTCAAGCGCGAACCAGCGGCCGGTGCGACCGAAGCCCGTGATCACCTCATCGGCGATGAAGAGCACCTCGTAGCGATCGCAGATCTCGCGGATCTGCTTGAAGTACTCAGGGGACGGCGTCCAGACGCCACCGGCGCCCTTCACCGGCTCCGCGATGAACGCGGCGACGGTGTCCGCGCCTTCACGCAGGATCGCGGCCTCCAGCCAGTGCGCGCACTCGCCGTCGCTGTTCGGCTCGCAGGCGCACTCCAGGTTGTCGGGCTGCGCGGTGTGCACGATCTCGGCGGGCAGCGGGCCGAAGTACTTCCAGAACGGTGGCAACCCGGTCATTGCAGAGGTTGCCAGCGTGCCGCCGTGGTAGGCGCGCTCGCGGGCGATCAGCTTCACCTTCGAGGGCTTCCCGCGGAGGTTCCAGTAGAACCTCGCCGTCTTCAGCGCGCCCTCGTTCGACTCCGAGCCGGAGTTCGTGAAGTAGACGCCGGTGAGGTTGTCGTAGGTGAGGTCGGCGACCTTCGCGGCGAGTTCGATCGCAGGGACGTTCGAGAAGCCGGTGTAGTTGTTGGTGAACGCGACCTTGTTCATCTGCGTGGCAGCGGCCTCCGCGAGCTCCGTCCGGCCGTGTCCGACGGCGACGTTCCAGAGCGAAGAGAGGCCATCGATGTAGCGCTTGCCGCGCACATCGACGAGCCAGACACCCTCGCCGTGATCGAAGATCACCGGTTCCTGGTGCTCCGGGGCGTAGTACTGCGGATGGATCAGGTGAGCCAGGTCCTCATTGACCAACCCGGCAATCTTGTCTTCGGCTAGCGTCACGATGCTCCCCCTCTGCGATGAACGGTGACTCTACGCGACCGGGCCGAAGCGCGCAGCGATCAGCTCCATCGCGACGGCGTGCTCATCCCACTCGATCGCCCCATCGGCGCGTTCGATCGAGGACTCGTGTCCCTTCCCCGCGAGCAGTACGAGGTCGCCCGGCTGCGCGAGCGCGAGGGCGCAGTCGATCGCCTCGCGTCGATCGGGCACGCGCTCGAAATGGTCGCCTTCGTTCGCCCCGGCGATCGTCATCGCGTGCGCGATCTCGTCGATGATCGCGTCCGGATCCTCGGAGCGCGGATCCTCCTCCGTCAGGATCGCGAAACCGGCCAGCTCCGCGACGACCGCACCGAGGCCACTGCGACGGTCCGGCGAACGTTCCCCCGCGCAGCCGAAGACGACGATCACGCGCTCCTCGACGACCTCGCCGAGCGAGGCGAGCGCGTGCTTCATCCCCTCCGGCGTGTGCGCGTAGTCGACGACCACATCGAACGGAGCGCCGACCACGCGCTGCATGCGGCCCGGAACGCCCTCGCAGGTGGCGACGCCTCCAGCCGCGAGCATCACGTCGAGGCCCAGCGCCTGCACGGTGGCGAGCGCCGCCGTCGCGTTGGCGACGTTGAAATCGCCGGGCAGTCGCACGCTGGCATCGATCGTCTCGTCACCGATCTCCAGCGCGAAGGTAGCGCCGTCAGACCAGAGCTGGACGTCCATAGCGTTCACGTCCGACCGCCCATCGACGGCATAGGTGAGTAGCGGAGCGCGGCTAGCGTCGGCGAAGTGTCGCCCCGCGCTGCTCCCGCTGTTGACGACTGCGACGCGCTGCACCTGCTTCGTCGTCGGCTCGTCGAGCATCTCGAAGAGGCGCAGCTTGGCCGCCCGGTAAGCCTCGAACGTGCCGTGAAAGTCGAGGTGGTCCGGCGAGAGGTTGGTGAAGACCGCGACGTCGAACTCGCAGTCCTCCAGCCTCAGCATCTCGAGGCCGTGCGAGGTCGCCTCCACTACAACGTGGGTGCAGCCGGCCTCCACCATCTCCGCGAACAGACGCTGAATGAACGGCGCCTCTTGTGTCGTCAGCCGCGTCGGGTTGGGCACATCACGCCCGTCGATGCGCGATCCGATCGTCGTGATCATCCCCGTCGGCACGCGGCAGCCTTCGAGCGCGGCAGCGGCGAGGTAACAGGTCGTCGACTTCCCATCCGTGCCGGTGATGCCGACGACGGTGAGCCGCCGGGCGGGGAAGCCTTCGTGCGCCGCGGCGATCGAGGAGAGCGCGCGGCGGCTGTCTGCCACCTCAACAACCGGGACGCTGAGCGCCTGCAGCGCCTCGCCCCTGCCCTGCTCGGCGACAAGCGCGACCGCACCCGCATCGACGGCCGCGGAGGCGAAGTCGTGCCCATCCGCTCTCGCGCCAACGACGCAGATAAAGAGGTCGCCCGGCTGGACGGCGCGCGAATCGAACTGCACTGCCCCCACCTCGGAGGGCAGATCGGAGCGGTCTGCCCCTGCGGGCAGACCATCGCGCCAGTCGCCTCGTGCGCTCATGCGGGCATCGTACCGCCGCTCGCGCGGAGGCTCACGGTGGCCTGCCTTGCCGCGAGGGTCTGGGGCGCCGTACAAACTACTGCGCATAGGCCTGCCGCACATGGGCTGCGTGCCGAGGGGGCCAAGTGATTGAACTGACCGACGAGATGAAGGAAGCGCTGGACGGCGCGTTGATGAACCGCACCCCGGTGATCATGTCGTACGCCGACGCCGATGGGCAGCCGCATATCAGTTTCCGCGGCACCATGCGGGTGTAGCTCCAACCAGTTGGCCGTCTGGGCACGCAACCCGGATGGCCGCCCCCCGAACGCCGTCGGTGCAAGCCCGAAGGTGGCGCTGCTCTACCGCGACCCGGAGACGCGCACCGCCTGGCAGTTCCTCGGCCGCGCCCGCATCGAGGATGACGAGACCGAGCGTAACGTCATCTTCGACGCCTCCCCGGAATTCGAGCTCGACCGCGACCCGGAGCGCAAGGGCGAGGCGCTGGTGATCGATGTCGACAAGGTCGTCGGGCGAGGTGAGACGCTGATGGAGCGCGACACCTGACGCTCTCGCCGCTCGAACTTGCGGAGCTGCGCACCGCGTCGCGGTCACTGTTCGACGCCCGCGAGCGGATGCACGCAGTCAACGAGCCCGGCGAGCCGCGCCCAGGCCGCTTCGGCGTCACACGCACCGCGCAGGGCTCGCTCGGAGCGATCCGCGACGATGTGCCTAACGCAATCGCCGAGCCATTGAGGCGCTGATCGAAGGCGACACGCTCGGCGACGACCTTGAGGCCGAGCCCCCTTACGCGGCAACCGTGCGCGAATTGCTCAGCGAGCACGCCCGATTACCGGCGGCGGGTCGGGCCAATGTTTCGTGATCGATTCGCCCGGGCCAGCGTCACCCGGTGAGGTCGTCAGCATCGACAGCGACCACCGCGCGCTGCTCGCCGACTTACGTGGCTGGGAGCTGGGGCAACCGACTGAGGTGGACTAGCGCCAGCCCTATTTTGGCATCGTCGAGGGCGACCGCGCGGTCTCCATCTGCTTCAGCTCGCACAGGCCCGGCACCGCCCCCGGGAGCGGCGTCGAGGCGGGTGTCGACTCACTCGAGGGTCACCGCAGGCGTGGCTATGCGACGCGGGTGATCCACGCACGGGCGGCGGAGTTGCTGCGTCAGGGCCGCGTGCCGCTCTACAGCACCAGCTGGGACAACTCCGCGGCACGCGCGGTCGCCCGCAGGCTGGACATGCGCCTCTACGGCGTGAGCTGGGGCCTCGACTAGCCGCAGCGGAAGAGAGTTGAAGTGTCAGGGGGCCTGTAAGCCGAATTCTGTACCCCTCCGAAGAGGGGCGACGACCATCCATCTAGGACGACAGTTACCCATCGCCTCCAGCGACCTACCCGGGAGCGGGGCCGGACACCCCATCGCTCCCCTATTTGGTCTTGCTCCGGGTGGGGTTTGCCCGGCCGCCCCGTCTCCGGGAACGCCGGTGCGCTCTTACCGCACCATTTCACCCTTACCTCTTCGGAGAGAGGCGGTCTGTTTCTGTGGCACTTTCCGTCGGCTTACGCCGCCCGGCCGTTAGCCGGCACCCTGTCCGTGTGGAGTTCGGACTTTCCTCCTGCCCCCTCCCGAAGGAGGTGACCGGCGGCCGTCCAGCCCCCTGACGAAACGATCTTACGACGGCTGTGGCGGCAAGATCGCTAGCTCAGACTCGCGCGCGGCGAGCATCGCGAAGGTCGGCGAGACGGTGCGCATCTACTTCGGTACTTCGGCGTCGATGGTCCGAACCTCACCTCCACGTTCCACGTGATTGGCGAGATCTTCGACAAGGCCGCGATCCACGGGTCGTTCGCCGACATGGCGAGGGACGTGCCGACGGTCACGGTCAGCCCTGGCGCGGCCACGATGGTGGAGTTCGACCTGCAGGTGCCGGGCACCTACATCATCGTCGACCACGCGCTCAGCCGGCTGGGCAAGGGCGCGGCTGGCTTGCTGGTCGTCGAGGGTGATGAGAACCCGGACATCTACGAGTGAGAGGCGTAGCGGCGATGCGGCGGCGGCTCCAGTTCGCTGGTACGGCACTTGCCGCTACCGGGCTGCTGCTGCTCGCCGCATGCGCAGGGGGAGGGAGCGATGCCTCCTCCCCCGCCTCCAACGCGGTAGTTGCTGAAGAAGGAGACGGCGCGGCAGGCGTCTTCATCTTCGCCCGTCCCGACGGCAACGTCGCGATGGTCAACCTCGCAGCGGGGGCGACACCGCTGGAGCTACTCCCAGCTCCGTTCCCGGACAGCCAGAGCACCGTACAGCGCGAGCTCGCGTATGACAGCGACGCGGGCCTGCTCTGGTACTCGGACAACCACACCCGCATCGAGTCGATCGACGTCGCCACGCGTGAGCCTGGCCCGACATTGAACAGCTTCCGTGACGTGGCGATCATCGGCTGCACCGTCTCCGGGACAGGCCGGCCGCTCGCGGTCGATGTCGCGCGCGGCGCCTATTGATCCCATCGCTGAGCCGCGCGCTGCTGATGCTCGACGCGAGCGACCACTCGCTCGTCGATGTCTTCGGCCCTGAGGAGTTCGACAACAGGCCCGCCCACGGATTCCAGTACGTGGCTGCCGACCTCCGCAGCGGCCACCTCTGGTTTGCGAGGGTGGATGTGGCGTTCGTCGAGCTAGATGGCGCGGGCGTGATCACCGGCCGCGCCATCCCGCCGACCGCCCAACCGGGCATCGAGGCGACGTCGGAGCGCCAGTTCTTCGTGCATCCGACGGCCGAGCGATCGTCTACATCGACGGCGCAGGTCGGCTGGCCGCGGTGAGTTTCCGGACGCTGACGCCTGTGCCACTGGCGGGAGCGCTGGCGAAGCTGCCAGCCGAGCGGCATGGTCGCCATCACCTACGGGAGCCGCTGACGGCACCTTCCGCTACTGGCGCGCCATCACGTGCAGGTCCTCCGCCGGCAGCTCCACCACCCAGCGGTCACGACCGGCCACGCCGATCACCTCGTACGGTCGTGAGGCGACTTCGACATCGACCGACGGCCCGACGCGCTCCGGCCTGAGCCGCAGTGTGTGCGTGTTGCCGAACGAGAGCCGTTCTTCGACGATCGCGGCGAAGTTGTTCGCCGGGAGATCGTCGTCCGGGTCGAGCCGCCGCAGGTTGCAACGCTCCGCGCGAATCGCGACATCGACGGGGCCGCTCAGCCCCGCCGGGATCTCCGCCTGCAGCATCAGCCCATCGACGGCGACGCGACCGTCGCTGACCTCGCCGGCGAAGACGTTGCGCACGCCCATCAACTCCGCGATGCGCCGCGACGCCGGGCGCTGGAAGAGGTCGTCGCGGTCGCCGAACTGCAACACCTCGCCGTCGTCGATCACAGCGATGTGGTCGGCGAGCAGGTGCGCTTCGCGCAGGTCGTGCGTGACGAAGATGATCGGCAACCCGTACTCCCGCCGCAGCCGCAGCAGCTCCGCGCGCAGGTCTTGCCGCAGCGCCTCATCGAGCGCGGAGAACGGCTCGTCGAGTAGCAGCACTTCCGTCTTGCGCACGAGCGCGCGAGCGAGCGCGACGCGCTGCTGCTGCCCACCGGAGATCTCGTGCGGGCGGCGGCCATCGAGGCCCTCGATCGAGAGCAGCTCGCGTAGCGTGCGCCAGCGATCCAGCGCGGCCGGATCGCCCTCGACGCCAATTAGCACGTTCGCGGAGACGTCCATGTGCGGGAAGAGCGCCGAGTCCTGGATCACGTAGCCCGTGCGCCGCTGTTGCGGCGGCAGGTCGATGCCCTGCTCCGAGTCGAAGACGGTGCGTCCACCGATCTCGATGTGGCCCGGCGAGGGTCGGGCCAGTCCGGCGATCGTGCGTAGCGTGACCGTCTTGCCGGAGCCGGAGAGGCCGTACAGCACGACAACCTCGTCGCCCGCCTCGATCGAGACGTTGAGCGCGAAGTCGCCGAGCCGCGAGGTGAAGCTGGCGCTGACCGTCACTGGTACGGGCCTCGTGAGTCGGTGATGCGGTGCAGCACGACGAGCAGCACGAGCGCGACCGCGACCAGCACGACCGCGATCGAGACCGCGCCGGCCAGCCCCGCCGGCGACTCGAAGGCTGCGAGGATCGCCAGCGGCATCGTCAGCGTGCGTCCGGGCAGCGAGCCCGCGAACAGCAGCGTCGCACCCAGCTCGCCGAGCGCCCGCGCCCAGCACAGCAGAGCGCCCCCGGCGAGCGCGGGCCAGACCAGCGGCAATGTGACGCTGCGGAACGTCCGCCAGCGCGAGAGGCCCAGCGTGTATGCGACGCCCTCGAAGCGGGGGTCGGCGGCGAAGAAGCCCGCATACGCGGTGCGCACGTAGTACGGCGCAGCGACAAAGAGCTGCGCCACGATCACGCCGGCCGTCGTGAACGAAAGCGCGATGCCCGCGCCGTCGAGTGGCTCGCCCACGTAGCCGCGCCTCCCGAACATCGTCAGCAACGCGATCCCCGCGACGGCGGGCGGCAGTACGAGCGGCAGGTCGAGCAATGCCGCGCCGACACGCACCGCCGAGGAGCGGCTGCGCGCCAGCAGGTAGGCGAGCGGTGTACCGAATAGCAGCGTCAGGACGAGCGTAAACGTGGCGGTGCCGACCGAGAGCCACAGTGCATCCAGCGTCGCGCTGGAGCGGAACTCCCCGGCCACGTCGCCATCGGTCAGCGCGCGCAGCAGCAGGCCGGCCAGCGGCAACACGAAGAAGAGCGCGAAGGCGCCCGGCGCGACGACCCAGAGCGGGCGCAATCGGGTCACTGGAACACCGTGACGGGGATGAAGCCCGCTTCGACTAGCACGTCGGCCGCCGCATCGTGCTGCAGGAACGCGAGGAAGCCCGCGGCCACCTCCGTAGGCGCGTCGCCGTCGTTCGTCACCAGCAGCGCGATGTATTCGTTCGTCGAAGGTTGCGGAGGCAATTCGATCGCGCGCACGCCCTTCGCCGTCGCGAGGTCGGTGTCGTACACGAAGGCGGCGTCCGCCTCGCCGGTCTCGACGCGCGAGAGCGCGACTCGCACGTTCGGGTCGCGTGTGACGATGCCGTCTCGCAACGCGGTCGCGACAGCGGCATCGAGCGTGTCGAGCGCGATCTCGGTCAGCACCGCTACCGGCACGCCCGGCGCAGCGACGGCGACGCGTGGCGAGGAGGCGGCCAGCGCCTGGATCGTCTGCCATGGCGCAGCATCGGCGACAACGACGACCAGGTTGTTCGCGGCGATCGCCACGTCCCTCGTCCCCAGACCCGCGCTCAAGATGCGCTCCGCCTGCGCGCGGTTGGCCGCGATGTAGATGTCGGCAGGCGCACCCTCTTCGATCTGCGTCGCGAGGGTCGTCGAGCCGGCGAAGATGAGCTCGATCTCGATCTCCGGATGCGCCTCGCCGTACCGCTCGGCGATCAGCGGCAGCACGTCGGACAACGAGGAGGCCGCGAGGACGCGCACGCGACCGTCATCGCCGCCACTACAGGCGAGCGTGAGCAGCCCAACGACGACAACGTCGAGCAGGCAGGAGCGAATCAATCGCACCGGTCAGCGGCCAAAGAACGTCGGCGTGCGCTTCTCATGGAACGAGGCCATACCCTCGACGGCGTCCAGCGTGCCCTGGTTGCGACGCGAGACGATCAGCTCGTTCGCCAGCGAGTCGCGCAGGCCGTGCGCCGACGAGTATTCGACCGCCGCTTTGAAGACGCCGGCGTCGATCGTCGGCAGCTCCGCCAGCATCGCGACGTACTCAGCGGAGCGCTCGTCGAACTCGTCGAGCTCCCAGACATGGTTCGCCCAGCCCCATGCGAGGGCTTCAGTGGCGTCGAGGTGGCGGCCGGTCATCAGCATCTCCAGCGCCCGCCCCTGCCCGACGATGCGTGGCAAGAACCACGAGGAGCCTCCGTTGAGCGCGATCGCGCGTTGCACGCGGTGGTCGCCCACCTCGACGTTGTCCGCGCAGAGCCGCAGGTCGCAGGCGCATGCCAGCTCGAAGCCATGGCCCAGCGCCCAACCGCTGACCAGCCCGACGACCGGCTTCGGTAGCTCGCGTATGGCCGTAATCAGCGGATGGTGGACGGTCGCCGAACTATCGACGCTCAGCTCAGGCTCCATCCCTTTCAGGTCGTCGCCGGAGCAGAAGGCCAGCGTGCCGGCCCCGCGCAGCGTGACGACGCGGATGTCATCGTTGCTGCCCGCGTGTCTGATCAACTGCGCGACCTCGCGCAGCAGCCGATAGCTGAGCGCGTTCAGTCGCTCCGGGCGGTTGAAGGTGATCGCTAGCACGCCGGCGTCCGAGATTTCCCACAGCACCTGCTGGAACTCACGCTCCTCGATCGGAGGGAGTTGCGGCCTCGCTGGTCGCATGTTCGTCGGCTCTTCGTTCGTCATCGCACCGCCCCCACTTCGCGACGTGGCTTGGCCACCCTGCGGCGAGGGCCAAAGTACAGCCCAAGACGTACCGCCCGGGGAGTATCGCACCGGGCCACGTATCGAGGGCTATCTGAACGGAGGCCTGCTACCCGGCGAGCCGCAGTTCGACGCGGTCATCGGTCACGACGACGGCCGAGAGCGCCCGCTGGAGCAGCGAACGACGCTGATCGAAGGAGAATCCGTCCCAGCCCCCAGCGAGCGCCGCGCGCGCCTCGGCCGGGGTCGGGCGAGCACCGTCCGTGCTCCCGCCCGCGCGACGTTCCGCGTCGAGGTCGGCGAGCACGATCGGGGCCGCGGCCTTGCGCAGTTGCGCCGCCGTCCACTGTCCGGAGGCCCGGCGATCGAGCATCCGTTCGAGCGCGCGTTCGTGTGAGCGACGTCGTTTCGTGACCGAAGTGGCGCTCTCCTCCGGGCCCGGCGCAGCAACCGACGTGCCGGGCGGCGACCCTGCGACGGCGTCACCGACGGCGCGCTCCAGCTCGTCGGCGCGGCGAGTGTGGTAGTCGCAGCGCCCTTGGTTCGTGCGCGATTCGCACTGGTAGTAGACGTACTCGTTCGGCCCGTCGTCCGCCTCCGTCTGCCGCCGCCTGCGCACGCCGATCAGGCGATTGCCGCAATAGCCGCAGGTTGCGAGGCCGGACAACAGGTAGGAGTGCCGCTGCTGGCGCGTCGGGCTGGTCCGGCGCTGGTCGATCAGCCGCTGCGCCCTCGCGAACTCGCCGCGCGGCATCAGCGCGGCGTGCGCGCCCGGGACGACGATGCCCATGCGCCGGTAGGTGCCGGTGTAGACCGGATTGCGCAGGATCTCGAGCACGGAGGCCGTCGCCCACGGCCGCCCTCTCCGCGTGCGGTGCCCCGCCGTGTTCAACTTCTGCGCGATGCGGCGGATGCCCGCGTGACCCTCGATGCAGGCTCGGAACATCTCGCGCACGATCGCAGCCTCGTCCGGCTCCGGCGTCAGCCGCCGTTCCGCGACGCGGTAGCCGTACGGCGGCCGACCGAGCGCTTCGCCGCGCAGCGCCCGCGTACGCATCGCCTCACGAGATCGCTCCGCGCGACGCTCATCCGACCCCCGTTGTCGCCACGCCCGCACCAGCTCCGCATCCGGGTCGCACCCGTCCGCGAGTCGCACATCGAGGTCGAGCGCCCGCAGTTGCAGGTAGCGGCGAGCCTGCGCGCGGGCGCCATCGCCGAGCACGGACCATTCAGCGACGACCAGCAGCGGCTTCTCGTCACCTTCGCTGGCGACGTCGCGAACCAGCGTCCGAAACGCATTACTCTCGACCTCGGACGACTCGCGGAAGGCGCTGGCGAACTCAATGCGCGCACGCGCGCAGAAGCGCTCGCAGCTCAGTTGCTGCTGCTCGACCGTCGGACCGGAGTCGCCCGTCGCGCCGGAAGGATCGCGCAGGTAGAAGAGCGCCTGCATCACACGTCTCAGGGGGAGTCCGTTGCCTGCACCCGCCGTGCGGCAGCTCCAAGTATAGCGCCCCATAACGCCACCTCCGCTCGGCCAGTGCTACGATCGAATGCACCCGGAGGCCCCATGCAATTCAACGTATCGTCCCTGCTCATGGAGCCGGTCGGCACCACCCGCAGCTTCACGTTCGAAGGCGAGCGCGTGGCCGTGCAGGAGGAGCAGTACGAGACGCGGATCAGCGGCGCGATCGAGATGATGCGCATAGAGCGCGGCATTCTGGTGCACGCGCAGCTCGATTCGCGGCCCGAGATCGAATGTGGCCGCTGCGCGATCCCCTTCACCACCGATTACGCGTTCAGCTTCGACGAGGAGTTCGTGGCCCCCGCCGATCCGGTGACGGGCGAGTCGGTGGCGGAGATCGGCCCCGACGACCTGCGGATCGGCGAGGATCAGCACCTCGACGTCAGCGAGGCCGTCCGGCAGTATGAACAGGCGGGATTACCAATTCGTCCCGTCTGCCGGCCCGATTGCGCCGGACTCTGCGTCACCTGTGGGCGCGACTTGAACGACGGCCCCTGTGGCTGTCCGAGCGACGAAGCAGACGATCGCTGGTCGAGTCTGGCCGCGCTCGCCGAAGAGCTGAAGACGGAGGAAGCCAGTGGGAGTACCGAAGCGTAGGACGCCCAAGTCGAAGCAGCAGCACCGTCGCAGCCACCACCGCGCGACGGCGCCGCAACTGGTTCGCGACCCCGCCGGCCGCGGCTGGAAGGTCAACCACCGCGCATCCAGCGAGGAGCGCGACAAGAAGGGCCGCGTGATCGAGCCGCTCGACCCGTAGCCTCTCCACCCACGCCCCCGCTACACGTCGCCGGATCACGGATCGGACAATGACGCCCATCTACCTCACACTCTCCGACCTGCCGCAAGCCAGCAACGTCGCTTGGCTTTTCCCCGGCCAGGGCGCTCAGCACGTTGACATGGGCCGCGACCTGTACGACGAGGCCCCGGCGGCTCGTGCGGTCTTCGACGCCGCCGACGCGGCGCTCGGCATCTCGCTCTCCTCGATCTGTTTCGATGGGCCGGAAGGCGAGCTGACACGCACGGTCAACACGCAGCCGGCGCTCGTCGCGCACGGCCTCGCCGCGCTCGCTGCAGCCGTCGAGGCGGGCAGCATCACGCAGCGGCCCGCCATGATGGCCGGGCACTCGCTCGGTGAGTACGCGGCCCTGATCGCCGCCGGCGCGATCGACTTTGACGACGGGCTGCGGCTCGTGCGCGAACGCGGCCGGCTGATGCAGGAGGCGTGCGACAGCACGCCAGGTACGATGGCGGCGGTGCTCGGCTTGGAGCCCGACGACCTGCGAGCGATCTGCGCGCAACACGGCGCCTCCGTCTGCAACATCAACGCCCCGGGCAACATCACGATCGGCGGCACCACGGGGGCTGTCGCCGCCGCGAGCGAGGCCGCCACCGAGACCGGCGCGTCGCGCGTCGTACCGCTTGAGGTGGCAGGGGCGTTCCACACGCCGTTGATGGCCGGCGCGGCCACGGTGATGGCTGTGGCCCTCGAGGCTGCGCCGTTCACCGACCCCGCAGTGCCGATCGTCTCCAACGTCACCGCCTCGCCGATCACCTCGGGCGCGGAGCTGGCCTCGGAACTGACGGAGCAGATCACGAAGCCCGTGCTCTGGGCAGACTCCGTGCGCGCCATGCTCGACTCCGGCGCGAGCAGCTTTATCGAGTTCGGCCCGGGCCGCGTCCTCACCGGCCTCGTGCGCCGAACGGAGCGTTCCGCTACCTTGCGCAATGTCGCCACCGCGGCGGACGCGCGCGGCGACGAGGCGGAGTAGCACCCGCGAGGGTCACAATCGGAGGACGCCGCTGATGACCGCAGATGGCCAGCGCGCACTGAGCGGCCGCACCGCCGTGATCACCGGTGGCGGACGCGGCATCGGCCGCGCGATTGCTACGGAGATGGCGCGCCAGGGCGCGAACATCCTGCTCACCTACCGCACGAACGGCGCCGTCGCCGATGCCGTCGCTCGCGAGATCCGCGAGCTGGGCGTCGATTGCGCCACTTGCGAGGTCGATGTGCGTCGCAGCGCCGACCTAGAGCACATGGTAGAAGAGGCGCGGCGCGCCTACGGCGGGCTTGACATCCTCGTCAACAACGCCGGCATAACCAGCGATGGACTCGTGCTGCGCATGTCGGAAGAGTCCTTCAACGATGTGCTGCTGACGAACCTCAACGGCACCTTCCTGGCGACCAAGCTCGCGTTGCGCCAGATGAGCCGCGCCCGCTGGGGCCGCATCATCAACATCACCTCCGTCGTCGGCATCATGGGCAACGCCGGTCAGTCGAACTACGCCGCCGCGAAAGCCGGCATCATCGGCTTCACGCGCTCCGTGGCCCGCGAGGTCGCATCGCGAAACGTCACGGTGAACGCGATCGCGCCGGGCTTCGTCGAGACCGACCTGACCGCCGGGCTGACGAACGAGCAGCGCGAGTTGATCCTGGGTCAGATTCCGATGGGCCGCTACGCACGGCCGGAGGAGATCGCCCCGCTGGCCACCTTCCTCGCCTCCGAGGGTGCCGCATACATCACCGGCCAGACGTTCAACGTCGATGGCGGACTGGTGATGCAGTAGGTGGTGCGCTGGTGAGCGGCAGCCCGCGCAGACGTTCGCGCATCACCGCCTTCCAGGCGCTCTACGAGGCCGATGTCTCAGGACGCGATGTAACCGAGGCGCTAAAGCGCCAGATCGAGGTCGCCAGACTGACCGCGGATGGCGCGGAATTCGCCCGCCACCTCGTCGAAGGCGTGCAGGTGCACCGCGAGGGCATCGATGCCGAGATCGCGCAATACGCGTCCGCGTTCCCACTCGCAGACATGGCTGCGGTCGACCGTAACGTGCTGCGCCTTTCAATATTCGAAGTGCTCTTCGATAATCGCGCCGCTCCGCTCCGGGTTGCGATCAACGAAGCCGTTGAGATCGCCAAAGGATACGGAGCAGAGTCATCTGGTCGCTTCGTCAACGGAGTGCTCGGCGCTGTCGCGCTGGCCACTCAGGGGGCGGACCATGACTAAATTCACCCACTTCCCCTGAGCAATTCAGGGGACCGAGAGGAGCCCACGCGATGCCATCGGTCTACGAACGTGTACGCGGTTTGATCGTTGAACAACTTGGCGTCGAGGAGGAAGAGGTCACCCCCAGCGCCTCGTTCGTCGATGACCTCAATGCCGACTCGCTCGACCTCGTCGAGTTGATCATGTCGATCGAAGAAGAATTCGGTAACGACGTCGAGTTAGCACTCGAGATTTCCGACGAGGATGCAGAGAAGATTCAGTCCGTGCAAGACACGCTGGACTACCTGCACGACCTCGGCATCACAGACGCATAGTCTCCGCCGAACCTGCACTGGTTGAGCATCACGTGCGCACGGCACGGGCGCGCCGGGAGTCCATCAGACTCACCGGCGCGTATCATCTCTAGGCATGGGACCCGAACTGTTCGGCGTCGGCGCAGCCGAGGCCGCCCTCGTCTTTGTGATCGCACTGGTGCTCGTCGGGCCTCAGCGTTTTCCCGACCTCGCACGGCAGAGCGGTCGCTGGTACCGCATCGCCCGCCGCTACACCGCCGACATCACCAAGGACGTGCGCTCCGCGATCGATGAGATCGAGGAAGAGGTGCGAGCAGAGACCGAAGATCTGAAGGTCGTGCGCGAACTCGGCGAAGACATGGAGACGCAGCTCAAGGAGACCAGCGCCGACCTGGACGCGATCGGCGATGAGACGAAAGACGCCGCGGAGGTCGCGCCGACGACGAACTCGACGCCCGCACCAACCTCGACTGCCCCGGCGCCCGAAGAACCCGTGTCTCCCTACCGCCAGTCCGCCGCCCCGGTCGTCTCATCGGCCGCCTCGCCACCCAGCGAGGCGGTTGCGGCCAGCGACTCGGCGGCGGTTGCGGACGAATCGCCAACGACACCCCCCGCCGCGACAGAGAGCTAGCGTCCGTGGCGACCACGGTGCAGACCCCGGACGACAATCCCCGCAGCGGCGGCTCGATGAGCCTGCTCGACCATCTGCTGGAGTTCCGCAAGCGCGTGACGATCATGGCGATCGCCGTGATGGCGGGCATGATCGTCTTCTTCGTCCCCGCAGTCGGGTTCGCCACGATCGAGTTCCTGAAGGAACCGGCACTGACGGAGAACCCGGACTTCAAACTGCAGGCGATCGCGCCGATGGAAAACATCGTTGCGTACTTCCGCATCGCACTGCTCGGCGGGCTCGCGCTTGGCATGCCGGTCGTCGTCTACCAGACGCTGAGGTTCGTCGACCCTGCGCTCGATGGCGGCGAACGGAAGTGGGTCTACCCGATCGCGTTCGGCGCGTCGGTCGCGTTCGTCGTCGGGCTGGCCTTCGCCTACTACGTCGTGCTGCGCTTCGCGTTCGGGTTCCTGGGCAAATTCGGAGCGGACTTCGCGGAGATCAACTGGACGATCACGAACTACATCGATCTCACGACACGGCTGCTGCTGATCATGGGGTTCGTATTCGAGACGCCGATCCTCGTGATGGGGTTGGCCAAGATGAGAATCGTGAGCGCTCGCATGTTGATCGGCTTCTGGCGCTACGCGATCGTCGGCGCATTCGCCTTCTCGGCAGTCGCGACACCGACGCCCGACCCAATCGTGCAGTCGCTCGTCGCCGGCCCGATGGTGGCGCTGTACTTCGTCGGCATCGGACTGGCATGGCTGGTACGCCGTGATTAATCACTGCTTAACTGCGTAGGCGCGTGTGCAATCTGATTGCTGCCCTTCCCGCGCGGTGCTACGATTCACGCGACTCCCCAATCGGGAGGTAGCCGGTGTTCGGTGAACCTGCACTGATCGAGCTCTACGAGGAGATCGCCGACTGTCCGAACTGCGAACTCGCCCGGCGACGGACACAGACGGTACCTGGTTCAGGGCCCGCCTCAGCCGAGATTATGCTGATCGGCGAGGCTCCCGGTGCCCGCGAGGACGAGCAAGGGTTCCCCTTCATTGGTCCGGCGGGCAAATTCCTCGACGAGCTATTGGCGTCGGTCGAGCTCTCACGCGAGACGGTCTACATCGCGAACGTCGTGAAGTGCCGGCCACCCGACAACCTCGACCCGAAGCAGATCGAGATCGATGCCTGCCAGCCGTTCCTCGACCGTCAGATCGAGATCATCGACCCGAAGCTGATCGTGACGCTGGGCCGCTTCTCGATGGCACGCTGGTTCTCCGGTACGACGATCAGCCGCGTGCACGGACAGCCGAAGCAAGTCGATGGGCGCTACGTGATTCCGATGTACCACCCCGCCGCCGCCCTCCATCGAGGCAGTTTGCGAGGCGAGATTTTGGCCGACTTCGCGCGCCTGCCGGAGTTGCTCGAACGTGCCCGCGGGGATCTCTCCTCGCCGCAGAGCCGGCTGGACTAGCGCGCTCGATGCGCACGCAGGGGATGGCACGATGAGCCCGTCACTGCGCGTGATCCCGCTCGGCGGCCTAGGCGAAATCGGCCGCAACATGATGCTGTACGAGTACGGCGACGACATGATCGTCGTGGACGCGGGGATCATGTTCCCGGAGCAGGAGATGCTCGGCGTCGACCTCGTGATTCCCGAGATCAGCTACATCATGGACAACGTGGAAAAGCTGAAGGGCATCTTCCTCACCCACGGGCACGAGGACCACATCGGCGGGCTCTCGTTCCTGCTGAAGGCCGTCAACGTCCCCGTCTACTGCACTCGCCTGACCCGCGGGCTGGTCGAGGTGAAGCTGAAGGAGCACAAGCTACTCAACGAGACACACGTGACTGTTGCCGAGCCCGGCACGGTGATCACCGTTGGCACCTTCAGCGTCGAATTCTTCTCCGTCTCGCACTCGATACCGGACGCCGCCGGGCTGATCATCCAGACCCCGCTCGGCCCGATCGTCCACACCGGCGACTTCAAGATCGACCACACCCCGCCGATGGGTCAGCACACCGACCTCGGTCGGCTCGCCGAACTGGGTAACGAAGGCGTGCTGCTGCTAGCCGCGGACTCTACCTACGTCGAAATCGAGGGTTACACACCGTCCGAGCAGCGAGTCGGCGAGGTGCTCGACCGTTCGATCGGCGATGCACCCGGGCGCGTGATCGTCACGACCTTTGCCTCGTTGATCTCGCGCGTGCAGATGGTGCTGGATGCGGCCGTTCGCTACGACCGCCGCGTCTTCGTCACCGGCCGCTCGATGGAGAACAACGTGAAGATGGCTCGCGAGGCCGGCTACCTGAAGGTCCCGGACGGCGTGCTGCTGAACGTGCGCGAGATGCACGACCACCCGGACGCGAAGACGGTGATCATCTGCACCGGCTCACAGGGCGAACCGACCGCCGCCCTCACCCGTATCGCCAACGGCAACCACCAGCACATCACGATCCATGAGGACGACACCGTGATCCTCTCCTCGAACCCGGTCCCCGGGAACGAGAAGCTCGTCTACCGCAACATCGACACGCTCTTCGCCTCCGGTGCGAAGGTGATCTACAACCGCATCTCGGACGTCCACGTGCGCGGGCACGCGGCGATCGAGGAGTTGAAGATCGTCCATCGCATCGTGAACGCTCGCTACTTCCTGGGGATCCACGGCGAATATCGCCACCTGGTGAGGCACGCGGAGCTGGCAATGGAGCTGGGCATGGCGGCAGAGAACGCCTTCGTACTGACGGACGGCGACGTGCTGGAGATCGATGAGGACGGTGCCGTGACCGGCCAGGAGGCCGTCCCGGCTGACTACGTCTACGTCGACGGCCTCGGCATCGGCGACGTGAACCAGATTCTGCTGCGCGACCGCGCGCACCTCGCGAGCGACGGCATGCTCGTCGTCGTGGCGGCGGTGAACCGGCGCACCGGCAAGCTCGTACGAGCGCCAGAGGTGATGTCACACGGCTTCGTCGGCCCGGACGCCGAGCCGGACCTGATGAGCGGTGTGCAGCAGTTCGTCACCGACAAACTGGGGGGCGAAGACGACCCGGTGGACTGGACAGCGATCCACACTGCGCTGAAAGATGAGATCGCATCATATTTGTACAAGCGGACGCATCGTCGCCCGCTCGTGCTTCCTGTGATGATGGAGGTGTAGTTCAGCACCATCGAGGACGTCCGCCCTGGCGGGACGCAGGCGTCCGTACGAGGAGTTGAGTCTCATGGCTCGAACAAAGTCTCGCCCTAACAAGACCCGTCGTACGGGCGGCAAGCGCGGAAGCGCGCGTTCTGCTTCGATCCCTGACATCCTCACGATCGGTCGTTTCCTCTTCCGGCCGGAGATGGTGGGGACGGCGCTCGTCGTGTTCGCTTTTGCCGCACTGCCCATGCTGCTGCCGCTCGCCTCGGTCCTCGACGACGCACGCGATGCGATCGTGCGAGGGCTCGGCCTGCACGCCTTCACGCTCGTACTCGTCGTGGCGTTCTTCGGTGCGGTGCTGGCGCTGCGCCGCGGCGCATGGCTGGGTCGCCACCGTCGCCACGTGCTCGGCATCGGCGTCCTGCTCGTGCTCGCCGCCGGGCCGCTTGGTCGCTGGTATCCCGCTGGGGAGGTCGGCACGGTCGACCTCGCGGTGCAGTCGGCGGGCGGCGATCTCGGACGCCGCCTGACCGCTAACGGCCTGGCGATGCTGGCGTGGGCGTTCACATTGCCGCTGGGCTTCACGCTGCTCTGGCCGCGCACCACCGCGACGATGCTGCGCGCGATGCCGCGTGCGGCCGGCCGCGGACTGGCCGCACTCTGGCAGCCGGGCCTGCACCGCGCCATCGGGCGCGGCTTCGCCTCGCTGCGACGACGACGCAGCGAGAGCGCCAGCGAGTACGACCAGGAGTTCCCCCTCCTCCACCCCGTAGCGCCCTCAGAGGCCCCCGCCGAGCCAGCCGCGCTCGCGGAGAACATCGAGGCGGAGATCGAAGGTGCCGAGCAGCCCGCGCGACCGTTCGAGGAGGACGACGCAGAGGAGGAAGAGGACGAGACCGTCACCCAGATCCCGATGGACATGGAGACGGCCGCCGAGGCCTGGCGACACTCCAGCGACGGCTGGCAACTTCCGCCAATCGACCTGCTGAACGAGGGCTTGCAGGCATCGAGCGGCATGCTGAACAGCGACTACCGTGCCCGCGTGATCGAGGAGACACTCGCCTCCTTCGGTGTCAACGCGAAGGTGACTCAGACCAACGAGGGTCCGGCTGTCACGCAGTTCGGCATCGAGCCCGGCTGGGACATCAAGACACGCACAGTGATCGAACGGGACGCCAACGGGAAGGCTGTCATTGACGACAACGGCCAGCAGCGCACGACAGAGGTTGAGGTCTCCCGTACACGCGTGCGCGTCAACCGCATCACTGCGCTCCAGAACGACCTCGCCCTCGCCCTCGCTGCCCCGGCACTGCGCATTGAGGCACCGGTGCCGGGCAAGCAGATTCTAGGCATCGAGGTCCCGAACATCACGAAGACGACCGTCGCGCTGCGCGACATGTTGGAATCTCCGGCCTACAAGAAGGCCGCGGAAAAGGGCTCACTGCCGATCGCGCTGGGCACCGGCGTCACGGGCGAATCGGCCGTGCCAGACCTCGCGAGCATGCCGCACCTGCTGATCGCTGGTGCGACGGGCTCCGGCAAGTCGGTCTGTCTGAACTCGATCATCATCAGCCTGCTGATGAACTACTCACCGGAGCAGTTGCGGTTCATCCTGATCGACCCGAAGCGAGTGGAGCTCACCCCTTTCGGCAACATCCCGCACCTCGCCTTCTCTGAGATCGTCGTCGACATCGACAGGATCCGAGGCGCGTTGCAGGCGGTGATCAACGAGATGGAGTCGCGCTACCGGCGCTTCGCGAAAGCCGGCGTACGCGACTTCAAGCGCTTCAACGAGCAGTCCGGCGGCCGCCCCCTGCCCTACTGGGTCGTGGTCGTCGATGAGCTGGCCGACGTGATGCTGGCCAACCCGTTCCAGGTGGAGCGCCAGATTGTGCGGCTCGCCCAGCTCGCGAGAGCGACCGGCATCCACCTCGTGATCGCGACCCAGCGCCCGTCGGTCGATGTGGTGACGGGGCTGATCAAGGCGAACTTCCCGACCCGCGTCGCCTTCTCCGTCGCCTCGCAGGTCGACTCGCGCACGGTGATCGATCAGGGCGGCGCCGAGAAGCTGCTCGGCAAGGGCGACATGCTCTACCTCGCGACCGACTCGCAGAAGCCGAAGCGGCTACAGGGAGTTTACGTCTCAGACGATGAGACCGACGCGATCGTCTCGTTCTGGACGAGCGAGCGCTTCGACGACCTCGAGCCGGAGAAGCACGACGAACTGCTACGCGAGGGCGAGCGGCAGGTCGAGGAGGCGGCAGAGGCCGCGGACGAAGAGGAACAGTCGGACGACCCGATGCTGCAGAAGGCGCTGACGCTGGCTCGCGAGACCAACCGCATTTCCACCTCGCTACTCCAACGGCGGCTGCGCATCGGCTACCCGCGCGCGGCGAGGATCATGGATGACCTGGAGGAGCGAGGCCTAATCGGACCGTCCGAGCCTGGCGGCTCCACCCGGCAGGCGCTGGCCGAACCGGCGCCGGCGATCCCGGGCCGCGAGTTTCCGCCGAACGACCCTGCGGAGCCGCTCAGCTAACAGTTCTGACCAGACAACGGACTGCTGCTAATTCAGCAGGCTTCAATCCCGCCTCGTCCGGGACATCTGGTCCTTCGCGGGCCGTGACCAGCAGCGATAATGGAGACACGAGACGGGTTGCCAGAGCGAGGAGGATTCAGCCATTGCAGATTGATGACGAGTCACAGTCCCGCCCTCATCGCGAGCGCCGCGGAGGCTGATCTTCCATCCTCTAAACGTGATCAGCACCGCGCCTGGTTCCGCTGATCGGCTCCAAGGCCGCACCGAAGATTGTCGTTCGCGGCTGATGCGGACGGGACGGACAGCGCAGTCCCAGACAGGCCCTGAAGGGCCTGTCTGTCTGTGTAGACGTAGCTAGTCGCTACTTCCGCTTTGGACCGCGAGGGCCGCGGTTCGTGCGCCCGCCTCGCTGCTTGCGCTGGCTGGGGCGGCGATCCTGCGGCCGTCCGATGTACTCCTTCAGTCCGTCCGGAGTGTCGTCGTGGATCTCGCGCCGCAGCTCGACGATCTGATCTCGGAGCAGCGCCGCACGCTCGTATTCGAGCCCACCGGCGGCGCCCTTCATCTGTGACTCAAGCTCCTTGATCATCCGCATCACCTCCTCCTTCGGCAGGTCGGAGGGGGTTGTGTACGCGGCGGGCTCTTCCACCACCTGGCGCAGGCCGTCGTTGATGTCCTTAATCGCCTTCTGGATGCCCTGCGGCGTGATGCCGTGCTCCTCGTTGTGCGCCTCCTGAATTACGCGACGCCGGTCGGTCTCGTCGAGCGCGAAACGCATCGACTTCGTGATGTTGTCCGCGTACATGATCACGCGCCCCATCGGGTGCCGCGCAGCACGACCGATCGTCTGAATCAACGAACCACCCGAGCGCAGGTAGCCCTCCTTGTCCGCGTCGAGGATGCAGACGAGCGAGACCTCCGGGAGGTCGAGCCCTTCACGCAGCAGGTTGATGCCGACGAGCACGTCATGCACTCCATGACGAAGGTCACGGAGGATCTCGACGCGCTGCAGGGTGTCGATCTCGGAATGCAGGTACGTCACCCGCACGCCCATCTCCTGCAGGTAGTCGGTGAGGTCCTCGGCCATCTTCTTCGTGAGCGTTGTGACGAGCGTGCGTTCGTTGCGTTCGGCGCGCTCGCGCACCTCGCCCAGCAGGTCGTCGATCTGCCCCTGCGTCGGCCGCACGTCGATCTGGGGGTCGACGACGCCGGTCGGACGGATCACCTGGTCGACGACCCGCTCGGAGTGCTCCAGCTCGTACGGACCGGGCGTCGCGGTCGTGAAGATCACACGATTGATGTGGTCCTCGAACTCCTTGAAGTTCAGCGGCCGATTGTCGATCGCGGAGGGCAGGCGGAAGCCGTAGTCGACGAGCGTGCGCTTACGCGCGGTATCGCCCTCGAACATCCCTCGCGCCTGCGGCACGCCGATGTGCGACTCGTCCATGAACAGCAGCCAGTCGTCCGGGAAATAGTCGAGCAACGTCCACGGCGTCGATCCCGGCGCGCGGCCGGCGAGGTGGCGCGAGTAGTTCTCGATGCCCGCGCAGTAACCAACCTCGCGCATCGTCTCCAAGTCGTAGCGCGTGCGCTCCTGCAGGCGCTGCGCCTCCAGTAGCTTGCCTCCGTCGCGCAACTTCGCGACGTGCTCAAACAGTTCACGCTCGATCGAGATCAGCGCCTGCTCCATGCGCTCCTTCGAGGTGACGAAGTGTTTCGCCGGGTAGATCGCAATGTGGTCGGCGTCGGTGAGCAGCTCGCCGGTAAGCGGGTCGATGGTGACGATGCGCTCCACCTCATCGCCGTAGAAGTCGATGCGAATCGCCAGGTCCTCGTAGGCCGGGAAGAGCGTCAGTGAGTCTCCGCGCACTCGGAACGTGCCCCTAATCAGCGTCATGTCGTTGCGGTCGTACTGCATGTCGATCAGCTGCCGGATCAGCGAGTTGCGGTTGATGTGGCGGCCCTTGAACAGGTTCACGACGAACGACTGGTACTCGCCCGGCTCGCCGAGGCCGTAGATGCACGAGACCGAGGCGACGATGATCACATCGCGGCGCTCGAACAGCCCTCGCGTGGCGGCGTGGCGCATCTTGTCGATCTCGTCGTTCACGTCCGCATCCTTCGCGATGTACGTGTCTGAGCGAGGGATGTACGCCTCCGGCTGGTAGTAGTCGTAGTAGGAGACGAAGTACTCGACGGAGTTGTGCGGGAAGAACTCGCGGAACTCGCTGACGAGCTGGGCGGCAAGCGTACGGTTGGGTGCCATCACCAGCGCCGGTCTGCCCCAGCGCTCGATGATGTTCGCCATCGTGAAGGTCTTACCGGTGCCGGTCGCGCCTCGCATCGTTTGCATGCGCAGCCCGGACTCCAGCCCTTCCGTCAGATCGTCGACAGCGCCCGGCTGGTCACCGGTCAGCGTGAAGTCGGAGACGATCTCGAACGGACGGCTCGGCGAGGTCTCGGCCTGCTCGGCATCGATGGTGGTCGTCAACAGTCGTTCCTTCGCTGCCCACCCATTCTAACCGTGGCGCAAAGTCTTCAGGCCGCGGCCCGCATCGGCGCGGCGACCACGCGATCCTTGCCCGCGCGCTTCGCGGCGTAGAGCGCCTCGTCCGCCTGCCCGATCAGCCCGCCCATGCTCATGTTCGCCTCCGGCAGCGTGGCGACACCGATCGAGATCGTCGCGGCCAGTTCCGTGCCCCCGTACGACATGTAGTGCTCGCGGATGCGACTCTGGAGCTTCTGCGTCACGGTCTCCGCGGCCACGTGATCGGTCTTCGGCAGCACCACCGCGAACTCATCGCCGCCCTGCCGAGCAACGATGTCGGAGGCTCGCACGCTGGCGCTCAGCGCCTGAGCGATTGAGGTGAGCACGAAGTCCCCGGTGAGGTGGCCGAGCGCATCGTTCATCTGCTTGAAGTCGTCGACATCGATCATCAGCAGCGAGAGTGGCTGTGAGTAGCGGCGCAAGCGGGTGCACTCGGCGCTGAACTGCTCGTCGAACCCTCGACGGTTGAGCACGCCGGTGAGGGCGTCGACCACCACGAGCTGCTCGAGCTGCTCGCTCGCGGCGCGCAGCGCCTCCGTGCCCGCGATCAGCTCCGCCTCGCGGAGTCGCGCGGAGTGCGCGTTCAGTCTGAGCTGCATCATCAGCCCGGCGGAGATCGCCAGCAGCGCAACGCCGATCAGCGTCGAGCTGAAGCCCGGCCCGCGCTGCATCAGCTCGCTGACGCCCGCGACGACGACGACCGCGGCGGCCAGCAGACCGCCCAGCACAACCGGTCAGCGCGCTCTCAACACCGATGCACCGTCTCCCGCGACGGTCAGAGGGCGTCGCGTTGTACGGCTTCAAGACTTGCATCGGTTGTCAGCGCCGGGCATCAGGGAATCCCTGTGGCGGGTCAGGTAGGTCGGGCTAGCTCGCCGGTGCCCGCTGTTCGAGCACGACGCGTAGCAGTTCCTCGATGCTCTCGATGGCGGGTTGCGCGATCAGGACCTCGTCGACGACGCGCTCGGCCTCCCTGCGCCCGTACTGGAGCTGGATCAGCGCGTCGACGGCGTCGCCACGCAGGTCTGGCGCATCGATGGCGGGTACGCCATCGACTTCGTTGCGCAGCAGCGCTTCCTGCGTCAGCTTGCCGTGCAGCCGGGCGACGATCGTCTGCGAGAGCCGCGCGCCGATGCCTGGGAGCTGCTGCAGCGCCTTCACATCCTCTGTCTCCACCCAGCGCGCGATCTCCGAGACCGGCCACGTGAGCGCCTTCACCGCCTTCGTCGGTCCAACGTCGGGCACCTCGATGAACTTGCGGAAAAAGTCCCGCTCAGCCAGCCGAGGGAAGCCGATAATCACCGGCTTCGGGTTGCGCTCGGCTACGTGGTAGTAGGTGAAGATGTGCAATTCGTCGCCGGGCTGGTTCTGAGTCACCCAGTCGGCGGCAAAGGAGGGCACGATCAGCTCGTAGGTGACGCCCGACACGTCGAGCCACAGCGTGTTGTTGTCCGCATCCCACTGCACAAACTGCCCGCGCAGCGCGGCGATCACGATCGGCCTCCCGCCTGCGTCTGGGCCTGCGCGGTCATCGCTTCGAGATGGGCGTCCGAGAGCCGCGTGAGCGCGACGGCGAGGGCGTCCGATACATCGAACGGCGATGGCTCCTCCTTGAGATTGAGTTGGGCCATCACCATCTGTTGCACCTGCTCCTTCGGCGCGCCGCCGTGCCCGGCGACCGCTTCCTTGACCGCGGTTGGCGCGTACTCATACACAGGCAGCCCGCGCGAGGCGGCGGCCACCATCACCGCTGCTCGCGCCTCGCCGATCGCCATCGCGGAGCGTACGTTCTCGGCGACGAAGTGCTGCTCGATCGCGACCTCATCCGGCCGATGCTCCTCGATCAGCTCGCCCACGCGCTCGGCGATCTGCGCGAGGCGGTTGGCGCGAGCTTCGCGAGCCTTCGTGCGGATCGTGCCCATCGCGAGCGCGCCGACATCGCGGCCGGTGGCGTTCGCCTCGACAATGCCGAAGCCCGTGATCGTGAGGCCGGGGTCGATCCCCAACACCATGCGGCGGTCAGTCATGATGGGCCGTCCTCGGCTCAGGAGGCTGCAACAGCCTCGAGTGCCTCCTCGGGGAAATCGGCGTTGCTAAAGACGCGTGCCACGTCATCGAGTTCGTCCAGGCGCTCCAGCAGGCGCAGCGCCTGGATCGCCTTCGACTCATCCAGCTCGATCACGTTCGACGGGAACTGCGCGAGTTCGGCGCCGGTGACTTCGATGTCGGCATCGGTCAGCGCCTCGCGAATCGCCTCAAGCTGCTCTCGTTCGGTGATCACCTCCACGATGTCGTCGTCGGCAGAGACATCGAGTGCTCCAGCTTCAATCGCCGTGAGCTGCACCTCATCGACATCGTGCGTCCGCACGTCGACGACGATCACACCGCGCATCTCAAACTGCCAGGCGACCGCGCCCGCGTCCGCCATGTTGCCGCCCCCGCGGGTGAAGGCGTTGCGTACCTCCGCGACGGTGCGGTTGCGGTTGTCGGTGACCGCCTCCACCAGCACGGCGGTGCCGCCGGGGCCGTAGCCCTCGTAGGTGATCTCGATCAGGGCCTCGCCGTCGCCGCCACCGGCACCGCGCTGGATCGCCCGTTCGATGTTGTCCTTCGGCATGTTGGCGTCGCGGGCACGCTGGATGGCGAGCCGCAGACGAGCGTTCATCTCCGGGTCGCCGCCACCCTCACGGGCAGCGAGCGAGACCTCACGGGCGAGCTTCGTGAAGAGCTGACCGCGCTTCGCGTCGGTCGCGGCCTTCTTGTGCTTGATCGATGACCACTTGGAGTGACCGGACACGCCGCCTCCGAACGCAATTCCAGCGGGTTGGCCCCATGCTAGCAGCGGGCGGCCAGCGGCGAAACGCTCAGCTCTCGCCCAGCACCACGTTGTCAATCAGCCGCGTCGTCCCGACGCGCACGGCCAGCGAGAGCAACGCCGTGCCCTCCGCGCTCTCATCAATGTCCCCGGCGAGCTCGACGAGAGTCCCGGGGTGTGCGAGCGAGATGTAGTCGATGTCCGCCAGCGGTTGCGCGTCGACCTGATCGTGGACCAGCGCGCGGATCTGCCCGGCATCGCGCAGCCCCGCGGCGTAGGCGGCGCATGCGCGCTTGAGGCCTCGCGAAAGCGCGAGCGCCTGTGTGCGCTCCTGGTCCGAGAGGTAGACATTGCGCGAGGAGAGCGCGAGCCCGTCCGGCTCCCGTACCGTCCGACAGCCAACGATCTCGATCGGCAGGTGCAGGTCGCGGGTAAAGGTGCGGATCATCAGCAACTGCTGCGCGTCCTTCTGCCCGAAGTAGGCACGGTCCGGCTGCACCTGGTTGAAAAGCTTCGTGACGACCGTCGCCACTCCATCGAAGTGGCCGGGGCGGTGCCCGCCTTCGAGGCGTTCCGAGACGCCGGTGAGCGTCACGACGGTGACGTCCCCTTCCAGGTACATCTCCTCCACGGATGGCATGAAGACGATGTCCGTTCCCGCCTGCTCGAACAGTGCGAGGTCGCGCTGTTCGTCGCGCGGGTAGCGCTCGAAGTCCTCGTCCGGGCCAAACTGCGTCGGATTGACGAAGAGCGAGGCGATCACGGTCGCGCACTGCTCGCGTGCCTGCTGCACGAGCGAGACGTGGCCATCGTGAAGCGCGCCCATCGTCGGAACGAGGCCGACGGGCGAGGTCACCTGCGACCGCAGTTCGCGAAGTTCGGCGACGGTGCGTACGACCTGCATCTCTGCGCTACTCGGGAGCGGCGCGAAACTCGCTATCGCTGCGAGGAGCTGCGCGAATCGGTGGGCTCCACCACCTCATCCGCCTCGTCCGTCTCTGAGTCCCACTCCACCAGCACCTGCTCGGCGTCGCTCAGGTCGTCGCTGGCACGCAGCGTCATGCGCTCGATGAGGGCGAGTGCGCGGTCGTCCATATAGAACGACTCCGCGGCCGTGGGGAAGTCACCGGATTCGACCAACTCGCGGTACTCAGTGATCGCACCTCGCACAAGGTCTCCGCCCTCGATGAAGCGACGAGCGTGCTTCGGCTGGAAGTCCTGGTAGAGGCCCAGCATGTCGTGCAGCACCTGCACCTGCCCACTGCAGTACGGGCCGGCGCCGATGCCGATCGTCGGCATGGAGAGGCGCTGCGTGATCATGTGTGCGAGCGCGGTCGGCACCGTCTCCAGCACGATCGCGTAGGCCCCGGCATTTTCGAGCGCTTTCGCATCCTGCATCACGGCAACAGCCTCGCGAGGGGTCTTCCCCTGCACCTTGAACCCGCCGACGGTGTTCACCGACTGAGGGGTCAGGCCGACGTGGCCCATCACCGGGATACCTGCCTCCACGAGCCGCTGCACCGTCTCGGCGGCGCGCATGCCGCCTTCCAGCTTCACGGAGCCGCAACCGGTCTCCTTCATGATCCGCGCCGCGTTGTCCATCGCGTCCTGCCAGCCTCGCTGGTAGGAGCCGAACGGCATGTCGACGACGACGTGTGCGCGCTCCGCCCCGCGGACGACCGCGCTGCCGTGGTGGATCATGTCCTCGACGGTGACCGGGAGCGTCGACTCGTAGCCCAGCACGACCATGCCGAGCGTGTCACCGACGAGCAGGATCGGGACGTCAGCCTGGTCGGCGAGCTTCGCCATCGGGTAGTCGTAGGCGGTGAGCATCGTGATGCGCTCGCCCTTATCCCGCATCTTCTGGAGGTCCGTGACCGTGACTCGCCTCATCGCTGCACTCCGATCGGTTGCTGACCCGTTGCTCGCCGCTGTGCCCCGCCGCGGGCACAGAGAAACCCCGGGGGTACCGGGGCACGCAAAACGATGACTTCTACCATGTTGCTCCTCCGTCTCGGTCACTCAGGATCCAAGCGGACTGTTGCTGGCTGGGGGAGTGCTTGCTCACCTTCTGAAATGTGCCTAGCCGCCAATGCAGGTCGAGTCGGCAGCCTCAGTATAGGTTTGGCGAAGGGCCTGTCAATGTGCCGTCCGGCAGGTCAGAGGTGGGCTAGAGACCCGTGTTCAGCCACTCAGCGGCTGAGGGCACCCCAGCGAGGCCAGTCGCAAGTCTGACGCCGCGCAGCACCGCACGCTCCACGGCCCGCGAGGCCATCGCCTCCAACGCGCCGCGACCCCGCGTTTCGAGTTCGATCTCGCCCGTGGCGAGCGCGAAGATCACGTCGCCATCGCCCCCGCCGTGCGCGGGCCAGATGGTGCGCGCAAAGCCATCATGGCAGACCGTCGCCAGGCGATTGGCTTGCGCCTTCGTCAATCGCGCGTTCGCCGCAACGACGGCGAGTGTGGTGTTTTCCGGCCCGGGATCTTCGCCGTCCTCGCCACTGCGCGGCCAGTACTCGCCACGGCGCAGATGAGCATCGAGATCGATGAAACCCGAGCCGTCTGCCCTGGGTGCCGCCACCACCTCGCCACTGCGAGGGTCGCGAATCGACCCGCCCGCGTTGACCGCGACGATTGCGCCGACGATCACGCCGTTGTCGAGCTGCTCGCTGGCGGTGCCGATGCCGCCCTTGAGTAGCCGTTCACCGCCCGCGCTCTTGGCAACCGTCGCGCCCGTCCCCGCCCCGACCGACCCCTCGGCGACTCGCCCACCCGTCGCGCGCTGCGCCGCGCGGTAGCCGGCGGCGGCGTCCGGCCGGCGCGGCAGTCCGACGCTGAGGTCGAAGAGGTTCGCTGCGGGCACGATCGGCACAACCTGCCCGCCGAAGTGGTAGCCGACGCCCTGCTCCTCTAGATAGCGCATCACGCCACCTGCCGCGTCGAGGCCAAAGGCGGAGCCGCCGGTGACCATCACCGCGTGCACCTGGTCGACCGTGTTTTCCGGGCGTAGCAGGTCCGTTTCGCGCGTCCCCGGCGCTGCACCTCGCACATCGACACCGCCGATTACGCCGGCGGTCGAGAGCACCACGGTGCAGCCGGTCGCGGCGCGACGGTTGGTCCAGTGACCGACCTTGATCCCGGAGACATCAGTAATCGCGTCGCGTAACGCCACGCAGGCCCCCAACGCTAGCCGACGGCGGCGAGCAGCCGTCGCGGAACCGCTTCGTCGATAAACGTGAGGCAGTGCTTGAGGTAAGCGTCGCGGTTGTCGGCGTAGGCGCGGCAGTGTCGCGCCTCCGGCACCACCCAGAGGTCGACGCCCTCGTTCAGTGTCGCGGCGACGATGTTCAGCGAGTTCGCGAGCGGGATCACCTCGTCGGAGTCGCCGTGGATCATCAGTACCGGCGTCTCGCCCATGCTAATGATCGCGTCCTGCGGCGTAAGCGAGTCGACGTCCGCGCTGTAGAGGCGGCGTGCGATCCAGCATGCCGAGTTGAAGAGCAAATCCGGCACCCGTGCCCAGCGGAAACGGAGTTGCTCGCGGGCAGAGGCGAACGGCGAGTCAGCGATCACCGCGTCGGCGGGCGCGCCGGCGGCGACAGTCGAGATCACGAGCGAAGCGCCGAGGCCGAAGCCGTGCAGCACGAGTGGCAGCCCCTCCGTGCGACGGCGCACGTAGGCAATCGCGACGGCGACATCGCGCTGTTCGCCACTGCCCAGACGGTCGCGCATCCCGGTCGACTCGCCACGCCCTCGCAGGTCGAACGCGAAGACGTTGAAGCCACGGTTGACGTAGTCGCGCTGCAATTGAAGCAGGCCCTGGCTCTGGTCGGTGCGCGTCCCCGTGCCGTCGTGAACGACGATCACCGTCGCTCGCGCACCCGGCGAGTCGAGGAACCAGCCGCGCAGGATCACGTTGTCGGGGGTGCGCAACTGCACTTCTTCGAAACGTAGCCCCAGAGTCTCAGGCGTACCCTCGACGCGGCGTCGTTTGGAGCGAGTGAAGAGTTCGGCGGCGTAGAACGAGGCGGTTACGAACAGCAATGCGGCGGCCGTCACGCCGCCGATCGCGAACCATGCGATCGTTCCTGGATTCAAGTGAGATACCCCGCCACAGTCCATCGACCCTACCAACGTGCCCCGCTCAGCGACAAGTAGGCCGAGTCTCACTTCTACCAGAGTGCGAAGGCGATCGCCCCTGCGCCAAAGGCGATAAAGACCGCGCCCGCCACCCGGCCGAGGGTCCGCTCCGAGACTCGCCTCGTCAGCGGTTGCCCTACCGCGATGGCCAGGGTATCGGCCGCGACCATCCCGGCCGTCGCGCCCGCCCAGACACCGAAGCGCGCCGCCGGATTGACGCCAGACAGCGAGAGGGTTGCTATCTGCGTCTTGTCGCCCAGTTCCGAGACGAAGAGCGCGGCCGCGAGGGTGGCCACGATTAGCAGCCCGGACGTCCGCACCGGCCCATCCAGCTCCTCGCGGTCATCCGCACCTCGCAGCGTCCATACGCCGAAGCCGGTGAACAGCACGCCCGAGAGCAGCGCAAGCTGTGTGGGCGTCAGCAGGAGGTCCACCGCGCCGCCCGCGATCACAGCCAGCGCCATCACGACGGCCGTGTCCACCGTGAGTGCCAGCAGCACCTTCCACACGCCGTAGCGCGATGCCAGCACCATCGCAAACAACATCGACTTGTCGCCGAGTTCCGCGACGAATACGAGGCCGAAGGCAGTGGCGAGCGCGGTCATCGGCGCTGGCATCCTCGGCAGAAGTGCGTGCCGCGGCCCGCGAGCCGGATCTTCACCACTTCGTGCCCGCAGCGCTCACAGGGCTCTCCCTCTCGCTGGAAGACGTGCCAGCGCACCTGGTGCAGGCCGGGCTCCCCCTGCTCCATCGCGGTAGTCGGAGAACGTCGATCCGCGATCGGCGATCGCGCTGTTCAGTGTCTCCAGCACCGCCGCGTGCAAGCGGGCGACCCGCCGAGGCCCGAGAGTCCGTGCCGACGTGCGCGGGTCGATCTGCGCGATCCAGCACGCCTCGTCCGCGTAGATGTTGCCGACGCCCGCCGCGATCTTCTGATCCAGCAGCACTGCCTTCACGCTCGTGCCACGCGTCCCGAACTGCTCGCGCAGCCACGCACCATCGAACTGCGGCGAGAGCGCGTCTGGCCCGGTGTTCGGCATCGCATCGCCGGACTCCTCCACGAGGTGCCACGTGCCGAACTTGCGCATGTCGTTGAAGCGCAGCGAGTTCCCGTCATCGAGGTCGATGCGGGCACGCTCGAAGCGCCCGGGCTCTGCGTCTGCCGGCCGGTGCAGGAGCAACCCGGTCATGCGCAGGTGAATCACCCACACTCGCTCGTCGTCGAGCGAGGCGAGCATGTACTTGCCGTGACGTCCCAGCGCCTCGATCCGGCGACCTGTGAGCTGGCCTTCGAGCGCCCGAGGCGAGTGCGTCACGGCCAGCCGCTCCGCATCTCCGGCGATCGCGACAGCGGTGATCGAGCGGCCGGCGATCAGCGGCTCCAGGTCGCGTCGAATCGTCTCGACTTCGGGAAGTTCAGGCATCGGGTAGAGCGCCCTCACGAACGCCGGTGGTCACTCCAGCTCACCCCAGGACGGACCCCATTTCTCTTCGAGGTCCAGCGGCACGGAAAGCTCCAGCGCGGCGGGCATCAGTCGCTGAGTAATCTCGCGCACCTCCTCCAGCTCCGCCGTCGGTAGCTCGAAGATCAGCTCGTCGTGCACCTGCAGCACCATGCGGGCGAGCTTGCCCTGCTCCTGTCGCGCGGTCATCTCCACGTCGATCTGGTTCATCGCGATCTTGATGATGTCCGCCGCCGTGCCCTGGATCGGCATGTTGATCGCGATCCGCTCTGCCGCCATCCGCCGGTTGCGGTTGCTGGCGCGCAGGTCCGGGATGTAGCGCCGTCGCCCCGTCAGCGTCTCCGAGTAGCCGCGCGCGCGCGCCTCGTCGACGGTCTGGTCGCGCCATTCCGCGACGGAGGGGTACGCCTCGAAGTAGTTCGTGATGAACTCCTCCGCTTCGTCGCGCGGAATGCCCTCGCGCTGCGAGAGCCCGAAGGCTGTGAGGCCGTAGAGCACGCCGAAGTTGAAGACCTTCGCCCGCCGCCGCATCTCGGTCGTCACCTCGTCGAGCGGGACGCCGAAGACGCGCGAGCTGGTCGAAGCGTGAATGTCCTCACCCGCGTCGAAGGCACGCCGTAGCTCGTCGTCGCCACAGATGTGCGCGAGCACCCGCAGCTCGATCTGCGAGTAGTCGACGGAGAGATAGATCGGCTGCTTGCCGCAGTCTTTCGCGATGAAGGCGCGGCGCACGACGGCCCCCGCCTCCCCGCGCACCGGGATGTTCTGCAGGTTCGGGTCATTCGAGGAGAGCCGGCCCGTGGCGGCCGTCACCTGCGAGAAGACCGTGTGAACGCGGTCAGTGCGCGAATTGATCTGCTTCGGCAACGTATCGACGTATGTCGACTTGATCTTCGTCAGCTCGCGCCACTCGAGCACGGCGTTGACCGCGGGGTGGTCGTGGCGCAGCGGTTCGAGCGCGTTCGCGTCGGTGCTGTAGCCGGTCTTGGTCTTGCGCGTCGTCGGCAGCTCGATCTCCTCAAACAGCACGTGCGAGAGCTGCTGCGGCGAGCCGATCTGGAATTCGTGGCCGACCGCCTCGAAGACGGCGCGCTCGGCAGTCCCGATGCCTTCCTCAAGCTCGTCGCGAAGCTGGTCGAGTACCGGCAGGTCGAGCGCGAGGCCGTACCGCTCCATCCGCGCGAGCACGGCAACGTGAGGCATGTCAATCTGCTCGAAGACCTCGCGCACGCCGCCGGCCTCCAGCTCCCCAGCCAGCTCCGCAGTCAGCCGCAGCGCCATGTCAGCGTTGCCCGCCGCAAGATGCGCGCAGTCCTCCGGCGAGGTGCGAGAGAACGGGATCGCCTTGCGCCCGGTACCGAGCAGCGTCTTCGGCTCGACCAGCTCCTGCCCCAACCGCTCGAAGGCCAGCGCACGCACGGTGACGTTCGAGTCGCCCAGCAGGTAGGCGGCGACCATCGTGTCGAAGCCGACCTCGAACGAGAATCCGCTCTCGGCTTCACCGAACGCGAGCTCCCCGGCCTTCGCGTTGTGCGTGACACGCTCGATCTTGTCGCTCGTGAACAGCGGAGCGATCGCCTTCAGGACGACCGCCTGTGTCAGCTGGTCGAGAGCAGGCAGCGGATCGGGCGCTTCCACCTCCATCTCCTGCTGGCCCTCGATCGGTGGTGGCGGCTCCTGCGTGTGCCCGAACGGGACGTACCAGCCTTTCGCGCTGGCGACGGAAATGCCGATGCCAACCAGCGAGCCGGAAGCGCGCATCGGATGCTCGTCGTCGGCGACGACCTCGAAGGCGAAGCGACCGACACTGCGCACGGCTTTCACCATCGCGGTGAGATCCTTCTTCGTGGTGACGACCTGGTACTCGCGGGCCTCGACGGTGACCGTGGCCGGCTGCGCTCGCTCGCCTGGCGCGGGCGTGTCCGAGGCGTGTGCGGGCAGCCGCGAGACGAGCGAGCGGAACTCCAGCTCGCGGAACATCTCCAGCACCGCGTCGCGGTCGTAGTCGCTCACCTGCGAGGTGCCGAGGTCGAGATCGACGCCGGGGACATCGCGCACGATCGTCGCCATGAACTTGGAATGGATCGCGTCCTCGCGACCGGCATCGAGCGCCTTTTGCGCTCGCGGCGGCTTCAGCTCTTCGAGGTGGTCAATCATCTCCTCGACCCTGCCCCATTGCTCGATCAGCGTTTTCGCACCCTTCTCGCCGATACCCTTCACACCCGAGATGTTGTCCGAGTTGTCGCCGACCAGCGCCTTGTAGTCGCGGATCTGATCGGGCTCGAAGCCCCAGCGCTCGCGCACCTTCGCCTCGTCGTACATCACGTAGTCGCGCTGGTAGGGGCGATACATGTAGACGCGCACGCCGGGCTCGACGAGCTGCACCATGTCGTTGTCGAGCGTCATCACGACCATCTCGACGCCCGACTCGGATGCCTGCGTCGCGAGCGCGCCGACGACATCGTCGGCCTCGTAGCCGGGCACCTCGATCACCGGGATGCGGAAGGCATCCAGCAGGCTACGCACGCGGTCCATCTGCGGTGGCAGATCGTCGGGCGTGGGGGCGCGCGTCGCCTTGTACTCCGCGTCCGCGTCGTGCCGAAAGGTGCCGCCGGGCGCGTCCCATGCGGCGATCACGTGCGTGGGCTTGAGTTCGTTCAGCACATAAAGCAACGTGCTCGCGTACCCGTAGACTGCCCACACTGGTTCGCCGGTGCGTCGCAACGTCATCGTGTCGCGCAGCGCGAAATACGATCGGTAGATGATGCCGTGGGAGTCGAGGACAAGCAGCAGTGGGGCGCGTTCAGGAGCTTTCGAAGGCATCAACCCACCCCGCAACGACCGCAGTATAGCGGCCATGCCGGTACCCGCCTGCGATCCGTAAGCACGTTCCGATCGTAGAATCTCGCGAATGATCCATTTCAGATCCCTCCCGGTAATCGCCATCCGCCGCATGGCCGGAAACTGGCGCCTGTTGCTCAGCGTGGTGATTGGGACGATCGTCGCCGCCGCGACGCTCTCCTCCACCGCGATCTACTCGGACGCGATCCGCGACCTCGGGCTCGACTTCGCCCTCGAGCAGCAATCGACGTCTGACCTCGACCTCAAGGTGCTGCAGAGCAACCAGGGCGTGGACCGCGTGCAGTACAGCAATTCGCGAGAAGTCGTTGACCGTGGCGTCGCGGCCGCGCTCGGCGAGACCTCCAGCTCGCTTGTGCGGATGGGCACCAGCGCGACGTTCTATCCAACCGCCCCCGGCACGGATGTCGACTTCGATGATGCGGGGCGCGACCGCTCCGTATTGCGCTTCCGCTCCGAGCTTGAGCGCGAGGTCGAGGTGATCTTCGGCGAGTTCCCGCGAGCGTTCCCCTCCGGCGGCAGCGAGCCGATCCCCGTCGCAATCGGCCTGGAGACCGCGACCACCACCGGCGTCGAGATCGGGCAGCGCTTCGACATCTGCCCCTTCTGGGACGAAGAGGCGGTGCCACTCAGGGTCGAGGTCGTTGGCATCATCCAGCAGATCGACCCGAACGGCCGCTATTGGGGCGGCGCCGACGAGGTGATTGACCGTCGCACGCGCAGCTGGGACACCCTGGCCTTCATCGTCCCGGAGGCGACCTTCTTCGGCGCCATGGTCGACCTCGCCGTCGGCGTGTCGGCCGACTACGACACGCTCTACCAGGTCGAGACAGAGATGCTGAACTCGCGCAACGGACCACCGCTCGCATCGGCTGTCAGCATGCTGGAACGCACGCTCTCCGGCGATGAGGACCGCCTGCACGTCGAGACGGCGCTCGTAGACGTGCTGGACACCTACGACCAGAAACTGTTCTTCACGCGGCTGCCGCTGCTCGTGCTCTTGCTTCAGATCGGCGGCATCGTCGCCTACTACCTCGTGATGGTCTCCACGATGCTGGTGGAGCGGCAGGCGTCGGAGCTGGCACTGCTGCGGAGCCGGGGCGCGACGACCGGGCAGCTGCTGTTTCAGTACGGCATCGAGGGGCTGCTGCTCGCGGTGGTTGCGGCTGCGACCGGTCCGCCGATCGCAGCGACGGTGATCGCCGCGCTCGGTCGCACGCCGGAGTTCGCGAGCCTCTCCGGCGGCGGTCTGCTGGAGGTGAACATCTCCTCGGCCGCCTACCTGCTGGCCCTCGGTGGCGCGGTGATCGCATTCAGCGCGCTGATGCTGCCCTCATGGCGCGCAACACGCCGCACGATGGTCGATCTGAAGCAATCGACCGCTCGCCCGCGCGGGACGCCGCTCTTCATGCGCTACTACCTCGATGTCGCGCTCGTGATGGTGAGCGCCGTCGTCTTCTGGCAACTTTCCCAGCAAGAGGAGCTCTTCACGGAGTCGCTCTTCGGCGAGGTGCAGGCGGACCCGTTCCTCTTACTCACCCCCTCGGTCTTCCTGCTGACGGTCGGGATCGTCTTCCTGCGCCTCTTCCCGGTGGTACTGCGGGTGATCGCCGCAGTAGTCGGCATGACGAACAGCGTCGCGGTCCTCGTGGGCATGCGTTCGCTGGTCCGCAATCCCGGCCACTACACACGGCTGATCCTGCTGCTGATGTTCGCTACCGGCGTCGGCATGTTCGGCGCGTCCTTCCGCCAGACGCTGCAGCAGTCCTACGACGATCGTGCCTCGTACTCGGTAGGTGCCGATGTGCGTGCCGCCGACCTGCGCACCCTCTCCGGCGGCGGCGAGATCGCGTTCCGCACCGCCGTCAGCAACGTGCACGCCACCGCCGTGTCCCCGATCGCCCGCATCGGAGGACGGATCACGACGCAGTCCGGGTTCGCGAACATCGAGTTCCTTGGCATCGACTCGGAGACTATCGCCAACGTCGGGTACTTCCGCGATGACTTCTCCGAACAGACGCTGAATGAGATCGCGACCACGCTCCAGGACAATCAGGCGAAGCTCCAGGGCGTGCCACTGCCGGTCGATGCACGCCAGGTCGGCATCTGGATCAAGACGCCCGATATCCGTGGCCCCATGCGGGTTGGCATCACCGTGCGCGATGCAAACGGGCGCTACTTCAACGCCCTCTTCGCCGAACTCGGACCTGACGACCCGACGAGCGAGGAATGGCGTTTCATCTCCCGCGACATCCTGGAGATGACGGAGCGCTTTGGGCCGGTGCGGGGCGAACCGCTGACCAACCCGCTGACGCTGCACGCCTACTTCGTCGAGCCGCAGGGCAACATCGCCCGCTCATTCGGGCGTGTGCTCTTCGGCTCTGTGCTGGCGACAGCCAACGAGCCGGTCCCGCCGACCGAGGACGACTTCGTCGCCGAACCGATTCGCACGCGGCGCGACCTGGCACCCGCGGTTCCGGACGCCGTGCTCAGGGTCGCGCAGTTCGACGGCGCCGTGCTGGTGAAGGACTTCTCGACGATCGATGGCTTCGAGGTGATCCGCGACTTCCTCCCCTACTCGGTAGGAGATTCCGCGAGGAGCAACCCCGACGGTCCCCCGGGCTTCGAGCGGTCGACCCGCCTCGACTGGTCCGGTGTCTCAGTGCGGCAGCCGGGTACGCGCGGGCTGCGACAGGTGACCGACGGCGAGTTGATGGCGTTCTACCTCGACAACGCCGCGGCAGCACTGCTGGAACTCGAGGTCGGAGACCGCGCCGACATCTTTAGCGGCCAGAAATACTCACGAGGGATCCTGGCCGGCACCTTCGAGTTCTTCCCGACCACCGATTTCGGGAAGAACTCCGAGACGATCGCCGTCGTCGATCTTAGCCGCCTGCTGGCGGTGAACAACGCCTCACCCTCGATTGCACCGGCCACGCCGACCGAGGTCTGGTATGCGACGGACGACCCGACCGAGCTGCGGTCGGTGCTCGACAGCGAACGCTTCCGTCCAGCGTTGCTGATGGACATCGACTCGACGCGACTGTTGCAGCAGGAAGACCCGCTGGTTGCCGCAGGCTGGCAGGGCATCCTCGCGATCGCGTTCGGGGCCGTGCTGCTGCTGTCGGCGATCGGCTTTCTCGTCTACTCGTACCTCACTGCGCAGGAACGCGCGTTGGAGTTCGCAATCCTGCGCACACTCGGATTCTCACGCTGGCAGGTGTTCTCGCTGGTCACGTTCGAGCACCTCTTCGTGATCGTCACGGGGATGGGACTCGGCACCGTCGTCGGCATCCAGGTCGGGCGAATGATGATGGGCTTCCTCGGCACGGACGAGCGCGGGCAAGAGGTCTTCCCGCCGTTCGTGCTCGGCATCTCGTGGCCATCTGTCTTCGTCGCGTGGGGCGTGCTGGGTTCGGTCTTTATTGTGACGATTGGAGCGGTGGTGCTACTTTACTGGCGCCTCGCTGTCCACCGCGCGCTGAGGATTGGTGACGCCTGACGCCCATGGTGAGCGATCGCACGGCCGATACCCCCTACATCCATTGCGAGGACCTGTTCAAGATCTACAAGAGCGACGATCTTGAGGTCGTCGCTCTGCGTGGGCTCGACATCAAGGTCGCGCGCAGTGAGATGATGGCGATCGTCGGCGCGTCGGGCTCGGGCAAGAGCACGCTGCTGAACATCCTCGCTGGCCTCGACAAGCCCTCCGCCGGGCAGGTACGAGTCGGCGACCGCGACCTGCTGACCACGACCGAGGATGACCTCGTCGACTACCGACGCCAGGAGGTCGGGTTCATCTGGCAGCAGACCGGCCGCAACCTGATCCCGTACCTGAACGCACAGCAAAACGTCGAAGTGCCGATGATCCTGGAAGGCGCGACCCGGAAGCAGGCCCAGCGACGCGCACTCTTCCTGCTTGGAGAGGTCGGCATGATCCACCGGCGCAAGAACAAGCCGGACCAGATCTCCGGGGGCGAAAAGCAGCGCGTCGCGATCGCCGTCGCGCTCGCTAACGACCCCCCGCTGCTGCTGGCCGACGAGCCGACCGGGGAACTCGACCGCGTGACCGCCGATCAGGTTTTCGAGGTCTTCCGCAAGCTCAACGAGGACATGGGCGTCACGCTCGTCGTCGTCACCCACGACCGCGCGATCTCCGAGCGCGTCGATCGCGTCGTCTCGATGCGCGACGGGCGCACCAGCTCCGAGTTGATTCGCCGCGCCGCCTTCTCGCGAGGTGAAGGCGAGGTCGTCGAGGAGTTCGCCGTCGTCGACCGCAGCGGGCGGCTGCAGATCCCTCGCGAGTTGATCGACGTGCTGCGCATCGGCGAACGCGCGCGCATCACCTTCACCGATGACCACGTGGAAGTGCGGCCGGAGATCGCGGACGAACCGGACGAACGACCGTGGCGGAGACCATGACCGACGACCGCTTCGACATCCGGATCGACGCCGTCGATCGCACGTTCCGGCTCGCGGGCAACGATGTCCGCGCCGTGCGCGAGGTCTCCTTCGATGTCCCGGAGGGCGAGTTCATCGCCATCGTCGGCCGATCGGGGTCGGGCAAGACGACGCTGTTGAACATGATCGCCGGCCTCGACCGCCCGACAGACGGCACGATCCACATCGGTGACGACGAGGTCTCGAGCTTCAGCGAGCGCCAGCTCACCTCGATGCGACGGCACATGATCGGCTTCGTCTTCCAGTCGTTCGGACTGTTGCCGTTGCTCTCCGCCGCAGAGAACATCGAACTCGCGCTGCGTATTGCCGGCGTCGGCCTGCGTGAGCGCGGCGAGCGCACGCGCGAGCTGCTGGAGCAGGTTGGACTCATCCGACGTGCCGACCACCGCCCCTACGAACTCTCCGGCGGCGAACAGCAACGCGTCGCCGTCGCTCGTGCGCTCGCCAACCGACCGCGCATCGTGATCGCGGACGAGCCGACCGGTGAACTCGACTCCGTCACAGCGGAGCAGATCTTCGACCTGCTGCGAGGTGTCGCCAGAGATGGCGTCACCGTAGTCACGGCGACGCATGACCCGTTCGTGATCGACCACGTCGACCGCATCGAGGAGCTCGGCGACGGCCGCCTGCTCGAACCCGATGAGCGCACCTTCAAGGCCCGGGTGGCGACGAGCGCCGCGCCCCCGCCTCCCGCCGAGCCAGCCGCGCCGTGGCGTCCGCCCCGTGGCGGCTCCCTCCCCCGCTAGCAGCGGGCAACGGCGATGAACCGTCCCGACCCACCACGAGGCGTCGGCGGTCGACGGCGATACGTCCCCGACTGGCCCCGCAACATGGCACGCAGACGCGCCCGCCTGTGGCGCATGGTGATCGTCCTTGGGGTGCTGATCCTCTTCTCAGTGATCGCCTTCGGCCAGAGGAGTGCGAACGATGACGATCCTGTGACCGCCGCCGCCAGCGCAATCGAGCTGCGCTCAGGTCAGTGGTACGCGACCGCGACGCTGGCGCTCACCTCGGTGGAGGTCGAGCGGGTGATCGATGGAGACACGCTGGACGTGCTGGCACTCTCCACTTTGCTGCGTGTCCGCGCCTTCGGCATCGACGCGCCGGAGCGAGGCGAGCGTTGCGCTGAGGCGGCGACGGCCCACCTGACCGCGCTCACGGCGGGCGGCGTGCAGCTGCTGGCGGACGAGCGCCTACAGGACCCCTTCAGCCGCGAGCTGCGCTATCTCTTCACACCCGCCGGGCTCTCGATCGACGCGGTCATGATCGAAGAGGGGCTCGCGCAGGCGTGGCGGAAAGATGGGGCGCTACGCGATGTGCTCGTGGCGACCGAGGACGACGCTCGATCGGCGCGTCGCGGCTGTCTCTGGGCGGACGGTTAGCGCCCGCTAGCGTCCGCCAGCGTGGAACTCTTTCAGCCGGAAGACGATCGAGCCGTTGTCCCACTGCACGATCTGATGCGGTGCATCGACGTTGATCCACGCGACGCGTGTCGCCCGCCCGTTGCGCACCTGGAGCCGCCACGCCTCGAAGGTACCGGCCGGCACCTCCACGGTCTGCCGGTCGATCACACGCAGGATCACGGTCTGCTGGTTGCGGTCCAAGTGGTTGACCGCCGTATAGCGCTGCACGTAGCCATCGGCGAAGTCGAGCGTGCGCCAGAGCCAGAGCGAGCACTCGTTGTCGTAGTAGTTCTCGCCTAGTTCGAGTTCGCGCTGCTCAGTGTTGCCATCGATAGTCGAATCGAGCAGGACCGCCGCGGCGTCGTTGCTTACGGCCTCGTAGCCCGCCGCGTAGCGGTCCTCGCCGTCTGCTGTCTGCACGGTACGGGCGAGGCGAAGCGGAGTCAGCGAGGTGGCATCGACAGTGACGAGGACCTCGTCGGTCGGCTCGCCGTCACCGTCCACGAGCGTGTAACTCTGCGCCAGCAGCAACTGATCGCCGTCGCGAGTAACCGCGAGGGTGCCCCGCGCGACGACCTCGCCGCTGTTGTCATGTAGCGCGTAGACGGCCTGCTCGCCGGCCTCGAAGGGCACGCCCCCGACGACCGCCTGGTTGTCTGGCTGCGACCCACCGACACACGCGACACCGAGCGTGAGGGTAGCGAATCCCGCGAGAGTGATGCGCAGGAACCGTGAGCGGCGGATCGGCGACCCCAACGTCTAGAGCGCCTTCAGGACGCGGCCGGCCGCAGCGACCGCCTCGTCGATCTTGTCGCTGTCGACGTCGAAGTGGGTGACCATGCGCATGCGCGCCAGGCTGAAGGCGCTGCACAGCACGCCCTCATCGGCGAGTTTTTGCCTGAAGTCCGCACCATCCACGCCGTCCAGGTCAAAGACCACGATGTTCGTCTCAACCGTCCCAGGGTCGAGCGTGACGTGAGGTAGCCCCGCGAGCCCGTCAGCCAGCGTCTTCGCGTTCGCATGGTCCTCCGCCAACCGCTCGACGTTGTGCTCCAGCGCGTAGAGTGCCGCCGCCGCGATCAGTCCGACCTGGCGCATCCCGCCACCGAGCTGCCGCCGAATCGTGCGTGCGCGCTCGATGAAGTCAGCCGGGCCGGTGACCACCGAGCCGATCGGCGCGCCGAGGCCCTTCGAGAAGCAGAACGAGACGGTGTCCGCCTCCGCCGCGATCGTCGCCGCATCCGTCTCCAGCGCGGTCGCAGCGTTGAAGATGCGCGCGCCGTCGACATGCACCTGCGCGCCCGCCTCGCGAGCGACTGAGGCGACGGCCCGCATCTCCGCCAGCGAGATCGCCGCACCACCGCAGCGGTTCTGTGTGTTCTCCAGACAGACGAGGGTGGTCTGCGGCGCTTCCGGCGGTCGCACCAATGAGCGCACCTCGTCGGCGTCGATGCTGCCGCGATCGTCGTTGCGAGCGGTGCGCAGGCTGATGCCGCCGAGCGCCGATGCGCCGGTCGCTTCGTGGTGCAGGATGTGTGACTCGGAGCCGACGATCGCCTCGTCGCCGCGCTCGCAGTGCGTCAGCAGCGCGACCAGGTTCGCCATCGTTCCGCTGGGTACGTAGAGCGCTGCTTGCTTGCCCAGTCGCACCGCGGCGGCCTGCTCCAGCGCCCGCACCGTCGGGTCGTCGCCCAGCACGTCGTCGCCAACCTCCGCGGTCGCCATCGCGTGCCGCATCTCCTCGCTGGGCCGGGTCACGGTGTCAGAGCGCAGGTCAATCGTGCGGGGCATGCGTGGCCTTTCGTGCGTCTGACAGAACTGGTTGCGGGATGCGAACGCTCAGGAGGACGGATTGCGCTCCCACAGCGTCTCGAAGCCCTCGCCGCCACGAATCGCAGCGACGATCCCAGCACGCTCCGCCGCTACAAGCTCGTCGAAGGCCACGTTGCACTCGGGCCCAAGATCAGAACCGCCGACGCCCATGAGCCGCGACTCGATCAGTTTCCAGATACCCGAGTCGCGTAGCGCCTTTGACTGCCTCGGCCAGGTGAAGACCGTGATCTGCTCCGGCAGCGACATCTTTGGTCGTAGCTGCTGTAGCTCGCGATAGCGTTCCGCGGCGGATGAGACGGCACGGACGATACGGATCATCGGTGGGTCGTCGTCGGCCGCGCGTGCATCGACGAGCAACCGCCGCTCGACGTGTTCGAAGCGGACGACAAATACCTCGGCCTGATCGACCACGCGTCGGATCTCGTTCAGGTCAACGCCGTAGTCAGCATCCATCGTGCGAGAAGTTTATGGAGAGAACCCACCAGCGAGCAACGCCGAGCTCGCGGCCGATGCTCGCTGGGGAACCCTTCGGTGCTGCTAGCGTGGGGCCGGAGCCTGGTAGGTGCGCTCCATGTACGGGATGTGGATTAATCCCGCGGACTGCAACCCGAACGCGATCAACGCCAGCCCGCCGACCCTTGTCGCTGTGTCGAGATGCTGCTGGAAGAAGTTGCCGACGAGCCCGACCGAGGCGCCAAGGATCGCGAAGACAAGCGTGAAGCCGATGACGAACGCGATCGCGTGCATGAACACTCGTCGGCGATCGCCCGTGGTGTCCTCGGTGCCGCTCATCGCCTCGCCTGCCAGGTTCGCCAGGTAGACCGGCACCAACGGCAGCACGCACGGGGAGAGGAACGAGACGATCCCGCCGAAGAAGGCAACGGCCGGGCCGGCGAAGCCACCGACGCCGCTGCTCAACCCCTCCTCCGCAGAGGCGGTCTGATTGAAGATGAAGCCGAACGATTGGAAGTATTGATTGAGGCGTGCGAACTCGCCGAGCAACATCAACGTACCGATCACGACGAACAACGCTCCCGCGCCGATCATCATCTTCGGCATGTACGGCTGGATGCGCCGTAGCTGAGGCGAGAGCCACCCAAAGAACGCGCCAAACGCGAGGAACCAGACACCCAGCCCCAGCGCGTAGAAGATCAGCAGGATCGCGCCCTGGTAGACGGTGCCGGATGTCGCAGCCAGCGTGAGCACCACGCCGAGGATCGGCCCGATGCAAGGCGACCACGCGATCGAGAAGGCGGAGCCGATGGTGAAGGAACGCGGGTAACCGCTCCCAAATGCGCCCCGTATCGCGCCAAAGCGGCGGGTCGGTGCTAATGCGGTGGCCTGTGATGCGGTTGTGGTCATGAGGGTGTCCTCGCTGCCCATTCATTGTCGCCGTCTCGGTGACCGAAATCGGTGAGGGAAGTTACCCAAAGTGTTATCAGAGCGTAAAGCTTGCGGCGCGACAGACTCGACACCCGCGCGCTACTCGGTCCCGAGCAGCCTCTTGCGCGCCTCGTCATAGCGCTCCTTCGCCCTCGCCTCGCGGTTGAGCAGCCCCTTCATCACGGGCGGCTCGATGCGCTCGCCATCGAGGAAGAACGCATGCAGGCGCCGGAGCTGCGCTTGCCACGCCTCCCAGGCCTCGCGGTATGCCTCGCGGGGGTCGCCGTCGTTCGTCACGTAGGCTAGTCTAGCGTGCGCCCACGATCTGATCGGCGATGTAGGCCGCGTCCTCGTCCACGCCATAGATGATCCCGGACTTACGACTGCTCAGCCACGGGAACCCGAGGCAGTTGATGCCTTGTTCCACCGTGACACCGCGCTCATGCAGCGGCCGCCTCGCCTCATCGAAGACCGAGGGCGGCATCCAGTCGAGCGTCGCATCGAAGCCGGTGCTCCAGATCACCACGCCGACCCCGGCCTTGTTCCGGTCGAGCTGCGAAGGCGCATCGACCGTGAGCGCCTCGGCTGGCGGCTCATAGGGGTCAGGCTCCGCAAGCGGAGCGTCGATGCCGTTGTCACCGATGTAGGCCTAGATCGCCGTCTTGAACTGCGCCGACCGCTCATCCGCGAAGGCGATGTTGGCGGCGAGGTCATCATCGAGCTGCAACACGCCGTCCTCGATGTCGCGCAGCCGGCCCAGCAGTGTGATTCCGCGCTGCGCCAGGTACTGGAGGCTGAGCGTGTGGCCGCCCTCGGTTCCCGACACCTGCGGCTGCGTCGTGAACTGCATCGCCGGATCCTCCAGCGCGTCGAGCGTCACGTCGAGAAACCGCATGTCCCGCCACCACTCGATGATGTCCCGGCCGCGATAGCGGCGGACGACACGGCCGACCCGACTCGTACAGAGGTACGTCTTCCGCCCGCCTCGGGCAGCTGCTCCGGATTGCGGTATGAAGCCGTGTGCAGTTGCGTGATCGACTCCGGGAACCGCGCGCTGACGGCCGGGACGCGAGGGGCGTTCATCACACCCGCGGCCACGATCACGTTCGAGGCGGCGAACGCGCCGTTGCTGGTCCCGACGGAGAAGCCACCTTCGGCTGCAGGGAGGACCGACGTCACATCGACGCGCGCGCGAACCGGGAGGTCGAACTTCTCGCGATAGCGCTCAAAACTCTCGACCAGTTGATCGCGGAGATGGAAGCCGTCCGCCTCTGATTCTCGATACGGGTCGCCCGGCAGCGCTTTCGCCCAGTTCGGCGTGTTGACCGCGAAGGAATCCCACCGCTGTGATCGCCACGTCTCCCCGACCTCGCCGAGTTCCAGCACAACGTGCTCAACGTCGCGTTGCCGCAGGTGATAGCTCATGGCGAGTCCGGCCTGTCCTGCCCCGACCACCAACGCGTCGAACATCTCTGTCATTAATCCTCGGCTCTGAGCACGGGTGCACCCCTCGTGAGACCCGGTCACGGCTTCTGGCCGAACCGGGTGAGACCAAATTTGACGGCACGGCGGCTGAACATCCACCCAGCGGTCGCGTCGATCCAGGCGTCCAGTGTCGCAGCACACGAACAGAGGCTCTCCGCATGTACTACAATCCGCGCACTTCAACGCTCGAAGCATCGACGGAGGCCTCTGATGGCACTTGGCGGATACGCGAACCGGGTAGCTCGAATTGATCTGACCGCAGGCAGCGTCAGCTACGAGGGGATCAACGAAGAGAACGCCCGCCTCTACATCGGCGCGCGCGGGCTCGGCGTGAAGTACCTCTTCGACAACGGACCGCAGGTCGACCCTCGCGGGCCCGACAACATGCTGGCGCTGGTCAACGGCCCGCTGACCGGTGGCGAAGCCACGATGAGCGGTCGCCTGGCGGTCGTCACCAAGTCGCCGCTCACTGGCACGATCGTCGACAGCCACATGGGTGGCTGGAGCGCTGCTCGCCTGCGCTGGGCCGGATTCGACGCCCTGCTCTTCACCGGCAAGTCCGACAAGCCCGTCTACGCACACGTGGAGGACGGCACCGTCGAACTGCGCTCAGCCGAGGACATCTGGGGCCACGGCGTACACGACACGGTGACGCACTACGGTGACCGCTACGGCGACGACAACCTGTCCGTGATGGCAATCGGGCAGGCCGGCGAGAATGAAGTCGCCTTCGCCTCGATCATCAACGAGGACGACCGCGCCGCAGGGCGTGGCGGCACCGGCGCGGTGGCCGGCTCGAAGAACCTCAAGGCCGTCGTCGTGAAGGCCGACAACAGCACGATGCCACGCGCGGCCGACCGCGAGAAGTGGAAGCCGGCGCACGAGCGCGCGTTGAAGACGATCATGGACAGCGAAGTGCTGGCACCGAGGGAAGGCGGCCTCTCGCTCTACGGCACCAACGTGCTGATGAACCCGATCAACTCTCTCGGCGCACTCGGCACGCGCAACTCGCAGGAGACGACGTGGCCCGACGCCGAGAAGCTCAGCGGCGAGACCATTCGCGAGACGGTGCTTGTCGAGGAGCCCACCTGCCACGCCTGCCCGGTGGCCTGCAAGAAGCTGGTGGAGATCACCTCCGGCCCCTACGCGGGCCTGCGCATGGAGTCGATGGAGTACGAGCCCGCATGGGCACTCGGTGCGAACTGCGGTAACAGCGACGTCGGCGTGGTCGCGAAGATCATCGACCAGTGCAACGACTACGGCATGGACGCGATCGAGATCGGCAACGTGCTCTCGATGTTCATGGAGGCGACCGAGAAGGAGTACGCCAGCGGCCCGGGCCTCGGCTGGGGCGACGGCGCCGGGATGGTCGCGACCGCGGCCTCCGTCGCGACTCGCGATGGCATCGGCGACACGCTCGCTGGCGGCGCCACGCGGGCAGCGGAGTCGTTCGGCCACGCAGAGATTGCGATGGCGGTGAAGGGCCTGTCGGTCCCCGCCTACGACCCGCGCGGGATGAAGGGCGAGGCCCTTGGCTACGCGACCAGCAACCGGGGCGCTTGCCACCTCCGCGGCTACACGCCGGCCTCCGAGGTGCTCGGCATCCCGGTAAAGACCGACCCACTGGAGTGGAAGGGCAAGGGCGAGCTGCTGAAGATTTTCCAGGACTTGCACTCGTTCAGTGACTCACTCGATCTCTGCAAGTTCTCCGCGTTCTCGGAGGGTGCGGAAGAGTACGCGGCGCAGTACGAAACGATCGTCGGCATCCCCCTGACCGCGGACGATGTGATGACGATCGGCGAGCGCATCTACAACCTGGAGCGCCACTACAACAACCTGCTGGGCTTCGCGGGCGCAGAGGACAGCCTGCCGCAGCGCTACCTCGACGAGCCCGGCACCGGCGGTGCCGAGGGTTCCGTGGTGGAGCTCGACGAGATGAAGGCTGAGTACTACGCCGCGCGCGGCTGGGAGGACGGGGTCGCCCCGGACGCCAAGTTGCGAGAGCTGCAGATCATCAGCTGATCCTCGCGACAGCGAGGTTCGACCGATCGCAGCCTGAGCGGTGGAAATACGCCTCTACGCGACGCTCCGTCCGATCGTGGGCGGACGCACCGTGGAGGTCCCCAACCGCTGCGCGACGATCGGCGACGTGCTGGCCACGCTGAGCGAAGATTACCCGGATCTCGCCCCGCACCTGCTGGACGATGACGGGGCCATGCGCCCGTACGTCGCGGTGATGGTCAACGGCCGCGACATCCGGCACCTCGATGGCCTACAGACAGCGATCGGCACGGATAGCGGCATCGACATCTTCCCGCCGGTCGCTGGCGGAGCGGGTTGAGCACCTCCACACTCTCGATTCGCGGGCTGCCGGAATGGTTGATCCGTGCGTACTTCGAGGAGATGGGCGCGACCGTCGATCCCGCCGCGGCTGCCGGTGCCGATGGCGAGCCGAGCGGCATGGACGCAGGCGACTGGTCGGTGACGTGGACCAATCAGCGCAAAGCGATCGCCGGTGGACGCATGGGCCTCACACAGTTCGACATCGTGTTCAAGGGTGGCGACGATGAGTTGGAAGCGGTGACGGAAGCGTTCATGAAGAAGGCACAACGAGGCGGCGGCTAGCCTTCCTCGCTGCTACTTCAGCAGTACTTCCATTCGACCCCTGACCGCCTGTATGCGGCGCAGCCAATCGACGGCTTTGTCTCGGGACTGGGCGCCCTCCGGGGTCAGGCCGTCGAGCACATCGAGGCCGCTGTCGATGTCCTTCAGCCCGAAGTACCACCAGGAGAAGGGCGCGCCCGCGACGTCGGGGAACTCGCGGATCACGCCGTACCGCGCCGCGTCAGCGGCACGAATGCGAGTGATCAACTCGTCGAGCGTGATCCGCTGGGCGGCGCGCGGGTCGACTCCGCCCTCGTCTGGTCGTCGGCCGAGACCTGTACGCCCATCGTGAGATCCGGGAGGCTCGCCTCCAGGCTGGCGACCCAGAACTGCGCTCGTGTCAGCGAGGAGCCGATGTCGCTGCGGTCGGCGGCCCTGTCGACGAACACCCCGCTCGAGGTGCCGTAAAGGCCGTCCATCGATCGCGCCCGCTGCTCCGCCGCATCGAGCTATTGTGCCAGCGCGCTGAATCGAAAGTACCAGGAATCGAAGCTGTTCAGGAGCTGCGCCGGGGTCGTATCGCCGCTGATGTCCGGGAACAGACTGGGCAGCGCGTGTCGAGTCTCCAGTTTCTCCTGTCGGACGGCCTCAACTCTGCCGCGCAGATACGTCCCATCGCCGACCGCCGCCGAGGGGTCTGAGTAGGTGCTGATTACCTCCTCGAGGATGTCGTCGATGCGTCCGAAGTTGGCCAGCACCGCCTTGATGCCATGCCCTTCCGATGGCTCCACGACCGTAGTGACGGCAAGCGTGTACGTGCCGATTTGCGTCGGACTCCAGGTCCGTACCGCGAGGAAATACGTGCCGCCCCCCGGCGCCGGCCAATCGATCCGCGATTCATTCGACGCGCCGAAATCATCGTTCGAGGAGATCACCGCTCCCTTGCCGTCGAGCAGGTCGAGCACCATGTCAGTGCGCGTGCCGAGGTCGGTCGCGAAGGTGTATCGCGCTCCCGCCACCGCGACGAACGAGAACCAGTCGGCGCCCTCGCCACGCTCGATGCTTCCGCCAACGGTGACGACCGAGGCCGCCGCCATGCCCACTGCTACCGCCATCGCGTTCTCAACATCGCTCCCGTGGTCGTCAACCAGCGAGACAGCCGTATCGGGCACATCGCCGAAGCTCCACTGATCGCCGACACGGGCCCACAGCCGCACCGAGAGCGCGCGCCCGCCCCTCGGCAAGTCAGTGACCGTGACGGTCATGGACAGCCCCTGTGAGGCGCCGTACAGGTCATTACCCGCCGCCGACGAACCGACTTCCCGCCAGTACTCGCCCACGTCGCTGGTGCCGAGCCAGGCGAAGGTGACGATGTCGCCGGGCAGCACGGAGCTGGGCGTGGGGCTAATCAGTTGCGCGGGGTCGTCGTCCTGCTGCGCCGTCGCCAGCGTTCGGCCGAAGAAGGAACACTGCAGCGACAGCGAGGATAATCGCGACGGTCCGCGCCGAAACTCGCAGATGGGAACGGGTCATTGGAGGTCTCCGATCCACGCCGCGTAGATTTCGCGGCGCGTCACCGGGCCGTCAAGGCGGTGTGGCGGACACGCACGTGGTCGCTACGCGGCGGTCAGCACGTTTCCCCCTGACAGAACGGCGGCGAGCATGCGCTCAGCATCCTCCGGCAGCAGCAATCGCGTTGCGATCATCTCGTCGCACACCGACCGCAGCCGCGCCGCGAGATCCTCATTGCTCGCGTAACGTTCCTCGATCGAGAGTCGCGGGTCGCCCTCAGCCATGCGTTCGGCCCGTGTCTCGGCGAAGGGAATGCGCGAGCCAATCGAGCTGTAGAGATCGCCTTCGCCGTAGCCCGCCGCCCGCAGATTCCATCCCAGCAGCGTGGCACGTGGCACACGCTGCACCGGGTGACGCACGCCGGCTACGGCGTTGCCGTCAGCGTCGACCGCCGACACCAGCACCGGATACGCGGCCCCCTCACGCGGAGGCACGTGCGAATGGTCCATCAGATGCAGCCCGTTCAGCAGCGCGGCGAACGTCAGCCCCGGAATCTTCGGGTAGCCGGCCTCCTCGGGCTGCACCAGCGTTCCGGCGGCGACGCTCGGGAAGCAGCTCGCCGGTGGCGGTGTGCCGTCTTCCACCCAGGCGCGCAGCGCCACAAGAAGCGGACGGATGATCGCCCCGTAGCTGAGTTCGTTGTGCGCCATCTGCATCGGCGCGGGGTTCGGCTCCGTCGGATTGCCATGCGGAACCCCTGAGGCGAGATAGACGCGCACATTCTCCGGCTGCTCGATGTCTCGGCCTTCGCAGTCGGTGACGACCAGCGATGCGCGCGCGGACCAGATCTCCGTCTCCGTGTCCAGGTGCATGATCTTCGGCGTCGTCCCGGTCTCATCGCAGCGCGCGAGCACACTGTCGGTCTTTCCCGAGATCGGATCGCTCAACTCTCGATAGGCAAAGGGAAACTGGTCGCCGGGAAAGCAGTGATCTTCATGCTGGCGCTGGTAGCGGCCGGGCTGCGCGAAGGCGTCGTTCATGTGCGTCTTCCGCGAGCCGGCGATCACGGGCACGGCCGCGTCGAAGACCTGTTCGCCGTCGAGGGACTCGTTGAAGCCCTGGTAGAGGAAGTCGCGGACGAGGCGTCCACTCTGCGAGAGACCAAAGAGCATCAGGTGCTGCGGCGGAGCCTCCGCCAGCGGGTGTGGGCGTCCGGTGCCATCGGGCTCCGTCCCACGGAGGAAGCTGGCGACGTCGCGATGGGAGGCAAAGGCCAGCCCGGTCACGACCGGGTCCTTCGCGGTGTAGACGAACTCAAAGATCGTGCCCGCGCCCAACGAGCCGTCGCTCGGACGTGTGATCTCGATGTGCCGATCGTCGACGTAGCGCCAATCGAGACCGGTCGGGCGCTGACGCTCGTCGCGCTCTCGCACGCGTGCCGTCAGCGTGCCGTTCTCACCGTCGATGCTCGCGGCCGGGTATGTCAGCTCGGTGCCGAAGCGGTCCGCGCCCAACTCGTCGATCACCTCATGCGCCGTGAGCCCGGTGATCGGCTCGCCGCTGGTGGTCGCAACTGGGTACTCGGCCCGCATCCGACCGGCACCTTCCTTCATGTCGTGTTGCCAGCCGCTCCACAAGATCGTGAAACCCTGCTCCATGAGAAAACCGTTGCCCGCATCGCTCGCCTCGCTGGACCCGTTGGTCGCGGGAGCAGTGTTGACGCGGCAGATCGCGCGTTTCGAGCCACGATTGAGCACCTCGTAGAAGAGCCAGCCGTTCGCCTTTGCCGCATCGACGGGTCGCAGCAGACAGATGTCGACGCGGTATTCCACCAGCCCATCGGCGTTGCGCGGCGCGTTGTCGATATTGACGATCTCGGCGTTCCGCCGATCCTCGGGATCCACCGTGCCCACGGCATACCCGCTGAGCCGTTCGTACTGGCCGACCGATCCGAATGAGCGACCGCCGAACGTCGGCGACTCCGTCTCGAGGATGACGAACTCTTTCATTGTGTCCCTCCGCGGAACCTGCATGCGCTCAGGAAGTCGTCCGACGAGCGGTAGAGTACGCCGATCCGAGTTCCCGAGAGGCGCAGGCTCTCTTGAGCGGGTTTTAAATGCGTCCAGCAGCGGAACGGGTCGGCGCTGGGGCATCGTCGATAAGGCGACTAATCAGCCGATCTACAACCTCCTCGGCGGCAAGTACCACGACCAGTGCCGCCAGCCGCACGGCCAGTACGGTCACGGCCGTCGGTGTCCTCGGAGCGCTACCATGCCTGCATGTCAACGAGGCGACTCGAGAGGACGAACATGCTCAAGGTCACACTGCTTGGTACGGGGAGCCCGGAACCCCGAGCGAATCGCCACGGCTCCGCGCATCTCGTCGAGGCCGATGGCGAGTACCTGCTCTTCGACTGCGGCCCCGGCGCTACTCAGCGCCTGGCTGCGACCGATGTGCCGATCCCCGAAATCGACTTCCAGTTCTTC